>Ga0209378_1000228_pt1 | contig 40948 bp, 32 predicted proteins | sample GraSoiAngelo_156_FD_186170 | JGI IMG/M metagenome (GOLD analysis project Ga0209378, IMG submission 186170) | Grasslands soil microbial communities from the Angelo Coastal Reserve, California, USA - 14_1009_13_40cm (SPAdes) (version 2) | ecosystem: Environmental > Terrestrial > Soil > Grasslands ...
ACGGGATTCGAACCCGTGTTTGAGCCTTGAGAGGGCTCCGTCCTAGTCCCCTAGACGATACCGCCGGGCGAGGGGAAGAATATCACTAGCCGTCGAGGGCCGACGCAACTAGCCTTATGCCCACCGCCACGAGGAGTTCCCCCGACGTGCGCCAATCAGCGCAGCCGAAATCGGTTTGGTACGAACGCCTGACGAAAGCGGCGGCGTATAGTCTCCCGGAAATCCCCATCATCCTCGCCGCGCTGATCTACACCAATTCGCGCGGCCTGCAGCGCTCGCTCGGCGCCATCGCATTCTATTACCCGTACGCCATGTTCGGCGCCGGCCTGTTGCTCGGATGGCGGTTCCACCGCAGTCGGCTGCTGTTCGCCCTGTTGGTGCTCGCACTCGTCGACCGCTCGCTGCTGGCCTTCGTGGCGAGCCACGGCTTCACGCGCGATCACGTGGCGTTCCAGGCGATCGCGTTTCTGCTGCCGCTCAACCTGGCCGCGCTGGCGCTCACCGCCGAGCGCGGAGTGTTCACCCCGCCTGGGCTCGTGCGCCTGAGCGTCATTCTCGGGCAGGTCGCGCTGGTGGCGATCCTGGACCGCGGGGCGCCGGGCGCCGCCGGCGCGCTGCTGCACGCACGCCTCTTGCCGCCCAGCTGGTTCGCCTGGACGCCGCTCGCCGATCCCGCACTGCTCGCGTTCCTGGTCGCGGCGGGGCTGATGGGGGCGGGTCAGCTCCTGTCTCCCACGGCGACGGGGCGCTCGTTCTGCTGGTCGCTGCTCCCGGCGTTCCTGGGGCTGTCCGCGGTCCGCGCCGGGAACCCGGGATTCTCCACCTTCTATTTCGCCACCTCCGCGCTCATCCTCATCATCGCGGTCGTCGAGGCGTCCTATCACATGGCGTATCAGGACAGCCTCACGCAGCTCCCCGCCCGGCGCGCCCTGAACGAGGCGTTGCTGCGGCTTGGCAGCCAATACACTGTCGGCATGGTGGACGTGGACCATTTCAAGCGCATCAACGACAGCCACGGGCACGACGTCGGAGACCAGGTGCTCAAGATGGTCGCGGCCAGGCTCGCCCAGGTCGGGGGCGGCGGCCGGGCATATCGCTACGGCGGCGAAGAGTTCGCCGTCATCTTCCCCGGCAAAGGCGCCGAGGAGTGCCTGCCGGAGCTGGAGGCGCTGCGCAAGGTGGTGGAGGACGCGAAGTTCATCCTACGCAGCCGCATCCGCTCGAAGCGCAAGAAGGAGAAGATCCTCGCCGAGAAAGGGCCGGGAAGGCGCGTGCCGGTCACCGTCAGTATCGGCGTCGCCGAACGAGATAGCCGGCACAGCAAGCCCGATCAGGTCGTCAAGGCGGCCGATCGGGCTTTGTACCGCGCCAAGGACGGCGGGCGCAACCAGGTGCAGATGTAGGCGCTATGGCGCCGGGCGCTTGGCTGTGGGGGGCAAGAGCCCGTTTAGCCGCAGGTAGTTCGCCATCTGGCTGTAGTGGTCCGCCCAGTCGGCGACCGTGATCAGCGTCGCCAGCCCGCGCGTCGACATGCGGCCACCGAAGAACTTGATGCTGTCGCCGAGCTGCGCGTCCTGCATCGCGGCGAGCGCGGTGGAGCAGAACTGGAACGAGTCCTTCAAGCCCGCCACGAGCTTGTCCTTCGGATCCGTCCCCGCGAACTTCGGCCGGTCTGGCGACTTTTGGCCCGACGCGGCGCTGCACAGATAGTCGTTCCCATCGGCGATCAGGTGGGCGACCACGTCCCCGAAGGACATCTGGGCGGGCGTCGGCTTGTAGCCGTACTTGTCGGCCGGCATCAACTCCGCGGCGTCCGTGATGTTCTTTGCCTGGCGCTGCTCCACGAACCGAAACGCGTCCGACACCGGATTCTTGGCGTCCACGCCGGCCCGCTCGAGACGCACGCCGTCGACGACGATGATCGGCTCGTTTGCCTGAGCCGCGCTCGCGGCGGGCAGGGCGCAAACGGCCAGCAGGATGGTACCGAGTGTCGCTCTCATGCCGAGTCTCCTAAGGAAGGGTTGTGGCGGCCGCCGAATTGTGCACTGAAAAAGCGCGCTCGTCCAGACTGGAGCGGCCTCGCGCTACGGTCTGGCAGCGCCGCGCGCGACCTTTTCGAAGTGCGGCTTCTCGACCAGTTGGTAGAACAGCAGAATGGCGACATGATCGATCAGAGCCGCCGCGAGCCCCGGCCAGGAGCGCGTGACCAGGGCGAAGCCGTAGGTCTGGAGGTAACCGACCGTGTACATGGGGTTCCGCAGATAGCGATACGGCCCCGCGGTGCTCGGCCCCCTCCAGTCGTCCGGCACGAAGAAGTTACGCCAGTAGTATGGGCCGCCGCCCAGTGTGGCGGCAGCCCAGAGCTTGATCACCGTGCCGACGATGACGAGCACCGCTCCCACGACGAGCAGCGGAACGCGAGGCAGCCCGTCGCTGAGCGAGCCCCAGCTCGCGAGGCACAGCACCACGAAGCTCGTCGCGTCGTTGTACATCAGGATCGCGGCCATCCGCCGGAACCGGCGAAACGCCCCCTCGGGACCGTGCCGCCGGGCCAGGTACGCGGTCCGGTCCTCGCGCCGCAGCGCCAGTCCGATGTAGAGCACGTAGGCGAGCCGCGCGGCGAGGTGGTAGGCGAGGGCGATCACGCCCCAGAGAGGCACGGTCATGGCCACGGAAGCTGCAGCGCGGACGCACGGCGTCAAGGAACCGGCGTGGCCCATCGCCGCGGGCTAGAACCGGAGCAGGTAGCTCAGCTTGACAAAGAGCTGGCGGCCGATCGAGGTGTCGGCTGACCGCCGGCGCACAACTTCCGGCGGGTTCCCGAAGAGACCCAGGTTCTGGTAGGTGTCGGTGTAGCCCACGTACAGCGCCGTGCCCGGGTTCAGCAGGTACGTCGCCAGCACGTCTCCGCGCCACTGCTTGTCGTCCTCGACGTCCGCGAGGGTCGTATCGCCGGTCTCAGCCTCGTAGTCGACGATGGCGCGCAGCGAGAGGAAGCGGTTGAACTGATAGTTGATCTTGGTCCGGAGCAGCCGCTCGCTCAGGACACGGGCACCCGTCGACGTGTTCAGCCTGCTGACGATGTAGGTCTGATCCAGCCGCAGCCGCGAGGTCGGCCGCAGCGTCACGTTGAGCTGGGTCTCCGCCGCCCTGCCGAGGAACGGGCTCAGCCCCTCCGCCGGATCGTGGTTCACCGCCGTGCCCCACGTGTAGGATGCGTCGAGCGCCAACCACTTGAGCCACTCGGTCGCAAGGCTGGCCTTGGTCTCATAGAGGCGGAACCCCACGTCCTCGAACAGCTCGAAGGCCTCGGTCCGCTCCACCTTGACCTCGCTCTGGCTGACGAGCTCCACTTTGAATTCGGCGCCGATCTCCCGGTCGAGAATGGCGCCGGTCGGGTCCCAGTTGTACAGGACGGACATGGTGGGGCCGTACCCGACCACCGCGCTGCCCTTGGGGCGCCACTTGTACTGCAACTCGTGCTTGGTTTCGCGGTAGCCGGTGCGCTTCACGAAGCCGAGGGGTGCCGCGAAGTCGGGGCCGAACTCGAGGTAGCGACCCACGTAGTCGACGTGGCGCCCGTCGCGCTGCAGCTCGGCCAGGGCACCGAATCCCGAAACCAGCGCGCTGTCGTCCAGCTCGCGGTTCTCGCTCCGGATCAGCTGGCCGACCAGCGCCCAGCTCTTCCCGAACCGCAACCGGCCGTCGAGCGAGTACATCCGGTTGACGCTCCCCTTGAGCTCGCGTTCGGTGACCAGAAAGCCGACCGTCGACTCCTTCCCCAGCTCGCGCTGCACCCGGAGCGCCCCCACGCCGGCCCGGCTGCCGGCGAGCCGATCGGGCGCCGGCACGCGGCCGGGCTCCCGGTCGTTGATGGCGATGGCGCCCAGGGCCCACCGCCCGGCCTTGCCGGTGAGCCGCACTCCGGTCCCCGGATCAACGATGCGGCGCGAGAAGAACAAGTTGACGGGCGTGGTGAGGAAGCCGGCGTTCTCGAGGAAAAAGGGCCGCTTCTCCGGGAAGAACACCTCAAAGCGCTCGTTCAGCGTGACTTGCGGATCGTCCGTCTCGACCTGGCTGAAGTCGGGGTTCACCGTCGCGTCCAGCGTCAGGGCGTCGCGCAGGACGAGCTTCGCGTCGAGCCCCACGCGCTCGTCGCCCTCCGTCCGGAACGCCGGGGCGTCTTCGTCGAGAAACCGGGCGCGGGCCAGCGTGCTGTAGGGGTTGAGCTGGACGTTGCGCCCGGGGGAGATGTGTTCGAGTCCCTGGAGGGAAGCGAATTGGGGTACGAACCCCTTCACCCGGTTCGTGAGGTGGGGCCAATAGGACTCCTCGTTATTGCGCCGAATGATCCGGCCGACCGCGACGCCCCAGGTCTGGGTCGAGGCGCGCGGGAACCGCAGGCTGCGAAACGGAATCGCGAGGCGGACGACATAGCCGTCCGCGGTGAGGCGGCCTTCCGAGCGCCACACCACATCGTAGTTCAGGTCCTCGTCTTGGCCCTCTGTGAAGATGCCGTCGAGCTGGACGCCCCGCGGATTCGCCATGAAGAAGTAAGCGTGCTCGCGGTCGCGGAACGCATCCAGATACAACACCACCGCGTCGTCTCTACTGATCTCCTCGCGTCGGGCGATACTGGCACGCACTTTGGCGGGATCGTCGCGGCACACGAAGACCGCGTACAGATTCTGATCGTCGTACGAGAGGTACACGGTCGTCGGTTGGCTCACCGGCGTACCGTCGCCCGGCTCGCGTTGGCGCAAGTCGGTGACCACGACGCCGAGACCGCCCTCGCCCGTCTCGATGGAGCGGTGGCGTGGCCCGCCTTCCGTGTGGCGGTGGTCCAGGAACTGGTCCAGATGGGGCGGCGACGAGACGCGGCTGATCTGGACGATGCGCGCCGGCTGCTGCGCGTGGGAGCGTGGCGCCGCCACGACGAACGCGCCCAGCAAGATAAAGAATCTCACCGGAACCTCCTCGGATCTACTTCCGCGAGCCGGGCGGCTTCGCCCAATCGCGCGGGTGAATCCACACTGCGGGATCGTCCGCCGCGTCGCCGCCGTGCGGCACGGGCGCGGTCTGCGCCCGGGCTTCGGGCCGCGCGGTCACGGGCTCGAGCGGCGCCGGCCGGGAGCCGGTCGCGAGCCCGATGCCGATCGCGCCCGCCAAGCAGATGAAGCGTGCATGTCGCATCGGTCACACCTGGCCTTCACGGAGCAACGCGCGAATCTGGTCCAGCTCCTCCGGGGTGGCCGGCCTCGTGGAGAGCGCTTGTAGCACGAGCTCGAGCGCGGGAGACTTGAACCGGAAGGCCGCGCGCCTGCGCGAGGCGATCGACTCACGCGGGGCCGCGTGCTTGGCGAGCCGCATGGCCTCGGCCAGCAGCGCGTGCGCCCGCGCCCGCCAGTCGCCCCGCCCGGCGATCGGCAGGCGCTCCGTGAGCTGCAGCAGCGCGGCCGCCCGATGCCAGGCCAACGCGCGCTCGTCCAACATGCCGCGCGTCCCCTCGAGAAACGCTTGCTCCGCCAGTGTCGCCTCGCCTGCGTGCGCCTGGTGCAACAGCCGGAGCCGGGACAGCGTGGCCAGGAACATCCCTGCGTCGAGCTCCACCGGACCCTGCCCGAAGCGGTGCCAGTCGATGACGCCCGGCCCGTCCCCGAGATCGAGGATATGGCGGGCGTACAGCGTCCCATGGACCAGGCCCGCGGCGCCGACGTCCCGGGGCTCCGTGCGCGCCAACGCCTCCGCCAGCCCCCTGGCCGCCACGCCGACCGAGAGGTCCGCGATGCCCAGCGTGCCGATCCAGGCGCGAGTCTCGTGCATCATCCCCGCCGCGCCAAACGGGAGTCCGAGGTTCACCGGCAGGGACACGGTCCGCTGCACCCACTGCGCGGCCAGCTCGCCGGCGCGGCGACCCTGCCCCTGCTTGACCAGCTCGTGCGTCGTGGGCCCCTCCAGCCAGCCGATCACCAACACGCGCAAATCGTGATCCCAGGCCAAGAGTGGGGGCACCCGGGCCCCGGAGTCGCCAGCGAGCCCGGCCGCGCCCAACGCCTGGTACAGCGCCGCCTCCGGCGCCGGATCGTCCGCGAACGTCTTCACGGCGAACCGTCGCGGCCCGACCCGCGCTTCGAGCGTGGCTCGCGCACCGGGGTGGTAGCCGCATAGCACGAGCTCGACTCCTCCCGCTTCTCCGCCCTCCTCGAGCCCGAGGGCCGGGATCGCTCGAGCCAGCCCGCTGTCGCGGATCGCAACCAGTCCCGGCAGCCGGGGATCGTCGGGAAGCTGGGCAGTCGGTCTCATACGCGCGTCTCTACGGGGCCTCCGGAGACTTGAGCGGCTCGGGGACCTTGCGCCACTGCTCGGGCGTGAGCACAGCACGGGCGCGCTGGAGTGCCCGCTGGGCGCTTTGGCTCAGCACGTCGAGCGAGTCCGCTATCGCCCGCAACGCCGCGACCTGCTCCACGGAGAGCCCGAGCGAGTCTCGGAATGACATGATGCGCGCGACCGGATTGGGGAGCGGCGGCCGTGCTGGAGTCGAGGCGTCCAAGTGCGGCGCGGCGGCGCTGTCTGCTCCGGCGGTGGCACCGCGCTCGGACGCGCGCAGCCGGTCGCGCGTACGGTTGGGGCCCAGCGTGAGACGCGCCTGCAAGCCGATTTGGAAGGGGACCGTGACGCCACCGTTCCCCGCACTGCTCGCACCGAAGCGGCCGTTGACGGCATAGCGGAACCGCGCGCTCGCCGGATCGAACCCTCGTACGTACAGCAGGACGGGGTCGGGCGCCGTCGCGTATCCCCACCCGTGCAGCTTCGCGGTCCCGTGGAGCCACTCGTCCAACCCGCCCATCAGGTTCACCGTCAGCAGCGACAGGGTCAGCCGGCGCTCGAGCCCGAACCAGGCGGGCCGCCAGCTGAGCTGCAGGTCGAGCGAGGGCTGCCAGGGACCGGTGCACGAGTTCCGCGCCGCGACGCGCGCGAGCTGGCTCTCGAGACAGCGCCGCACGGCGCCGGGGGCGCCCGCGATCAGCGTGCGCATCGCGCTCCCCACCGCAGTGTCGGACGCGGTCGCGGGCGCGAAGATGTACGCGCGATCGTTGCGGGCGCCGTCGCCGTTCACGTCCGACCCGACCATGGGTGTGAATGGCGCGCCCGATGTCAGGCGCGCGATGGCGCCGAGCTCGAGGGCGGTGGCGATGGGGAGGGTCACGGTGGCGAGCAAGGCATGGCGCCGCTCGAGATCGCTCGTCGCCCATTCTCGCGCGTTGGGGTTCGCGGCGGTGGTGGGCGCGGCGAATCCATGGGACGCGGCGCAACACGAGAACGACGACTGGTCCCGGGCGCGCGTGAAGGTGTACGACAGGCGCACTGCCGCGCCCCGCGTCGTGCCGGCGCCGACTCCGACTGTGACCTGCCGCGTGTCCGACTGAAGATCGGATCCGATGACGAGCACCTGCCCGAACTCCGGATGCAGGCGCGAAGCGGTGAAGCCGAGCGCCCCCGTGGCCGGGACGATCGAGTCCGCCGGGACGTACACCGGGCGGCCGGCTTCGTCGGGGAGGGTGAAGCGCGGCGTCCCGACCAGATTCCGGTCGCGGAAGCCGTACTGGCTCGTGCCGCGCGCGTAGCTCGCGTCGAGCGACACCGTGAACACGTGGAGCAGGCGGCGCTGCACGCCGAGGGAAGCACGCCAGGCGTGCGGCGCTGCGTAGTCGCGCGTGAATGTGGTGACGTTGGGACGCGGGCCGATGGTGACCGCGCTGCCGGTGTCCGCGCACTGCCTCGGGATCATGGATGGATCCGAGGCATAGTCCGCCCAATCCGGCGTCGGGACAGCCGATCCGACGCAGACCAGCTCCGTCTCGGCGTTGGCGAGGCCCGGGGCCCCGAGTGCCGCGCCGTACAGCGCCGTCGGCGTGGGGCTCTGGAAGTCGCCTACCCCACCACGCAGAATCGTCGGCGAGCCCCCCTCGCCACCCCCACCGGTCCACAGGAAACCGATGCGGGGCGACAGGCGGCTGTGCCGCGGAATCCGGTCGGTCCGTAGGGCGAAGAGTGAGTCCACCGCGCGATTGTAGGGCGGCGCGCCGCTGAAGCGCGCCGATTCGAGTCGGGCCCCGTACGTGAGCTGCAGGCCGCCGGTGCGCCAGGAATCCGCGAGGTACAGCGCACCGGTCCATGCGGTGCCGCCCTGAACGACAGGCACGAAGACGCGCGAGAAGCTCGCAGGGCTGTCGGCCGCCAGGGCAGTGAGCGACGGGAAGACGAACGTGCCGAGCTGGTTGGGCGTCTGGTTCTGGTCCAGGCCCGTTCCGCTCAGGAGGGCGCCGAGCTTGGGGCGGTGCGCGCCGCCACCCGGCAGCCAGGAGAGCTCTTCGCCGAGCTCCAGGCTCACGTTGTTGACCCGTTGGGGCAGGCCGGCATTGCCGCCGAAGGCGAGTGTGGCCACGCCTTGACGACCGTCCGGCAAATCGGAAGCGACCTGCACCCGCCCGGCCGGCACGGCGACGAGGGCGGTCGCGTCCCGTCGGTCCGCCGAGAAGTAGCCCCGCACCTCGTTGATCAGGCTCCCCGCGAAGTGCGACGTGAGGGAAGCCATCACGCCGCCACCACGCTCCGTGCGCGTGCCGCCGGTCGGCGGGAGGCCGAGCGGGCTGACGCGGGTGGGTTGCTGCGAGTCCCACCGGCCGTCGAGCCGGAGTGTGAGCGTCTGGGCCTCCGAGACTTTCCAATCGAACCGCAGGAACGCGACCGTATTTTCGGTCGTGCGCTCGTCCGCCAGCCCATGGACCTGCGCGGGCGCGCCGCTCGCCGCGGCAAGCGCGAGGAACCGGGAGGCGGAATCGGGACTGACTCCGAGCCGGGCCAACGTGAGGGGGTCCGCGGAGACGAGCGACGGCAGGGCCTGCCCGCGCCAGCGCCCCTGCAGCGCGCCGAACACGAACAGCCGGTTCCGGACGATGGGGCCGCCCATCCCGCCGCTCAGCTGGTTCTGGGTGTATCCCTGTCCGAACGGCGACGCCGTCGCCTGCCCCCAGGCGAGCGAGCGGTCGCGCAGCGTGTAGGTGAACGACCCCTGCGGGATGTTCTTGCCGCTGCGCGTCGTCGAGGCAACGAGGCCGCCGGAGAACTGGCCGCGGGCCGCGTCGTAGCTGCTCGTGACGACGCGGGTCGAGCGGATCGCATCCTGGGGCACGCTGCCCGAGCCGAGTGACAGGCCGTCGAGCGTGATCGCGTTGGCCGTGGGACGTTGCCCCGCCACCGAGAAGTCGGCCTCCGTCGAATCCGTGGCGGCGAGGGCCAGGACGCCGGGCGCGAGGGTGGCTATCGTCTTCAGGTCGAGCGCGTCGACCGGCAGGCGCGCCAGCTGGTCCGCCGAGATCGTGCGTCCGACCGCGCCCGGACCCACTCGCTCCGCCAGGCGGGAGCCGCGCCTGGCGCTGACGGTCACGGCTTCGAGCGCGACGGCCGACGCCCCCATCTGGACGTTCGCGACGAGCCGGTCCTCGTCCCCCTCACGGGTGACGCTGACGTTGGCCGGCGCCATGCCGATGAAGCGGATCGTGAGGTCGTACTGCCCGCCGCCGTCGGGGAACACGATAGTGAAGCGGCCGCGCGCATCGGTCGTGGCGTGGCGCGAGATCTGGGTCTCGAGCGAGACGGCCTGCACGAGCGCTCCAGCCAGCGGCAGGCTGTCGGGCCCGCTGACCGTGCCGGTGATGATGTCGGTCGTCGTCCCCACCTGGGCGGCGGCGCGGGATGCCGCGAGCGGCAGCGCCAGCGCGAGGAGCAACTGCAACGGTCGGGCGTGCACTCGGATCACCCCATACAGTCCCGCGCCGCCGCCACGGCCGCGGCCACCTTCTCGGGCCAGTGCGCTTCCTGCCGCCGGAAGATCGCGCTCGCCACTTCGACGAGCGCCCCGGCGCAATGCAGACCAAAGCGCCGGCGCCAGGCCGCCGGGACGTGATCGAAGTACTCCGCCGCGAACAGCCTGGCCGCGGCGCGCGCATCCTCGACCGGCACCGCATCCAGGCCAACCCGGCCGGCGACGTACGCGAACATATGGGCGGGGTCCCGCACGGGATCACCCAGCACCACCGAATCGAGGTCGATGAAAATCACCTCGTCGCCCGCCAGGAAGACATGGTCGGGCTTCAAGTCTCCGTGAATCGCCGCGGGCGGCACCTCCTCCAGCCCGGCCGCGACGGCGGCGGTAATCGCCCGAACCTCGGTGGCAAGCTGAGGCCGCGCCCACTCGACGATGGACGCCCCCCGCCGCAACTCCTCGAGCTGGACCGCGAGCGGGCTGCGCGACACGTCCCCGTTCCCCAGGTCATCCTGATTGAATGCCGCGACGGCCCGGGCCGTGAGGCGCAGCGGACCGGCCGGGTCGTGACCCTGCCGCAGCAGCTGCTGCAACGCGGTGCCGGGAGCCTCTTCCAACACGAGGGTGCGCAGCTCTTTGCGGTAGGCGACGGGCCGCACCACCGAGTAGCGGGTCTCTCCTCGCTCCACCCGCTCGCCGAGCGACTTGAGCAGCTCGAACGTGTGCTCGCCGTGGTCGTTGCGATACACCTTCACAAAGCAGCGCAGCGTTGCGGCGCGGCCCACGCCCCCGTCGCGGACCTGCAGGGTGTACTTGAGCGCGGCCCCGAGCTCCGTCCGGTAGCGCGTCGGCTCCATGGTGCGCTGCGTGACGCACCACTCGCCCGGCGCCAGGCGAGCGAGCAGCTGCGGCTCGAGGTCGCGCAACGCGCCGCCCAGCACGGGGCCGAGATTCCTGAGCTTGCGGTCGTACGGGAAGACCTGCACCACCATCTCGAGGTCGGGAATGAAGCCCACCAGCCGAAACGTCAGCCAGTCGTCCGGGATCCCATGGGAGGGGTCGGTAGCCTGCATCTCCCGCCACAGCCGCTCGGCCGCCCCTTTCTGGGCGTAGAGCAGGCCGGTCACTCCCTGGTCCCAGCTGCGGCCCGTGCCGGGCTCGAGCACATGCAACGTGTACTGCAGCACGCAACGCGCGGTGGACTGGCGGCAGCGGAACCGCAACGGGATGCAGTCCTGGATGCGATAGCGTTTCCCCGCCGCCGGCTCGAGATGGCGACGGAACAGCTCTAGCATCCGCTCGGGATCGCTGGCGATGGCGAGCTGGGGGAAGTCCGGGTCGGCGGGGAAGCCGACCCCGTGGACCGCGGGTCGCGGGGCCTGGCTCGTCACCCGCATCGACTGGCTCACCGCAGCAGATCGGCCGCCAGCTGCCCGAGATTGAGCTCGTACAGGCGCCGGTACCGGCCGCTCCGCGCCATCAGCTCGGCATGCGTGCCGCGGTCGATAATGCGACCTTCCTCCAGCACGAGCACCAAGTCGGCGTCCGTGATCGAGGGGAGGTCGTGCGTGATCATGAGACAGGTCTTGCCGGTCATCAGGCGATCCAGCGCCTGACGCACCGTCGCCTCGCTTTCCGCGTCGAGGCCGGTCATCGGCTCGTCCAGAATCAGGATCGGGGCGTCGCGAATCAGCGCGCGCGCGATGGCGATGCGCTGTTGCTGGCCGCCCGAGAGGGTCGCGCCGCGCTCGCCGATGACGGTGTCGTACCCGTCCTCGAGCTGATGGATGAACTCGTGGGCGTTGGCGGCCTTGGCCGCCGCCACGATTTCGTCCGCACTCGCCTCGGGTCGGCCGTAGGCGATATTCTCTCGGATGGTAGCGCCGAATAGCAACGATTGCTGAAGCACCAGGCCGATCTGGCGCCGCAGCGACTCGCGCCGATACTGGCGGATGTCGACTCCATCGACGAGGATCGCCCCCTCCTGGGGCTCGTAGAGCCGCAGGATCAGGCTGACGATAGTCGACTTGCCGGCGCCCGATGCTCCCACCAGGGCCAGCCGCTGCCCAGCGGCTACCTTGAAGGACACCTGCCGCAGCACGTCCTTGCCGTCTCCGTAATCGAACGACACGCCGCGGAACACGATCTCGCCTCCCACAGAAACCGCTTCGATGGCGTCCGGACGGTCCTGGATCTCCGGGTCCGTCTCGAGCACCTCGGAGATGCGGTCCGCGCTCGCCATCGCTCGTGAGAAATCGGTCGAGAGCTTCGCCAGGCTGCGGATCGGCTTGTACATGTTGGTCAGGTACCCCACGACCAGCACGAGCTCGCCCGGCATCATCCGACCCCGCAAGACCTGCAGCGCCCCGAAGAGCACCGCCGCCGCCGTGCCCAGCGCCGTGATGATCTCCGACGATCGGGTGGCGGCGGCCTCCAGCCGAGCGACGCGGATGCTTTCCCGTACCGTCTCCGCCGTGACCGCGTCGAACTGCTCTTCCTCATACTTTTCCCGGGCAAACGCCTGCACCAAGGGGATCGCTGAGAGCACTTCACTCATCCGGGAGGCGACCTTCCCTTCTTGCCGGCGCTGCTTCTTGACCGACGCCTTGGTCTTGCGATACAGGTGCAACAGGCTGTACGAGAGGAACGGCAGGGTCGCCGCCGCGATCAGGCCGATCCGCCAGTTGAGGACGAACATCACCGCGAACATCCCGCCGACGGTCAGGACGTAGGTCGCAAACTTGAGGATCGAATCGGCGAAGATGTCCTTCAGGGTGTTTGTATCGCCCGCGATTTTCGTCAAGAGATCGCCCGACCGCGACTGGTTGTGGAAGGACAGCGACAGCGTCTGCAGATGGGCGAACAGCTCTCGACGCAACGCATAGACCATGCGGTAGCCGATGGACGAGGTGATGAAGATCTGCGCGTAGGAGAACAGGCCGGCGCACAACGCGATCAATAGCATCCCGCCCGACGCCGCCACGAGCAATCTGACCTTGTCGTCGGCGACCGCGTGCGGAAGCCAGCGCAGGGCGCGCGACAGCGGCTTGTCGAGTATGACGTGATCGAGGATGACCTTGAGCGGCCACGGCTTCAACAGCTCCGTCGCGGTGGCCCCCAGCGTGCCCACGGCCGCGATGGCCAGGCGGCCTTTGACCTGACGCAAATGCGTCAGGAAGATCTGTCGGAATCGCGTGCGTTTGCCAAGCATCGCAGCAGCTCGATCGCCTCGACCTGGCGCTGGCGCCGCGCATCGGCCTCCGGGTGGCGCGTCCGGTCGAAAGCCAGTACGTGAATCTTGCTCACCAGCGTCGCTTGCTCGTACCAGGCGACCCGCCGGCCCAACCCCGGGTCGGGCGAAGACCAGCGCCGGTACTCATCGAGGATGGCGCTCCGCACCGACGCGAGCTCCGGCAGTTTGCCCGGCTTGCGCACCGTCACTCGCCGCAGCTGCGTCAGCAGGTAGCCCAGGTCCGCGGCCGGATCGCCCCGCGTACACCGGTCGAAGTCCAGCACGACGAGGCAGCCGGGTCTCCACAGGAGGTTCGCCGTGCCACAGTCGCCGTGCACGAACGAGGGCACGGCCCGCGCCGCCGGGGCGTCGTGCTCGAGCCTGGTCAGCGCGGATCGCAGCACACCCGCGTGGCCGGGGAACCGGGCACAGAGATCGACGACGCGGGGCCGCAGGTCGGCGAGCACATCGGCCGGAGATGTGATCGCGTCGAGAGTGACGGGGGTCCCGTGCAGCGCCGCCAGCGCGCGTCCGATCGCCGGCACCACCGGCCCGCGGTGATGCGCGATTGCCGAGACGACCGACTCCCCCGTTTCGTACGTCAGCAGCAGCAGTCGGCGCGAGGCGTCGTAGGCGAGCACGCGCGGCACCTCCACCCCCCGCTCCCCCGCGCCGCCATCACCGCCGGCCAGCTGTCGCAGCACCGCGGCCACTCGCCGCGCGGCGCGGTCGTCCTCGTAGAACTTGCCAACCCACTGGAGCGAGAACACGTCACTCCCGGGCGCGCCTCGGGCGCGCAGATCGTAGCGAACCACCCGCTGTTTCCCGTGCTTGGTGAGGGGCTGGGCCGACCAGTCTGCGAGCGACGCAGCGGAGCCGCGAATCTGGCGCAGCGTGGCGCTCAGGACGTCCTGCTCGTCGCCGTGCGTCCGCGAAGCCAGCGCCGGGTTCATTGGCGACGCACGTCGCTGAGTGCGGCTCCCGCGCAGGCGGCGAGCCGTACTGCCTGGAGCGGACCCTCGGCCGGCTGGCGCCGACATACGGTGTACGTCTTCCGTAGGAGCGTCATGGCGCGGTAGAACGACACGTTGCGCGGCGAGACATCCGGCTTGGCGGCGAGATAGGCGTCCTGGAAACAGCCCGGCCACCGGCCGGCCTCGGGGGGGAGCGTGCGATCGAGCGTGCAACGTCGCTCCAGCTGCGCCACGAAGTGGCCGACATCGTACGCCGGGTCCGCATAGCCGAACATGTCCCAGTCGAGCAGGACGAGCCGGTCGCCGGTCCAAAGAAACTGCCCGGCCGCCATATCGCCGTGGATCGGCGCCAGGTCGGCTGAATCGAGATGGGGCACCGCCGCCTGCAACTGCGCGAGGAGCGGCTTGACCAAGTCCGCGGTCGCCGGCCAGACCGGGCGCAAATTGTCGCAGCGCGCCCGCGTTTCGTCGACGAGCATCTGCGGCGTCGTGGGCCGCTCCGGAACGATCGGCACGCGATGCACATCCGCCGCCACCACGGCAGCGTGTCGCAGCAGCTCCAACTTGCGCCCATCGACGATCTTGCTCAGGCTCCGGCCCTCGACCCAGTCGAAGATCAGCACGCGCTCCTGCGGGATATACTGGATCGGCAAACACGGTCGATGGGGCCGCGGCGGGAGGCGCTCCGCCAGCTGCTGCGCGTGCGTCCACACCCGCTCGCCGAAGTCGTCCGAATACGTCTTGAGGGCGTACACGCGCTCGTCGCCACCGCTGGAGCGCACGCGCGCCTGCACGACGAAACGATCCGAGTGAACGCTCTGGAGCGTGCAGACGGCGGCGGCCGGCGCGAACCCGGCCGGCAGGATCGGGTCGAGCAGCTCCAGCGTCGCCACCGGCTGCTGCAGCCGGACCAGCTGTACCTCGAGCGCGGCGCGCTGCTCGGGAGTGGGGTCGAAGTGGAAGCGCATCAGTCGCCCCCCAGCCAGCGGGCGAGATACGCGACCAGGCGCGCGGCGCCGTCGAACGAAGGGATGACCTCGCGCACCCGCTCCGCGTGGGCGCGTCGATCGCAGCCTACCGCCCACCGCAGGGCCTCCACCAGCCGCGGACCCGCCAGGTCCTTGGGGTGAACCCACCGGGCCAACCCACGGGCCGCGAGGGTTTCGGCGCGGATCTGTTGCTCCACCTTGTGTGTCGCCCGCGGCACGATCACCAGCGGCCGCGCCACCGCCAGCGCCTCGCATACACTGTTGTAGCCGCCCATGCTCACTACGGCGTCGGCGGCCGCCATGAGCTGGAAGTTGTCCGCCTGAGACACCACGTGACACGTCGCCGTCGCCCGCGCCTGCAGCCGCGCCTGCTGCTCCGCCGGCATGAACGGTCCCGTCACCATGACGGTGTGCAGCTCCGGAACCTCTGCCCGCAGCCGGTCCACCGCGGCCTGCGCGGCCTCCAGGACGGGATAGCCGTCACTGCCGCTGCCCACGGTCGCCACGATCAACGGTCCGCTCGGCGGCAACCCGAGCTCGCGCCGCAGCGCGGCTCGGTCGAGTGCTGGTGGATCGCGGACGACGTACCCGCAGTAGTGCAGCTTGGGCTGCACCGCGGCCGGGATGTCGTAGGCTTCCGCGACGTCGTACAGCGCCGGGGAGCCGTACACGGCGACGCCGTCGTACAGATGCTCCAACGCGTCGTAGACCCCCAACTCACGCCACTGCCCCTGAATCCGACCGACGTCGTCCATGATGTCGCGCAGACCGAAGACGAACTTCGTACCGGGGCACTGCGCCTTGAGGGCGTACAGGCCCTCGCGAAACTCACCCTTGGCGCCGAGCGGCTCGTGATCGACCAGGACCAGATCCGGGGCCAATCCCAGCGCGGCGGCTCGCAGGATCTGACCGCGGATGGTCCGGAACCGTTGCTTGGCCGCTTCCTCCTCGGCCGGGGAGCGCTCCACGCCCTCCGCCGTCAGGAGCGTGGGCAACTTGATGTAGTCGCACCGCTCGGGGAGGGTGAAGTTGCCCGCGACCGGCGATTTGGTCGCGATATATGCGACGAAGGTCGGATAGGCCGCGAGCACGCGGCGGGCAATGGTCAACGTCCGGGTGATATGGCCCAGCCCCTGGTGATCCTGCGCGTACAGCAGGACGGTGGGTGTGTGCGGCGCCCCCGATCGCGTCACGTCAGTCCCACCTCCGCGGTCGCAGGAGCGGCCGGCTGCAGCGGGCCCGCGGGGACGCCCAGCAGTTCCGCCAGCAGGCCCGGGATCCGCGTGAGGCCGCCCAGATCGACGCGACCGCGGGGGGGAGGGGGCGGTGCCGGATCGCGCGCCAGCCATTCGGTCAGCGCCTGCGGGCTCAGCTCGTCGGGGTGCAGCACGTCGAGCAAGCCGAGCTCCTGCATGCGTCGCGCCCGGATCCCCTGCTCGGGCTCGGTCACCCGCGGCACGATGAGCGCGGGCTTCTCGAACGACAACACCTCGCACACCGTGTTGTATCCGCCCATCGCGATGACGCGGTCTGCCCGCTCGATCAGGGGGACCGGATCGGGCACGAATTCGAGTAGCTCGAAGCGAGTGCGGCGTTGCGCGGCCCGGTGCAGACGCTGCCGCGTCTCCCACGGCATCAGCGGTCCGGTGACCATGACCGCGGTGGTGTCGGGAGGGAAATCGGCGGCGACGAACGCCTCGGCCAGGGCGCCGCCGTCGTGACCGCCTCCCACGACGCACAGTGCGACTCTCCCCGGGGGCAGGCTCGCCAACACGGCGGCGGTCTGCGCTTCGGCGAATTCGAGCCGGGGGCGCTGGTCCAAGTACCCCGTGTAGCGCACCTTGGCCGCCGCGTAATCGGGCAGATCGTACTCGCGCACCGGGTCGTACACGGCGGGATCGCCGTACACCCAGATAGCGTCGTAATAGTCCCGGATGGCGTCCATGTGCGCCCGCTCGGACCAGTCGCGCCGCACCGTCTCCGCATCCTGCAGCACGTCGCGCAGCCCGAGGACGCAGCGCGTATTGCCGCCCTTGCGCAGGCGCGCCAGCGTGCGCGTGAGCTCGCCCGCCACGCCCACCGGCAGGCAATCCACGACGAGCACGTCGGGCACGAAGGTCTTGATCGCGCTGCGGATCACACGGGCACGGAGCGAGATGACATCGAGGTCCGAGACGTCGGCCAGGAAGCGCGGGTTGTAGCCCCCGTCCGCCTCGCGGCGCAGCGCCGGCAGGGTCACGCAGTCCACACCGGGCGGCATCGGCAGCGCGCCGGCCTGCCACGCCTCGGCGATCAGCACGATGCTCGGCTGAAGCGGCGAGCCGCGCAGTGCTTGCGCGATCGACGCGTTGCGGCGAATGTGGCCGAACCCGACCATCCCCTGCGAGTACATGGCGACACGGGGGCGGAGCGCCTGCTCGGCGGAGAGCGTGCGGCGCGCCGGCGGCGGCGCCGCGCGCACCACAGGCGGACGGACCGCCGGCTCGTCCCGCACGGGTGTCGGGACGCCCGACACGAGCGGCGCGCCCCTGAGCGCCCGCTCGGTCGCGGCGTAGATGTATTCCGCGAGGCGGCGAGGGGCGTCGGGGACGCCCTTGAAGCCGGGAATGCTCGTCATGTCGACGACGTACGACTTGCCGCCGCTCTGCACGACGGTGACGCCGAAGAGATCGATACCCAGCGCCGCACCGCAGCGGCGCGTGATATCCACCAGCTCGGGGTCCGGCGTGAACGCCTGACCCAGCTTCTCGCGATGAGTGCGGGCCGGCCAGGCGCGCAGCACCCCGAAGATCTCGCTCCCGATCGAATAGATCTTGCGGTCCGGGCCGTCGCTCGCGTGGTAGCGCTGCGCAAACACCGGCTCGCTGATCGGCGGGAGCGCCGCCAGCTCGGCCCGGTCGCGGACCACGTGGATGCCCTCTCCCGGCGCGCTGCGCGTCAGTTTCCGGTGCGGCTTGATCACGAGCGGGCCGTGCTCGAGCGCCGCGCGCAGCTGGTCGACATGGGATGCAACGAACGTCTTCGGCGCGGGCACGCCCGCCGCCTGGAGCACACGCAGCTTGACGATCCGGTCGCGCAACGTGGCCGAGGCGGGATACGGGTTGAGCAGCGCGGCACCCGCCGTGTGGAGCGCGGCGGCCACGCGCATCGCGAGCTCACTCTTGTCTTTGAGGACGTAGAGATCGTAGTCGACCCGGATCCGCGCCAGGTCGATCAGCTCGTCCCCGAGATGCACCGGCTCCGCGGTGGCGCCCCACTCGGCGAGCAGCCGGACCACTTCCGGCATGTGGCTCTTGTCGGTGGGCGCGTATCGTCCCATCAGCAGTCCGATCCGCACTCGATCTCCCTTCCGCCGCGGCCCGCAGCATCCGACGCGCTCGGTTATCGCGTCGCGGCTGTGCCGCCGTGCCCGTTACGTCAGGGTATCGATCGGGCAAGTCCCATACCACCAATGAAATACGTGCGCGGCGTCACGAACCCCACGGTCACGAGGGTGTCGCACACACGTTACGCATCCGTTACGAGGAAAAACGGCCGCGATTCGAGGCATCGCAGACCGTTGCACGCGTTCGGCGTCGTGCCCCGACGACACAGCTGGCGGCCGGGCGCAGCGTGACCCCCACGCGACATGCGCGGGCGCACGCGCCGTTCTTGTCTTCTCAAAGAGCTGTCGGGGCTCACCGCCGAGCGACGCCTCTCCGCCATGACTTCCGTTCGGCGCCGCCGTCTGTCACTCCAAAAAGCGCCAGCTCCCGAGCAACACCAATTCACTCGAGAGCTCGTGCCTCGGAACAAGCGACGGGCGCGCCCGCCGCGATCAGGTGACGAGGCTGATGGTGAAGACGACGCTCTCGACGCTCAGCGACGAGCTCTGGACGGTCGCCCTCGCCACGAGCGTGTACGTTCCCGTCTCCAGGGCTCCCTGCGCGATGCTCAGGTTGAACTCAGCAACGCCGTTCTGCAGGTTGAAGGTGAGAGTCGGGCCGCCGCATAGAGTGCCCCCGCCAGTATTCTGCCCCAGCTGGATCGTCACGTGACCGGTGAAGTTGACCGTTTGACCCAGATTGTCCTGCAGCGTCAGTTGCCCCGAGACGGTGGTGGGGAGGCCGCGCGTCGACGGCAAGGTGCAAGACCCGGCGAGGCTGACATTTGATACGGCGTCATTGGGCTGTTGGGTGAATACGAGCGTCGGCGGCGGGGCGGCGCACGCGATCACGAAGTCAACCTGCGCCGTGCCGCCGGCGGGCACCGACACCATCCGGCCGCTCCCGCCGCTCACCGTGCAGTTGGACGCCACGCTCAGCGCCACCGAGTGGACTCCCGCCGCGAGCGCAGGGAAGGTCATGCGATCGTTGATGCCGATGGCCTGGAGGCGATCGTCCACGGTGACCGTGTAGCCGGCTGGCAGGTTCGCGCCTGTGGTCGCGGTGGTGACGACGAGCTCGCCCGTCGTCGGCGCGCAGTCGATCGTGAAGTCCGCGTGCCCCGTGCCACCGGCGGGCACCGTTACCGTCCGGGGATTCGCGCCGCTCACCGTGCAGTTGGACGCCACGCTCAGCGCTACCATGTGGTCTGCCGCGGCGAGCCCGGGGTACGTCACGTTCCCGGTTGTGCCGATGGTTTTGGGCTGGCCATTGTCCACCATGACCGTGTAGCCGGCGGGCAGGTTCGAGCCTGTGGTCGCGGTGGTGACGACGAGCTCGCCCGTCGTCGGCGCGCAGTTGATCGTGAAGTCCGCGTGCCCCGTGCCGCCGGCGGGCACCGACACCGTCCGGGGATTCGTCCCGCTCACCGTGCAGTTGGACGCCACGCTCAGCGCTACCATGTGGTCCGCCGCGGCGAGCCCGGGGTACGTCACGTTCCCGGTTGTGCCGATTCCTTGGGGCTGGCCATTGTCCACCATGACCGTGTAGCCGGCGGGCAGGTTCGAGCCCGTGGTCGTCGTGGTGACGACGAGGTCGCCCGTCGTGGGCGGTGGGGCCACGCAGCTGATCGTGAAGTCAGCGTGCCCCGTGCCGCCGGCGGGCACCGACACCTTCTGCGGGTTCGCCTCGTTCACCGTGCAGTTGGACGGCACGCCGACGAGCGTCACTGAGTGGTCTCCCGCCGCGAGCGTGGAGAAGGTCACGTGATCGTTTGCGCCGATGGCCTGCGTCGGCCGATCGTCCACCGCGACCGTGTAGCCGGTTGGCAGGTTCGAGCCCGTGGTCGTAGTCGTGACAATGAGGTCCCCCGTCGTCGGCGGGGCGGCCGTGATGTCAAACGCGGTGCTGGTGGCGTCCGTCAAGCCCGGGGAGGTGGCCTGCAGCATGTAACCGCTCCCGACCTGGTCGATGCACAGGTCGCCAAACCGAGCGACGCCGTTCACCGCGGCGACGGTCTTGGTCCCGGACAGGGTCGCGTTCCCTGCTGCACTGGCGTCGTGGCCGATTGCGATCGTCACGTCGCCTGTGAAGTCGGGGACGGCTTGGCCCTGGTTATCCACTGCCGTGACTTCCACCGGCGGCGCGATCGTGGAAGGGCAAGGCGTCGAGTTATTGGGCTGGACGGTAAACGCGAGCGCCTGGGCGGGCACCTCCCAAAATTCAGGTCCTTGTCGACCGCGCCGCGGACTGACGGACTCGTGACAGCCCGTGGCAAACAACACCGTCGCCAGAAGGCCGCGGAGAGCAGGGCTCGTGGTGCGTGTGCGCATCTGCCGCCTCATTGTTGGGTATGCGCCGCCCGGCGCGTGCAAACCGGGTGCCGCGCTCCCGCCGCAACAGTGTCGTGGTCATACAGCGAGGAACGCGGCACACGTGGACGAAGGAGAAGCGCGAGCTGATACAGCGACGTGACCAAGAAATCTGTGGTCGCGACCGCGCCGCAGACCGATAGCCACATTTGTTTGCAGTTGCGCAACGACTTCGGTGTAGATGCAAGGTGCCGCGCTCGAACGCTCTCGAGTCGGGATCACGACTCGTTGTGAGGTCCCAACAGAAACGCGCGAACTCCCGAGCGACTGCCGGTTCCTCATGGTGCGCGAACAAACGAGCGGGCTCGGCGAGCGGTTGCACGTCCTCTCCACTGGTTCGACCAGAACCGGCGCGGGCTAGGGCTTCGGATTGCCGTGCTGCGCACCGCACGGTACGTTCATCCGCCTCTCTCTCCGAGGACCTCCCCATGCGTGCGTTCCTGCTCGCTGCCACCGTCACTCTCATCGGTCACAGCACTGCCGTATCGGCCCAGGCCCAGGCTCCGGCGCAACGCGGTGGCATCAAGCTCTCTGACCTCGCCGGCACTTGGGACACCAAGACCATGGTCGGGCCGAAGGACAGCGTGGCAGTGACGTCCGTGGTGACGGCCACGGCCGACCGCAAAGGCTGGACGCTCAGGCTCCCCAACCGCGATGCGATCCCGGTCCGGGTTGTCGCCGTCGGCGGCGACAGCGTGGTCACGGAGGCAGGTCCGTTTCAGAGCGTGCTGCGGCCTGGGCAGATGGTGACGACACACACCGTGGGGCACTACAAGGGCGACACGATGACCGGCACGATCGAGGCCCGCTACGCGTCGGGGGACGTCGTCCGGCTGAAGACCGCAGCGACGCGCAAGAAGTGACGCGGGGCATCCCGGCGTCCCTGCGCGCTATTGCTTCTGGTGGCCGTCCTGATAGTGCTGCTGGAGCAGGTCCTGGCCGAAATCGCCGGTGAAGTCGCGCCACACTGAGTGGATGTGGTTGGCGTTGTCCTGGGTGTCATCGAATTCGATGAGGAATGACGGCGTCTGAACCCTGTAGTAGCGCCGATCACCGCGGTCGATGCCGCCCGACCACGCGAAGTAGATGTCCCGCTTGGCGCGGTTGACCTGTGCCATCCGGCGCTCGGCCAGTTGGTCCGGCACGTTGTGAGCGTATTCTTCCATGAGCGCCATGAGCGCGTCGAACTGCCGGGCGTTCATCCTGGATGCGGAGAGGCCTGACGGCTGGCCCTGTAGCGCGGCCTTCCGAGTGGCCGCGGTCAGGATGTCCTGATACGCGGTGGCGTCCACGATGGCGACCCTCCGTTGCTGTTCGTCGAGGGCGTGCATGAGTTCGAGGCCGAGGTCGTCTTCCGCAGCGAGGGTGCGCAGGCCCTTGCGCGCTCCTTCCCGAACTTCGGCCGGGTTGGCGCCGAAGAAACTCGGGCCGTCGATGACCGTGCTATCCACGACCGTGTAGTTCTGGCTGAGATGGTGGCCCTCGACGCGGTAACCCCATGTGCCGCCGTCGGAGGGAGTGCCGAACACGGAGACATAGTATTTCTCCGGGTTGCGGCGCTCCCCGCTATCGTTCTCCATGATCTTGAGCACGTCTTCCAGGCTCATGATCGTCACCGCCTTGATGTAGCCCGTTTGGCTGAGCCCGGCGGCCAGTAGCGCGCTCGCGAGGTGCTTCTGGTAGGGTGTCATCTCGCGCAGCGGTAGGCCCTTGCGCTCCTTCGGGACGAAGTGCCAGTTCATGCGCTCGTCGCTATCGAATGGAAAACTCGCCTTGCCGCGCTGATTTGCATCGAGGGCGGCAAGAAAGCGGCTGGCGCACTCGGTCACGAGCGGCGCTGCATGCACGCGGTGCAGATGGCTCTTGCCGTCTTGGGCGGCTCCCGACCCAAGGGTCGGACCTCCCAGGAGTGCCACGGACGAACCGAGAAACGATCGGCGGTTCATGCACATGAATCACTCTCCGTGAGGGTGTCACGCCGGTTCAAGGGGTTCTTCATCGAGCAGTGGCTCCAGGTTGGGACCGTTCGTGGCGGATGCAACACGGTTTCTCCTCAAGGTTCTTGGGGCTGTCGGGGTTCCCGTCATGACTGCTGAACGGGAACTTCGATGTCATAGAATCTCTTACCGGAGAGAGAGGTTTGCGACCTATGACTATCACCGTCTACCTGCCGACGCAATCGTACGAGCGACGCCTTCGCGCCTTGGCAGCGTGGTGGTGCCTCGGCTCGAGCGCGCTCCGGCCGGAGCTGCTGATGGCGGCGGAGCCCGTCTCGGCGGCCTACCTGCGCGCCCCTGGTCTATGACGATGGATCGCGCATGAGCCCGTATGGCGCCCGGTACCGCCTGGCCAGGGCCCTGGTCGACTACCTGACTGGTCTCGACCCCAGTGCCGTGGGCCTCGTGCAAACCCTCCTCAGCCTGATCCCCAGCCGCAGGCCGCCTCGCGACGGGGGATCGTCCCGACGGTCACGCTGAAGCGGGTGCGACTGCGCTGCTGATCACCGTCGCGGGCAGCACCGGTACCATCGGCAGCGAACTGGTTCGCCTGCTGTCCACCGCGGGGGTGGAGACCCGGGCGCTGCACCGCGACGTGCGGAAGACTCGAGCGTTACCGAACGTCAGCTGGGTGCGTGCCGATCTCGACGACACCCGCGGGCTCAGGATCGCCCTCGACGGGACCGAGCGACTGTTCCTCCTCACCGGCAACGAACCGGATTTCGCGCGGACGCAGATGGGGGTGGTGCGGGCAGCCGAGGAGCTGGGCGTCACACACGTCGTCAAGCTCTCGGCCCTGGGCGCGTCCGACCACTCCAGGTCGACCATCGCCCGCGAGCATTGGGCGGTCGAGCAGGCGCTCCTCGGCACGCGGCTCCGGTGGACCATCTTGCGTCCGCACGCCTTCATGCAGAACTGGCTCGGTGACGTCGCGGAGTCGGTGCGGGCCGAGAGCGCGATCTACGCGCCCATCGGCGACGGGCGCGTGCCGTTCATCGACACCCGGGACATCGCGGCGGTGTCGGCCGAAGTGCTGCTCCACGTCGAGGCGCACGTGGGCAGGAAGTACGTCCTCACCGGCGGGGAAGCCATCGGGTACGCGGACTTGGCGGGCGCGCTCTCGGAGGCGACCGGACGCACGATCACCTATCGACCGATCACGCTGGACGAAGCCCGGGCGCGCCTCGCGGCAGGAGGTATCGCCGCGGCGGCCATCGATGCGATCCTGGCGATCGCGGCGTACCAGCGAGCGGGAGGACCCACCGCGACGATTTCGCCGCATGTCGAGCAGATACTCGGTCGGCGACCCCGCACCATCCGCGATTTCGCGCGCGATTACGCTTCGCGCTTCGTCTGAGCGGACCCGCCGTACCTCTTAGGCCGCCTACTCAGCGCCTGTCGCTTCATCTCGGGGCGCGACCGAATGATGAAGACGTAGGCGCCTTCCTTCACAAATAGCGTCGCCGTGGCGAGGCCACTGCCGCTGCGGTGAGGGAAGTGGCCAACACCCGGACGCAACAGCGGAATACTCACGCCATCTTGATGACCACTTTTCCCGTCGCCCGCCCGGACTCGGAATACGCGAGTGCATCACGCACCCGCTCGAGCGGAAACACCTTGTCCACCAGCGGTTTGATGACGCCGCTTTCCACCAGCCGCGTGATTTCTCTCAACTGTTCTCCGTCGGCACGCACGAAAAAGTACTCATAGCGGGCGTTGTGCCCCCGCGCTGCGGCCGTCGCCTTTCGGGACATCACGCTGATCGCCAGGACGATAAACGGGTTGAGTCCCCAGCTCCGCGCAAACGCTGCTGACGGGGTGCTGCCAATGCTCACCACCACGCCGCCAGGTTTCACGCACTCAAAACACCGCACCAGCGTGTCACCGCCCGCGCTGTCCAGCACCACGTCACAATCTTTGGCCACGTCTTCAAAACGTGCGCCGCGGTAATCAATGGGGACGTCCGCGCCCAGACGCTTCACCAGTTCCACATTGCGTTGCCCCACCGTGGTGAAAACCGTCGCGCCCAGGTGACGGGCCAACTGGATGGCCACGCTTCCAACGCCACCGCTGCCCGCGTGAATCAACACCCGTTGGTTGGCGCCCAGCTTTCCAATCTCCACTAAGGCCTGCCACGCCGTCAGCGCAACCAACGGAAGTGACGCGGCTTCTTCAAACGTCACGTTAGTGGGTTTGAGGGCGGCGGCGCCTTCGCGGACCACGGCAAATCCCGCAAACGTTCCAATGCGGTCTTTGTCCAGGCGCGCGTAGACCGCATCGCCTTTCTTGAAACGCCTCACCTGTGCGCCCACGTCGGAAACCACGCCTGAGAGGTCGTTGCCCAGCACCAGCGGGAACCGGTATTTCAACAGCGTCTTCAACTTTCCATCGCGCGTCCTGACATCCACCGGATTCACACCGGCGGCATGTACTTGAATCAACAAATCCATAGGGCCCATCACGGGGACGGCAATGTCCACCACCTTCACCAGGTCATTGCTCCCGTAACGGTCGATAAGTGCGGCCTGCATCGAACTCCTTGGTTTCCGTCGTCAGATGAGCGTCCTGACCAGTGCCCGGAGACTTGTTCCAGAGCTCCGCGAATGTCGCCGAGCGCCGGACGCAGATGCGTGAGGAGCTCCTCCCGCCCGCCGCCTGGCGCGCGCTCCCAGCAACGCCAGCGTTGAAGCGTTCGTTGATTTTCAATGATTTAGCTGGGAGGCCAGCAACGCCGGCGTCGCTGGACAACGCCGACGTTGGCACTAATCCTAGCACTGCCGAATAGCCCCCTTTGGGCCTGCGCTCACGCTCGCGAGCGTGTCGCCCTCGCCCGGCGCGTAATACGCCGAATCTTGCGGATGTGTCTCGCGGCCCGCGAATGCTGTACGTGATAGAGATCCCACGCGAGCTGCAGGTTGAGCCAGAACTGCGCTTCCATGCCGAAGAGGCGCTCGAGTCGGAGCGCCGTGTCCGGTGTCACGCCGCGCTTCCCGTGCACCAGCTCGTTGACCCCCGGATACGAGACCCCTAGTCGCTCGGCCAAACCAGTCTGGCTCAGGCCGAGCGGCTTGAGGTTGAAGACAACGTATGTCCACCCCCACGAGGAGTACAGGCCGCCCGCGGTGTCGACAGCCAGACGGGCGAGTGGAAGGCGGCGCGCAGGAAGAGCTAGAGCTCCTCGTGCTCAATCGCGTTGTGAGTCTGGGATCGCCCTACGTCGAGGACCGGCCGCGACCGTTCATTGACACACCGGCATGCCGTCCGGATCAGCGTTTTTCGCCGGGCGGAGGGGGTTCGCGTTGCCCACGTAGATCGCGCAACTGATCGCGGTGTTGGCGTTCGTTTCGCGCGCCGTCCAACCGCTCTTGTTGCCGTTAGCGAGCCTCAGCTGGTCCAACGTATTCCCGTTCGACGGGCACCACGGCGCGCTGCCGGCCGCCGGCGGGTTGCTACAGTCCACCTGGTCCGTGTACGCCATCGAATCGGCGAAGTAGGCCTCCTCCGCCGTCATCAGGTTCCGGAGGTCCGACTTCATCGACGCGATGTACGCCTTCTCTTTCGTGTTGGCGAACTTCGGGATCGCGATCGCGGCGAGCAGCCCGATGATGACGACCACGATCAACAGCTCGAGCAGCGTGAACCCCGTGCGATTCATGCGATCCCTCCGACTGAATCGCGTGCGCCCAAAGCTACGTGGACGCGACAATGCCGCCACGGAGCGGAGGGTGGTGATGCTTGTTTCGCAACGGTCGTGCCGGGGAGGTCATGATCGCTGGCAACTAGCTACTCACCATAGACATACGCCGCGGGCTCGGGAACCGGCTGCACGGCGATCGCCCCGCTCACTCGGGTGTTTTGCAAGGCTGCGCGCGGATTCCAATGAGCGCAATGATTGATTCCCACGAGAGCGTCTCGCGACACTCGGCCTCCGGCACGCGGGTCCAGCGCTGCCAGAGCTGGGCGCTGAAGTAGCGGATGCCCTCGGCCGCGATCACCTTCAGAAAAGATTCGGGAGCGGCTGCATTCTTTTTCCCGCGCCCAGGGCCGGGTGCTCGTGGCAGCTTGGCCAACATTCCCCAAACTTGCGCTCCGCGAGGAGGCGCGCGGCGGCGCACCTGTTCTGCGCCACGAGTCCGCCTTGCCACTTCGCGTGCCACAGTGCTCTGACCGCCTAAGCTACCCCGCTCTGCTCCAATTCCCACGAGCCGCGGTGCGATAGTGACCCGGGCACCAAGTGATGATCACCGACCGCAGAACGTATGACATTATGAACGGCCGGAAGGTTGCGCAGGGGTGAGACCATCCCCGCTGGCCACAGGCTTCTCAACCTTTTCCGCGTTTTCCCTATCCAAGGAGAGTGAACCTGCGCCAGGCCGACCTCCTTGGCGGCAACACAAATCAAACCGGATCCGGCCATGCGCCGCTTCATGCTCGTCTTTGTCGCCCTCGACGGATTCGCCCACGCGCTTCTAGGGCAGTCGTCCGACCAGTTCGCGTTAGTGCGGGGTGCGATGCACCGACTGGTTGATAGCATGGGCTCGCCCTCAGTTGCCGTCGCCGTCGCGAAGGAGGGGCGAATCGTATGGGAGGACGCAATCGGCTGGGCCAATCGAGAAAAGAGGATTCCGGCGACCGCAAGCACGATCTATCCTCTTGCGTCCATCTCAAAGCCGATCACCGCGACGGGACTCATGGTCCTGGTCGAACGCGGCTTGGTAGATCTCGACCGACCCATCAACGCCTATCTGGGGACCGCAAAGCTCACCGGATTAGGTGGCGACACTACTGGAGCGACGGTCCGGCGGGTCCTGAGCCATACGGCCGGCCTTCCGCTGCATTCACAGTTTTTCTATTCCGATCGCGGTTACCGCCCACCGCCCATGGAGGAGACGATCAGGAGGTACGGCAATGTGGTCTTTCCGCCAGGCGAGGTCGTCGAGTACTCGAATCTTGGATATGGGATCATTGGTTATGTCATGGAACGCGTGTCCGGTCAATCATACGCGGATTTCATGCGGCACGAAGTATTTCAGCCGTTGGGCATGACTCACACATCGATCGATCCGCCGCCCGATCTCGCGCGCTTCATCGCGGAACGATACGATTACAACGATCGTGCCCTCCCGTTCTTTACCTTCGATCACGTCGGGGCATCCTCCGTCTATTCGAGCGCGCACGATTTGATCCGCTTCGCAATGTTTCATCTCAAGAATCACCTGACTAATCAGCGGCCGATTCTTCGCGACGCGACCCTAGACCAGATGCACCAGCCCGTGTCTCCCTCCAGTAATGGTCTCGGCTTCGGCGTTTTTGATGGTGGAACCACGTTGGCGCATACCGGGGGGATGCCGGGAGCGACCGCCGTGATGGTCCTCTTTCCCCCTAGCAATGTCGCCGTCGTGGTGCTCGCCAATACGGCAACGCGTTTCACTCTGATGGCCCAGGAGTTTACCGTCGCACGAGAGGCCGTTGCCGCCGTCGCGCCCGAGCGGGCGCCGCAGCACCTGGGCCCGCCGCCTCCACCACCCCATCCAGCCGCTCTCGTCGTCACCCCGGAGCTCGCCGGCGACTGGTCGGGAACGTTGCGAACCTACGAGGGGTCTGTCGCAATGCGACTGCAGATCACGTTGGATGGGAGGATTGAAGCGTGGGTTGGCGACGAGCCAGGTGCTGCAGTCAGCAACGTCATGTTCGCCGACGGGCGCCTGTCAGGAACATTTGCAGCGCGTATCCCAACCAGCGATGCGGCGCGTTGGCCGCACAACGCTTCATTGGGGCTGTTGCTTCTCGGAGGCAAACTAAGTGGTGAGGTTGTGGCGAACTCAACAGCAGACCGGATCTACTTCTCACTCAGCTCGTACGCCGAGCTTGGAAGGAAGTAAGACCTGGTTGTGATCGGCGCGGCAGCCTAACGGATCGCGCTTAAGCTGCGGGCGACTCGCCCACCGGCGCAAGGATGGGGGACGCAGTCCGTGCCCCGCCAGGGGCACAACACTCCGCTTCCTTTAAAGCGATCAGCGCCCGACAGCTTCAAGCGCTTGTTAGGCCGCGCGCCGGTCACCGCGCCTTTACTTCGGTGTGAAAGACCGTCTTCCATTGGCCTCCCGCTTTGCGCCAAAGGCTAGAAACCCAATAGGTGCCGGAAAAGTCCTGACCTCCCGCGTCCCCTGCGACGATGGCTCTATAGGTCAGGAGCGTCGTACCGGGATCGAGGTGTCGAGTGGCGAATTCGGTCAGGGTGAAACTGCGCAGATTCACCTGGCGGACGGACGCCACTTCAGCAGCACGAGTATGGATCCCGTCTGCATAGACAGCGACGACGCCCGTATCGAGCGCCGCCATAAAGGCGTCGAGGCTCTTGTCCTTCACTGCCTGCCATACGGCGGTTTCTCTTGCGACGAACTCGTCGGTGGCTTGGGCAAGGGCCTGAGCCGCACCGACCGGGAGCAGAGTCGCGAGAAGGAACATCGAGGTGCGCATGCAAGCCTCCAGGAAGGGGGGTGGCGTGCCCGCCGCCTAACGGATCGCGCTTAAGCTGCGGACGACTCGCCCGCCGGCGCAAGAGTAGCGGACGACAGTCCGTGCCCGCCAGGGCACAACGCTCCGCTTCCATTAAGGCGATCAGCGCCCGCCAGCTTCAAGCGCTTGTTAGGCGGCGGTCCCGCCGTGCTTACACTCAACCGTAACAGGCCCGGCAGGAATCGAACCTGCAACCCCCGGTTTTGGAGACCGGTGCTCTACCAATTGAGCTACGGACCTAAAATCAATTGCGGATTGTGGATTTCGGATTGCGGATTGATAGAGAGGGCGAGCCCAATCCGCAATCCGCAATCGCCAATCCGCAATCCACCAGGGGTGGCTGACGGGAATTGAACCCGCAACCTCTGGAGCCACAGTCCAGCGCTCTAACCGATTGAGCTACAGCCACCATGCTGCCAGACGCCCCGACGCGTAGACGCACAAGACGGAGCAGAATCTAACGGGTCACGCCTCCGGCCAGAAGCGACGCGCCAGCTCGGCAGTGCGGGCATCGGCTGGGACGCGGACGCCATCGAGCGACCCGATCGGCACGACCCCCCGCACGGCGTTGGTCGAGAATAGGCGCTTCCCCTCGATCGCCTGCCGCGGGTAACGCCCCTGCTCCACCGTGCCGGCGAGCTCGAGTACCCGCGCCCGGCCGATCCCCGGCAGGATTCCGACATCCTCCGCCGGCGTGTGCAGCCGATCGCCGTCCCACCAGAACACGTTCCACACCGTCCCCTCCGCCACCCACCCCTCCGGGGTGAGCAGCAGCGCATCGTCTGCCTCGGCGATCTCCGCCTCCTCCGCGGCATCCACGAAGCAATCGCGCTCGGTCGTCTTGTTCGGATACGGCCGGTGCGGCTCTGCCGCCGTGATCACGGCGGGCGCGTCGAGCGCCGGCAGCTCCCGCACGGTCACCGTGGCGCGGCCGTCGCACACCTCGACCCGCAGGACGGCGTTGCCGGTTCCGGAAAACGGTGTCACCAGCGCCGCCACATCTCGCGCGGGCCGCGGCAGGCCGAGCGCGCGGAGCGAGCGCTCGAGCCGCGCGAGGTGGCGCTCGAGGAACGGGATGCGCCCCTCGCGCACCCGCATCGTCTCGATGAGGCCGTAGCCCGCCGTCTCCACCCCGCAAACATACAGGGACCCGCGCGCGGTCGGAAAAGTTGCCTAATGCCATCCCATTTCACATTTTGCTACCGCTTGAAACCCCGACACACAGGTCGTGAGAGGAGCGATCGTGATACAGCCACCTACGGTTTCGCTCTACGTTCTTGTGCAACGCCTCCGCGTGACGACCTTTTGCTTGACGACTCTCGCCTTAGCCTGCACCCGGACAGTCAAAAGAACGATCATCGTGGCTCCAACCCCTGGGGCCGAGGCGGTGGGGGCCAGTACGGCCGCGACGCTCGGGGTGCCACCCGGGCACCTCCCCAAGCCCGGCGAGTGCCGGGTCTGGATCCCCGGCGTGCCGCCCGGCCGCCAGCCGCGACCGCAATCGCGCGCCTGCGCCGGCATCGAAGCCGTGGCGCCCCCGGGGAGTTGGATCATCTACCGGCCGGAGGCTGATCGGAGGTTCGTGCACATCCGCGAGGTGGATCAACGGCGCGTCGGCATGGTCATCCGCGTGAGGGTTTTCGAGATCGAAACCGGCCGGTTCGTCAGAGAGGAGAATCCGTGAAACGGTTTTCGCGCGACGGTTTCGTGATACACCTCCGCATGACGCAGCTCTGCTTGACGCTGTTTTTCGCTGCTTGCTCCCATGCACCGCCAGCGGATTTCGCCCCCGACCCCGGCCTCATCGCCCAGGTCCGTGACCTCCGGATCGTGACCACGCAGGACCGAGCCTGTCCCGGCGGGGGGATCCAGGCGAGTTACGAAGCCATCCTCGCCGACGGCTCGCGCGTGCCGTTCGCGCGCACCTACGACAAGAAGCATCCCCCCCGCCTGCACGTGGTGTTCCTCGAGCGGTCGAGCCCCGACGCCGTGAGCCGGGAAAGCGGCGATTGGGTGACCAACGCGAACCCGCTGTGGACGGCGGCGTCGGGATTCCGTCTCACCGCCACGCTGAGCGCCAAGCCGGCCGTGCAGCAGACCGTCGTCGTCCCGCCCGAGTACGGCTGTATGAGCCACGGCTTCCAGTTCAGCGGGGAGCCGGGCGGCGCGGCGCAGGCCGGTGGCAACGGACCGGACGTGACGGTGCGGCTCGGCATCGTGCGATCGCCCTTCTACGACAAGCTGATCGTAGCGGCGGTGGAACTCGGCTACTCGCGGCCCTTCTACGTGTTCGCCGACGGCAATACCATCCCGCCCGCCAACTGGCTCTGGGTCGAGTCGCGGGGCGGTCGCGGCGGCGCAGGTACGGCGGGGCAGAACGGCAGCGACGGTGCGGCCGGACAGGGGGGTTGCCCGCCCCAACCGGGAGGGCCGGGTGGCAGCGGCGGCAACGGCGCCCCTGGGGGGAGCGGCGGGCGCGGCGGCCGCGTCACCATCATCGTCCCGACCGAGAATCCGTTCCTCGCCGGGTTGATCGAAGCGCGCAGTCCCGGAGGCCAGGGCGGGCCGGGCGGAACGGGCGGGAATGGTGGCAAGGGCGGCAAGGGCGGCCAGGGCACCGCCGACAAGGACAACCGCCGCTGTGCCGATGCCGCCGACGGCTCCGCCGGCCAGAAAGGAACCGCGGGGCCCAACGGCTCGGAGGGTGCGCCTGGTCCCCGGCCCCAAATCGTCACACTCCCCACCTCCGACGTGTTCGGTCCCAATGTGAGCCCCGAGCTTGCGGCGCTGATCGAGCGGACGGCCGACCGGCGACGCCGGCCGTGACGGCTGGTTCGTACGACGTCATCATCATCGGAGCGGGCCACAACGGGCTCGTCACTGCGGCGTACCTCGCGCGTGCGGGATGGCGGGTGCTCGTGCTCGAGCGGCGCGAGCTGGTGGGCGGCGCCTGCGTCACCGAGGAGCTGTGGCCGGGGTTCAAGGTGTCCACCGCGTCCTACGTGAACAGCCTGCTGCGGCCGGAGATCATCCGCGATCTCGAGCTCTCTCGCTACGGCTTCGAGCTGCTGCCACGCAGTCCCTCGTCGTTCACGCCGTTCCCGGACGGCCGCTTCTTGTTGATGGGCCCCGACAAGAATCTCACGGCACAGCAGGTGGCGAAGTTCTCCGCGCGCGACGCCACGGCGCTGCCGCGCTACGAGGCGATGCTCGAGCGCGTGGCCGACTTCATCGAGCCTACGCTGCTCCGCACCCCACCCAACCCGTGGTCGCTCGCCCCGCGCGACCTGCTGCAGCTCGCCGGCCTCGGCTGGCGCTTCCTCCGGCTCGGCCGCGACGGCCCGCGCGCGCTCGAGATCCTGACCGGCGCCGCGCGACCCATCCTCGACCGCTGGTTCGAGTCCGAGGAGCTGAAGATCGCGCTCGCCACCGACGCCATCATCGGCGCAATGGCCTCGCCGTCCATGCCGGGCACGGCGTACGTGCTGTTTCACCACGTGATGGGCGAGTGCAACGGCGTGCGCGGGATGTGGGGCTACGTGCGCGGCGGGATGGGCGGCATCAGCGACGCGCTGGCCGCCGCCGCGCGCGCCCGCGGCGCGGAGATCCGGACCAGCAGCCCGGTGGCGCGCATCCTCACGCGGGACGGCCGGGCGGCCGGTGCGGCGCTCGCGGACGGCACGGAGTATCGGGCGCCGCGCGTCGCATCGAGCACCGACGCGCACGTCACCTTCCTCCAGCTCGTGGATGCCAAAGCACTCCCCGACGAGTTCCTCGCCGCCGTACGCTCGATCGACTATTCCAGCGCGTCGCTCAAGATCAACGTCGCGCTCTCCGAGCTCCCCGCGTTCCGCGCGGTGCGGAACGGCAGCCTCCCGCCTGACGCGCACCTGCGCGGCACGATCCACATCGCGCCCACGCTCGATTACATGGAGCAGGCGTTCGACGACGCCAAGTACGGACGCCCCTCCGCCAACCCGATCCTCGAGTGCACGATTCCGTCCGTCGTCGACGCGACGGTCGCGCCGCCCGGTAAGCATGTGATGTCGTTCTTCGTGCAGTACGCGCCGTACCAGCTGCGGGACGGCGGCTGGGACCAGGTGAAGGACGCGTTCGCGGATCGCTGCTTCGACATTCTCGACCAGTACGCGCCCAACTTCAAACGCTCGGTGATCGCGCGCCAGGTGCTCTCACCGCTCGACCTGGAGCGTCGCTTCGGCCTGACGGGCGGTAACATCTTCCAGGGGGCGATGACCCTGACCCAGCTCTTCTTCCTGCGGCCGCTCCCGGGCTACGCCGACTACCGGGCGCCCATTAAAGGGCTGTATCTGTGCGGCGCGGCGACGCACCCCGGCGGCGGGGTGATGGGAGCGTGCGGCTATAACGCGGCGCGGGAAATCCTGCGGGACGGTAAACGTTGAGCGAAACCGTCGCCCGTTACCCGTCAGACGCTGAACCGCAGTGGGACGGCGCTCCGGACAGTCGGATGACGGATAACGGGACGACGCAGCAGCATAGGTAAACTGCACATTGTGCGCACGGCTCGCAACCACGGCCGGCCCCCGGCTCAGCGCGCGACCGCGCCGCGGCGCAGGAAATAGATCGGCAGGCCGGCCAGGATCAGCGCCGCCCCGGCGACCGCGTCGCGCGGCTGCTCCCACGCCGTGTTGATCACGAGCCAGAGCGAGAACAGGATGAAGACGATCGGGGTCACCGGATAGCCCCACGTCTTGTACGGCCGAACCAGATCCGCCGCCTTGTGCCGCAGCCGGAGCACGGCGCCGCAGGACATCGCATAGAAGACGAACTCCGACAAGACGACGTAGGTGAAGAGGCGGCTGTAGGTGTCCCTCCAGGACGGCTCGGTCGAGATCCAGGTGAGCGCGATCGCGATGATTCCCTGCACGACCAGGGACGGAACGGGAGTCAGGAAGCGGGGGTGAACCGCCGCCAGCCAGCGCGGCAGCACGCCGTCCCGCGCCATCGCATAGGGGATGCGCGCTGCCGTGAGCACGATTCCGTTGTTCGAGCCCAACGTAGCGGTCAGAATCGCCACGGCGACGAGCGCGGCACCGGCCCGGCCCAGGGTCACCTGGGCCGCGTCCGAGGCGACGAGCGACGACGCCGCCATCCTGGCGGGGGACAGCACGTAGGCGAACGAGGCGGTCACGAGACAATACAGCGCCATTCCGATGAGCGTGGACAGCACGATCGAGCGCGGCACGTTGCGCTCCGGATCCTTGACCTCGCTCCCGACGTACGTGATCTCGATCCAGCCGTCGTACGCCCACAACGCCGCCACCATCGCGACGCCGAACGGCGCGATCAAGCCCCCGGCCGGAGGCCAGAGCGGCGACAAGTTCGCGACGCTGCCGCCGGGCAACACGAACCCGGCAACGATCAAGACCACCAGCAGGGCCATCTTGATCAGGGTGAGCACGTCCTGCGTGATCGCGCCCAGCCTCACCCCCAGGCAGTTCAGCGCCGTGAGCGCCACAATGGAGGCGACCGCGACCGCCTTGATGCCGGCGTCCGCGAGCGGCACGAAGAAGCCGAAGTAGGTCGCGAACCCAACCGCGATCGCCGCGATCGAAGCCGGATTGATCACGACCCCGCTGGCCCAGCCGTAGAGGTACCCCCAGACCGGCCCGTAGGCCTTGGTCAAATACACGTACTGCCCGCCTGCCTGGGGCATCGCGGCGCCGAGCTCCGCCACGGAGAGCGCTCCCAGCAGCGACACGAGGCCGCCGGCGATCCATACGAGAATCGTCGGTAGGGAGGCGTGGAGCTGGAGGGCGATAGCGCTCGGCACGATGAAGATCGCCGACGCGATGATCGTCCCGACGTTGATCATCGTGGCGTCGAGCAGGCCGAGCTGGCGTTTCAGCTCCGCCATCGGCGAACCTTCATTAGGCGATCGTCCGTACGGGGTGGGGCTAGGATAGGCCGCGCTATACAGCCCCGCAAGGATAGATTCGTGACGCTATGACCGGTCCCCGGTTTGCGTCGTTCACGGCCCCGAGCTCTTACTGGCAGGCGAGCCGCGCCCCCCGCTACAGCCTGCTGTTCGCGCTGCCGCTGCTGGTGTTTTATCAGGTCCTCGCCGTGTGGCTCGCCGCCGGTCCGCGCTCCGTCCGCAACGGAGCCGACGTCATTCTGCAGAGCCTGTTCACCGCCCTGGCCGGGACCTGGGGCCCGCTGCTGTTCATGCTCTGCCTCATCGGCGGCGGCCTGTGGCTCGTGGCGCGCGATACGCGCGCCCACAGCTCGCGTCTCAGGCGCCGCGTGTTTTTGGGGATGCTCGCCGAGTCGCTGCTCCTCGCGCTCGCGTTCGGGATCGTGGTCGGTGGGGTCACGTCCGGCGTGCTCGGGCTGTTGCATACGCTCGCGCTGGCGCCGGCGGCCGGCCTCGACTGGTGGACCCGCTTGATGGTCTCCCTTGGCGCCGGGATTTACGAGGAGTTGTTGTTTCGCGTGTTACTCGTCACCGCGCTGGCGGCCGCGGCGCGAACGCTCCTCGGCTGGACACCCTTCACGGCCGGAATCGCCGCGACCGTGCTCGGCGCCGCCATTTTTTCCGCCTTTCATTATATCGGACCCTACGGCGACCGCTTGCAGATCTATTCGTTCGTGTTCCGCATGATTGCCGGGCTGTTCTTCAGCGCGCTGTACCTCCTCCGAGGATTCGGCATCACCGCCTGGACGCATGCGCTGTACGACGTTTCACTGCTGCTGCTGCAGTAAACTGCGCTCACCGCCGTGCGTCTGTGCGTCTAGCCTTTGTTGGTCCTGTGCGTCTGTGCGGCTATTTCCCGTAGCCGAAAGCGTTGGATCTTCCCCGTCGCCGTCTTCGGCAGCTCGTTCACGAACACGATCCAGCGCGGGTACTTGTACGCGGCGAGCCGCTGCTTCACGAAGGCCTGCAATTCCTCCTCCAACGCCGGCGACGCGACGTGGCCGGCGGCCAGCACGACGAACGCGAGTGGCTTGACGAGCTCGTCCGCATCGGCGGCGCCCACCACGCCCGCCTCCACCACCGCCGGATGCTCGGCCAGGGCGCTCTCGACCTCCGCCGGCGACACCCACATGCCACCCGCCTTGATCATGTCGTCGGAGCGGCCGGCGTACCAGAAACAGCCGGCCGCGTCCTGCCGGTACTTGTCTCCAGTGCGGACCCACTCGCCCACGAACGTCTGCTGCGAGCGCTCGTGCTGGTTCCAGTAGCCGGCGCACGCGCTGTCCCCCTTGACGAGCAAATTGCCGATTTCGCCCGGCGGGACCGCGCGGCCGGCCTCGTCCACGATCATCGCGTCGTACCCGGGTACCAGTGTGCCGCTCGAGCCCGGGCAGACCTTGCCGCGCCGGTTCGCAATGAATGTATGGCACATCTCGGTCGACCCGATGCCGTCGAGAATCTCGAGCCCGAATCGCTCGAGCCAGCGGTCGTAAATCGGCTTCGGCAGCGGCTCACCCGCGGACAGGCAGAGGCGCACCGACCGGAGGTCGTACAGCCGTTCGGCGTCCGCGACCTGGAGCATCGCGGCGAAGGCGGTCGGTACCGCGAAGAACAAGGTCGGCCGCTCGCGCGTGAGAATCTCGAACACCTTTGCCGGCTCGGGGCGCCGGGGGTCGAGCACGGTCGCGGCGCCCACGTGGAACGGGAAATACAGGGCGTTGCCGAGCCCGTAGGCGAAGAACAGCCGGGCCACGGAGAAGCAGCGGTCGTCCGGGCCGATCTCCAGTACGTGCCGCCCGAACGCCTCGCAGCATACGACCATGTCGTGGTGCAGGTGCACGGCGGCCTTGGGCGTACCCGTCGTACCGGACGTGTACAGCCAGAAGGCGACGTCGTCCTTGGTCGTGTCCGCCGGGTCGAGCTCGTCCGACTCCGCGGTCACGAGCTCGGCCAACCCGACCTGCCCCGGCCCGGGCCGGCCCGCCACCACGAGCTGCCGCAAGAACCTGAGATGCGGCCGGACCGCTTCGATCGCCGGTGCCAAGTCCTCGCCGGCGATGACGACCGCGGCGCGGCTGTCGTTCAGGATGTACTCGTAATCGCGCGGCTTGAGCAGCGTGTTCGTCGGCACGGCCACGGCGCCGATCTTCAACGCACCCCAAAACGCGTACACGAACTCGGGGCCGTCGGCCAGCAGCAGCAGCACGCGTTGCTCCATGCCGACGCCGAGCCGTCGCAGCGCGTTGCCGCAGCGGTTGGCGCCGGCCCGCACCTCGCCGTACGTGATATCCCGGCCGCCGCAGCGAATGGCGAGCCGGCCGGCGCGGCCTTCCGCGACGTGGCGGTCCACGAACCAGGTGGCGGCGTTGAAAGCGCGGGGGATGTCCACGGGGCCATGTTAGCCCGGGTGTGGGTGACGTCAAGCTCGCGTCCTCTGCGGGGGCCCCTTATCTTGGCCTCTCATGAACGACTTGCGAGCGCGTCTCCAGACCGCGGTCGGGAGCGCCTATCGCATCGACAAGGAGCTGGGCGGCGGCGGGATGAGCCGCGTGTTCGTTGCCGAGGAGAGCGCGCTCGGCCGCAGGGTCGTCATCAAAGTGCTCCCCCCCGACCTCGCTGCCGGCGTGAACGTCGAGCGGTTCCGGCGCGAGATCCAGCTGGCGGCGTCGCTGCAGCACCCCCACGTTGTGCAGCTCCTCACCGCGGGCGCGGCGGATAACCTGCTCTACTACGTGATGCCGTTCATCCCGGGCGAATCGTTGCGAGCCAAGCTCGCGCGCGAGGGTGAGCTGCCCGTCCCCGAGGTGGTAAGAATCCTGCGCGACGTCGTGGACGCCCTCTCCTATGCTCACGCCCAGGGCGTCGTGCACCGGGACATCAAACCGGACAACGTGCTCATAACCGGCAAGCACGCCGTGGTCACGGACTTCGGCGTGGCTAAGGCGGTGAGCGCCTCGAGCGGTCAGTCCACGCTCACGTCGCTCGGCGTTGCCCTGGGCACGCCCGCCTACATGGCGCCCGAACAGGCGGCCGCGGATCCCCACGTCGATCACCGGGCCGACTTGTACGCGGTCGGCGTCCTGGCGTATGAGATGCTCTGCGGCAAACTGCCCTTCAACGCCGCCACCCCGCAGGCGATGCTCGCCGCCCACGTCAACGTCGCGCCGGAGCCCGTGACCCTGAACCGGCAGGCCGTCCCCGCCGCCCTGAGCGAGCTGGTCATGCGCTGCCTGGAGAAGCACCCAGCCGATCGGTGGCAGCGCGCGGACGACGTGCTGGCGCAGCTCGAGGCGATGGCGACACCGAGCGGCGGGATGCCGCCCACCGCGACCGGACCGGTATCTGCGGCACAGGTCGATGCAGCGCTGCGGCAGTCGCATCCCGTCCGCGTCGCGGCGCTCTTCGCCGCCGCCTCCTTGGCGGTACTGGGATTCGTATACGTCCTCGTGTGGAAGCTGGGCCTGCCGGACTGGGTATTCGCAGGAGCCGTGGGCCTGCTGCTCGTGGGGTTGCCCATCATGCTGATGACGGGACTCGCCGAGCGACGGCGGATGCTCGCCTCGACCGGGCGGCTGCCTGCCGCTGCCGCTTCCGGTGCCAGCGCCTGGCACGGCTGGCTCACGTGGCGCAAGGCGATTGGAGGCGGCGTTGCCGCGTTCGTCGCGCTCGCCCTCACGGCGGCTGTCTACACTGCGATGCGGCTCTTCGGGATCGGCCCGGTCGGCACGCTCGTCGCGTCCGGCGTTCTCAGGAACCGCGAGACGCTCATTCTTGCCGACTTCGAGAACCGCACAACGGACTCGACGCTGGGCCCGTCGCTCACTGAAGCATTTCGGGTCGATTTGACGCAATCACCGACCGTCCGCCTGGCGGACGCTCAGACCCTCGCCGAGGCGCTGGGGCGGATGCAACGCAAGGCGAACGCTCACGTCGACGCGGCGCTGGCACGCGACGTCGCGGTGCGAGAGGGGATCAAGGCGGTTGCAACGGGCCAGATCGACCCAGTCGGGCGGGGCTTCGTTCTGTCCGCGAGCCTCGTATCGGCGACCGACGGGCACGTCCTCACAGCGGTGCGCGAGACCGCCGACGACGACCGGGCGCTCATCGGCGCCATCGACAGGCTTTCGCGCAAGCTCCGCGAGCGTATCGGGGAGTCGCTCACGACGATTCGCGCCAACCAGCCACTCGAGAAGGTGACGACCGGGTCGCTCGAGGCGCTCCGCAAGTACACGCAGGCCATCGCCGCGGAGGATGCGGGCGATTTCGACGGCGCCATCGCGCTACTCGAGGAAGCCACCACGCTCGATACCGGTTTCGCGATGGCGTACCGCAAGCTCGGAGTTGTGCTCGACAACTCGGGGACCTCGATTACTCGCGCCAACGCCGCCGTTACCAAAGCGTTCGAGCATCGCGACCGTCTGCCGGAGATCGAGCGCCATCAGACCATCGCGTATTACTACTTCGACGTCGACTACGACCTGACCAAGGTCATCGCGGCCTACCGGTCGGTGCTCGAGCGCGATCCGGACAACACGATCGCCCTCAACAACCTTGCGTTCGCGCTGAACGATTCGCACCGCTGGGCAGAGGCGGAGAGCTTGGCCCTCCGCGCCACGACGATCGAACAATCCCCCCCCTACTTCGTCAACGCCGTCGTGGCCCAGGTCGCGCAGGGCCATTTCGCCGACGTCCGCGCGACGCTCGATAGGTTCGACCATGCCCTGCCGCGCGGCGTTCGCCGAGCGAGACTACGAGGCCGCACAGCAAGCCGCGCGACGACTCCGGGAAGAGACGCAGAACAACTTGGTCTTCAAGGCGCGCTCGAGCCAATTGCTTGGGGCGATCGCCGAGACCCAGGGTCAACTGGCCGCCGCAGAGCGGCATGCGCGTGACTTCATGACCGAGAGCGAGCAGCGCGGCGTCCTGAAGGACTACCTCGCCGGCGCGACGACGGCCGCCCTAGTGGAACTGCGGTATCGCGCCCGGCCCGCGGAGGCTTTGCGGCAAGTCGAAGGCGCGTTGCAACGGCACCCGCTCGCATCTCTCCCGCCGCTGGACAGGCCGTATGCTCTACTCGCCTGGTTCTACGCCCAGGCGGGCCGGCCGGAGCAGGCGCGACGACTGCTCAGCGAGTACGTGGCCAACGTTCCTCAAGGAGTGCGGCGGGGAGAGCCCCTACGGTTCGACCTCGCCGCAACCGGTGCGATCGCGGTCGGGGAAGGCCGTAGCCAGGACGCAGCGGCGGCGTTCCGCGGTTGGAGTCAGGAGCCCGGAGAATGCCTCACGTGCGGCTTATTCGAGCTTGCGACCGTTTACGACCGCGCCCACCAACCGGACTCAGCATTGGCGATCTACGAACGGGTCGTCAACACACCCAGTTTGCCGTACATCGCGCGCTATGCCATCGCACCGACCTATAAGCGCCTCGGCGAGTTGTACGAGGAGCGGGGGGATCGCGCCAAGGCGCGCGAGTATTACGGCAGGTTCGTCGACCTGTGGAAGGACGCGGACCCGGAGCTGCAGCCAGTGGTGCGCGACGTGCGCGCGCGCATGACCCGGTTGGTCGAGGACCGCCCCCGCTAGCGCCCCGCGGCGAGCCAGCGCTCGATCTTGTCGCGCAGCAGCGGGAGGGGTACCGCGCCGTCCTCCAGCACCCGGTCGTGGAAGGTCTTGATATCGAACTTCGCGCCCAGCGTCTGCTCCGCCAGCGCGCGCAGCCGC
>Ga0209378_1000234_pt1 | contig 40554 bp, 36 predicted proteins | sample GraSoiAngelo_156_FD_186170 | JGI IMG/M metagenome (GOLD analysis project Ga0209378, IMG submission 186170) | Grasslands soil microbial communities from the Angelo Coastal Reserve, California, USA - 14_1009_13_40cm (SPAdes) (version 2) | ecosystem: Environmental > Terrestrial > Soil > Grasslands ...
CCTGATGATACAGGGTCGGAAACTCGGGGAACTTTGTGTATTTGGCGGTGAGATAGCCTTCTGAATCGACGGCGAGTTTGCGCATCCCGTCGGCGCGACTTTCGTCCACCGTCACGATTTCGCCTTCACCTACGTCAGTGATTGTGTCGGTGCCTTTCAACACTTCGAGTGCATCGCGTGTCTGATTGTCGATCTTGAAATCGCGAGGGACAGCCAGCGCGTCCCAAATCGCGGGATCTTCGGTGCCAAGGCGATAGAGTGCGAAGCCGCCTGCTTTTTGACCGCGCACCTCGCGTAGCTCATTTAATAACGTAACCACGTCGAGAAACCAGACGGCGTGTTCCTTGTCGCCGTCCTCGAAATAAAAATACGGATTGTAACTGGGACCGCTGACCTCGGCGCCCTGGATTTCAGCGTTGTTCGCGCGACTCATTGCCTCGGCGAAGCTGATCAGCTCCGCTTTTTTGCCGCCGACCGTCCAATCGTAGCCATAACTGCCGAGCGTAATGATCCATTGCTTGGTATCGGTCTCTTCAAGCAGCACATGCAGCCAGCCTTCAAACCACGACCGCGATCCGAGCGGCCCCGGCGGATCGATGTCCGAAGTCTCATCGAAAAGCGAAGCGACGAACCGATCGACGTTGTCCGAAAGCTCGTCGAAATCGATGTACTCAAGCTCCTGACCCGGTTGAACGGTGAGCCAAAGTTCCTTGTCGTCGTTGTGGAGCGCGTCGCAAAACTTGTCGATGAACGCAGTAATGTCTTTTTTGTAAACCGGATCGATTTGTTCCCAGTCGATCACGACACCAGCGGCTTTCGCGTCGCGCAACGCTGCGATCACGTTTGCGAAAAAGCGCTCCTGTCGATCCGCCGGCCCGTGCGCCAGATTTTCGATCGCCTCAGGTTGCCACGAGTCGCCGACTAAATTCGTTACCAACGGCATCAGCTTGATCCCTTTGTTCGCGCAAAATTTTGGCAGCCGAATGTCGGGGTCGATCTGAATGTCGCCGAGACCGTTCACGACTGTGATCCACTCCGGACACAAATGCGTAATCAGCGACGCGTGCTCTTCCAGCGACGAGTAACTGTAGGGATCGCCGTTGGTGTAAAACGCAAGACGCACCTCATTCGGTGGCGCTTTCTTACGCGGCTTGGCCGGCGGGGTCGGCGTCGGCGTTGCGCCGGCTAATTTTTTTGCAGCCTGTTTGGCGGCTCCAAACTTCTGCCAGAGCAACGAGCTCGGTGCAACCTGGCCAGCCGGGTTCGCTCTCTGGAGCGCCTTCAATTGTCCCTTTAATTGGCGCAACGAAAACGGCACCCGCATTTGCGGCGCGACAAACAGTGTCTGGACAAAGAGCACCGTGCTCAGAAAGGCGAATACGCCGAAAATGAGCAAAATAAGACGCAACCGCGGCCAGCGTTTACCAGCCGGATCGGAAAAAACAAACGGCGTCAGCGCGCCCGGAGGAACGTCCTGCATGAGTCGGCTATTTTCGCCCACTGCGTGCGAAATGAAAGCCGCTTTGTCATCCGGAACGAAGTGAAAGACGGCTACGAAGCGTAGAATTTCGCCCTATAAACTTTTCGCCAGCTTCCGCGCATTCTCGCGCAACAAATCCGCCGCCTTCTCCATATTCTCTTCCTCGCTCATTCCGGTTCGTGCGTTTTGATAAACACCATCAAATAGTTGGCGCGCTTGTCGATCTTCAGTTGCGCGGCCAACGATTGCGAAAACGCGCTTGCCGAGCTTCCGCGCAAGTCGCGCCACGCCCGCCGGCGTTTTTCCTTCCAGTGTTTGTCGATCCAAACTTCCCTCGCCGGTAATCACCAGATCGACATCTTTCATTTTCGCTTCCAGGCCAATTGATTCGGCAACGACGTCGAAGCCCGGCCGAATTGTTGCGCCGCAAAAACTCATCAGTCCAAAGCCGATGCCGCCCGCCGCGCCTGCGCCCGGTTGATCTCGATAATCAAACCCGAATTGCTCGGCCACGACATCCGCCAGTCTCGTCAGAGCGCGTTCCAATTCGCCGATTTGGTTCGGGGTCGCGCCCTTCTGCGGACCGAACACTCGGGTCGCGCCATTCTCGCTGAGCAGCGGATTTCGCACATCCACGGCCGCAACGATTTTCGGCAACTTCAAATCCTTCGGTTTTTCGATTCGCTTAAGCGTAATCAAATCACTCACACGTCTTCTCTCATGCTCTTGCTCGAACCGAAAACCCAGTGCACGTGCCATTCCGAATCCGCCATCGTTGGTGGCGCTGCCGCCAAGTCCAATGATGATTTGCCGCGCGTCTCGCTCGGCGGCGTCCAAAATCATTTCGCCAACGCCGAAGGTGGTCGCAAGATCGACATCGAACTCGTTCGGCCGTAAACGTTTCATGCCGGCCGCTTCGCTCATCTCCATCACCGCGAGTTTGCCCTGATCGATCCAAGCGTAATGCGCCTCGATCTCGCGACCGAGCGGATCGTGCGCTTTACATTTTAACCACGAACCGCCGAGCGCGTCGCAAATCGCTTCGGCGGTTCCCTCGCCGCCATCCGCCATCGGCGCGACGTCCATCTCGGCGTCCGGTAAAACTTCGCGCAGGCCAGCCGCGATGCTCTCGGCAACCTCACGCGCATTTAGCGCGCCTTTGAATTTATCTGGGGCGATTAGGATCCGCATTGCCGCTTCCTGTCATGTCGAGTGAAGTCGAGACATCTCTAATATTTCCGAAATAGCGAGAGATTCCTCGACTCCGCTCGGAATGACAAAGATACAAATCGAAGCCCGAGACTAGACTCTTAACTTTCGCTCTAAGATTTCGCCGGCCAGCTGCGGATTGGCTTTGCCTTTCGACAATTTCATGACCTGGCCTTTGAGGAAATTGAGAGAAGCTGCATTGCCCGCCTTAAAATCCGCCGCCGGTTTGGGGTTGGCCGCGATCACGTCGTCGCAAAATTTTTCGATCGCGCTCGTGTCGCTCAATTGCTCGATCCCTTTTTCTTTTACAATCACGGCCGCACCTTTGCCGCTGGAAAACATATCCGCGAAAACTTCCTTGCCTTGTTTGCCGCTGATCTTTCCGCTCTCAATCAAGTTGACCAGCTCGTCGAGCGCTTCCGGTGGAATTGGACAGTCATTGATTGTCTTGCCTGCCGCGCTCAGCGCGCTTTGCAAATCGTTTAGGATCCAGTTGGCGACGTTCTTTGGTTTTTTCGAACCTTTGGCGGCGGCTTCGAAATAACGGGCAAGATCGACATCGTCCGCCAGCACGCCCGCGTCATACGGGGTGATTTGATATTGCTCGATGAAACGCGCCCGTTTCGCTTTCGGCAATTCCGGAACGCGCGCCCGCGCGTCCGCCAGCAGCACTTCGCTCTTTACCGGGACCAAATCCGGATCAGGAAAGTATCGATAATCATGGGCCGATTCCTTGGTCCGCATGAGAAATGTTTCACCAGTGGCGTCGTCCCAGCCGCGGGTCTCCTGTTGGAGTTTTTCGCCGCGCTCGAGCGCTTCAGTTTGTCGCTGAATTTCAAACGCAAGCGCTCGCCGTACACCGCTGATCGAGTTCATGTTCTTGATCTCGATTTTCGCGCCGAGCTCCGCCTGCTTTTCCGGCCGCACCGAAACGTTGCAGTCGCAGCGCAGTTGTCCCTTTTCCATATCGGCATCGCTGACTCCGCCGTAAATCAAAATTTGTTTGAGCGACGTGAGAAAGGCGAATGCCTCTTCGGGTGAGTTGATCTCCGGCTGCGTCACAATTTCCATCAACGGCGTGCCGGCGCGATTGAAATCGATGCCGGTACTCGTCTCAAAATGGAAACTCTTGGCCACATCCTCCTCGAGATGAATGCGGACGAGGTGCACTTCCTTGTCCGGCGTGGCAATATTTTTCTGCGCATCTTTCGGATACGCCAGGTCGTGCAACGGCACCCGGCCGTTTGCGCAAAGCGGCATGTCGTATTGCGAGATCTGATAATTCTTCGGCATGTCCGGATAGAAATAATTCTTCCGGTCGAACTTCGAGATTGGCGCAATGTCGCAGTCGAGCATCAGTCCGGTCAGCACCGTCATGCGCAACGCTTCGTGATTCGTTACCGGCAAAGCGCCCGGCAGACCAAGACAGACCGGACAAGTGTGTGTGTTCGGCGCCGCGCCAAATTCCACCGGGCACGCGCAAAACATCTTCGAGCGCGTCTTCAACTGGACGTGAACCTCCAGTCCAATTGTCGCGACATAATTCATTGCTGTTTTTGGGTCGCGTAGGTGAGCGCCGCGTTCAAATCGAATTTTTTCAGTCGCGCCCTAAGATCCGGGTCGTTCGCGGCATCGATGATCCGCGGATCTTGAATCAGCTCGAGCAATCGCCCTTGCCCAAGCATTTGCGAGATCTCCTGGTCATTGCGGAGCGCAATGATTTTTGGGTGCTCGCTGAGTTCGCGCGCGCCCGGAAATGATAAAAAGCGCTCCGCATTTTGAGGATTTGCCGCTACTGCCCCGACCTTTTCGATTACATCGTAGGTCTGTTGTGGAACGACATCGATTTTCTTGACTGCATTACCGATCACTCCCATCTCAAGCGAGTTTTTGAGACGGGCCAAAGACGTGGTCAAAGGCGCCTGGTCTTCATTCGCTTCTCCCAAAAAACGTCGACGAACGTCCACCGCATGAAGGACACTGGAATCGCTCGCTTGTTCGCGCACTTGGGCGTCAGCCACCGAACCGATCGATCGGACGGCGACGACGATCAGCCAAACCAGGAACAGCCCGAAGAACATTCCGAGCAACGCGCCGGTCGATCCATAGAGCAATCGGACAATTAAGGAATCGTGTTGATTCGTTCGCCGAAAAAGAGCCGAACCGATCCCGCTGATGACCACGTAAATGATCAGCGCGAAGATGGCACCCGCGAAAATCGACAATAACACGTCCGGCATTCTGAAAAACATCCCGAGAAGTGGGGCAAGAAATTTACCGCCAAAATAGGCGGCGAAATAAGCGGCGATAAGCGCCCCCAAGCGCGCCACTTGTCGCGGCAGACCGCGCCGCCAGCCGCGCAAGACTTCGAACACAATCAACGCAAGCGCGAAGGTAACAAAGACGAGCTGCCAAAGCGGCGAGCCGGCGGCGGCTTGAAGTTGCGAGTTCATTCGCTCGAAAACCTAATCGCGCGCTGGCGGAGGGCGTGATCGCACAGGACAAGCGCGGCCATCGCCTCGACCATCGGCACCGCCCGCGGCAAGACGCACGGATCATGGCGACCGCGGGCGGCAAGTTTGGTTTGTTCGCGTGACGCGCTGACAGTTTTTTGTTCGCGAGCGATCGTCGCCGTCGGTTTGAACGCCACTCGAAAATAAATCTCTTCGCCGTTCGAGATCCCGCCCTGAATACCGCCCGAATAATTTGTCGATGTTCGAATCTTGCCGGCGCGCATTTCAAACGGATCGTTGTGCTCCGAGCCGCGCATGCGCGTGGACGAAAAACCAGAACCGATCTCGAACCCTTTGGTCGCGGGTAAACTAAGCATCGCTTTTGCAAGATCGGCCTCGAGTTTGTCGAAAACCGGTTCACCCAGGCCGACTGGTGCATTTCGCACGACGCATTCGATTAGTCCGCCTAACGAATCGCCTTCGGCCCGGGTTTTCTCGATCAATGAAATTATTTTCTTGGCCGCCGTTTGGTCCGGGCAGCGGACGATGTTTGCATCGACATCGCTCGTCTTCACTTTCGATCGATCGATCTTCGCGACGAGCTCGTGGACCTGCATCACGAAGGCGACGATGTCGATTTTCGGATAAAATGAGCGCAAAACTTTTTGCGCGACAACACCCGCGGCTACGCGCCCGATGGTCTCGCGCGCGGAAGCGCGTCCCCCGCCCTGCCAATTCCGAATTCCGTATTTCGCTTCGTAGGTGAAGTCAGCGTGCGACGGCCGGAATTTTTTGGCGATTTCGGCATAATCCTGCGGTCGCGCATCTTTATTGCGAACGAGAATGCCGATCGGCGTGCCGAGCGTCTTGCCATCGAAGACGCCGGAAAGAATTTCGCAACGATCTTCCTCCTGCCGCTGCGTGGCGATTTTGCTTTGACCGGGCCGGCGTCGATCGAGCTCGCGTTGAATGTCGACTTGCGAGATCTCGATCTTTGGTGGGCAACCATCGATCACAACGCCGATGCCGCCGCCGTGCGACTCACCGAACGTCGTGACGCGAAAAAGTTGACCGAAGCTGTTGCCCATTGAGCGAGGAAGTTAAACCAAGCGAGGAAAAGCGCGAGAGGTGGATCGAGCAGTCCCTTATCCGCCTACGGACGGACTCGTTCCGTGGCGAGCTCGATGATATTATGGCGGCGTAGCCGCATTTATTTACCATCGCGCGACGGAGCGCGCGATCCACCTCAGATTGTTTCCAGGGCGGTTTTTAGATCGTCCACCAAATCCCGCAGATCTTCCACGCCCACTGAAAGGCGAACGAGTGAATCGGTCACACCAAGTTTTTCGCGTTGTTCTTTCGGCACCGAGGCGTGGGTCATGAGCGCGGGATGATTAATCAGGCTTTCCACGCCGCCCAACCTTTCTGCCAGCGCGAAGAGATGCGTATTCTCGAGAAACCGGCGCGTTCCCTCGAGATCGGTCTTTAAAACGATCGTGACCATTCCGCCGAACCCTCGCATTTGGGTGCGGGCCAGATCATGCTGCGGATGGGATTTCAATCCGGGATAGCTGACCGACTCGACCTGCGGCTGTTCTTCCAGCCAGCGTGCAATCTCCAATGCGTTCGCGCAATGGCGCTCCATTCGCAACGCGAGCGTTTTCAAACTTCGCAACACCAGAAAACTATCGAATGCGCCGGCGATCGCGCCGACCGAGTTTTGGAGAAACCACATCCGGTCGCCGAGTTCCTTGCTCTCTCCGACCACGGTCACTCCGCCGATCATGTCCGAGTGACCGTTCAAATATTTGGTCGCCGAATGAATGGCCAGATCAAAACCGAATTCAATCGGTCGCTGGATCCAAGGTGTGGCGAAGGTGTTGTCGGAGACCGAAATAATTTTGTGCTCGCGCGCGACCTTCGCGATCGCTTCCAAGTCGATAATTTTGAGCAGCGGATTGCTCGGGGTCTCGATCCAAACCATTCGCGTGTTCTTTTTGATCGCCGGTTCAAAGCGCGATGCGTCGGTAAGATCGACATACGTGAAATCGAGATTCGCGGAGCTACGCCGGACTTTTTCGAAAAGTCGAAACGTTCCGCCATAAAGATCGTCGCTGACGACAACATGCGAACCGCTTTCGAGCAAATCGAGCGCGGTGGACATGGCGGCGAGTCCGGAAGCGAAAGCAAAGCCACGTGTGCCACTTTCGAGATCGGCGACGCATTTTTCGTAAGCGAGCCGGGTCGGATTAATCGAGCGTGAGTAATCGTAGCCTTTGTGTTTGCCCGGGCTTTCCTGGACGTAGGTCGATGTTGCGTAAATCGGCGTCATGATCGCGCCCGTGGTCGGATCAGGTTCCTGGCCGGCGTGAATCGCGCGGGTGGCGAACTCGTGTTGTTTCTTCATGTCGATCTTGTTTGAATGCGCGCGCTAATTGTATTCGCGCTGCGGCGGAACCGAAGACTTCGGCATGTTCAGCCGCAAATAGGAAAGCAAATCGGTCCGCGTAATCAGACCGAGAAATTTGTCCCCGTCCATGACGATGGCAACGCGGCCGCGCTCAAAAACCTCGAGCAAGTCGTTGATCTTTGTGTCGGGCGGGAGCGTTTCGAGCCGGTCGGTCATCGCATTTTTTACCGGATCGTTAAAGTGCGTTGAGTCGCGATGCACTTTCACCAGCACGTCGGACTCATCGAGAATGCCGATCGCGCGTCCGCTTTGATCGACCACCGGCAATTGGGATACGTCAGCATCGCGCATCCGTTTGAATGCGGTTAGGAGCGTGTCGGTTGGCCCGACCGAAATGACTTCGCCGGCTTCATATCGATGTGAAATCAGGTCATTCAGATCTCCCTGCGGCGGCCGATGAATGAATCCCTGCTCGGCCATCCAGAAATCGTTGTACATCTTGGATAGATATTTATTTCCGGTGTCAGCTACGAAACTGACCACGCGTTTGGGCTGCGTTTGCTGCCGGCAATAACGCAGCGCGCCCGCGACCAGCGTTCCGGTCGACGAGCCGCCGAAAATTCCTTCTTTTCGCAGAAGGTCGCGCGCGATCCCGAAACTTTCTTCATCGTCGATCTCAAAGGCTTCCGTCACCAGCGACATGTCCGCGATTTCGGGAATGAAATCTTCGCCGATCCCTTCGACCGCCCAACTGCCGGACTCCACTAACTTGCCGGTCTTAACATATTCATAAAGCACCGAGCCGGTTGGATCGGCCAGGACCATTTCAATTCCACGACGCGGCTTGACCCGATTAAAAAAGCGGCCGAGACCGGTCAACGTTCCGCCCGAGCCAACGCCGCAAACGATTGCATCGACATCGTGCCGCATTTGTTCCCAAATTTCGGGCCCGGTAGAACGCTCGTGCGCGAGCGGATTCGCCGGATTGCCGAACTGGTTCACATAAAACGCGCCCGGAATTTCTTCAGCCAACCGCGCGGCGACGTCCTGGTAATATTCGGGGTGCCCGCGCGTCACGTCCGAGCGCGTCAACCGCACTTCGGCGCCGAGCGCGCGGACATGCGATATTTTTTCCTGTGACATCTTGTCGGGAATTACGAGGACGACGCGGTAACCTTTCGCCCCGGCAACGAGCGCAAGACCGAGTCCCGTGTTTCCAGCGGTTGCTTCGATCACCGTGCCGCCGGGTTCAAGTTTCCCTTCTTCCTCCGCGGCCTCGATCATCGACAAGGCGATCCGATCTTTGATCGATCCGGTTGGATTTTGATTTTCCAATTTCACAAAGAGCTGGCACGGGCCGGTCTCGAATTGCGTGATCTCAACCAGGGGCGTCTCGCCGATGAGCGACAGAATCGCCGGCGGCTTCTTGGTTGAGGTAGGCGCTGTCGGAACTTCGACCATGTTTAGAATAGAGTGAGCGTTTCGCCCGGATAGTCGATCATGACTTTGTAATTTCGGAGAAAATTGTAGCCGACGATGCCGTCGAGTTTCGCTCCGATGGCAGCGTTTAGCATAGTGAAGAAATCTGCGATCACGACCGGCATGTTGTCGATCTTAGCACCACCGAGCTGAAATGATTCAAGCATGCCGGCCGAAAAATCGACGGGCCCGCCGCCAGTTGTGCCCGTGCCGGCCGGCGAACTTTGAACTCCGAGTTGTTTCGCAAACTCGGGCGAGATGGCACTGGTCGACGTTCCGGTGTCGACCGCAAATTGAAAGGGTCCGCGGCCGTTCGCGTTCACATCGACCAAAAGGAGCGGCTTCGCCGGACTGGCCAAGCGAATTGGCACTTTAGTTTTCGCACTGCGGCCAAAACTTTCGACCCGCTTCGGATCGTCAAAACGAATTTCACAATCGCGGTAGTCGATTATCACGCGAAAATGTTTCAGAAAATTATAGCCGAGATCGCCGTCGATCCTCGCGCCGATGGTCTTGCCGATGTGGGAAAGATCGACAATTCCAACATCGACATCGCCTAATTTCGCTTCGCCGGCAGCGAGAGAATCGACCTTCGCCAGCGACACGGAAACTTTGCCTCCGGCACTTTGGCCCTCCTTTGAACTGATAGTCTTTAGCTCGAGCTGCTTCGCGACGTCCGATGCGAGCAGCGAAGTTCCCGCGCCGGTATCGAGAATAAAATCAAACGGACCGCGATCGTTTACATGGACCGGCACGAGAATGAGCGGCTGCGCGCCGCCGGCGAGGCGGAATTTAATTTTTGCGCTACCGGGAGAAATCGTTGCCGCCGTCATTCGGTCAACTTGGGTTCGCCCTTATGTGACCATTCCGATTTGCTGTCTTCAATAAATTGCCGAAGCACGTCAAAACGAACTTCGCCGTAATTGAGTGCGTAGCGAAGATCGCCTCCTTTATAGATCCACGTTGTCGGAATCCAGGAGAGCGGCATCCCGGCAAATTGTTTGATTTTGCTGTCGCCGCGGCGCGGGCCGGGATCAGCCAGAATAGTCACGTTGGGTTGATCTGCGATTTGGAATTTGGAAAGCATCGATTTGCCATCGCCGCCGTCGTTCCAAACGGAAACAAAATAGAATTTCACCTGCGGATTGTCTTTGACCATTTTCAACCAGCCGCCGTTTTTGAGTTCGGCCTGACAATTGGAGCACCACGGCGCCCAAAGGTGAACAATGCTTAGATCCGGCGATTTGATCGCCTGGGTCACTTTTTCCTCGGCGGGCGATTCCGCGCGCAGCGAAGTCGCAGCAACAAGCGCCGTCGAGACCAAAATCCGTAGGATCGACATCGTGAGTTAAATATGGAGAGAAACAGAGCGTGCTCAACGCTGACTTCGAGTTGTGTTTCCATCGAATCCAGCGTAAGTGGAGCCGTCCGCGCAGAAATCAGGTAAATATGATGCCATCGACAAGTAAGAGAACATCGACGGAAGTCTTCGAATGCGAAGTGTGCGGCGTGCGAAAGCGCCTTGAGTCAGCCAAACGGCATTGGTGCGATGTTTGTACCCGCGGTTCTCCGGTGGAAATGCGACGGACCAGGGACAAGTGGAAGACCACCAGCAGAGCTCCGAGCAGCAATTAGGGACGAGTCTCGCCTCACGGATCAGCGTTTGACCATTCGCGCGAAAACACCTACTGTGGCGCTTCGTTTTCCGATGCTTTAGCTGCACGGAAAAGATCGATCCCGCCGGGGCGGGATCGCGTGCCCCAAGGAGGCCTTTTTAATTATGGTGCAAATGCAGGATGTGATGTCGAAGCCGATGCCGGATTTCCGGGAAGGCAGCATCGTCAAAGGACGTATTTTGGAAGTTCGCCCGCGCGAAGTGCTGGTCGACATCGGATACAAATCGGAAGGCGTCATTCCCCTGGCGGAATTCGAAGACGTGGAAAATTTGGAAGTCGGCGACGAAGTCGATGTGTTGCTCGAGCGACTCGAGAACGACGAGGGCATGGTCGTGCTCTCGAAAGAGAAAGCGGCCTATCGCCAGAACTGGAACAAGATCGCGAGTGTTTTTCAGGAAGACGGCTTGATCAAAGGCAAAGTGAAATCGGTCGTCAAAGGCGGATTGATGGTGAATATCGGTGTGGAAGCATTCTTGCCCGCGTCGCAGATCGACATCGTGCCGCCGAAAGATTTGCAGCAGTTCGTTGGCAACACTTACGATTTCAAGATCGTCAAGATCAACGACGATCGGCGCAATGTGGTCCTCAGCCGTCGCGAATTAATCGAGCAGGAGCGGAGCGAGAAGCGACAGAAATTCATGGACAGCGTGAACGTGGGCGACCGCGTTACCGGCACGGTGAAAAATCTGACCGACTTCGGCGCGTTCATCGATCTCGATGGGATGGACGGGTTGCTTCACATCACGGACATGACGTGGGGCCGGCTCGGACATCCGAGCGAGCTGGTGAAAGTTGGACAACAGCTCGAAGTCCAGGTCCTCGACATTAATAAAGAGAAAGAGCGCGTCTCCTTAGGCCTGAAGCAGACTCAGAAAAATCCGTGGGACCAGATTGAAGAGCGCTTCCCGGCCGGTCAGAAGGTCAAAGGCAAAATCACCAATCTCGTTCCTTACGGCGCGTTCGTGGAATTGGAGGAAGGCGTCGAAGGTCTCATTCACGTTTCCGAACTTTCCTGGACGAAACGAATCATGCGACCGTCGGATATTTTAACCGTCGGCCAGGAAGTTGACGCTGTCGTGCTCGGTGTAAACAAGGAAGAACAGAAGATTTCGCTGGGCCTGCGTCAGCTTGAACCGAATCCGTGGGACGAGATCGAGAAGAAATTTACCATTGGCAGTCGGGTGAAGGGGACGATTCGGAACATGACCGCTTACGGCGCGTTCGTGGAGCTGGACGAAGGCATTGACGGAATGATTCACGTTTCCGATTTGAGTTGGACTCGAAAAATCAATCACCCGAGCGAAGTCTTTAAGAAAGGCGACGAAGTCGAAGCCGAAGTCATCGATATCGACAAAACGAATCAGCGAATCAGTCTCGGGATCAAACAGCTGAGCGAAGATCCGTGGAAGAACATCGATCAAAAATACAAGATCGGTGATCTGGTGAAAGGGAACGTGACCAAGCTCGCCAGCTTCGGGGCGTTTGTGCAATTGCAGGACGACATCGACGGCCTGGTTCACATCTCGCAGTTAAGCGAGGACCATGTCGCGAAAGTAAAAGACGTGCTCAAGGTCGGACAGGAAGTCGAAGCTCGCGTCATCAAAGTCGACAAAGTCGAGCGCCGGATCGGGTTGTCGATCAAGGCGGCCAATTACTCGGAAGAACAGTTGCGCAAGGAAGCCGAAACATTCGACACCCTCCGCCCCGGCGAAGACATGGTCGGACTGGAGAAAGCGTTCGCCGCCGCCGAGCAGGAGGAATATCGCCCGGGCGAGGCCAAGAAAACGACCAAAGAATCAAAGCCGGCAAAAGAGCCGAAGGAATCCAGCCGCGAGGTAAAGAGAGAATCGAAGAAGAAGTAATTTCCTGAACGTTGCAGGCGGTAATGTCACGCAGCTCTAGCCGACGTCACCTTCGATTATTGATCAGCGCAGTTTTGTGGTCGGTCCTCGCCGCCTGCGGCGGTCCTTCGCGAGAGATTGTCGGTAAATGGCGAACCTCGTCCGATCCAAACTCGGTCGTTTGGGAATTCGCCGACAACGGGCTGGTCACGATCGGCAGCACGCGAGGCAGATACAGTTTCGGGGACAGCGGGCGAATAAAGATTGAGACACCGTTCGAGAAGTCGGTTTATCAACTCACAATTTCGCGCGACTACATGACATTCCGGGAATCCACCGGTTCCAAACTCGAGTTTACCCGAATCAAATAAGTCCGAAGCGTGTCGCTGTTGTCGATCTTAGTGGCGGCCACTGCCGAGTTGCTCGGACGGATTGAAAACGTCGAGCGTGTAATAATAAACGAAGCCGTCCGGTCGTCGCGATGTAGCTTGCGGATGCCCGAATAAGGTATGGACGTCCGCGACAGTGGTGTGCCCACGAATCAACGAGCCGATTCGGCGTGTGTAGAACTCGTTCAGTTGCGCGTTCGCGATATAGGCCGGCGCGGCGAGCAAACGGCCGGCGCGATCGAACCGAAACGCGAGCACGTCTGTTCCATAGCCGTGTCGCAATGGATCGGCAGTGTCGGCGTATGGCCCATCATCGACGCCGAGCTGATGCGATAATCGAGAGCCGTCGCGCACAACGTAATAACCGGTGCGCGGACCGAGCCGGACACAATGCGAATCATCTTGAAACGAATTCGCAAAACTCAGCTCGGCAAAAATCAGGAGAAAACCTGCAACGCAAATCAGCTTCATATCAGCCACCCGTGGTTAGCTCAGAAACAGTAGAACCTTTCGACTTCGCGCGACATGATCCAAAAGAGGTAGAGGAGCGCGGCCGCGTTTATCGCATGTCTTCGAGCACGTCTGCGACCGCATTCTGCAACGGGCGTGGGCCGTTTCCGTTTAGGACAAGATCGACATTTTCGAGGCGCCGGATGAGATCAAGGACTTCGCGGCGCGCGAGTGGTCCACCAGCCGCGGCGCAAAAGTGAGTGCGGCAACCGAATGGCCGATCTTCGTAGATCAGGCAATTGCCTGTTTCTTGTCGAAGCATCGGGCACGATCCATCAGCAGTTTCCGGTAGCGATTTCCGGCCGGTGGCGCGAAGCGCCTTAGCCGCGACGACGGCTTCGCCTTTCGTCAGATAAGGAGTCCGTCCGGTCAGTTTGAAATGACAGCATTCCGTCTTGCGCAGGCAATTACGCTGGAACGGCCGTTGCGCGAGATCGACATAAACCTGTCGGACTTCATTCAGCGCGTTTTGCGGCCTCTCGGAAAATGTATTCTTCGACTTCACTCAAGTATTTTTGGTTCGACTCCGGCCATAGCGTGTCCCGCAATCCACCCGGTGGTCCAAGCGGCCTGGAAGTTGAAGCCGCCCGTGATGCCGTCAATGTCGAGCAACTCGCCCGCAAAATAGAGATTTGGCGTGATTCGGCTTCTCATGGTTTTGAAATTGATCTCGCGCAATCGCACGCCACCGCAAGTGACAAATTCTTCTTTGTTCAGCGACTTGCCATCGACTTCGAGTTCCGTCACGCGCAATTGCCGAATCAGTTCATTCCTTCCAGCGCGCGTCAGCGAGGTCCAAGTCGTTTTCGGAAAAATGCCGGCGTTGGAAACCAGCTTTTCCCAAAGTCGCGCCGGAATTGCCCCGATGGGTGAATTGTTTACTCGCCGGGTCGATTCCGTTTGTCTCCGCGATTGAAACTCGGTCCGGAGTTCGACTTCGTTCAACTCGGGAAGCCAATTCACACGAAGCGAGAAACGATACGCCTTCTCGTGCAAGATGCGGGCGCCCCACGCGGAGAGTCGCAACACGGCGGGTCCGCTAATTCCGTTGTGCGTGATGAGCAACGGCCCGCGCTCGCGCAATTTTCCCACAGACAACTGTACGTCGCTCAGTGATATCCCTGGCAACGATCGCAGCCAGGGCGCTGGAACATGGAGCGAAAAGAGCGATGGCACCGGCGGTTCGATCGTGTGGCCGAGGGAACGCGCGATCTTGGCGCCCCCGACGCTTCGGCAACCACCCGTTGCAAGGAGCAGCCGGTCACATGGTGTCGATTCACCATCATCCAATTTCAAATCAAACCCGCCATGGGTTCGGAGCTGCGCGCTTTCGACGCATTTACGGAGGAACAGTCGAACCCCTGAGGCCTGCGCTTCCTTAACCAAACAATCGATGACCGTTTCCGATGAATCTGTCACCGGAAAGACTCGCCCGTCTTCCTCACGTTTGAGGCGTACGCCCCGCGCTTCAAACCAGGCAATCGTGTCATCCGCCGAAAATCGGTGGAACGGCGAAATTAGCTCCCGCTCGCCGCGCGGATAATGTGTCGTGAACATCCGCGGATCGAACAAAGCGTGCGTTACATTACAACGCCCGCCGCCTGAAATGCGCACCTTGGAAAGAAATTGCGAGCTGCGCTCAAAAAGCGAAACCTGGCAGTTTCCATTGGCACGCGCCGCGGCGATCGCCGCAAAAAAACCTGCGGCACCGCCACCCACGATCACGATTTCAGTCACTCGCCAATTTATAGATAAAATCCGGACCGCATTCCAAAATCGCGTCTTTTTCCGGGCGAAGAAAATGGGGAGAGACTCCGCTGTTCACTCCACGACTGAGAAAGAAACTGCGACGATCCTAAGCGGCTGGATTATTGTGTAACGGTGACGAATGCCTACGCGATGCTGCCGTTGAGCAGCAATCAATTGATCGTTTTGCGCGAGCAGCCCGAGGCTATGCCGGCATGAAGAGGCGGTCCAGTCCTGTTTCCAAGGGCGTAAGGAACAAACGAAGCGCATCCCGATCCTCTGATCAGGAAGTGATGCGACATCTTTCGCGCTCGCAGATTTTCAAAGATTACGAACGGGCGTTCAGCGAAGCGATGGGTTTGCCGCTCAATATCCGAGGGCACGACTCCTGGTCGCCGGCGCACCATGGAAAAGAAGACCGCGATTCGCTCGCGTCGATTCTAGCTCGTTTCAACAAGGCTCGCGCCGCGTGCTTGAGGGCCCAAAGCGATGCATCCCGAGAACCGGACTCGACAACGCGCACCGTTACCTGGTTTGCCGGACTCTCCGAAAGTGCAGTGCCGGTGTATGTAGGCGACCACATTCTTGGTTTTCTCGAGACCGGCGAAGTGATGCTCAAGAACCCGACTAAGAAACACTTCGCGACCATTACCCGGCAGCTTCGCGCGTGGGGCTACAAGACGGATTGGAAGCAACTCGAGCGGGCTTATTTTCGGACGTGCGTCTTATCGCCGGACCGGTATCGCGCGATGCTGCGGCTCCTGAGTATTTTTGCACAACACCTTTCGATCTTGTCGAATCAGCTGGTAGTAGGCCGCGAGAAGGAAGAGTCCGCGAACATGGCGCGAACGCGACAATTCATCGAGAAGCATCAGGCGGAGCCGCTGTCGCTCGGACGAGTGGCCCACGCGGCTAACATCAGCAGGCATTACTTTTGCAAGATGTTCAAGAAAGCGACCGGGATGAATTTCATCGATTACCTCTCGAGAGTTCGAGTGGAGAAATCGAAGACGCTTTTGCTCAATCCCAACTCGCGAATCAGCGAAGCTGCCTTCGCCTGCGGATTTCAATCCATGACCAACTTCAATCGCGCGTTTAAGCGGATCGTCGGCCGTTCTCCCACACAATTTCGCGAATCGCTTCCGAAGCTGCGACGCTTGGTATAGTCGGCCAATGGCACGGGCTAAACCATTGGTAGCGTTCTTAGCTTTGAGAGATTTGTTGGTGGAGTGGCGGTATCGAACACCCGATTGTGGCGCCCTCAGACGCGGGATTTCTTAGAGTTCCCGGCGTTTTCTTCCACGCATCCTTCTCCCGTGTAATCGCTTCAATATTTATTGCTCCTACCAGTAATTTTTCGCCGGTGACGACAGGAACTTCGCCGACCTTTGCGTTGAGCATGATTTGCTCCGCTTCCGCGATCGTTTGGTCTTCGAAGCAATAGGCGCTGTTCTTTTCGATGTGTGCTTCCACCGGTTCTATCTTGGGGTCGTGTCCTAAACCACCCACGTTCCGGTTCATCTTGTTCTTTGACAGGGTACCCAATAATTTTCCGCGTTCATCGGTTACAGGCGACGAATCGATTGCCCGCGCCTGCATTTCATCTAAAGCCGCCCTTACAGAAACCTTATCAGAAATGCTCTTCGCAGGCTTGATGATGTCCTTGACTTTGCGGGCTTTGCCCTCGGAATCGTTAGGTTTTATCTGTTCCATGGACGGAGAGGGCCGACGCCGGTTTAATATAAGTTAGCGGCCTTACACTGGTGAGGCGAACGCACAGAATTTTCCGCGCGCTCGCCGTCAGTGTTAGGGCATTAAGCCACTTTAACTTCGAGCGCTTTTGATCTTGCTTTCGTCGTTGTCGGGAGCTGAATCTTCAGCACTCCGTCGCGAAACTCCGCCGTCACCTTCGTGCTATCGGCATCTTCAGGCAGGGTGAAGCTGCGTCGGAAATTCCCAAAGGAGCGTTCGACGCGATGGAATTTTCTTTTCTGATCTTCCTTCTCGCCTTTGCGTTCTCCGAAAACGCAGAGGATGCCGTCTTCAACTGTTACTCTCACGTCATCCTTCTTCATCTCAGGCAGGTCAGCTTTGAGGAGATACCCGCGATCATCTTCACTGATATCAACCTCCGGCGACCAATCTGCGACTGTCAGGCTGTGGGTCTCCCCACTGCCTATTCTGTTCGGAAATCCGCCTAGGAAACGATTAAAGCGATTTTGCGTCGCTTCTTCCATATCTCTAAGCTGATTCCATGTTATTAATGTATTCATATTTTTGTCTTTCTAGATTGAGCTAAAGCCACCCCGGGGCATCGCGCTCACCGCTTATTGTCAGAGTCGACCCTAATCTTGCGTACGTTGTTCGCGGCTTGAGTTCGACCGAATCAAGTAGATCGGTGTGATTGCCGCAATCGCACGAAGATTCCAATGTGGACGGCGAACAGGAGCGGAACCAGAAAGCCTGGAATAATCAGCCACGGCAACGTGCTCATGATGGCGGAACTCGGCTCAGCGAAAATTAATCGCGCGGGACCGGGCGACGAGGTCACGCCCAATCCGACTGCTGCCAGCAGATCGAGAGTTCCTATTGCATTCCAAATCCAAAGTAGCGGCCGCGCGTTCGCAACTTGCCGATAAGCCAGCCACGCGATGAGCGGAGCGGTTATTCCGACGAAAATGTCGCCCCAGCCAGCGACTGGAGCGAATGGCGCCGGTAATCGGTGCGATACGTAGAGAACAATAAAGCTGATGCCGAGAATCCGAACGACGTGGACTCCGACGAGCAACCACATTGGCACGCGTTGAAAATTTTCGTGCAACGATTTTGTGCGCGTGACAATCGAGCAAAGGACAATGACCGGAGTCACAACCGCAAAGCCGAGGCCAGGAGCGCCCAGCCCATGTTCATAATATAATGCGCGCGTCGCGGCCAGGATCACGACAACGACAAACCAGAAGCTCAATCCGATGGCGATACGAATCCGCGCCGCCGCGCTCGAACCAAATCCGATCGATAACGCAGCGAGCACAACTGCGGCCGAGGCCGTTAATTCAACGGCACCTATTAAATCAAGATTCATAACTTTACTTCCTTCCTCTCAGTTCTCTCCGACAATGCGTGTATATACATCTTTCATCTCAAAAAATTACCTGACCCGTAGTGACGGCCGAGACGGTCGCGATTGTAAGCCAAACCGCCTTAAAACTTTCTCTGCCCCGGCATCCGCTCGACTCCAGATCGGCAAAGCGCCAGCCACTTTCTTCCTTCCTTTCGAAGTCAGCGCCATCTGACGAACCCGTTGATCGTCATGGGCAGTGGCAGCGACCCACCCTTTGTTTTCAATCAAGCGCATGTTTCGAGATAGCGTCGTTCGCTCGAGACCGAGTATTTGAGACAACTGCGAGATCGAACACGGGCCGGTCTGCGCGAGCGTAGCCAGAACCGTGAATTGGGTGATGCGAAGATCGGTGCCCCGAAAATGCCTTTCGTAATGCCGAGTGAGGGCCCTGGTGGCGTGGCGGAGAGCGGCGCAAGCACAAGTCCGGCAGGCGCTGAGAGGGTCTGTTGAATTCGCCATGCGTGTATATACACGCTTGATCGGAGTCGTCAACCGATTAAGATCAAGCCTTGATTGTCAGAATGAGATACGGCGAGCGTACGCAAAACGCGCCTTTCCGCTTCGCGTGAAACAAATTCGGCGAAGCAGAGAAGGCGCGAATGTTTCTTAGCTCTTAATCCTCGTCGAGGATCACGCGGTCGACGAGCATGTTGTCGCCTTCACCCACGTAGTGAACGCGCACCGGCACGCCCACTCTGATGCGGGTGCGCACGGTTGCTTCGTCGAGTTCCTTACCACTTCTGGTCACATAAACGACCTTTTTCCCGAAGCGATAAGTTCTCGGGCCCGCACTTTCCTTCAGCACGATTGTGCTGCCCGGCGTAAACGTCGTGATCGTGCCGGTTCCCTCAGTCGTGGTCGTAGTTGTGGTGGTTTCGGAAACCTGTGCCCACGCGAACGGAGCCGCGACCGCCAATGCCATACTTAGTATTAGCTTCTTCATTTGTACTTAGACGCAGCGCAACACGCGCATATTCGGATTCTATTTGGTTTCTCGGAATTTTGTCGAGAAAGTCTAAACGGTAACGATTCTCACACTCTTCCTTGCCCGCCGCTAACGCTTGGGATGTAAAATTCTTCCATTTCGATTTTGTCGAGTAACTGATGCTTTAGGCTTGTCTTCACAACTGTCGGTTGTCATCCTACGCGGCGCAGGCCCACGAACCGAAAGGAGATCAATATGTTTGGTCGATTCATCGCGTTTCTTTATGGATTGGTTTGTTACCTCATCTTCCTGGTCGCATTTTTGTATGCGATCGCTTTTGTCGGCAACATTACGCTCGTCCCGAAGACGATTGATTCTGGACCGGCCGGGCCACTGACAAAAGCGCTCATTATCAACGCCGTTTTGCTGAGCCTCTTCGCGATCCAGCACAGCGTCATGGCGCGGCAATGGTTTAAGCGCGCCTGGAAGAAAATCGTTCCCGAACCGGTTGAACGCAGCACTTATGTCTTGCTCGCAAGCCTGATCTTATTGCTGCTGTTTTGGAAATGGCACCCGATGAAGGGAATTATTTGGGATGTGCGCAATCCAAATGGACGCACCGTTCTGACCGGTTTGTTCTGGATCGGCTGGGGTTTGGTCCTCGTTTCAACCTATCTGATCGATCACTTCGGTCTTTTCGGAATGAAACAGGTCTACAATTATTTAGTCGGCAAACACGACGAACCGCCGCCATTTAAAACACCGACATTATACAAAATGGTGCGGCATCCGCTTTATCTTGGATTCATCATTGCGTTCTGGGCGACGCCAAAAATGACGAGCGGGCATCTGTTCTTCGCGATCATGACCACGGCCTACATTCTCGTCGCGATCCAATTCGAAGAGCGCGACCTGATTCGATTTTACGGCGATAACTATCGGAAATATCGGGAACAAGTCTCGATGCTGTTCCCGCTACGCCTGCGAAAACGGTAACTGACCTCAATTATTAGCGGTTCAGTCTTCATCGCGCGGACGTGGATCTCGTCCGTGAACGATGTGCAATCCGACGAGACGCCCGATTAGCGCGACAAGATAAAACTGTCCAAGGATCGCCTCAAGAATGGTCATCGTTCGCGCGCCGGTCGTGCGGGGCACAATGTCGCCGTAGCCGACCGTAGCCAGCGTGATGTAACTGAAATATCTCATCTGGATGACGCGGCCAACGTAATCATTTCGCGCTACCTCAGTCGGCGTGACAAACGCGCCTGGATAGCATTCATCGAGAAGCGCGTAAGCAAACGCCCAGGCATAACCGATCAACAAATACGCGCAAATGGCAGCGAAAATCTTGTCCGATGTAACCCGTCCGCTGCGCACGACGTAATCCAAAATAGCGACGGCAAAGAAACCGAGGACCAGGATCATTGTCGCGTGCGCGATTATCACCATCGCGTGGACCGGATAGCCGATCAGGAGAAAGGTCGCGATGATTGATAAGATCGACAAAATAATGCCCGTGATAAAAACACTTTTGCATTCGCTCACCGCGAACAACCCGGTCAATAGCACGGCGGCACCGACCACATTCAAAAGCAGCGTGCCGTGACGAGTAACGCTGAGCAGCGGACCGAAAACAATAAGCGTTAACAGGGCAATCAGCAGAATAAGATGCCGCCTCGGATTCTCGCGGGTCGCCATTGGCGACAGGCTAAGAACCGCGCTCGAAGCAGTCGAGATATTTGATCCCTGACCCGGTGTTGAAAATCACTACGCGATCGCCGATGTCGATCTTTCCGGACGCGCGAAGTTTTTTAAGCGCCGCAAAACAGGCCGCGCCTTCCGGCGCAACGAAGAGGCCTTCTTGGGAGCCGACTTCGCGAACAGTCCGAATCATTTCGTCGTCATCAACTGCGATCGCGCCGCCTTTTGACTCGCAAAGAATGTTCAGCATTAAAAAATCGCCGATCGCTTTCGGCACACGCAAACCGGACGCAATCGTGTGCGCGTTTGGAAATTCGGCGGCAAATTTCTCGCCGGCGTCAAATGCACGCACGATCGGCGCGCAACCGCTGGCCTGCACCGAAAACATCCGCGGCCGTTTATTATCGATCCAACCGAGCTTTCCCATTTCATCGAACGCTTTCCATAACCCGATCAGCCCCGTTCCGCCGCCGGTGGGATACAAAATCACGTCCGGCAATTTCCAATCCAGTTGCTCGGCGATTTCGTAACCGAGCGTCTTCTTGCCTTCGATCCGATACGGCTCTTTCAGCGTGGAAAGATCGAACCAGCCTTCTTTTTCTTTGCGGCGCGCAATCTCCGCACCACAGTCGGTGATCAGTCCGTCGATCAACGTCACGTGCGCGCCGACCTCACGGCACTCAATAATATTTGCGCGCGGCGTGTCGCGTGGCATGAAGATGTGCGCTTCGAGTCCAGCGCGCGCGGCGTAAGCGGCCAGGGCGCCGCCGGCGTTTCCAGCGCTCGGGACCGCGAGCTTCTTCGCACCAAGAAATTTCGCCATCGAAATGGCGACGCTCATCCCGCGCGCTTTGAAACTTTGGGTCGGATTAAGCGATTCGTCTTTGATCCAAAGATCGACATCGTCGGCGAACGCCTGCGCGCGTAACAACGGTGTTCCGCCTTCCCCTAACGAAACCGGTTCAACATCTTTCGGCAGCGGTAACAACTCTCGATAACGCCACAATGATTTCTCGCGCTCCCTCAAACTTGACTGCTTAAAGCAGTCAAGTTTACCCACCGCGGCAAGGTCGTAGACGGCGAAGAGCGGTTTGCCACATGCGGTGCACAGATTTTGAAGGCGCGACCAATCGTGCCGGAGGCCACACGCGGTGCATTCAAGGTGAGTCAGAAACATAAAAGCTGAATCTGGAAGCCAGGAGTCCAGGAAACAGATTCCTAATCAGGAAATCAGGAAAGCAAGAAGAAGACGAAAAGATTTCTTTGGCCATGGCTTCTTAACTCGTTTTCCTCTTTTCCTGCTTTCCTGATTCATCTTCAATTTGCAAAACGAGATGAACCTCTCTTCGGGAAATCTAACCCGCCGGCCGTGGTATCGCCCGTCGCTGACCACGCAAATCATGATCGGTCTGGTCGTCGGCGCACTGGTCGGCTGGCTCCAGCCCGACTGGGGCAACAAGGTTTATTTTCTGCGCGACATTTTCATCAGTTTGATCAAGTCGATTATCGCGCCGCTGGTTTTTTCAACAATTGTCGTAGGCATCGCCGGCGCGGGCGCACTGAAGAAGGTCGGTCGAATGGGAATCAAAGCGCTGGTTTATTTCGAAATCGTCACCACCGCGGCGCTGTTCATCGGACTGGTGGTAGTAAATTTCATGAGGCCGGGCGTCGGCGTGACGTTGGCGGCGGCCAACACCGACGTCATAAAGACGATCGGCCAGAGCCATCCAAAAACGCTGGTCGAGACGATCGTCCACGCGTTCCCCTCGAGCGTGATCGACGCGATGGTGCACGGCGACGTTCTGCAAATCGTCGCTTTCAGCGTGTTGTTCGCGATCGCGGTGTCGGCGGTCGGCGAAAAAGGACAACCGATCGTGCGCGCGATGGACAGCCTTTCCCAGGTCATGTTCAAGTTCACGAATTACGTGATGATGTTCGCGCCAATCGGCGTGGGCGCGGCCATGGCGCACACTATCGGCACCCAAGGACCGGGCGTATTGGTGAATCTTGGAAAACTGATCCTCTCGCTTTATCTCGCGCTGACCATTTTCGTCGTGCTCGTTTTTGGGATCGTGGCAGTCATCGTGCGTCTACCGATCCGGCAATTTTTCCGCGCGGTGCGCGAACCGGCGGCGTTAGCGTTCGCCACCACGAGCAGCGAGTCGGCGCTGCCGAAAGCGATGCAAGCGATGGAACGCTTCGGCGTTCCGCGTCACATCGTCGGCTTTGTCATGCCCACTGGTTATTCGTTTAATCTCGACGGCTCGACTCTCTATCTGGCGATGGCGTCGGTATTCGTCGCGCAAGCAGCCGAAACAACGATGGGCTGGCACATGGGAATCGGCCAGCAAATCACGATGATGCTGACATTGATGCTCACGTCGAAAGGTGTGGCGGCGGTTCCACGCGCATCACTCGTCATTTTGCTGGCAACGCTAAATACGTTTGTGCCGTCCGGTCTCGGCCCAATCGGCGTCGCGATTATTTTTGGAGTCGATGAACTGATGGACATGGGCCGCACTTGCGTGAACGTGATCGGCAATTGTCTGGCCACGGTTGTGGTCGCACGCTGGGAGAAAGAATTCGACGAAAATCGCGCGCGCGTCTTCGGCACACCGGAGGAAGCGGAACTGGATTTGGAATCCGGGGAGGTCGCCTTCGCCGATGCGGTTCGGCAAGGCGATTAGGTCCGACTTACATTTTCAACGCGGCGCGCAAATGTGGAACGAGACGTTTGCTAAATTCTACCGAATCGCCGGCGGACAAATGCGACCACTCCGGGCAATTGAATCCAGAGAGCTCCGGAAAATCCGAATAGTAAATGCCGGGCGCGCCGGTCATTTTTAAAAACGGGTCCCAGGTTTTTTGTCGCGGCGTGTCGCGATCTTCGAGTTCTTTCAACCCGCCGCTGTGTGGAAATCGGACGAAAACAATCTTGCCGCCGCGAGCACGGATTTTTTCGATAGCGGCGGCCGTATCGCGAAAGCGACCACCGATCGCCTCCCCAATTTTTGCCATGAATTGTTCCTTTGAAATGTAAGTCGGCGGAGGTGGCGGTGTGAAAAGCGGGATCCAAATTTGCTGAATTCTTTTGGCAAGCTCGCTGCCCGGCCGCGCGCATTCTTCGATCATGCGCGCGCGCCGCTCGCGATCAATTGTGCCGAAATAAGGCGGAAGTCGTGGCGGGACGAGCGCTCCGGGACGATTTGGAATCGGCAAACGTTTCAACAAATCGTCGAGAGTCAGCTCCTCCTGCTTGAGAAACGCGACCTGTTCTTCCAACGGCATGGCCAGATATTCGCTAGCGCGCTGGGCCGGCGTCTGATTGTGAAACCGTTTTACGACTTTCTCGCCGCGCTCCATCGGCGGCGTTCCGGGCGGCGCGAAAAACAAACGCGGAACGATGCTGCAAATGATCGTGCCGTGGAAGGTCTTATCGTTAGCCAAATCCGCAAGCACTGGATAACCGCAGCCGCCGCCCATCGCGAGTTGCACCGGACGCTTCCCCAAGCCCTTTTCCATTTCATTAAGATCGACATCGTACCAACCGCGCGAGTCACCGATGACCACGACCGATTCCGGAGTGACGCTTCGCCGTCTCAACGTCCACAGATCTTCGCCATCATTAAGAGTCGGCCCGTAACCGATCGAGCGGACGTACAATTCCCACGCAGTAGTCGCGGCGACGACGACGAGCACAACCACGACAGTCATTCCGCGCCACGGCACCGGCGGAATCGGCCGCTCAAATTCCAGCGGCGGACCGCCGTGGATTTGTTCAGCCCGTGATGGTTTTCGGAAAAACAACCGCGGAAGACGGAGTCGTTCTTTAAAATTGGAAATAAATGAAGGCATTACTAGCTCCTTGAGTAAGAATAATTGCGCAGGCCATCAGCGCCCAGGCAGCAGTCACTACCCAGCGGGGTAAACGTGCCACCGCGATTTCGATATTGCTGTCACGCAGCGAGCAGTGCACTGAGATCATGCCAATGGTGACAAGCGCGACCTGAAGCATTTCGCGGGTAGAGAGAATGGCGTCGCCGTGGGCGTGTTGACCGAACATTCCAGCGAGCATTCGACTCGCGATTGTGAAATCAGACGCGCGAAAATAAACCCAGGCGATGCAAACCGCTGCGTAAGTAGCGACGCCGGCCAAAACGCGCGTGGCTAGATTATTCGCCCATGCTTTGTCTTCGAAAAGAATGCGGCAAACCCGCTCGATCACTAAATATGAGCCATGCAAGAGACCCCAGACGACAAAAGTCCAGGCCGCGCCGTGCCAAAGTCCGCCCAGGAACATGACGATGACTAAATTCAGCGCGGCGCGAAATGGCCGGACCTGATTGCCGCCGAGCGGAATGTAAAGGTAATCGCGCAGGAAGGTGGAAAGCGAAATGTGCCAGCGCCGCCAGAAATCCGAGAAACCGATTGCAGCGTAGGGAAATCGAAAGTTGTCCTTTAAATGAAAACCGAGAGTTAGAGCCGCGCCAATGGCGCAGGTCGAGTAACCGGCGAAGTCGAAAAATATTTGGCCGGCAAACGCGATCACGCCCGCCCAGGAATCAAGCGCCACCAACGGACCGGCATAATCGAAAACGCGATCGGCCGAGCCGGACAGCATCGTGTCCGCAAGCACAATTTTCTCGAAGAGACCCAAAGTCATCAGAGAAAATCTCCGGCACGGACAATTGGGCCGGCAACCAGCTGCGGGAAAAATGACACCGCGAGGATGAAGTCGCGCAGGGATCGAGTCGGTTGCAATACGCCGCGATAAATGTCGAGCGTGTAGGAGAGCGAATGGAACGTGTAAAACGAAATGCCGACGGGGAGCAGAATGTCGAGATGCGGCGGCTGGTAGATGACGCCGACGCGAGAGAGGAGCCATTGGAAATTTTGGAGGAGAAAATTTCCGTATTTGAAGAAGCCGAGCATGCTCAGATTCATGCACACGCTGGCGACCAACCAGCCGCGGCGCGAACGCCCCTTGGCCTTCGCAATCTGTCTCCCGAGCCAGAAGTCCATCGCGGTCGTGGAAAAGAGGAGCGCAGCGAACGGCGGATTCCATGCGCCATAAAAAATGTAACTGGCGACGACGAGGAGGTTTTTGCGCAGCGTCCAGGACGCGATGCTCCAGTAGAGCGTGACCACGATCACGAAGAAGACGATGAAAGTGAGCGAGTTAAAAAGCATGGCGCAGGATCGATCGAATTACGCTGCCGAGACGAGCAGCCGATTTACGTCAGCCATATTGAGCCAGACCTTTTAGAGGTTGTTTCACTATCTTGCAAGATCGACATCTAGATGATTGTGAAACCGTTTTTTCTCTTCGCGCCGGGCGCGGGCGCACCCTCCTCGCATCCATGGATACAACGTTGGAAGCAAAGACTAACGCGAATCGGCGAGGTCGAGACGTTCGATTACGATTACTTGCGCGAAGAGCGAAGACGCCCTGACCGTTTGCCGCAATTAATCGCCGCGCATCGTGCGGCTCTCGCCGAAGTGCACTCGAAAACAGCGGGACCAATTTTCTTGATCGGAAAAAGCATGGGCGCCCGAATCGGCTGTCACGTTGCACTGGAAGAAGAAGTAAATGGACTCGTCTGCCTGGGTTATCCACTTTGCGGCGGTGGCGACCCCTCGAAATTGCGCGATCAAGTGCTGCGCGATTTGCGCACTCCAATTCTTTTCGTGCAAGGCACGCGCGATTCGCTTTGCCCGTTCGATTTACTCGAAAGCGTTCGCAAAGAAATGAGCGCGCCAAATGTTCTTCACGTCGTCGAAGACGGCGATCATTCCCTGATTGTTCGAAAAAAAGATCTTGGGAGCGAGACGCAGGAAGATGTCGATCAAAGAATCGCCAAAGCGATCAGTGATTTTGTCGCGGTGCAATCAACTTAGCGGGAGCCAGTTGCCCGGCTGCGGCACAAGCTTTGTGCCGTTGAGGGAGAGGTAAGTGTATTCCTGCAAAAGCCGCTCGTAATCGGCGAGAAGCTTCATGGCGTCGCTCGGCTTCAGAAAATCGGTTTTGATCGCGGCGTCGACTTGCGTTTTGAGCAATCGCATCAATTCGATTTTATCCCACTGCGTCATGGCCAGTACTTCGCCGATGGTGCTGCCCTCAATGACTTCCTCGATGTACCAGCCCGATTCTTCATCCGGATCGAGAAATACGTGCGCCTCTGTGACGCGACCGAACAAGTTGTGCAGATCACCCATGATGTCCTGGTAGGCGCCGACCATGAAGACGCCGAGATAATAAATTTCGCCGGGAATGACCCGATGGAGGGGCAGCGTATCGCGCACGTCCTGAAGATCGGTGAACTTGGAAACTTTACCGTCGGAATCGCAAGTGATGTCAACGATCGTGCCCTGTCGATCCGGCGCAGTCGTCAGGCGATGAATCGGCATGATCGGAAAAAGCTGACCGAGCGCCCAATGGTCGAGGAGCGATTGGAAGACAGAAAAATTGCAGATGTATTGATCGCTAAGAGAAGTCTCGAGTTCCTTTACTTCATCAGGCACGTAGCGCAGACCGCGATGCATGTTGACGATTTGCTGCGCGAGTTGCCAATAGAGGGTGTCGATCTTCGCTTTCGATTCGAGTTCGAGCAGGCCGAGGTTGAACGTCTCCTGCGCTTCTTCCTTGATCTGCTGGATGTCGTGCAAACTCTCGATCCGATTGCTGCGCTTGAGACGCTGTTTCACATCGAGAATGTCGCCGACGAGCTTGTGATCCTTTTCTGTCGCCTCGACTTTTAACCGGGGCACGGTTTTCTCGATGGAACTGAAAGCTTCCATCACCAGCACGGAATGATGGGCGACCACGGCCCGGCCGCCTTCGCTGACAATGGCCGGATGCGAGACGGCTTCGGCATCGCACACGTCCATGATGTTCCAGACAACGTCGTTGGCGTATTCCTCTAGTGAATAATTTGCCGAGCTGTCGAAATCGCTGCCCGACCCGTCGTAATCGACGCCGAGACCACCGCCGACATCAAGATAACCGAGTTCGTGACCGAGTTTCGCCAGCTTGGCGTAATAACGCGCAGCTTCGCGCACCGCGCGTTTGATCGTGGAAATATCCGGCACCTGCGAGCCGACATGAAAATGAATCAGCTTGAGACAATGCGCGAGGCCCGCGTCTTGTAACATTTGGCGGCGACCAGATTGGTGGTGTCGAGACCGAACTTCGCGTTCTCACCGCCGCTGGGCGACCATTTGCCGGAACCTTTGCTGTGAAGCCGGACGCGAATGCCGATCATCGGTTCGACGCCGACTTCATTTGCGGCCCGAATGGTTTGCTCGAGCTCCTCGAGTTTTTCAACGACGATGACAACCAACTTCCCGAGTTTGCGACCGAGCAGCGCGATACGAATAAAAGCGGGATCTTTGTATCCGTTGCAGATGATGAGGCTCTCGGCGTCCTTGTGCATGGCGAGCGCAGCGACGAGTTCCGGTTTGCTGCCGGCTTCCAATCCGAAATGAAATTGCTGGCCAGCATCGACAATTTCTTCGATGACTTCGCGCAGCTGATTGACCTTGATCGGAAAGACGCCGCGATACTGACCGCGATAGCCGAATTCCGTGATCGCGTTTTGAAATGCGAGATTGACCGACTCGACGCGGTGGCGAAGCAGATCTTGGAACCGAATGACGAGTGGAAAACTCAATCCGCGCGAGCGCGCCTCGTTTACGACTTCAAGAATGGTGATGCTGCCGCCATTTTCCTGAAGGGGTTTGGCAACGACATTGCCTTCGGCGTTGACAGTGAAATAACCGCCGCCCCAACCATCGACATTATAAGTTGCGATCGCGGACTCGACGTCCCAGTCTTTCATCTCTTCTTGGCGCGGCGGCCCAGCCGCGAACGGCATAATGATTCAGCGCGCCAACTAATCAAGAGAAGCGTGTAAGAATTTTCAACTTATTCACACTTTTTCAGGCCGCTTGTTTTTCCTTCCCCTGCGGATAACGTTCGCGCGGGGATGAATAAAACGGTGATCGAAGTGCAGGTGCGGGCGGTGTTGCCGACGAGCGGCGGGTGCGCGGTTTTCATTGGAAACAACGACAAGGTTTTCATTATCTATGTCGACCAAACGGTCGGGAGCGCGATCACCATGTTCATGCGCGATATCACCAAGGAGCGTCCGTTGACGCACGATTTGATGGCGCACCTGATGACGGCGCTGGGCGCCAAAGTCGAACGCGTGATCATCAATGACCTGAAAAACGCGACCTACTACGCGCGCGCGATCATTCGCGCGGAAAACGAACTGCAGCAAAAGAAGATCATCGAGCTGGATGCGCGACCGAGCGATTGCATCGCGATTGCGACCCAGCAGAAGGCGCCGATCTACGTCAGCCAGGAAGTTTGGGACGAAGTCGACGACATGAGCGACGTCCTCCGCAAGATGGAGGAAGAAGGGCTCAAGCCCGATCCCGAAACCGAATCGGAAGAATAGCAACGTGACGTTGCATCCAGTTGTTGCGCGCGGAGAGCCACCGCCCGCCTACACAAATTAAAAGTTCAGCTTAACCTGGCCTTCGTGGACCTCAGTTGGGCACGGTGCGTTCAGCGGCACATCGGTTTGCGCTCCGCTCGCCTGGACGAGGCGGTTGTCGATCAAGTATTTTTCGACTTCTTCGCCGCTGACATCGGCCAGCACCTGACCGTTGATTTCAACGCAGGGCGAAAGCGGCTGGCCGCTTTTTGTCTCCATTTCCCAACGGAAAGCTGGATTTTGGATGATGTCTTTCTCGGTGTAAGGCAAATTGTATTTGGCAAGCACAGCCCGAACGCCGGCGCTCCAACCGCAATAAGTCTTCAAGTAAGCAGTAATTTCAGGCGTATCCATTCCGCTAAGGTAACACAGGGCCGGTAAATTTCACGGAAAGGCGGCCGAGCCGCATCTTTTTACGAATAAGAGATCGACAATCAGCGATCATTTGAACTAAAAGCCCTGCCGGGAGCTCCGATTTGCCTGAGGCCGTGTTTGACGGAGCCCCCGGCGCCCGAAAATTCTAAATTTTGTGCCGAAGTGGTCTGAGCGACTGAGTCAACTTTTGTAAACCGAGTTCGAGGCGTGTTTTGACCGTGCCAAGCGGCGCGCGAGTGACCGCGGCGATTTCGCGGTGGCTCATTCCGGCAAAAAATGCCAGCTCGAGCGCTTCGCGTTGATGTTGGGGTAGAACATTGAGCCGGCGATACAGGAAATGACGGAGGTCGGATCGCGAGATGTCATCCCCAAACGAATGTGTCTCAGGAGCCGCGGCCGGTTGTTCGTTGAGATGCGCCTGGTAACGTTCTTTGGCGCGGCAATAAGCTTGTTTCCGGCGAAGCCGATCGATCGCCCGCCGACGGGCGAGCGTCACTACCCAGCCAAGTAACTTTCCGGCTTTGGGCGAGTAATGATCGGCCTCATGCCAGATTTGCAACAAAATGTCCTGCAACACATCGTCGGCGTCGCCCTCCTCGTGCACGACGTTGCCGATGACTGATTTAAGTCTGCCGCCGTGGCGCGAATAAAATTCGTTCAGAGCTTCCGGTCGATGGTCGGTGATTGCTTCCATTAGTGCTTCATCGGAAATCACGGAGCCGGTCGTGTACTGCAAAGTTGGGTTTAACATAAGTATTCCCCTAGCGAGTTTTCGTCGTTCCGTTTCATCACGCTGGTTTGCGTAATTCCAACGATGAGAAATGACCGCATTTCACGCAATCGGGGCGCACACCGGTTGAATGGTAGGTCAAATCCTTAGACCCGTTGGACTTGGACAGTGCAGCTCTGGCCGCTGAGATCGGATTCTGCGAACGGGCGAACAATATCGCCGGGAGATGCCACACGAGCCGGCGCAGGCTTTTTTCCATAAAACCCACATCCAGCTGAGGGTAGGCGCGCGTTTTGAGAGTGGGATGAAAAAGAACAACGGGTTTCGTTCAAATAAGGAGCAGGTCCTTGATCCAACAATAGTAGCGCTGGAACGGATGGAACGTTATTGCGCGGCGCATCCGGGGAGTCCCTCGGCGGCGCGTCGGCCGCAGCTGTTCCTTCGCAGTCAACTTTGGATTGCGCTCCTGGGTCCGAGCGTGGAAGAAGGAATTGTCGGCCTCGGGCAAACGGTCGACGCCGCGCTTCGCGCCTTTGACGCCCAATATCTGGCCGGACTGCGTCCACCGGCCCACGGCCTGCGCCGAGGTCTTTACAATTCCAGAGTGAACGCGGCCTGAATCCGGTCGAGAATTTCGCGTCCGCTGCGCTAGAATTTAATCGTCGTCCGCACGCCGACTTCGTTGCTGTGAAAGTCGACCGACGGTACCGAGCCGGAATTTTGCCGGCGCAGATAAAAGCCGAACGTCGTTTGCGAGATCGCCTTCAATGAGCGCACCGAATCCGCCCTTCTCCGCCATTCGCCATTTCTGCGGTTACGCGACGAGTTGGATCGACGCCGACGAGCTTAGCCGCTCCGCTTTGGCGAGCGCTTTACTCTTCGTGTTCTTCGAGCAACAGCATGCGTCGCGGACCGCGCGCAGGCGCGTGCGCTTTCTCAAAAATCGCACAGAGGCCAACATCGTAAAACGTGACTGCGAGTTCATGTTGTTTGGCGAAGTGCTTTATTTGCTGCTTGCGCTTGCCCAGGCTCATGTTCCGAGGCCAGACCCGCGCGAGTTGCGAATTATAAACGGCGCAAACCTCCTCTTTCTTCAGTTCAGTTTCAATCAGGTTGGCAAGCTTACGCATGAGGGAATCGCTTCCTTTTGTGTACATCTGTTCCATCTAAAAAGCAATCCAGTTCATATCTAAGGTTTAAGACTTTTCCGAGACGGCCTCGCGAAGGGACAAACTCAGACGCCGCGCCGAATATTTTTATTCGATGATTCAGCTTCCGGCGCAAAATGCGTGTATCGGAGCTGAAAAATTGCGACCGCATCAAGTCTTTCGTTCGTTTCCTTGGCAAAGTGATCTCTCAGCCACAATCCTCGTCACTATGCGCCTGCTTTTTTGCCTTTCGAGGCGACGCTTTTACGAGTAAGATCTGGATTCGGGCTCGGGAGTTTGTTCCACGGTTATGAACAAAGCAAAAGTCGCTGCGGTCAGGACGCGAAAAGCGAATGCTCGCCGCCGCCGCAACGGAGCAAATGACGTCCACGGCAACGGCGCGCAACTTTATCGAACGGCGACTGTCGATCTTACCCAAAGCGAGCGCGCGGACGAAGCATTGCGGCGCTCGGAAGAGCGGTATCGAACATTGTTCAACCTGGGTCCTGTGGCCATCTACTCCATCGATACTTCGGGTGTTATTCAGGAATTCAACCGGCGCGCCGCTGAACTGTGGGGCCGTGAGCCAGCGTTGGGAGATACCGACCAACGGTTTTGCGGCTCGTTCAAGATGTTCCGGCCGGACGGCAGTTTTATGCCTCATGCGCAGTGTCCCATGGCCGAGGTGGTCTCGGGCAAAATAACCGCGGCGCATGACGCGGAAGTGCTGATCGAGCGGCCCGACGGATCGCGTGTCACCGTGCTCGTCAATATCCGTCCGCTGAAAAACGACCGGGGAGAAGTCATCGGAGCAATCAATTGCTTTTACGACATCACCGAGCGCAAAAAAAACGAAGAACTTTTGGCCGAAGCGTTGCGACAACAATCCGCGCTCTATGAGTTGATGCAACGGCGACAAGAAGCCGATTCAATGCATGATATCTACGATGCCGCGCTCGATGCGATTATCTTCGCGCTGCGCTGCGACCGCGCGTCGATTCTGCTTTTTGACAAAAAAAAGTTGATACGCTTCGCGGCCTGGCGCGGTTTGTCCGAGAAGTACCGCAAGGCAGTCGAAGGGCATCTGCCCTGGAAATCGGATGCCAAAAACCCGGAACCGATTTGCATCAACGATGTCGATTTGGCCGACATTCCTAAAGCGCTGCGGAAAACGATCAAGGACGAGGGGATTCATGCCGTCGCATTCATTCCACTAATAGCGAATCAAAAATTGATCGGGAAGTTCATGACTTATTACAATGAACCTCACGTTTTCACCGACTCCGAACTCAGTCTTTCAGTCACGATTGCCCGCCAGCTCACACTCGGCATCGAACAAAAAAGGGGTGATCAAGCATTGCGGGAATCGGAGGCGCGCATGCGCGCAACCGTAGAGCAAGCCACCGCCGGCATGGCCGGCTGTAACGCTGATGGTCGCATCAGGTTCGTTAACCAACGCTTTTGCGAAATGCTCGGTTACGATCAATCCGAGCTCATCGGCAAGAAAATCTCGGACATCACCCATCCCGATGAAGTCCGGCAAAATATCCATTTATTCGAGCGAACGATTCGGGAAGGCAAACCGTATGAGATTGAAGAACGCTGTGTTCGCAAGGACGGCTCGATTCTCTGGGCGGATGTCAGCGCGAGCGCGGTCCGAGATGAAAAAGCCCGGACGAAATCGGTGGTGGCGATGGTTGTCGATATTACCGCGCGAAAAAAAGCCGAAGCAGCACTGCGGCAATCGAAGACGCTGTTGGAAAAATTAGTGCAACAGCGCACCAAAGCTTTGCGCGTCGCTAACACCGAATTGGAAAACGAGATTAGCCGGCGCAAAGGGCTCGAAGGTCAGATTCTCGAGATCAGCGATCGGGAGCAGGAACGGCTCGGTCAGGAATTGCACGATGGACTTTGTCAGCAGCTGACGGCGATCGGGTTCCTGGCCCGCGCCACTGCGCTCCGTCTAAAGGACCATCGCGTTGTCCAAACTGACGACCTGGAGAGAATCGCGCAGCTGATCAACAGCTCGGTCATGGACGCCCACAACATCGCGCGCGATCTGCACAAGGAGGAGATCGACGCAGCCGGGTTCCTGCCCGCGCTCCAAGATTTGATTGACCGAAAAATTTGGCAAACATCCCGCCGGCTCGATTTGAAAACGGAAGTGAACATTGAAGACGACAACATCGCCTCGCAGCTTTATCGGATTTTGCGCGAGGCGCTCATCAATGCGAACAAACATGCTCGCGCCACCCAAATTGTGTTGGAGGTTCGGCGATTGAAGAACCATCTCGTCTTCAGCGTGAGCGACAACGGCGTGGGATTTAGCAGGAAACCAAAGGCCGGTCATGGCCTGGGTTTTCACATCATGCAATACCGGGCCCAATCGATCGGCGCGCGTCTGGAATTCGAGTCCCTCAAAAAAGGGGGCTCACGTGTCGCCTGTTACCTGCCGTTGACGATACAGAAATGAAAAGCGCGAACGCGGTAAAGGAGAGTTCAAAGCCGGCTTCCAAAGCGGCGAAACCAAAACGCATCGTTGTCGTCGACGATCACCCGTTGTTTCGAAAAGGACTCGAGCAGTTGATCAACAGCTCGGATGACGCTTTTAACATTTGCGGTGAGGCGGGGGACGCGGCCGAAGGCATGAGCGTGATTCGCCAGTTGAAACCTGATTTGGTGATTGTCGATCTTAGCCTGCCGGGCGCGAACGGGATCGAGTTGATCAAAAACATCCGCGCCGAATTTCAAAAGCTGCCGGTGCTAATTCTTTCGATGCACGATGAATCGCTCTACGCCTTGCGCGCTTTGCGGGCGGGCGCGCAAGGGTACGTGATGAAACAGGAAGCGCTCGAAAATGTCGTGAACGCGATTCGGGAAGTGCTGGCGGGGCGGCCGTATCTCAGTCACGAGATGTCGGCCAAGTTGATCACCAATTTCGCCAGCGGAAACAGTCAGGTCAACCCAACCGACAAGTTGAGCGATCGCGAGCTGGAGATTCTTGAATTGATTGGGAAAGGCCGCGACGTGCGCGAGATCGCTCAGGCGCTGCACATCAGCGCCAAGACGGTCGAAACCCATCGCGCGCACATCAAAGAAAAATTGAATTTGAAGAACGCTCGCCAGGTCACACGGTTTGCCGTGCAATGGTTGGAAGGACAGACGGCCTGATATCTACGAAACCGAATCACCAAAACGCGAAGCGAGTTTTGTTGGTCGACGACCATCCCGTTTTGCGCAAAGGCCTCGTGCGCCTGATCGACTCAAAACACGAATTCCTTGTTTGTGGTGAGGCGAGCACAGCGCAAGATGCGATGGCGCTCATTCGAAAGCTTGGACCTGATCTCGTCATCGTCGATATCGGCTTGCCCGGAACGAGCGGAATCGAATTGACAAAAACAATTCGCGCAGAATTTCCAAAATTGCCGGTGCTGATTCTTTCCATGCACGAAGAAGCACTTTACGCCACGCGCGCTCTCCGGGCCGGTGCGATGGGTTACATTGTAAAACAAGACGCGATCGACAACATCGCCCCCGCGCTCCGGGAAGCATTGAACGGGCGGCGTTATCTCAGTCCGGTGATTGCGGCGCAATTGCAGCATAACGGGCCGGCCGGGCAAACGCCGTCGACTGACGATCCGATCAACCTTTTGACCGATCGCGAATTCGAAATTTTCGAGCTCATCGGCAAGGGCCACGAAGTCCGCGAAATTTCCGACGCGCTCGGCGTCAGGCCGAAAACAGTCGAGACACATCGCACCAACATCAAAGGAAAGCTGAAGCTCAAAAACGCGCGGCAGGTTACACGGCTGGCGGTGCAATGGCTCGGTCAACGCGCGGTGTAATCGAAACGTCTGCGCTCGACTCCCGCACTGGCGGCGATAATCGTTGAGCCATGCGCACTCATGCGAAGATCGATTCGCCAAAGGACGGGTTCGCCGCGGCGAAGAATCTCCTCGTTGCCTTCGCCGCCATTTTCATCTGCGCTTCATCATTCGCGACCACCAAAGGTCTGAGCCAGATCGTGACGCCGGAGTTAGAGGAGGAGGGCGACTTGTCTTTGAGTCTCCAGATTCAAGACAAGCGGATTGCAAACCCATACGAACTGCAAGCGGAGATTGGCCTGACCAAATGGGCGGAAGTAGCGGTGTTTCGCGGTTTCGATCCGGACGATTGGATTTTCGCGACCGAATTCGGACTGCTGACAAAGGAACCTTATCTTCTTTCGGTCGGCTTCGTGAATTGGTCGCCTCATCTGAACGTCGACCCTCAGCCGTATATCGAAGCGGGCTACTGCACCGAGCATCACAAAGTCTTCGCCGGTGCGATCCATGCCGGTTACAAAAACGAAGCGATTCTCGGTTACGCCTACGATTTTAATAAGCAATGGCGGGTGCAGGTCGATTTCCAGAGCGGGAGGGAGAATTCCTCGACCATTGGATTCACTTGGAACATCACGCCCGACTTTCAAGTTAATCCCGCGCTCTATTTCGCGAATTATCACCCGGATCGATTGATGGGATATATTGTCTTCACCTACACCTTTCATTTGTGGAGTAAGAAATTCGAGACCGGCGCTCCAGCTCCGAAGTAACCGCACAAAAAGATGTTGCGGAACTGGCCGACCGGACAGAAACTCGCCTTCAATGAGAAGTAGCCGGAGCGACCGTGCCGTTGTCGCTATTTTCCTTTGCCTGGCTTTTCTTTGGACGCTGGCGCTGAGCGCTTCGCCACGATTGCACCAGCGGATTCATCGCGACGCAAATCGAGGGGATCACGTTTGCGCGATTACGATGGTTGCCTCCGGCAACTACGATCATTCTGCAGCTGCACCGCTCGTCAGCGCTCCGGTTCTGGCCGATCAATTTTCTCCAATTCCGGCGCTGACTCCGCAGTGGGTTGAATCAGCTTTTCTTCTCGCTCGCATTTTCGAGCACGCACCGCCCGCATACTCCTGACCGTTAAACTGTCCCGGTCGACGGGATGGCGGCGTTCTCAGGCGTTCATTGCGTCGCCAATTTAACGTGCGCGAACGCAAATTCATTGGGCGATTTCGCCCGAGCTTTAATCAGAAGTTTTAATGAAGAAATTTGTTTTGATAGGACTAACGACTATCGCGCTCGCAAGCACGCGTGCGCAGGACGCGGCATCTACTCCAGCTTCGTCACCAGATATCGAAAATTTGCGCCAGCAAGTGCAAGCACTCACCGAGACAGTGAAGGCGTTGCAACAGCAAGTGAAAGATCAACAAGCTGCCATCGACAAAACGAATGGAAGCATGCCTTCGTCATCGCCAAAATTGGAAGCATCGACCGTTGCCGCAGCAACTTCACCATTGCCGGCCGCGAGCGCGCCACCACATTTCGCCACGGAAGATTCATCCGTTGTTTCATCCACAACCACGGCGCCGGCGGGCCCGCCCAGCCCGGGCGTAAATGCAAATGGAACCGCTGTGTCCGGAAATTTTCCCACGACCGACACATCGGTTGTTTCGTCAGCGCCGGAAACAATTTCCAGCACCGGCACCGGCGCGTCATTGACCCAACCGATATCGATCGGCGGCGGCGGCAAAAATTACATGAACATTTCGTTCGACGGACTGTTTGCCCTTGCCGGCTCGAGCGCGCGCGATCTCGATCACATCGAAGTCGGCGATCACGATCCACAGCAGCGCGGATTTAACGCGCGCAACATCGAACTAGCGTTCGACGGCGCGGTCGATCCTTATTTCGAAGGATTCGCCAACATTGTTTTCAAGCTCAACAACGACAACGAGACCGAAGTCGAAGTCGAGGAAGCGTTCCTGCAAACGACCAGTTTGCCGTTCAATCTGCAATTGAAAGCCGGACAATTCTTCGCCGCATTCGGCCGAATTAATCCGACCCATCCGCACACTTGGGATTTCGCGGACGCGCCAATCGTACACGGCCGCTTGCTCGGGCCCGATGGTTTACGCGGCGTCGGCGCCCAAATTTCCTGGATCGTGCCGGTGCCGTGGTACTCCCAGTTAATCCTCGGCGTCCAAAACGGACGCGGCGGGACCGGATACTCATTTCGGAATCCCGGCGACGGTGGAATGTTTTTCGATCGGCGAACAACCGATCGCGAACTGCGCGGGTTGCAGGATTTCGTTTGGATCCCGCGCTGGGAAAATTCGGTCGATCTTAGTCCAACCCAAGTGGTACTCGCTGGAGTTTCCGGCGCCTTTGGCTCGAATGAGACTGGCGCGGATTCACGAACGCAGATTTACGGCGCCGATTTTCTCTACAAATGGAAAAGCGCGAATGCCGAAGGCGGCTTTCCGTTCGTGAAATGGCAGACCGAATTCATGTATCGACGGTTTGAAGCCGGCCGCGGTGAAAACGAATCGTTTCCGGTCGCGGAAACGTTTCACGATTGGGGACTCTATTCCCAAGTGCTCTGGGGATTCAAAAAGGGATGGGTCGCCGGAATTCGCGGCGATTATCTCGACATGGAAGATTCCAGGTTCACGGATGATTTCGAGCGGCAATCGCGTTCGCGGATCAGCGCGAACCTGACCTGGTATCCGACCGAATTCTCAAAGATCCGTCTGCAATACAATCATGACTTTCTCGCCGACAACTTTTTTCTCGCCGATCGCGACGTCGATTCAGTCTTTCTCCAGTTCGAATTCATCCTCGGCGCCCACGGCGCTCACAAATTCTAATTTATGCATTGTCATCCTGAAGGCAGCGAAGGATCTCCCAAAAACTCGAACGTCGCACAATCTAGTCAGCGTGATCTTCGCTTCGATTGTGAGATTCCTCGTTCCGCTCGGAATGACAAAGCGCGCTCGCGCCGTCCATAAATCTTAATTATGAAAAAAATCTTGTTGACTCTGTCCGCAGTTTTCGCGTGCGCTTTCTCAGCGCACGGCAAACTCAATGTCGTTGCCACACTTCCCGACTTTGGCTCGCTCGCGCGCGAAATCGGCGGAGATAAGATCGACATCGTCGTCCTGGCGAAAGCGACCGAAGACCCGCACTTTGTGGACGCGCGCCCGAGTTTCGTCGTTTCGTTGCGCAACGCCGATGTGTTGATCGACGGCGGCGCAGAGCTCGAGATCGGCTGGTTGCCGCCACTCTTGCAAAACGCGCGCAATCCGAAAATCGAGGTCGGCAAACCGGGGCGCGTTCAGGCGTCGCAAGGGATTCGCCTGATGAACGTGCCAACGAACGTCACTCGGGCGGCCGGTGATGTTCACGCGCTCGGCAATCCGCATTTCACGGTCGATCCGATCATCGCCAAAGCGATCGCACAGCACATTGCGCAATCGTTCTCCGCCGTCGATGCCGCGAATGCGGGGTTCTATGATGGGAACTACAAGAAGTTCGAAGCAACGATCAATGCAAAATTGCAGGGATGGGGCGCGATCATGCTGCCATTTCAAGGCCAGCATGTCGCCGCCTATCACGATTCATGGCCGTACTTCGCCCACCGCTTCGGTATTAGCGTCGATGTTTTTCTCGAACCGAAGCCGGGAATTCCACCGTCCCCTTCCCATCTGACGGATGTGATCGGGCAAATGAAATCGCAACACATCAAAGCGATCATTGTCGAGCCATATCACGATCGCCGGATCGCCGAGAAAGTAGCGAGATCGACCGGCGCGAAAGTCGTGGACTTCTCGCAATTTCCCGGTGGCATTCCTGGGACGGACAGTTACGTGAGGTTGATCGACGTGCTCGTTTCGCGCCTCGCAGATGCGCTGAAATAATTATGTGGGAGGTAATGTTTTGGCCGATCGTGGCCTGCATTCTTTTGCCGTGGCTGCTGGTTTACCTCGGCCTTCACGTCGTTCAGCGCGGCATCATCTTCATCGACATCGCCATGGCACAGATGGCGTCGCTTGGAATTTGTCTCGCGGTCCTGTTGCATCTCGATCTTGAGAGCTGGACGACATTCGGTATCGCGCTCGGTTTCACTTTAGTTGGCGCGGCCATCTTCTCTGTAACCGGAAAACGCGCGAGTCAGATTCCACAGGAAGCGGTCATCGGAATTTCCTACGTCGTTGCAGCTGCGGCCGCGGTTTTGTTGTTGAGCCGCGCGGCGGAGGGCGACGAAGAGATCAAGAACATGCTAATCGGAAACATTCTGCTGGTAACACCGCGCGAGGTTTGGGAGCGGTTCGCGCTCTTCGTTGCGGTCGGCGTCTTCCATTTTGTCTTCCGCAAAAATTTCCTCCTCGTTTCGTTCGACCGCGATAGCGCTTACCAAAAAAGATTGCGCGTGCGCTGGTGGGACTTTCTTTTTTATGCGGTCTTCGGTCTGGTTGTGACCAGCTTCGTCCGAATCGCCGGCGTGCTCCTGGTTTTCAGTTATTTGATCGTCCCCGCCGTTTGTGGCATCAATCTGGCACAGCGAATTGGGAATCGATTGTTGATCGGCTGGATCATCGCGCTCATCGGCGGAGTAGCCGGATTGTTTTTGTCCTACTGGTGGGATTTGCCCTCGGGAGCAGCGATTGTTTGCACCTTCGGAGCGCTACTGATCGCCGTGGCCGGCTATGCACTAATTCGCGCTCGGCTTCGTCCAAATTAACCGTCGACCAATTGCCAGATTTTTTGCTGACGTCGCGATAATCGCGCTATCTTCGGGAAGATGAACCGGGCCGAGCATTCCCGTTTCCGCCATTCGCACGATTTCGTGAGCGACTTCACCAAAGGCGAACGCCGAACGCACATCGTCATTGCCATTACCGGCGTGATGATGGTCGTCGAAATTACCGCTGGTCTTCTCTCTCATTCCATGGCGCTGCTGGCCGATGGCTGGCACATGAGCACGCATGTGACGGCGTTCCTGATCACGGCGATCGCCTATTATTTCATGCGCCGAC
>Ga0209378_1000236_pt1 | contig 40242 bp, 36 predicted proteins | sample GraSoiAngelo_156_FD_186170 | JGI IMG/M metagenome (GOLD analysis project Ga0209378, IMG submission 186170) | Grasslands soil microbial communities from the Angelo Coastal Reserve, California, USA - 14_1009_13_40cm (SPAdes) (version 2) | ecosystem: Environmental > Terrestrial > Soil > Grasslands ...
TCATGGTGGGACCTCCGACGCGGGACCTTCTCTACAATACATTACCCCGCGCGCCCGATCGTAACCAGGGGGAGCACCCTGGCGGATCGTTATGCGCGGGTGGAGAATTGGAGCATGCGGACCGTCGTCGCATTCGTCGTCCTCGTCGTGTCCGCCACGCTCGCATCGGCGCAGCAGGGGGCCGACACGGTGGTGACGGCGCAGGGATTCCTCCAGCGAGACGACCAGGTGGGCGTGTGGACCATCGTGGTGCCGCTCCCCGTCCAGGCGCTTGGCGCGCGTACCTACGTCGTGCCGGTGGTAGGGAAACCGGAGCACTGGAACAAGTTCGTCAACCACTACATCGAGGCAACCGGGCGCGTCACGCGCTCCCCGGAGCGGGGGAACCCGCCGATCACAATGGAGATCGAGAACGCCAAGGAGGTCGAGCCACCCGGCACCGGTCATGCCTCGGTGGACCGCGGCATGACGCTGCACGCTGACGTCACGCTGTCCGTGATCCCCAACCGCTTCAGCTGGCGCGACGCGAACGGGAACGACACCGGCGTAAATCCGTTCGTATTGTACACGATCCTCAATCGCCGCTCCACGCCGATCTTCTACGTGCTACCGAACAACGACCTCCTGTGCATCAGGGTCAGGACCGCCAAGGACAGCATCAAGACGTGGGACTCGACCACGCAGGTCCTAAGTCCCGACGCCCGGCGCTTCGCCGTGCAGCGCGCGGGAATCTACCGCGATCAGATTCGTCTACCCCGCGATGCCGCCCCGCTGCCCGGCCGTTACGTCGCCCACGTCGGGGTCTGCGCCGTGGACGACTATGACGTCAGCGCGGAGTTCGAGATCCGGTAGCCCCCTCCTCGAGCGACGCCCTCGCCTTCCGAAAAACATCGTACCACATCTCACGGGTGAGCTTACCCGTGTTCGTGTTCTGGCGACTCGGGTGATACGAGGCGATCACGATCGTGCCGTCCGGCATCTCGCTCGCCGCGCCGTGACGAAATGCCGGTCGCGCCCGCGGCGACAGTCGATCCCACCACCCCGCGGCCTTGAGCCAGCTCTCGTGCGCGATGCGGCCGAGCGTCACCACCGCACGGACCCGTGAGAGCAGCCGCACCTCGGCGCCGAGAAAGCGCCGGCAGCGATCGAGCTCGAGGCGGCTGGGCTTGTTCCCGGGCGGTGCGCACCGCGCGGCGGCCGTGATGTAGCAGTCGATCAGCGTCAGGCCGTCGTCCCGCCTGAGCGATTCTGACTGGCTCGCGAACCCGAAGCGGTACAGCGCCTCGTAGAGCCAGCGCCCGCTCGAATCGCCCGTGAACATGCGACCGGTCCGGTTGGCTCCGTGGGCCGCCGGCGCGAGACCGACGATCAGGAGCCGGGCACCGGGATCTCCAAACCCGGGCACCGGTTTTCCCCAGTAGGTCCAATCCGCGAATTCCGGTTTCTGCTCGCGCGCGATCCGGCGACAATAGGAGCGGAGCCGTGCGCAGCGAGTGCAGGAGACGATGGAGCGGTTGACCCCGGAGAGCGAGTGAAACGTCACCCTTTAAGGGTAATGCTTCACGGGCGGGGCCCCGGCTTTAGCCTGGGCATCCCGCCACGCCGGGGGCGGATCGCGGCGCGCGGATTCCTGTAACCAACGCCCCACACGTTTGCGGCAGGGGTGAACAGGAGCGCTGCGGCCGAGCCGAGGAAGGACCCATCGGTCCCCGCCGCGGCAAGTCAGGGACCGGTGGTGCGGACGATCACCGTCTGGGGCGCGAACGTTGCAGCGAGAATCGCCGCTGAGGAGTTCAGCCCACCCGCGCTGCCGTGCTGCAGCGCATGTGCTACGACACGGCAACGCATGTCAGGGAGAAGGTGCCCCATGCGCGCTGCAACACCCGTCGGGCTCTGCCCTTCGGCCATCGCTACCCTGTTCGTTTCCCTATTCACAACGAGCTGCAGCAGCCCGCTGAATCCGGTGGAGCCGGCGCGACCGGAGCTCGCCGCCGTCACCGCTGTCGCCCTCACGGACCTCGGCACCCTCGGGGGCAGCCACAGTGAAGCCCTGGCCATCAACGCCCGAGGCCAGGTGGCCGGCTTCAGCACGACCGCGACCGGCGAGCGCCACGCGTTCTTCTGGGACGGCGGAGCGATGCGCGATCTCGGCGTGTTCGCGGGCGGCACCTTCGGTACGCCGTTCATCGCGCTCAACGACGCCGGCCAGGTGGCGTTCACGAGTGTCGTCGCCTCCGGTGAAAGGCACGCGGTCCTCTGGGACGGCACGACGGTGCACGACCTCGGCACCCTGGGCGGCGATTACAGCGAAGCCACCGCCCTCAACGCGACCGGCCAGGTGGTCGGTTTCAGCCGAATCGTCGCCGGCGACGTCCACGCCGTCGTGTGGGATCGCGGTGCCCTCCGTGATCTCAGGCTCGGTCGGGCGCTGGCGATCAACCGCCGCGGTCAGGTGACCGGGTTCAGTGTGTCGCATGCGTTCCTCTGGAACGGCACGACGCTCATGGACCTCGGGACCCTCGGGGGTGGCACCAGCGTGGGAACCATCATCAACGAGCGGGGACAGGTCGCGGGGGTCAGCAGTCTCGCCTCCGGCACCTCGCACGCGTTCTTCTGGGATGGTGCCGCGATGCAGGACCTCGGTGCAGTGGGGGGTGACGACTGGCCCGGGGATCCATCGTCCTGGTTCAGCGGCGCGACGGCCATCAACGCGCGGGGACGGGTCGCCGGCTTCTCGGCGGGAGTCCTTCCCGCGCAGGAGTTGGCGTTCTTCTGGGACGGGACGACTATGCGCAGCCTGGGCACGCTGGGCGGTGCGGACAGCCATGCCATGGCCATGAACGACCGCGGCCAGGTGGTGGGCCAGGCCGCCCTCCCCTCGAGCACCTGCTACAACTATGAGGTCGGATGTCATGCGTTCCTCTGGAACGGCACGACGATGATCGATCTCGGCAGCCTGGGGAGTGGGCCCAGCGTTGCGCTGGCCGTCAACCGCCAGGGTCAGATCGCGGGGTGGAGCTCCCCGGGAGACTTGCACCTGGACGCACCGATTCACGCCGTGGTGTGGACGCTCGGGACGACGAGCGTCGCGACGGCGCTCACGACGGGCGAGCGCTGATCCGCGTCAGGTGAAAGGAGCGGAGCCGTGCGCAGCGAGTGCAGGAGACGATGGAGCGGTTGACCCCGGAGAGCGAGTGGAACGTCACCCTTTAAGGGTAATGCTTCACCGGGCCCGGGCTTTAGCCTGGGCTCGCAGGGTACGACTGAGGGTCGCTGGTTAGAAGAACCGGATCGGGAGGCCGTTCTGCACGCTGCCGGCCACGGTGAACGCTTGCACCGCGATCGCGGCGCCGAGCAGCCAGGGCCGGACCTTGGGCGGAAGCGCGGCCGCGGCGCCCAGCACGCTCAAGCCGGCGATGGCCGTGTACGTGTTCACCTGACCCACGCTCGGCCGGTCGCCGAGGAGCGGGTTCGCCTCGCGGAAACCGGGCCAGCCACGTCGGGCCAGTTCGCGGGTCTGCGCCGCATCCATCAGCAGGGTCACGACGAACGCGCCCGCGAGCGCGGTGTGCGTCTGGCTCCAGGAGACACGCGCCGGGAGCCCGGTGATGGCCGAGGTGCTCAACGCCAGACGCGTCGGCTGGGTGACTGCGACCACATGCAGGGCTTGCCTATCCACACGAAGCCCGGTCACACTTCCGACGTCGGTCGAAAACGACGTCAGAAGCGGGTTGGGCAGGCGGTCGACGTGCGACGTCCCCCCGAAGTTGAAGCTCTTCAGGGCAGCCTCTTGGGCGTTCGCCGGTGTGGACAACCCAGCGAGTGCCGCCGCAGCCAGTACGATCGCCGTTCGCGTCATGCCTGCGCGCAGGGGCAAGGCCGGTGCCAGGTGTGAAGGGCGAAGCGCCAAGGCGCAGCGTGACAAGCATCACGGGCATTCCGCCACGCCTGGGGGCGTATCGCGGGGACGACATTTGTGTGGCCCCGCCGTGACAGGTGTGCGGCGTAAGTGAGGCAGATTTGTGCTCGACCGCCCTTGCTGGCGAGGTGGGCTCTGAGGATACTTCTGCCGCTGGTGGGGAGAGGTGGCCGAGTGGCTGAAGGCGGCGGTTTGCTAAGGGGCTCGATCGCCTTCCCTCCTGATCCTTCCTCGTCCTAACGACAACCGCTGCGTCAGCTTGTCCGACGAGGCCCTTTCCGTCGGAGTCCGCCGAAATACCTCCATTCCCGCTCTGTCTGCCACCAGTTTTGCCACCAGCGCGTCAAGCGACCTCTACGCCGGGGGGGCCCAAGGGACCTATGCGGCCGACGGTTGACCGTCGATAGTTCCGCCGCTATATGAATTCCCTTGGACCGGAGGGCCCATGGTGGAATCCTGGATCGCTCCGCTCGAGGCGGGTGATCCCGAAGCCTCGTGGGATCTCTTCATCGAGCGCTACCGCCGTCTCATCTTCGGCGCGATCCGCCACTACACCACCGAGCCCGACGAAGTCATGGACGTCTTCGCACGAGTGTGCGAGGCCCTGCGCGGCGACGACTTCGCCCGCCTCCGTCGCTGCGCGGACCGCGTCGACCCCAACCGTCCGTTCTCCACCTGGCTCGTCGTGGTGGTGCACAACCTGACGGTCGATTGGTTCCGCCATCGCGACGGCCGTTCACGCCTGAATGCGTTCGCGGCAGCGCTCCCCCCAGTACGCAAACGCATTTTCGAGTACGTCTTCCTCGAGCAGCGGCCGCACGTGGAGGCGTACGAGCTGCTCCGCTCCCTCGGCGGCCCCGACCTCTCGTTCGGTGAGTTCCTACGGGAGCTGAGCGAGACCTGCCGCGCCGCGGCGTCCAGTCGCGGGGAACCGCTTATGGCGGGGCTCGCCGGCCCGCGACCGGAGGGTTCCCTGAATCCGCCTGCCGCCGATCCAGCGGAACTCGCTGAGCAGCAGCAGGTGCTGGCCGCCGCCTTGGAGTCTCTTCCCCCCGGCGACCGGCTCGCCGTGCGGCTCTATGTGGTCGACGAGATGCCCGCCGAACAGGTGGCCCGCGCCCTCGGATACCCTAACGCCAAGACGGTCTATAACCGCGTGTATCGCGCCCTCGCGGTCGTCCGCGCTCGCCTCGAGCAAGCAGGGATCAAAGGGGGAGACCTGTGAGGCGTACGCGAGCAGTCCCGAGCCGACCGTCCGTATCACGTGGTCGATGCGAAGGGCCATGCTTCGGAGAGGCCGCGTGACTCACCCCGTCCCCGAGTCCCTGGTTCCCCACGCCTTCGGCGAAGGTGACCCGGCCACCGCGCGGCACGTCGAGGGCTGCCCTACCTGTCGCGCCGAGGTCGCGCGGCTCAGGGAGGCGGCCGAGTCACTGCGGGCGCCGGTGTCGCTCGAGCGGTTGTCCGAGACCGACGATTGCCTGGACGAGCTCACGGTCGCGGATCTTGTGGCCGGGCGCTTGGGCACGGAGACGCGAGCGCCCGTGGTTGCGCATCTCTTGAGTTGCGCGCGCTGCCGATCCGTGGTCCAAGCCGCGGCCCGCCTACTTGCCGATCCGACCCTCGCACCGGAGCTCTCGGGTGCCGCACGTGCGCCGGCCGGGCGTTTGTGGCGCCGCTGGTCGTTGCCGCTGGGGCTCGCTGCGGCGGAAGCACTCGCCTTGCTGTTCGTGTCGCGCGGGGGTGACGACGACTCGACGCCCAGCCTGAGGGACACGACGCTGACGACCGCTGTCGCACCCATGCCGGTCGCCCCACGCGCGTCTGTGGCTCGGGTCCACCGGTTCGTCTGGTCCGGCGTGCCGCGGGCTGTGCGGTACCGCCTGAGGCTGTACGACGCAGAAGGCGCCGTGCTCTGGACGTTGGAAACCTCAGATACCGCGGTGGCGCTGGTGGGCTCCGTCAAGCTCGTTCCTCGGGGCAGGTACTTCTGGAAAGTCGAGGCACAAACTGAATGGCGCCGCTGGACCGCCTCCGATCTAGTGGAGTTCACTGTCGGGGGGCCCTCGCGATGATTTCCCTCCTCACAGCGCTTTCCATCCTCTCGCAGGCGGTACAGAACCCTGAGACGGACTCCCTGCGCGCGCTCGCGCGAGATGGACCCGACTCGGCGCTTGTCGAGCGGGTGCGGCAACGGAACGATGAAGCGCGCAAATTGCTAAGCCAGCTCCGGACCGCCGCCGGAGGCAGCGAAGACAGCGCGCAGGTCGCCTTCCCCGTAGCGGAGCGGCTCGCCAGCGCTTATGCCGTGGCCTGGCAGGACTCGTTCTTCGTGCGTTGGATCGCGCGCTTCCGGTCCCTACCGCCCCCCGCTCGCCAGGCGACCTTGGCGGCAGATAGCGCCCTTCGCGCGGGCAAAGCGACCGTCCGGACCGTCGGGGCCGACGCAGCGCTGCGAGTCTGGCGCGAGAGCCTGCGAGGCTACCAAACCCTGGCAGACAGTGCCGGAATCGCGGCCACCCTCACCGCAATGGGAGCAGGGTTCTATTTCGCCCAGCGATACGACAGCGCCGAGTCATATCTCGGCCTCGCCCAAGGCTACGCGGAGCGGATCCGCGACTATCGAATGCTGGGGAATGTCCTAAACCTGCTTGGACTCGTGAACTGGAAACGTGGTGACTTGCAGCGCGCCAGCGACCTGTATGCCCGCGCTAAACCGTTCCGGGAGCGAAGCGGAGATGTCCTCGGCTTGGCTGCCGATCAGAGTAATCTGGGCGCCCTCAGCATGACCCTGGGTGATCTGGCGGGGGCGCGTCATGCCTTCGAGTCGGCACTGGCGGTGGTGCGGAGCATCGGTGACGCTGGTGGCATCGCCATCATCCTCAGTAACCTCGGTGCCATCGCGGAGCGAGAGGGTGACTACGCCGAGGCTGTGGCGCGGTTGCGCGAATCGCTCTCGATCCGTCGCGAGCAGGGCAACCAGATGTACGAGGCGCAAACGCTCGTGAATCTTGGAAGGCTGGCCCTTCGTCGCGGAGATTTTCCCGGGGCCGTGACGACTCTCTCGGAAGCTGCCGGGATCACGCGACGCATCGGACCGGGTCCCGACATCAACGAAATCGACATCCACGTGGAGCTTGCGGAGGCCCGCGCTCTCATGGGGGACCTGCAACGCGCGCGGACAGAGCTGGAACGTGCGGAGGCGCTCGCGAGCCGTCCAGGCAAGCCTCGAAGCGGAGCATCGCTGGCCGAGCTCGCGCGCGCACGCGGGGATCTCGCCTTGAAGTTTAATCAGTTGACGGAGGCCGAGCGGCAATACGCGCGCGCCCAGCGGCTGGCGCGGCCCGAGACGATGGAGGACCAAACCTCGAGGATTCTTGCGAGGCAAGGGATGGCAGAAGTGCTGTTGCAACGGGAGAGTTATCCTCGAGCTCAAGCGATCCTCGAGCAGCTCTTGCCGATGGTGGGCCTTGATCCCCACAACAGGGCCAATATCCGAGTGGAAATCGGCCTGGCCGCTTGGCGCCGCGGGGACACTGCGCTCGCGCGCCGGGCGTTCGGCGAGGCAATTGACACACTGCGCTCGCTTGGTGCCCCCGCAGACGAGGCCAAAGCACTGGCCATGCTCGGCGATCTCGAGGTGAAAGCGGGACGCGCGCTCGCGGCCGAGTCCCTGTACCGACGCGGCCTCACGCGCCTCGGCACCAGACCAGCCGCCAGCACGTGGCAGTTGTACGCAGGTTTGGGGGGGGCCCTCCGGAGTCGTGGTGCGCTCGCTGAAGCTGCGGGGGAGCTGCGTAAGGGCATTGAGCAGATCGAGCGGGTTTCCGGAGGCCTGCCGCTGCCAGAGCACCGAGCCGCGTTTCGGGAGGACAAGTGGAATGTCTACGTCGAGCTCGCGTTCGTCGAGCGGGAGCGCGGGCGGACGGAGGCCGCGTTCGAGACGAGCGAGCGGTTGCGAGAGCGGCAGATGCTCGACCTCTTGGCACAGGGGCGCGTTGCGGCGGGCGACGTGGCGCCGGAGCTGGCAACCCGCGAGCAGGATCTCCGCCGCAGGATGGCAGAGCTTACACGGCAGCTTGAGGCTTCGCCTGACAGCGCGCCAGCTCTCCGTGACCCAGCGCGCCCAGGCGCGGCCACACGGGCCACGGACGCAGCGCTGGATAGCGCCCAGGAAGCCTACCGCGCGCTCTTACTCGAGATGCGCGAGGCGACTCCGACGTACGCAGCGCTCCTGCACGGGGAGGTCGCGCCCACCCGGGACGTGATGAGCGCGCTGACACCGGATGAGGCCCTGCTCGAGTATCTAGCGGGCGACTCGACCACCGTCGTCTTCGTCGTCACGCGAGACACGGTGGCAGCCCTCGACCTCAAGGTGAGTCACAGCACGCTGGCGGCCCAGGTGGACTTCGCGCGCTCCACGCTCGCGAGCCCGACGGCGGGGGCGGCCCGGCCTGCCTGGTGGCCGTCGCTGCGGCGGCTGTACCGGCAGCTGGTCGCACCGGTCGAGGCGACCGGCCTGCTCGCGGGCAAGCGGCAGCTACTCATCGCGCCGCACGCCGAGTTGCACTACCTGCCCTTCGCGGCGCTCGTGGGCCCGGGTCCGCCGGAGCAGCTCCTGGTAGAGCGGTATGTGCTGGAGTACGTTCCGTCGGCGTCCGTCTGGCTGCGGCTGCGCGAGCGCCCGGGGGGGACGGCCGGCAGTGGTGTGCTCGCCCTTGCACCCCGGACCGCGGCGTTGCCGGGCTCCCAGGCAGAGGTCGCCGCCATCGGGCGGATCTACGGCGACCGGGCGCGCGTGCTCATCGGCGCGGAAGCCACCGAGAGCGCGTTCCGCGCTCTCGCGCCCGGGCAGGGCGTCATTCATCTCGCCACGTACGGGGTCCTCAACAAGTACAACCCCCTGTTTTCCTACGTCGAGCTTGGCGCGGGGGGCGGCGAGGACGGACGGTTGGAGGTGCATGAGGCGTTCGGCCTCACGCTGCGGACCCGATTGCTCGTACTGAGTGCGTGCCAGACCGGGGTCGGCGCGGGGACGCTGGCCGACGTTCCCCCGGGCGACGACTGGGTGGGGCTGGTGCAGGGATTCCTGTACGCCGGCGCGTCCAACGTCCTGGCGACGCTCTGGCCGGTGGCCGACGTCGCGACGGCGCGGCTGATGGAGCGATTCTATCGGGAGCTCGCCGCCGGACAGCCCGAGGCCGAGGCGCTCGCCCTGGCCCAGCGGGCGGCCTTACGCAACCCGAGCACAGCCCACCCGTTCTTCTGGGCCGGCTTCACGCTCGTTCGGGGGCGATAGTCCCCGAGTAGGCTTGACCGCGAAGAGCGCGTATACCTTGGGGCCTTAGCCTCGCGGCTCGAATTCCTCCCCCGGACTCTCCCCTTCGCTCGCCAGCTGAAAGTCTACGCTGAGCAACCGGCCAGCGGCCGTCCGTAGCACGGGGGAGTGGTTCACCGCCGAAGGTCGACCACTCTACAGAGCCGTCCCCACTACGGAGGGTGTATGACCTTGCGCCGCTTTAGGTTCGCGTATGCGGTCCTCTTGCTCTCCGTCATCTTCAGCGGCTGTGATCGCAAGCAGCCGATGGCGCCACGGGTGGAGGCAGCTACTGGCGGCCAGCCTGGGCCAACGCTGGCGGCGCCGTCGAACACCAGCGCTGTCGCCGCGTCATGGAATCAGATCAACGTCGGTTGGCAGGACAACTCGTCCAACGAGAGCGGCTTCGAGGTTTACCGCTCGACGACCGGGCCGAGCGGCGCGTTCTCGCTGGTGGCCACCGCGGGGGCCAACGCCACGAGCTACGGCAACGGCGGGCTCGCCGGCTCGACGCAGTACTGCTACGAGGTCCGCGCGTTCCGGACGAACGGCGGCAAAACGACTTACTCGGCGTTCTCGAGCGCTGCCTGTGCGACGACGCCCGCCGCGCCAGTCCCTCCGGCGCCATCCGCTGTGAACGCCGCGCCACGCCTCGGCTACGCGTTCGACATCACTTGGACCGACAATTCGTCGAACGAGACCGGATTCCGCGTGGAGCGCGCCGCCGCGAGCACCGGACCCTGGACAAGCGCCGGCACGACGAGCGCGAACGTCACGTCCCTCACGGATTTCCTCGTGAACTACCCGTACCCCGGCGACGACAGGCCGGCCTGCTACCGTGTGTTTGCCGTGAACTCGTTTGGCGACTCCGGCCCGTCCAACGTCGACTGCACGGCCATGCCGGCCACTCCGACGAACCTCGTGGCGAACCCGGTTGGTGGCACCGCCGTGGAACTGACGTGGACCGACAACTCCGCGGTCGAGGACGGGTTCGGGGTGTGGCGCGCCGGCGGCGGGGCCGACTGGAGCGTCGTCGCGACGCTGCCCGCCAACACCATGGCCTATCACGACGCCGGGCTGACGACCGACAACACGTACTGGTATGCCGTGTATGCGATGAAGGACGGCGGATCGTCCGGCAGCTCGGAGGCCGCCCAGGTGGTGCTCGCCACGACGCCGCCCGTCGCTCCATCGGGCCTAGGCGTGCAACCGACGTCGAGCAGCAGCGTGTACGGCATATGGCTCGACCAGTCCAGCAACGAGGTGGGATTCCGCATTGAACGCTATGGCTGAGAGGACGGAAAGCGCCTATTACTACGCGTACTTCGTCGTGGCCGTGAAGGACGGCGGCTACTCCGATCCCTCGAACTTCGCTTATCCGCCTCCGCCGCCGAGCTCCAGCATTGCGCGCGCGGGGTCGATGTCACGGCCCGGTTCCGACCCGAGGGTGAACCTCACGCCCTCTCTCAAACGTGCTGCAGCCCTGCGGCCAAGGGTGGGGGCTCCTGCTCGACGTCCCCCCGGCTCCGCCACGCTGCCTCGCGGCTCGACGTCGCGAGTGCCTGTGACTCGCTCGCCGACGCGGCCGGGAGGGAAGCCATGATGAACCGCCCCGCAGCGCAACTCATCGCACTGGGCGCTGCCCTTGCGCTCCAGGCCTGCCAAGATCAACGCAAGCTAACCGAGCCCGCTCGCCGCGGTGTACTCGCCCCGAGCGTGGCGCCCGCTGACCCCCCGGGCCGCCATCTCGTGGTCTTCACGGCCGAGCGCGTACCGCCGGATTTCGGAGATCGCGTCGCGCAGCTGGGCGGCTCCGTCGAGAGCGCGCTCGACAACATCGGCGTGGGCGCGGTGACCGGCCTGTCAGAGACGGCCGCGGCTGAGCTGGCGGCCAGTGCGGACATCCGGGCCGTGGAGCCCGACCCGATCACACGCGGGCATGATGACGACGAGGCCACGGACGATCCCACAGAGCAACCGACGGGCGAGGCGACCGTGCCCGCGGATGCCACCGCGTCGCCGACGACGGCCCGGTTCTACGCGCGGCAGTGGAACATGCGGGCGGTGCTCGCGAACCAGGCGTGGGCCGCAGGCTTCCTCGGCTCGCGCGACGTCAAGGTCGCGATTCTCGATAGTGGCATTGACTACCTGCACCAGGATCTGGTCGGGCTCGTGGACCTCGAGCATTCCACGTCGTTCGTCCCCGAGGACGTCACGCGGCACTATCCCGGCCGGCTGCCATTCAGCGACCTCCACGGTCACGGCACCTTCGTCACGTCCATCGTCGCGAGCAACGCGAACGTCCTGGCCGGGATCAACCGATACGTCACGCTCCTCGCCGTAAAGATCAACGACTCGACGAGGGCGAGCTCTGCCGGCCGATTCCTGAGCGGGATCGTATACGCCGCGGACCAGGGCGCTGACGTGATCAACATCAGCGATGGCCGCGAGTTCGATAAGAGCAAGAACCCCGGTACGATCGCGGCCTCCGAGCGGGCGGTGAACTACGCATTCCGGAAGGGCGCGCTGCTCGTGACCGTCCCCTTCAATGACGGTGCCGACCTCGATCACAACGGCGATCTCGTCCGGCTGCCGTGTGAGGCCGCCAACGCCATCTGTGTGGCCGGGACCGGTCCGACCGGCGCCGCCGGCGTCAACGGGCCGTGGCAGAACGTGGACGCGCCGGCCTGGTACACCGCGTTCGGCCGCTCGGCCGTTGGCGTCGCCGCGCCCGCGGGTGCCGGCCCTCCTCCCACCGTCAACGTCTGGCTGCCGTGCACGACGACCCCGTCGCAGACCACTGGTCGCCCGGATTGCCGGGCCGGTCTGGCCATTACGCACAGCCGTGGCACGAGCTTCGCAGCGCCGCACGTCGCCGGGCTCGCGGCGTTGCTCGTGGCGCAGCTGGGTCACGGCAATCCCGCACTGATCAGGGCCCGGATTCTCCAGTCAGCGGACGACCTCGGTAAGCCCGGGGTGGACCCGTACTACGGCAAGGGGCGCATCAACGTCGCGCGCGCATTGGGGGTGCTGCCTTGAAGAGGGAGCCACTAACCGCGTCTCCGCCGAGCTACGACGCGACTGAAAGGAGTAGACGTATGGCATCGACCACAGGGGCAGCAGCGGTTTGCTCTGACGCAGACGGTTGTACAGGAGCCGGCTTCGCGCCCGCTCGGAAGAGCCACTGGGGGACATTGGGAATAATCGCCATCCTGCTCGGCGTCTCCTGCAAGAGTGTCGAGGATATCCCGCGTTCACAAATCCTCGCCAGCGAACCAGTGACAGGCGGCGGAGGGGCACACGCGATCTCCACCGGGTTGATCTTCTCGCTGGACATCTCGAGTGTGGCTCCCACTTGTCGTGAACAGGGCGTGGCGATCTTCTATCGGACGATCATTCGGGACGGTGATGACCATCACACGCTCGTCGCGGACGCCGGCAACGAACCTGACTTCGCCGCATTCACCCATCTCCTCACTGACGGAGTTGATGAGGAGGCCACCTGGTGCGTGTTCCTGGAGAATGTCGGGGGTGGTGGCGAGGGGAGGCCCGAATCTCAGTTTTTCGCGGGGAGGCCAGGCACGGCACCCGATTTCGCAAGTTACACGATCGACAGGGTGGAATTCCAGATCGACTCGGTCTTGATCGCCTCGCCCGGCAGCGACCAGAACCACGATGGAATCTGGACCGATTACTACCTCGCGGGCCGAGTGGTCGTGTGGGGGCATCGATGATGCCGGCTAGCGGACGATCTCAAGCCCGTCGAGCCGGGGCGCCCTGCGGTGCTGGCACCGTGACTCAGTTTCAGACGGTATGGCTGCCGTGCACGTCCACGGTTCCCAATGCATGCCGACGCCACACCCAGCCCGTTGCCAGGGGCATCGGTACGAGCTGGGCGGCGCCGCACGTTGCCGGGCTCGCGGCCTTGCTGGTCGCACAACTGGGCCACGGCAATCCCGCCCTGATCCGGGCCCGGATTCTCCAGTCAGCGGACGATCTCGGCGAACCCGGAATCGACCCGTATTACGGCCATGGGCGCATCAACGTCGCGCGGGCGTTGGGGGTGCTGCCGTGATCCGGGGACACGACGATCAGCCTCCGGCGAGTTGTGACCCAATCGCAAGGAGTTGACGTATGGCATCGACCAGAGCCATAGGTAGGGCACCGCACACTTGTTGTGGTGCTCCAGGCGCAATTGACCGCAGCGAGAGTCGCACGCCCCTGCTCACATTCGGGCCCGCGTCAGATGAAACAGTCAGCATCACGCCGACTGTTCGAGGGATCTTGCGTCGCTCTGTTCCGAAGCATTGGTCAAGCCATGGACTAGCTGTGATCGCCGGCCTGGCCGCAGCGGTTGGCTGCGGCACCGATGGCGGCACCGGACCGGCCGCGGATTACACACTGTCGCTCACGCCAGCGGCGCTCACGATCGTCCGGGGGCTGAGCGGCAGCACAACGGTCGCCATCAGCCGCACCAATTTCACCGGCGCGGTCACGCTCAGTTTGGCCAGCACACCGGTTGGGGTCATCAGGTCGTTCGACCCTGCCGCGCCCACGGGGACCAACGCCACACTCAAGGTGAGCGTCGGGGCCGCGGTGGCGCCCGGGGTCTACAACCTGACGGTGAACGGCGCTGCCACCCCCGGCACCCGCTCGACGGCACTCACGCTCACGGTGAACTCATCGAGTGGTGGCAGCGGCATCACGACCGTGGTTGCGGCTACCGAGTATTCGTGCGCCCTCAACGGCTCGGGCCAAGCGTATTGCTGGGGCGTTAACTGGAACGGCCAGCTTGGCGCAACAAGCAGCGAAACCTGTATAGACGCGAGACTCGAGGTCAGCAACCCGTGCAGCACACGACCGCTCGCCGTCAGCGGCGGCCTCACGTTCGCCACGCTGAGCGCGTCGTACTTTTACGCCAGCGCCCTGAGCACGAGCGGTGCGCTGTACTGGTGGGGCGACGGCACGACCACACCGACATCGGTCGCAGGGGGCCTTACATTCGCCGAGGTGAGCGCGTACGCCCAAACCTGCGGGGTGACGACGAGTGGTGCCGCGTACTGCGGGGGCAATGCCACGACCGCGCCGACACCAGTCCCGGGGGGCCTCACGTTTGCGACTGTGAGCGTGGGGGGTTATGGGCACGTCTGTGGCGTGACCACGAGCGAGGCGGCGTACTGCTGGGGCGACAACGTCTCGGGCCAGCTGGGCGACGGCACAACTACCGATCGGCCCGTCCCCACCCCGGTCGCCGGAGGGCTAAAGTTCGCCGCGCTGAGCGCGGGTTGGGCCTGGACATGCGGGGTCACCACAGACGGCGCGGCCTATTGCTGGGGAGGAAGCATGTACGGGGCGCTGGGCAACGGTACTACGGCGAATCAGCTCGTTCCGACACCGATCGCGGGGGGATTGAAGTTCGGCTCGCTGAGCGCCGGCGATGGTCACACCTGCGGGGTCACCATGAGCGGCGCGGGGTACTGCTGGGGCTACAATGCCTATGGCCAGCTCGGCGACGGGACGACCACTGATCGGCTCGTCCCCACACCAGTCGCCGGGGGGTTGACCTTCGCCGCGGTGAGCGCGGGGACGGTTGTGCCGTTTTTCGGGCACACGTGCGGCGTGACCACGAGCGGCGCGGTTTACTGCTGGGGTGACAATTTCGCCGGCGAGCTGGGCGATGGCACGACCACACAGCGCCTGGTTCCCACGGCGGTCGCGTTCCCGTAAGGCCACGCAAGGCTGATCCCGGCGGTCGTTGCACGTCGGCCTTAGCCTCAGGCGGCGAGAATTCTTCGGCCCGCTCGCCTACGGGCCGGCGGCCGCCCTGTTTGCATTCCGTGGGCGAGCGCCGCCCTGAGACTCTCACTGGCGCGCGCGGCCCCGCGTCCACCATCGCCGATCTCGCCATGGCCCCCTCACCTGGCGCATCATATTCAAAGGGATATATTCTCCTATGGCGCTCAAGTCCCTGCGCTGGCTGGGGAACGCCCGTGGCGTCGTGCGCGCGTTTCCTCCCAATGCGCGCCGGGATGCAGGGTACCAGCTGTATAGAGTGCAGGCTGGCCACCAGCCCAGCGACTGGAAGACGATGACGAGCGTCGGCGCCGGCGTGCGGGAGATCCGGATCCACGCGGACGGCGAGTATCGGGTGCTGTACCTGGCGACGCGGCCCGAAGCGGTCTATGTGCTACACGCCTTCGGGAAGAAGCGCCAGCGCACACCCAAATTGGATGTGGATCTGGCGCGGGCCCGGCTCAAGGAGCTGCTCCGGCGACGCGCCCGCGAGTAGGAGGGAACGATGGCGATCAAGATCACGAAAGGCTCGCCCAACATCTTCCGGGACCTCGGGTTTTCCCGGGTGGAGGCCGAGCACCTCCGCGTCCGAGCCGCGCTCATGCTGGCGCTTGAACGCCTCATTGCGCGCCGCCGGCTCACACAAGCCCGAGCGGCGAAGCTCCTGGGGGTAAGCCAACCCCGCGTGAACGATCTCGTGCGGGGGCGCTTCCATCGCTTCAGCATCGATGCCCTGGTCGACATGCTCGCGCGGGCGGGCGTCCGCGTGCGCTTTACGACGGAGAGGGGAGCGCGCGTGGCCTGACGGCGCGCCTCCCCTCGCCGCTCGCTGCGCCGATAAACGGCTCCTGCACCAGAGCACATGCTGTTTTCTGTCGTGCAAGCAAGTGGGGAGATATCGGTGCACACGCAATTGGTGCGCGTGCACAGCGATATCTCCCCAAGGCCGCCCATTCGCGCCCGGCGGGCGCTCAAGGGCAAGGCGCGTCGCCCCAACCCTCTCCACCGCAAGGTTGACACGCCGTTGATTCCCGACCCCTCACCGAGGACACGTTTTCCCCAATTCGGGACTACTTACTAGTAGGAGGCCCTCTGTTCGCCTCAGGGCGAGAACGCTCAGCCGCGATTCGAGGTAGGTGTCTGTCCGAGGCCGCGATGAGTGCCGTCCTGCTCCCCCCGTCCCAGCACTTCTGCGAGGGTCACATGATCGAGCGTCGCACCGCAGCCAAGTTGATTCGCTTCCGCCCCGACAACGCGCGCGGCACGCTGCCCGTCCCGTCGACCTCCGCTGACGCCGCGGAGATTGAGCCGTTGATGACGGCAGCGGACGTCGGGCACGTCCTCCAACTGCCGAGAAAGCGAGTCTACGAGGTCTTGGGCCATCTCGCGATACAGATCGCTCCCCATACCCTGCGCTGGCGTCACGCGGACATTCTGGCGTTAATTGATGAGCGCAGGAGGGACAGGTGAGCATCTTCAAGCGCCCAGAGAGCAGTCGGTACGTCATAGAGATCCGCTGGCAGGGCCTGCCACGCTTGAAGCTCTCCACCGGCTCCTCAAGCAGGAAACTGGCCGAGGCAATGCAGCGGACTCTGCACGGCCTCAAGGATGCAGGGCGGTTAGATGTGCTACGCCTCCTCGCGGAAGGAAAGCTTCGCCTCGCCGACGTCCACGAAGACTACGTGCGGAATCCAGCAGCGCTGCAGCACCGTCTCGCGGCAGTTGCCAGTCCGACTCTCGGGCCGCTACTCGACCAATGGTTTGCGTGGCTCGACGATCCTGCGACCCTGAGCTCAAAAACCAGACGGTCTTACGCTCCCAAAACGACTCAGCGGTACAAAGTGAGTTGGGCACGGGTGCTCGCGCTGCTTCCTCGAGGCCGCGAGGCCACCCTTGCCGACATGACGAAGGGCTTCCTCGCCGATTTCCGGGCACAGCGTCGTCGCGAAGGCGCGGGCGGCGCGACTATCAATCGAGACCTGTGCGCTGTGGGCGCACTCTTGACCTGGTGCGAGCAGGAGCGGGAGATCGGTGTGCACCGCCCTGCTCTGCCCCGCGAGCGCGAATCAGCAGGTCGGGAGCGCTGGCTCGACGCCTCCGAGCTAAGCCAGCTCGAAGCCGCCGTTCCCCGCTCGTGGTGGCCCCTATTCGCCACCCTCGCGTACACGGGACTGCGAGTCGGCGAAGCGCAGGGGCTGTGCTGGAGCGACATTCGCCTGTCGGATCAAGTGATCACCGTGCACGACCGAGGGCGTCGGCTCAAAACCTCGGCGAGCGCGCGTGTGGTACCCATCGCGGTACCGCTGGCCCGCCTCTTAGCCGAGCATCGGACGCGCTACCCAGGTGGACCCGCGGACCAGGTGTTTCCTCACCCGTTCGGCTCCTATCAGCTGGCCCAACGCGTCTTCCAGCGCGCCTGCCGCGAAGCCGGCCTGCACGACGTCCGGATCCACGATCTCCGGCATACCTTCGGCGTGCATTGCGCGCAGGCAGGCATTCCGATCGTCCGCATCCAGCGGCTGCTTGGACACTCGACGCCCGTGATGGCATTGCGTTACATGAGGCACGCGCCGGAGAATTACTTCGCGGCGGACGCGGCGCGAGTGGCCGCGAGTCTGTCCGGGATCGCCAATCGAGAAGCTAGTGCTCAGGCGGAGCTTGCCCGGCAGCGGCTGAAGGGGAGTTAGCGGGCGCGTGTGCCACCATTTTTGCCACCAGTCGACTCGGCGCTGGTATGTTGAGCGGTTGGTAGGGGGTTGCGTAAGCCTAAGTGAGTTGCGACGTTCTGCTCGCGTGGGAGAGGTGGCCGAGTGGCTGAAGGCGGCGGTTTGCTAAACCGTTATAGGGGCTAATACCTCTATCGGGGGTTCGAATCCCCCCCTCTCCGTGCTGAAGAATGTCCAATGTAGAACGCAGAATGATCAATGCTCATTGGACATTGGACATTGGACATTGATCATTCAACACTGATCCCTCTCCTCCCATAGCCACGCCCGTTCGCGTCCGTTTCGCCCCCTCCCCCACCGGCTACCTCCACGTCGGCGGTGCCCGCACCGCCCTCTTCAACTGGCTCTATGCCCGCCACGTGGGCGGCCAGTTCCTCCTCCGCATCGAGGACACCGACAAGGCCCGCTCGACCGATGAGCACACCCGGGTGATCCTCGATGGGCTCAGCTGGCTCGGGCTCGACTGGGACGAGGAGCCGGTGTTCCAGGGCGCGCGCCTCGCGCGCCATCAGGAGCTGGCCGACCGACTCCTGGCGGAGGGGAAGGCGTACATGGAGGAGGGCGCTATCCGGTTTCGGCTGCCGCCCGGTGAGATCGCCTGGGACGACGCCGTGCACGGCCGCATCTCCTTCCAGGGCGCGGATATCAAGGATTTCGTCATCCTGCGCTCCGATCGCACGCCGATTTACAATTTCGCGGTGGTGGTGGACGACATCGATATGCGGATCACCCACGTGCTGCGCGGCGATGATCACATCTCGAACACGCCCAAGCAGATCGCGCTCTACCGCGCCTTGGGCGCCGCGTTGCCGGTGTTCGGCCACGTGCCGATGATCAACGGCCCCGACGGCAAAAAGCTTTCCAAGCGCCACGGCGCCACCGCGGTCGGCGACTACCAGCACATGGGGATCCTGCCCGCCGCCATGCGCAACTTCCTGGCCCTGCTCGGCTGGAGCCCGGGCGGCGACCGCGAGATCATGACGCAGGACGAGATGATCCAGCTGTTCTCGTTCGATGGGATCCAGCAGAAGAGCGCCATCTTCGACATGACGAAGCTCGAGTGGATGAACGGGCAGTACCTCTCAGCGACCTCTGCCGAAGACCTGTACCCGCTCGTGGCGCCGCAACTCGAGCGCCTCGGAGTCAACGGAAACCGGGACGCCGTGCTCAAGGCGATCGTGGCAGTGAAGACGCGCTCTCGCACGACGATCGACGTGGCCCGCCAGGTGGCAGTGCGCCTCGATGCGAAGTTCGTGCAGCTCGACGACAAGGCGAAGCAAGCAATCGCGAACGATCCGGCGGGCTACAAGGCCTCGCTCGAGGCGAGCCTCGCCGCGCTCGCAGCTACCGAGTGGACCGCGAGCGCGCTCGAGCAGCGATTGCGCGCGCTGGCCGAAGAGCGCGGCGTGACCGCGGGGAAAGTGTTCCAGCCGATCCGCATCGCGCTGACGGGCGGCACCGTGTCTGAGCCGGTGAACGAGCTGCTGTACGTGGTGGGAAAAGAAGGGGCGCTGAAGCGGCTGGAGCAGGCCACTACGGCACTCCGCTGACCGTATCCGCCTTCGCGTGCGTCGTGTCCGTCTTGGCCCGGCGCTCCGCGTCACGCTCCGCCTGTTTGCGCTCCCGCAGCTCGCGCACGTACTGCTTGAAGAGGTGCAGCGTCTCCGTGCGCCGCGCCGCCTGCATCAGGTCCTGTCGCATCTCGTCCAGCTGGCGGGCGCGCATCTGCTCGTCGTAGTTCCCCTGCGGCAGGCTGATCGGGAGCAGCGCGAGCGCCGCCGTGGGAATCTTGATCCCCGCCACATGGATGAACTGCGAGTCGATGCCGAAGACCTGGCCCGCCACCTCCGTGGTCCACGTGGGCTGCTGCCGCGCGCGCTGATCCTGGTCGATGATCACGTTGAGCGAATCCACCATCGCGTGCAGGCGACGCACGACCGCCGTGTCGCGATCCGCCAGGGGCTGATACAGCGCGTCCGCCACTTCGGACGGGAGCGCGGGACGCGGTGTCACCCACAAGCGCCCGTCGCCCACCTGCGGTGGCGTGACGATGTGCGGGCCGACGGCGTCCGCGCTCGTGGCGAGCATCGTGTCCGGCCGGCCAACCGGCGCCGGGGCCGGCGGCGTCGTGTCCGGCACTGCGGCGTTCGGCAGCGGTCGACCGAGGCCCCCGCTCGGGCCGATGCCCCGACGCGTGCCGCCGAACGGGGGCAGCTCGTGGAACTGGGGGCCCTGCGGCGGGATGATGGTGATCAGCCTCTGGTGCCGGTCGATCTGCCACGACGACGTGATCGCCAGCACGACGAGGGTACCGTGCACCACAGCGCTGGCGACCCAGGTGAGTCGCCGCACCGCGCGCGGGGGCCTACGGATCTCAAACAGCGGTGAGCACCTTTCCCAGCCGCTCGGCGGCCTCGACCAGCCGCGGCGTGCCGACGGTCAGCGCGATCCGGAAGAACCCCTCCCCACCGGCGCCGAACCCGCTCCCCGGGAGCGTCACCACGCCGGCCTCCGTGAGCGCGCGGCGCGCGAACGCCGCGGACTCGACCCCGTCGGGGAGGGGCACCCACACGTACATCGTCGCCGCGGGCGTCTCGGGCTCGAACCCCTGAGAGCGCAGCACGGGTAGCATCCCGTCGCGGCGCTCCTTGAAGCGCTCCACGTAGCCGCGCGCCAGCTCCTCGGCCAGTGGCAGCACCGCTGCGCCCGCCGCCTGAACGGCGAGGAACGCCCCCGTGTCCACGTAGTTCTTCACGCGCGCGAGCCCGGCGATCAGCTCCGGCCGCCCCACCGCCCACGCGAGTCGCCACCCCGTCATGCAGAAGCTCTTCGAGAGCGAGTGAAACTCGACCGCGACTTCGCGCGCGCCCGGGATCTCGAAGATGCTCGGGGCCACGTAGTCGTCGAAGGTGATCTCGCAATACGGATTGTCGTACGCGATGACGATGCCGTGCTTGCGGCAGTACGCGACGGCGCGCTCGAGGTAGTCTCGGGACGCGGTCGCGGCGGTTGGATTGTTGGGGTAGTTCAGGTAAACGAGCTTGGCGCGGCGGGCGATGTCCGTGGGGAGCTCGTCGAGCTCCAGAAGGAAGCCCGTTCGCGGCGTCAGGGCGTAGCGATACGGCTCCCCGCCGGCGAGCACGGTGCCTCCCTCGTACACGGCGTACCCGGGCTCGGGAACGATCGCGACGTCGCCCGGATCGAGCAGCGAGAGGGCGAGGTGCGCGATGCCTTCCTTCGATCCGATGAGTGGGTGCAGCTCGGTGAAGGGATCAAAGCGGGCGTCGAACCGGCGCTTCATGTATGCCGCGGCGGCCTCGCGGAAGGCAGGCAGCCCGAGCTGAAACGCGTAACGGCTCATCGCCGGATCGCGAATGGCGCGGTTCAGCGCGTCCACGGCCACCTCGGGCGGCGCGAAGTCCGCGTCCCCGGCTCCGACGTCGATCACATCGACGCCCTGCTGGACGAGCCGACGCTTGATCGCCGGAATCTCGGCCATGGGATAGCTCGGTAGCGCCGCCAACCGCCGGCTGAATTGGGTCACACCCATGTCCTCTACTGAGATACGCGCGAGAAGCCTCGGGAATTTACCACCCCGTCGCGAACTCCGTTACAAGCGCGGACGCCGTTACAACCGCTCCAATAGCCTGCCGGGTCCTCCACCATCCTCCACCACCCTCCACCGACCTCCACCACCTTCGGCTCCCTCAATCCCGTGCCGCGCGAAGAATTCCTCGCAGGCGCCCAAGACGTCCGCCCAGTGGCCCACCACGCGGCTGGCCCGCGGGAGTCCCTCGAGGATCAGCGCCCCGTACGGCTTGGTGACCACCCGCCGGTCGAGCAGCACCACCGCACCGACGTCGCTGCGGCTGCGAATCAGCCGCCCGAACCCCTGCTTGAGCTTGAGCGCCGCATTGGGAACAAGGTAATGGGCGAATCCGTTCAGCCCCCGCGCCTCCAGCCGCTCCAGCCGCGCGGCCGTGAGCGGCTCGCTCGGCACCTTGAACGGGAGCTTGGCCAGGATGAGCACCCGGAGGGCGCGCCCCGGGACGTCCACGCCCTCCCAGAACGAATCCGTGCCGAGCAGGATGCCCGAGCCCGCCTCCCGAAAACGGCGCAGCAGGTGATCGCGCTGTCCCTCCCCCTGGATGAAGAGCGGCCAGCGACCCGCGATCGAGTTCCGCACCGCGTCCGCCGCCCGCTTGAGCGCCGCGTGGCTCGTGAACAACACGAACATGCCGCCGTCCGACGCATGAGCCAATTCGACGAGCACCCGCGCCACCGCAGCGCCGTGACCCGATTCGTCGTCGCGTGGCTCTGGAAAGTCGGTGGGAATCCCGAACAGGCATTGCTCGGCGAAATCGAACGGCGAGGCGTGAATCTCGCGCACCTTCATCCGGCTCGGGGGCAGGTCGAGTCCGAGCCGCTCCTCGAGGTAGGTGAAGTCGCCCCCTGCGGCGAGCGTGGCGCTCGTCAACACCACCGTCTCGATCCGGTCGAACAGGTTCTCTTTGAGTATCGGCGCCAGGTCGAGTGGCACGGCGGCGAGCGAGAGGTTGACGGTCTTCCGCCCCCGCCGCTCGAGCCAGCGGACCGCGGCGGGCCCTCCCAGCGGCGGCCGGAGAGTCGCCGTCAACCCTGCCGCTGCCGCATCGAGGCGTCGGACCACGCCGCGCAGCTCACCCAACAGCTGCGCACGCCGCTCCGAGGGGTCGTCGAGCGCCAGCCGATCGGCGATCATCGCTGTTCCCTCGGAGAGGCGTGAGAACGCGAGCAGGAGGTTGTCGAGCGCCACCCCGAGGCCTTCCTCCCAAACGGCATCCTCAAGGAACTCGTCGCGCAGCCGGAGCACCGGCGCGGGGCCGGGCTCGCCGTCGAGACGCCGCGCGAGCCGGGTGAAGACGTCCTCCGCGGCGCGCCGGGCTGCCGCGAGCGCGTCCACGAGACTCTGCTGCACCAGGTCGCGGCTCGCCGCGGACAGCAGATCGTCGCGACCGAACAGCACCGAGCGCAGCGTGGGCAGGAGGCCGCGCCCGTTCTTCTCCAGCCGCGACAGCAGCCGGTCCACCCCGAGCCTGCTCACCTGCGCTCCGAGGTGCATCGCCGCCACGTCCTCCAGGTGGTGCGCCTCGTCGAGCACGAGCCGGCGGTAGGGCGGGAGGACGGCGGCTTCCTGCCAGTTGTCCGACGCCATGCGCACGGCGAGGTCCGACGCCAGCAAATGATGGTTGACTACGACGACGTCCGCCTCCGCCGCGCGACGCCGAGCCTGAAACAGGAAACAGCGGTCGAAGTGCGGGCACTTGAGGCGGGTGCACAGGTCCGACTCCGCCGACACCGCGTCCCACACGTCGCCGCTCGGCTCGTCCGGCAGGTCGGCGAGCGAGCCGTCGCTGGTGCGGGCGGCCCACGCGGAGAGGGCGTCGAGCTCAGCGCGCCGCTCGTCCTCGAACAGCGAGTCCTCCTGCTCGCGCGCCTGGTCGAGCCGCGACAGGCAGACGTAGTTCCGCCAGCCCTTGAGGAGCGCGAAGCTCGGCGAGTGGTCGCCGGTGCCGAGCGCGCGGGCCAGAATGGGCAGGTCCTTCCCGACCAGCTGTTCCTGGAGGTTGATCGTGTTGGTCGAGACGACGGTCCGCTCGCCGTTCTCGCGCGCCCACACGAGCGCCGGGACGAGGTAAGCGTACGACTTCCCCACCCCAGTCCCCGCCTCGAGCATCCCCACGCCGCCCTCGTTGTAGAGATCGGCGACGTACGCCGCCATGTCACGCTGGGTGGGCCGGTCCTCGAAGCTGCCGAGGGCGCGCGCCACCGATCCACTCGGGGCCAGAAGCGCCGCGACGTCGATCGGGTCGATCCGCGTGGTCGCGCGCGGCCGCACGCACTCCACGACCACGTAGCAGTCGGTCACGTCGTTGTCGACGATCCCGAACCCCACGCCGCCGTCGTGCAGCCGGGCCGCCACCGTGAGATCGGCGCCGGACGGCTCGAGCACGCCGCTCGGGTGGTTGTGGAGCAGCAGCTCGCCGCGTACGGCGACGCCGGGCAGGGCGAGCACGGCGTCCACGGTGCCGCGCGCCACCACCCGCGCCTCGACGATCAGGCCATTGGGGTCGGGTCGCGCCACGAACGAGACCTCGCGCCCGTGCGCGGCGGCGATTTCGGCGCGCAGCAGCTCGCGCACCGCCGGCGCGAGGCGCTCCGCGCTCACGTCTTGAGCTCGCGCTTCTTGGCCGCCGGGAAGAGCACGTTATTGAGGATCAGCCGGTAGCCCGGGGAATGCGGGTGCAGCGACAGATCGGTGGGCGGATCGCCGATCTGGTGCTGCTGGTCCTCCGGGTCGTGTCCACCGAAGAACGTCCACGTACCCTTCCCGTGGTCTCCGTTGATGTACTTCACCCAGGGAGCGCCCTCTTCGTCTCCGAGCACCACGTCGCTGGGCTTCAAGCGGGTGCGCAGGAAGGACGTGGTGAGGCCGTAGAAGTCGGGGATCACCTGGCGATGATTCTGCACGAGGATGGTCGGCACCGGGTCGATCTTGGCGCTGAAGTTGAACAGCTTGAAGGCGCCGAGCGGCTGGCGGCGCGGGCCCGCGTTCACCTGGTGCCCGTCGATGTCCGAGAAGCTCGCGATCTGGGGATTCGGCTCGACGTGGGCCCCGGTGAACGCCAGGGCTTTCGACCAGTCCAGCTTGCGGTCGGCGTCGGGGTCCATCGGCGTGCCGTCGGCGAAGGCGGCCGCGATGTCCACGTGCTCGGCCGCGAGCGCCAGGTCTAATGTCTCCGTCGCGGTGCACATCGCGAAGAGGAACCCGCCGTTGGTCACATAGTCGCGGATCCGCCGCGCGATGGCCTTCTTCAAGTCGGGCACCGTGGCGAAGCCCAGCCGTTTCGTCGCGTCCGAATTGAATCGCACCATCTCGGCGAGCCACGGCGCCCCGGCGTAGATGAGATAGAACTTCGAGTACTGTCCCGTGAAGTCCTCGTGGTGCAGGTGTAGCCAGTCGTAGCTCGGCAGCTTCCCCGCGCTGACCTCGAAGTCCCACACCTTGTCGAACGCGATGCCGGCGTACTGCAGCGCCATGGTGACAGCGTCGTCCCAGGGCGGCGCGTTGGGCGGCACGTACACGGCGACCTTCGGCGCCTTCTCGAGCGGGACGGCGTCCATGTTGCTCGCCTCGATCTCTCCACGAATGGCGGTCACCCGCGCGTCGTCCACCGGCTCGAAGCTCACGCCCGCGAGCGTCGCGTCGCGGCGAATGGCCGGCCCGTCCGGCATGAGGAACGATCCGCCACGGTAGTTGAGGAGCCACTCAGCCTTGATCCCCGCCTGGACCACTCGATAGGTCACGCCATAGGCCTTGAGATGGTCGGATTGCGCGTCGTCCATGGGGAGCAGGAGGGACGAAATGGCGGTAAGGCGGTAGGGCGGTAGGAAGCGCGCCATCGACGCCCCTACCGCCAGACCGCCATACCGCCCTACCGTCCCGAGAAACTCTCTCCGCTTCACGACTTCGGAATCGCTCCTTTCGCGCGCTCGAGCTCGCGCCGCGCCTCGGGCACGACCGCGCTGCCCGGATACGAAAGAATCAGGTGCTCGAGATGCTGGATCGCGTCGCTGGTTTGCCCCTGCCGCACGAGCAACCGCGCCCACTCGAGCTCGGCCGCGGGCGCCGCCGCCCCTTGCCCACCGGTCCGCACGACTTCGTCGAACAGCGCGAGCGCGGCCCGCTGTTGCTCCGGGCCCAACCGCCCGGCGGTCCGACCAGCGACGAGCAGGACGTCCGGCCGTCCGCCAGCCGGGCCGAGCCGGTTGGCCGCGCGCGACAGCGCCGCGACCGCTCCCGCTGAGTCGCCGCGCGCCACCGACAGCAGCGCGGCGCCGAGCTCGGCGAACGAGTCGAGCGGCACCTGCTGCAACAGCGCCAACATCTCCGTGCGCTCGGTGGCGTCGCGGCGGTCGCCAGCGTATGGCCCGGCAGCCTGGAACAGCTCCTGCGCCCGCTTCAGTCGCCCGCGATAGAGCGCGATCCACCCCGCCACCGCCAGCCCTTCGACACTCGAGTCCCGCGCCAGGACCGCCTCGGCGCCGTCTAGGTCCCCGGCGCGGAGGCGGGCGCGCGCCAGCCGGCGGGAGAGACCCGCGCGGTCGTCCGGGGACACCCGCCCGTCACTCGCGAGCTGGCGGGCCGCCTCGTCGAGCTGTCCCCCGTCGATCAGGGCCTCGACCACGGCGCTCTGCGCGAGCTGCTGCACGTCGGGAGGCGCGCTCGAATCCCGGGCCACACGCTCGAGCACGTCGCGCGCGGCCGCGCGGTCGCCTGCTTCGACGAACGCGCGCGCGGCATCGGCCCATGCCCGCGCCGCCTCGGGCTCGGGCGCCATCTCGCCGTAGCGCGCCAGCGCGAGCCCCCGCACGCGGCGTGCGTCCGGCGTGCCGCGCGCGCCCGCCATGTCGGCGAACCGCTTGAGGGCGAACAGCGCGTCGGACGAGGGCGTCGCGACGGTCGGCGCGAACAGCGTCCAGGCCCGCGCCGCCTGGCCCCAGTCGAGTAGCAGCTCGGCCGCAAGCCGGCCTGTGAGGATCGCTCGTTCGCCCGTTGGACCGGCCGCGGTGAGCACCCGCGTGATGCGCTCGCGTTCTGCTTCCGGCGCTTCCCCGAGCTCGCTGGCGGCGTTGGTGAGCTGCGCCGGCGCGTCAGGCAGAGCCGCCGCCCACTCCCGGGCCGCGCCCTCCCAATCGCCCGTGAGCCGGCTGAGCTCCGCCAGCTCGATCCCGTAGACGCCGGGGCGGCCGAGCGCCTGGCGCCCCGCGAGCAGCACGGCGCGCGCGTCGGCGTGTCGGTGCGCGTCCTCGAGCGCGATCGCCCATTCACGATAGGGAGCTTCGTCGCGCGGCGACGCCGCCGCCCAGCGGAGCGCGACGGCGCGGGCGCTGTCCGGCTCGTTCAACGCGACGTACGTCCGGAGCAGGATCCCCCGCAGCGCCACGTTTGTGGGACTGGCCACCGTGGCCCGCCGAACGGCGGGGAGCAGCTCGGCCAGCCGATTGAGCGGCGGTAGCACGCGTTCGAGGCCGAGCAACGCCGACACGTTCGCGGGCTCGGCCCGAAGGGTCGCGAAGTAGACGCTCGCGGCCTGGTCGTAGCGGCCCGCACGCTCGAGCTCGAAGCCCTGACCGATCGCCTGGGCCGAGATCGGTGCCAGCGGCAAGAGCAACGCTCCGACGACAGCGAGTAAAGGAGCCGCGGGTTCACCCGCGCACTTAGCGCGGCTGCGCCTGCGGAGCATTTAGCCTCTTGAAGTATTCGAGCACCAGGCGGCGTTGCTCCGGAGTGAGCCCCTGAAGCTCTTCCCACGTGGGGTATCGGATGCGGGGGCCCGCTCCGGTGGCGCCCGGCTTGAGCACCGCAGGCAGGTGGACGCTGTCTCCCGTCGCGGCGCGGCTGACGCGTTCCTTGGTTTCGTCCGGTTCGTCGTTCGACAGCGTGCGCCCGGCGTCGAGCAGCCGGTGGTACAGGCGCTGCTGGCGCTCGATCGTCTGGCGGTCGAGGCGTCCGGCCTCGAGCTGGCGCGCCAGCTCTTTCGCTTCCTGCGCGAGCGGGCCCGCGGCCGAGCTCGCCCCGCCCGCCTGGACGCGCTCGAGCTGTTCGGCGAGCGCGCGCTGGCGCGCGGCAAGCGCCCGAAGCTGCTGCGCCACGGCTTCTCCGCTCGCGCCCATGATCGGCAGGAGTCCCTGCGCCTGGGCGTTCAAGCCTTGCTGGTCCCGCGCCAGCCGCGCGAGCTGCTCGACTGCCTCGGCGAAGCCGGTCCCCGACTGCGCCCCCGCCACGCGGCTGCGGCTGCGGGCGAGCGCCAACGCCGTGGCGTTGAGGGCATCGACGGCGTCCTCGGCGAGCCCTGCCGCCTCGGAGGGATTGGGATCCGCTTCCTCGAGCTGGCTCCGCGCCGCCTCCATCTGACGCCTGGCGTAGCCGAGCGCCGCGTCGAGCTGGGGCGAGACGAGCGCGTGCCGGCCCGCCGCCTCGCGGATTTGACGAGCCACGGCGTCGGTCCCTTCCTCGACCAACGCCTGCTGCGCGCGCGTCGCGGCCCCGGTCTCGCCGCGGCGCAGCGCTTCCGCTACCCGCTGTTGGCGCTCGGCGAGCGCCGCGGTCTCGGAGAGCGCACGATCGAGCGCCGCGAGCGTCTCGCCGCGCCATTCCCGCGCGAGGGAATCGCGCCGGCCGCGCAACGCTTCAGGCACGCCGGCGAGCCGGTTCTCGGCTTCGCTCCCGGCCTGTTCCGCCGCGGGGGCCTGACCGAGGTCGGCGGACTGCGCGGCGCGCTGCATCGCCGCGCCGGCATCGCGGGCCGCCTGCCGCGGCTGGGCGAGTGCGCCGGCTTGAGGGAGGGGGGCGCCGAGGTCGGTCGCGACGCGCTCGATCCCCGAGGTCAGCGAGTCGGCGCGCTCGGCGAGCGCGCGCTGGCGGGCCGCGGCGGCGCTGTCGGGATGCGGCGCGTCCGCCTGGTTCCATTCCGCCTGCCGCCGCTTCAGATCCTCGGCATCCGCCGCGAGCGTAGCGAGCGCGCCCTCGACGGCCGCCCGGCGGAACAGCTCCTGGCTCCGCTCCAGCTCGGCGCGCAGCTGCTGCTGTGCCTCCGCCAGCCGCTCGAGCGCCCGCCGCATCGCTTCCGGATCGAGGCGCAACAGCGCCTCCTGCAGCTCGCGCAACCGCGCCGCGAGCTCGGGCGTGACCGCGCGCTGCAGCAGCTCCTGGACCTCCCGGAGCCGCGCCTGGAACGCGGTGTCGTCCAGGCCCGCGGCCTGGGCCGCGCGCGCGATCTGCTCGACCGCGCGCGACAGCTCCCGCACCCGCTCCTGCAGCGCCTCCTGCTCCCGCGCCACCGCCTGCGCCCGCTCGGTGGCCTGGAACGGCAGCGTCGCGTCCCGCCCCGCGTCTCCGGGACGCCGCGAGCCGGCAGCGTCGCGCGAGCGCTGCTGCGCCAGATCGCCGGTGCGCGTTCCCAGGTCGCGCTGCGCCTCCGCGATCGAATCGGCTGCGGTCGCGACGTCGCGTGTCGCCGCGCGAGTCGCCGCGCGCAGCTCCTCGAGGCTGGGCAACCGCAGGGCGATCTCGGCGCTCCGGCCCACGTGCGGCACGGGCGCGTTGTCCCACGCTTCGGCCCGGATCCGCAGCGTGTCTCCCGGGAGCAACCCGCGACGCTCCGCGTCGATTTCGGCCTGGACGATCGCGCGCTCGCCCGCACCCGACACGTCGAGCGACTCGCGAACCGCTTCTCCCACCTTCCCGGTCTGGCTCACGCGCCAGCTCACCACCTGGAGGCGGGTGAGTCCGTGATCGTCGCGCGCGTCGATGACGAGCGGCTGCTTGAGCGTCAACGGGAGCATCGTATCGCGTCCCGGAACCGGCAGCGTCACGACCGGTGCGGAATCCGGAATCACCCGGAGGAGCAGCTCGGGCGCGGAGCCCTCGAGGGGCGTCCCGTCCACGGTGGCGAGCTCGAGCCCCCATGCGCCGGACACGGTCGGCTCGACACGGCCCATAAACCCGGTTCCCGAGACGGACAGACTCGCGCGCCTCGAGCCGTGATGCCATGCGGCGGCCGCGAGGGGTACGCTCGCCGCGCCACTCGTGAGGATCGTGGTGCCCTCGGGAATCGCGATCGTGTCCGCGCCGGGCACGAGCGGCTCGTCCGGATGAGAGAGGTAGGCGGGGTAGCGCGCGGTGAGCTGCAGCGCTGCGATGAAGGCCGGGAGCTGGACGGTGACGCGTCGCTCGAGGCTCCGGCGTGTGCCGCTCGACGCCCGCAGGTACAGATCGGAATCGAGCGGCCCGACGCGGCGGACGGCCCGTCCCTGCGAGTCCAGCGTGAGCGGCGCCGGTGTCCACGGCTCGCCCGGCCGCCGGGTCCAGAGCGTGGCCCGCGTCGCGGCGGGCACTTCGACGGTAACCGTCACGCTGTCGCCCCGCCGTACCGTGGTGCGGTCCACGCTGAGTCGCACGGGGGAGCGCGCGTCGGCGAGCGTACGGAACGGATGCCAGAACGCCGCCGCGCGCCCGGCCGCGGGGGACGCCGCGACGAACACCGCGGCGCCCAGCAGCGCCGCCACCGCGCCCGCGAGGAGCCAGTCCCTCGTCCCGCGCGCCAGAGCTCGCTGCACCGCCGGTGCGGCGCGGGTCACGACGACGGCCGCGCGCTGGTCCGCCAGCCGCAACAGCTCCGGGCTCGCGCCAGTGGTCGCAGCCGGAGGGGGCGCGAGCAGTCCGACCACGCTTCCCGCGCGCGTCCCCGCCGCCGCTTCGACCAGGCGCCCCACCACCGGGGGCCCGACGATCCGGCGCGCCCGGCGCGCCACCCATAGCGCCACCCCCACCACTCCCACGATCAAGAGCCACGCGAGGAGCACCGGCGCGACGCGCGGCGCCAGCGCCAGACCCGCGCCGGCGAGCGCAAGCACGACGCCCGCGCTCGTGAGCAGGACGGCTCCGGCGCGGGCGCGCGCATGCGGCGAGCCGAGCCGCCGCAGCCGCAGCGCGGTGTCGGTCACCGGGTCGAACTCACGGCGTAGGTGAAAAGGTTGACGCCCATGCGCAACGCGGCCTCATGCAGCTCCGGGGGATCATGGTGGACCTCGGGGTCCTCCCAGCCGTCGCCCAGGTCCGTCTGATAGGAATAGTATACGGCCAGGCGGTCGCCCAAAAAGATACCGAACCCTTGGGCCGGCAAGCCATCGTGCTCGTGGATCTTGGGGAGCCCCTTGGGAAAGTCGTAGACCACGTGATAGATGGGGTGGCTCAACGGGACCTCAACCAGGGGATGGTCGGGGAACACGCGGGCAATCTCGCGGCGGAATGACTTATCCATGCCGTAGTCGTCGTCCGCGTGGAGGAAGCCCCCCTGCTCGAGCCAGCGCCGCAGCACTTTCACCTCGTCGTCCGAGAAGTGCACGTTGCCGTGGCCCCGCATAAAGAGGTAAGGCACGTCCCACAGCTCGGGACCGGTGAGCGTTACGACCCGCTCCCGCTCGGCCACCGGCAGCGTGGTGCGTTGGCGGATGGCGGCGAGGAGGTTGGGGAGGGAAGAGGGACCGGCGTACCAGTCGCCGCCGCCGTCGTAGTGCAGCCTTCCGATAGTTAGACTGGCTGCGTGCGGAGTGCGGAGTGTGGAATGCGGAGTAGAAGTGTGGGCGTCGATTCCGCACTCCGCACTCCGCACTCCACACTCGGCCCCGTCCGCTACCGGCAGCCACAGCGCGACCACGATGATCGCCAGGGGTCTCAAAGTTCGTTTACCAGCCGATACGCCGTGTTTCGCGTGATCCCCGTCTCCTCCGCCACCTGCTCCGCCACGTCGCGACGGGTCATGCCTTGGGCCAGCAATGCGCGGGCGCGCGCTTCCGGATCGGGGGGGGCGAGGGTGCGGTCTTCGCGCGCGGATTTGCCGGTACCCGCGACCACCACCGTCACTTCGCCGCGGGGCGGCGCTTCGGCGTAATAACCCGCCAGCTCGGTGAGGGTCCCGACGCGGGTCTCCTCGAACACCTTGGTCAGCTCGCGGGCCACGGCGGCCCGGCGATCTCCACCGCACACCGTCGCGAGATCTTGGAGCAGCTCGGCGACGCGCGGCGGAGCCTCGAACAGCACCACGGTCCACTCGCTCTTCAGTATCAGGTCGAGCAGCCGGCGGCGGTCGCCCCCCTTGCGCGGGAGGAAGCCGAGGAACAGGTAGCGGTCTGCGGGGAGCCCCGAAACCGAGAGCGCGGCTGCCACTGCCGTGGGCCCCGGAATCGTGACCACCGGGACGTCGCGCGCCCGGGCGGCCGCGACGAGCACGCCTCCGGGATCGCTCACCGCGGGAGTGCCCGCGTCGGTCACGAGCGCTACATCCTTGCCGCTCCCCAGAAGGTGGAGGATGCGGCGCAGCGCCGCGTCGCTCGAATGCGCGTGAAAGCTGAGGAGCACGGCGCGGGAGCCCACGTGCGCGAGCAACGGCTTGGTGTGGCGGGTGTCTTCGGCTGCGACCGCGGCGACGCGCGTCAGCGTGGCGGCGGCGCGGGGCGAGAGATCATCGAGGTTGCCGAGCGGCGTCGCGACGACGTACAGGGTCCCCGCCATCTCACCACGTCACCTGCCACGGCAGGCGATTGTAGAATCCGGCCGACTGCAGCACGTACCGGTGCTCGCGCGTGGCTTCACGCAGGATCTTCGGCGCCGTGCCCGGCATCATCACTTCGACGCCCTCGAGCAGCTGCAGCGACCAGTCGGTCAAGGCGCTCGACAGCTCCTCGGGCTGCACGACCGCCTCGGGCGTCTCGGCCCCGCGCGCTGCGGACAAAATGGTGATCGCCTTGTGCGCCTCCCGGATGCCGGCGCTCACTTTCTGGGCTCGCCGCTTGGCCTCGCCCGGGAACTCCTTGTCCACCTCGTCGACGATGCGCCAGTACAGCTCGCGGTAGGTGTTGATGAGCGCGTTCGGCGCCTGCTGCGGAAGCTCGGCCACGTAGGGAAACACGGCCGCCGTGAGGACCGGCGGCTGCCCGTCGGGGCCGGCGTGGAACTGCGACTCGAGGAACTTCGGGATGGCCATCACGTCCGGCTTGTCGCAGAAGTAGCCGCCGTGATATCGGCCCTGGTCGAAGCGCACGTACGAGACGCGACCGTTCGACATGAGCTCGAGGATGCCGCTGGCCTTGTCGCGCGCAAACGCCGCGAAAAACGCGCCGGGCTGCGCCGGGTCCACGATCCGCATGTCGACGGGCACGGCGCACGCCTGGTACATCCAGGCAAGCTGCTCCATCGGCGCCGCCGCGTAGGTCAGCTCGCCCCGCTCGACCTCGGCGCGCATCCGCTTCAGGGCCTCGGTGATCGTGATTACCTGCCGGCCCGCGGTGTGCAACGAGGCGGCACTGACCGCCTCGCCCTTCCGGAAGAACAGCAGGAGGCACTCGTCGGGGAGATACGCCGTGATGTAGCCGTCCACGCGGCCGTCGCGGTCGCGTTTGGCGAACGCGAGCAGGTTGTCGAGATGAATGAACGCCAGGCGGGTCCGATGAATCAGCCGGTTCACCTGCGGGAACGTCAGCTCCGCAAGGCGAACCGGCGAATTCATCAGGCGAGCGGTGCTCGCGCGCATGGTCCTCCGGGGAGGATGCTACGACAGATGCTGCTGGATCTTTTGCTCGAAGGCCGCCTTCGGGTACGCGCCCACCAGCGTGTCCACATGCCGGCCGTCCTTGAAGAATAGAATACTCGGAATCGACCGTACGTTGAAGCGCATCGCCGTCTTCTGGTTGGCGTCCACGTCCACTTTGGTCACTTTCAGCTTGCCCTGGTATTCACCGGCGAGCTGATCCAGGATCGGCGCCACCATATGGCACGGGCCGCACCAGGTAGCCCAGAAGTCCACGATCGCGAGTCCCTTGTGCTCTTCGACCTCCACCCCAAACGTCGCGTCCGTGACCGCCGTCAGATTCTCCGCTGCCATGACCTCTCCACTCCCTTTCGTGCAATCGTTATGTTCACGGTCGACATGACCGTGTCAACCGCCCGGGTCGCGCACATCGGCATCGCCGTTCCATCGATCGACGCCGCCCTCCCCTTCTATCGGGACGTCCTCGGCCTCGAGCCCGGACGCCCCGAGACCGCGGACGGTGCGACGATCGTCAGTCTGGCCCTGGGCGACGTCCACGTCGAGCTCCTCGAGCCGCGTGAACCGATCGGGCCGGTCGCGAAATTCCTCGCGACCCGCGGGCCGGGGATCCATCACGTGTGCTACCGTGTGCCCGATCTCGACCGTGCGCTCGAACGCTGCCGAGCGCACGGATACCGTCTGGTGGACGAAGTGCCGCGGCGGGGCGCCGGCGGCCGGCGCATCGCGTTCGTCCATCCGAAGGCGACGGCCGGCATTCTGCTAGAGCTGACGGAGTAAGTAACGCGCGGCGGGTGCGGAACGTTCCCCCTGCTCACTGACGGCACGCCCCGCCCGGCGTCGAGAGGCTCGCGAGATGCACGTCATTCACCACCCAACCGCCGCCCTTGGCGCGCACCAGATCGACGGGGAACACGACGGCGCACCCGTTCGCCCGCTGGAGTTCGACGCGAAAGCTCATGGTATTGTCGTGACCCGCGACGGGAAGCGGCCCTTCGACCACGCGGTACCCAGCGTGGTCCAGGTATTTCTGGATCACGGTGAGGCGCTCCTTCAACTCGTCGCTCTTCATCCAGCTCGCGGCCGGGCCGCGGTCCGAACCCCAGAGGGTGCCCATCCGCGAGATATCGTTCGCCTTTACCGCCGACATGAATTGGGTGAGCGTCTGCTGAGGAGATTGCGGCGCGACCTTGTCGGGTCCTGGACTCCCGCACGCGAGGGCGCCCAGCGCGACGAGCACGGCCAGTCGTGGTCTCACGAGCGATACCTCGAGTGTGAACGGAGTGATCCGAAGGTAAGAGGACATGCGGCTCTACGTCAACATTGATCACGTCGCGACGGTCCGCGAGGCGCGCGGTGCCGACGAGCCGGACCCCGTCCAGGCAGCGGCCGCCGCGGAGCGCGGCGGTGCGGATGGCATCACGGTGCATCTGCGTGAGGATCGACGGCACATTCAGGATGCCGACGTGCGCGCGCTGCGCGCCGCGGTGCACTCGGTCCTGAATCTCGAGCTCGGTGCGGCGCCCGAGATCGTGCGCATCGCCGCACGCCTGCGGCCGTTCCAGGCGACGCTCGTCCCCGAGCGTCGTCGGGAGATCACCACCGAGGGCGGCCTCGCGCTGCACGGGTCGGACGCCCGCGTGCGTGCCGCCATTGCGCCGCTCACCGCTCGAGACATCCGCGTCAGTCTCTTCATCGACCCCGACCTCCGGACCATCGACCGCGCGGCCGCGCTCGGCGTGCCGGCGATCGAGCTGCACACCGGCCGCTATGCGCAGACGTGGCGGAAAAGCAACGCGGCGCTGCGCGCGCTCGCGCGCGCCGCCGCCCACGCGCGAGCGCGCGGGCTCGCCGTCCACGCGGGCCACGGCCTGACCTATGAGAACGTGCAGCCGGTCGCGGCCATTCCGGAGATCGAGGAGCTCAACATCGGGCACTCGATCGTCAGCAACGCGATCTTCCTGGGAATGGAAGAAGCGGTGAGGCGGATGCGCGCACTCGTCGACGAAGCACGGGAGCGGGGAGCGGGGAGCGGTACCTAATGGTGCAGCGGAGGGTACCGCTCCCTGCTCCCCGCTCCCAAGTTTGACCACCCGTATCACCCTTCCTAGCTTGGTACCTCCATGACGCCCCCTCAGAAGCCGCTCGGCATGCACGACTTCTTCGCCCTCGAGGCGGGGGAGTATCTCGAGCGGCTCGACGCCCTCCTCGGGAGCGAGAGCCCGAGCGCCGACGAGCTGGTGCGGCTCGCCCGGGCGCTGCGCGGCAGCGCGCTGATGGCCAACCAGCAGGCGATCGCGCGCGCCGCCGCCGGTCTCGAGGCGCTGACGCGGGCCCTGCGCGAGGGACGGCGCGCCTGGGATCCCCAGACCAGACAGCTCGCGCTGCGCGGCGTGGACGACCTGAAGATCTTCGTGCGCCAGGCGAGGGCCTGGACCGACGCCGATACCGTCAAGGCCGAAGGGCTGGCACAGGAGCTGGAGCAGCACGCCGGGCGGCCATCGGCTCAGGTCCGGGCGGCCGAAGCACTTGGCCTCGACGCGGGCGTGCGCGCGTTCGTGGCCCGCGAGGGGGCGGCGATCGCCAGCGCGCTCGACCGCGCCGCGCAGGCGCTCACGGCCAACCCCGCGGCGCCCGACCCGTTGCCAATCGTGCTCCGCACGCTTCAACCATTGCGCGGTCTGGCGGCCGTCAACGATCTCCCCCCGCTCCCCGACCTGCTCGAGGGCATCGAGCGGGCGACCGGCGAGTTGTCGAACTCGGGACTCGAGCCACACATCAACGTGGGCGAGCTGTTCAGGACGGCCGCCGCGGCCATCGCCCGCGCGGCGCGCGAGGTGGCCGACCGCGGCCGGCCCGACCCTGAAAGCGCGGACTTCCGCCAGTTCGCGGGATTGCTGGTCCAGTTCATGGAGAGCGAGCCCGACGTCGTGTCCATCGGCGCACTCTATTACAGTGATTCGGGACCACACATCGTCTCGCGCGGCGTGCCCGCGGCGCGCCCGTCCACGCTCGGCCGGCTCGAGCTCGTGAGTCACGGCGAGCACCTGCGCCAGGCGGCGGACTCGCTGGAGCGTGCCCCCTCCGCCACTCAGCGCGAGCTCCGCGCCCATACCCTCGGCACCACGTTTCGCGCGCTCGCGAACGCGGGCGGCGGCGCGCTGGCCGACCGCGTGGCGCAGTTCGCCATCGCGGCGCGGGAAGCGGTGGCTTCCGGCATCGCGGTGAGGAGCGCGGCCGCCTTCGCGGCGCTGCTGCGCCAGGCGGGCGACCTGCTCGCCCGCTCGAGCGCCGGCGACGAAGAAACGCTCGCTGCCGAGCTCGACGGGTTGACCGCGGCGGTTCGGAACTTGAAGCCGGGAGCGCCCGCACCCGCGCCTGCCCCGAGTCCGGCCGCGTGGTCACCGATCGTGCCGATCGAAGCGCTCGCTCCCACCGCGTCACGGGCTCCTGCGCCGCCCCCCGTTCCGCCGGCGCCTCCGGCTCCGCCCCGTGCGCCTGCGCCTCGAGCCCCCGCCCCTGCGCGAGCTCCAGAGGCAGTGCCCGAGACGCCTGACCTCGTGGGGTCCTGGAGCGCGTACCAGCGGATGACCGGGGCCGGCATCGGAGCCGCGTCGCTCGAGGAGCTGCTCGCGCCCCCGCGCGACACGGCGCGCCCAGCGACGGCTGGAGCGGGGGACGCGGGAGCGGTGGACGTGCGCACGCTGCTCTATCGCGGCGACCGCGCGCTCAAGCGCGCCCAGGAGCTGCGTGAAGTGGCGAAGCAGACGTCGGGCGACAGCCTGCGCGCCCTCGTCGACGAAGTCTGCGACCTCGTTGCCCTCGCCCTCGAACCCCCTCCCACCGCCGGCACCTAGCCGCCCCTCTTCCTCCCGTTGGGGAAGAGCCTGGGTCCTGGGCCTGGCGGTCACGGCCGCGTTCCTGGCGTGGGCCGTGCGCGGGACCCACTGGAACGAGGTCCTGGCGGGTCTGCGCGCCGTCGACCCGATCCTGCTCTTGGTCACGGTCGTACTCGCGACACTCACATTCCCCCTCCGTCTGATCCGCTGGCGTGTGATCCTCCGGGACAAGGACGAGGCGCCCCTGCCCCCGGGACCGCTGTGGCACGCCGTCGCGATCGGGTTCATGGCGAACAACATCCTCCCGGCCCGAGCCGGGGAGTTCGCACGCGCGTACGTCGCGAGCCGCCAGGTGCCGGTGCGGTTCACGACGGCGCTGGCGTCGATCGCCGTGGAGCGCGTCTTCGACGCGCTCGTGATGCTCGGGCTGATGGCGCTCGCGATCGCGGCGCCGTCGTTTCCTCGGACGTCGACCTTGATGGGGACGCCGCTCTCGCGCCTCGCCGCGCGAACGGCGGTGCTGTTCGGCGCCCTGTTCGTGATTGCGCTCGTCATCGTGCTCCGACCGGCGCCGTGGCTTGCGCTGTTCGAGCGCGTGACCCGAGCCGTGCTCCCATCCCGGTACGCCGAGCGTCTTGCCAGCGTGGCGGAGGGACTGGTAGCGGGCCTAGAGGTGCTCAAGCGACCCGGCCGGTTCGGGGCGATGCTCTTCTGGTCGCTCGTGCTGTGGCTCACCAATGCGGCCTCGTTCGCCGTGTGCTTCCGCGCGTTCGGGTTGAGCGTTCCACTCGAGGGCGCGCTGTTGCTCCAGGGAATCCTCGGGTTCGCGGTGGCCGTCCCGGCTTCTGCCGGCTTTTTCGGCGTGTTCGAAAAGGCGACACAGCTGACGCTGCAGATCTATGGCATCACGCCAAGCCTGGCCCTCGCTTACGCCGTCACATACCACGTGTCCACATTGCTGCCGATTACCCTGCTCGGTCTCAGGTCCCTCGCGACCATGCGGCTGCACTTGAGCGATCTGCGCCGGGTCGGGCCCGCGGAGCCGGCGGCGAGCGGGGAAGGAGCGGGACCCTGACGGACGCCGTGCGGGTCGTGGCGCACGCCAAGGTGAATCTCTTCCTGCGCATTCTCGCCCGGGAAGCGCCGACCGGGTTTCACCAGATCGAGACCGCCTTCGCGCTGCTCGAGCTCGCGGACGAGCTCGTGGTCACGCGCACCGCCAGAGACGTCGCGCTGACCGTTCACGGACCGGACCTGGGACCGTCCGAGGAGAATCTCGCCGTGCGCGCGGCGCGCGCCGTGCTCGAGGCGACCGGGCAGAAATTCGGCGTCGCGCTCGAGCTGACGAAACGGATCCCCGTGCGCGCTGGGTTGGGCGGCGGCTCGAGCGACGCAGCGGCCGCGCTCCATGCCGTGAACCTGCTCGCAGGCAACGCCGTCCCCTCGCACGAGCTGCTGCACTTCGCGACCCGCCTCGGCACCGACGTCGCCTTTTTCGCGAGCGGCGCCCCCTGCGCGGTGGCATGGGGCCGGGGCGAACGGCTGTTTCGGTTCGCCCCGCCGCCCGCCATGCCGGCCCTGATCGCGATGCCTTCTCCGCCGGTCGGCGTCGCCACTCCTGACGCCTATCGCTGGTGGGACGAGATGCACCCCGATCCCCATTCGCGTGGGCCCGTCGTACTCGACGCCGAGGTATTCGCGGCCTGGGGCAGCATCGGCCGGCTGGGCGGCAACGATTTCGAGATTCCCGTCTTCGGCAAGCACCCGCCGCTGCGTGCGCTGTTCGAGCGCCTCGCCGGGACACATCCCTACTGGGTGCGGCTCTGCGGCTCGGGCAGCGCGGTGGCGGCGGTCTACGGAGACAAGCGCCGTCGCGACGACGCCGCCATGACGCTGGGCGAAAAGCGGCAGGGACTGATCAAGACCGGTACACTCGCCAGTCCCCCAGCGGGGCCGGCGCCCGTCGAGGTGTTGCCGTAGCGGTCCTCAGGCCCGCATCATATTGTGGTTCGGAACGCACGGAGGAACCGATGCCCGAACAACTGGTGGGGACCGTGGTGCACTACTTCAAGGGGCCGGGCGTGGCCGTCGTGCGGCTGGCGGAAGGTACGCTGGCGGTGGGCGAGAGCATCCGCTTCCACGGCCATACCACGGACTTCACCGAGCCGATCGCGTCCATGGAAGTGAACCATCAGAAGGTTGCGCAGGCCAAGGCCGGAGACGAAGTCGCGATCAAGGTGAACGATCGCGTGCGCCAGCACGATCAGGTCTTCAAGGTGACGCCATGAACGAGGAAGCGTTCAACCTCTCGGTCCGCAAGTTCCTCAAGCATTTCGGGGTGACCGCGCAGCGCGAGATCGAACGGAGCGTCGATACGGCGCTCGCCGCCGGAAAGCTCAAGGGAACGGAAACCCTCAAGGCGCGGGCCCGCCTCGAAATTCAGGGATTGCCGACCGATCTCGTGGTCGAGCAGGACATCACCCTGGCCTAGTGACGGCCATGCGCCGACCCGCGACGCTCGCCGTCGCCCTGCTCCTCTCCGCTTGCGGGGGCTCCTCTCCTCCGCCCGAAGCGGCGCCGGCCCCTGCGCCTGGGGCCGCTCCAGCCGTTGCCCGCGTGTCGATCACCGGTCGCGAGCAGTACTACGACATCGACGGCTCGAGTGCAGGGGCGCTCCGCGAGGGGATAAACCGCCTCGGCCCCAAGGACGCGAGTGGCACGTCTCTCGATGCCCTGACGGTGTGGGATCTGCAATGGACTTACAAGCCGGTGCCGGGGGCGCCGGGCGACTCGAGCTGCGCGCTGAGTGACCTCAAGGTCACGCTCAACCTGAGCGTCACACTGCCGCGCTGGACGCCCCCGGCCACGGCACCCGCGAGCCTGCGTCAAACGTGGCGCACCTACCTCGAGCACGTGAAGACGCACGAGGCCGGACACCGCGCGATCGCCGAGCGAAACGCCGGTGACTTGTACAGAGCGCTCTCAGGGCTGCGCGCCCCCACGTGTGCCGCGCTCGATGCGCTGGCGTCGCGGACCGGTGAGGACATCGTGGCGGACGGCCGCGCCCGGAACCGCGCCTACGATGTCCAAACGAAGCACGGCCAGACGCAGGGGGTGGTGCTGGGGCCCTAGTTCCCCACCACCGCCGGCAACACGAACTCCGGCACCCACCGCCGCTGCACCTGGAACATTACCGGATCGTTGTAATTCCCGCCGTAGAACGCCACCACGAGATCGAGCGCCGGGATCCCCATCACGACCTGGCCGCCGTTGCCGCCCGCGTAAAACGCCTGGATCGTCCGACCCCTGTAGGGATACTCCATCACCCACCACAGATACCCGTACTTCTGATTGCCCAGTTGCACGAGCGGCGACGTCGCGCGCTTGGTCCACGCCGCGTTGACAACGCGCCGGCCGTGCCACGTGCCGCCGTTAATCATGAGCTGCCCCAGCTTCATGAAGTCGCGCGGCAGGAATCGCACCCCGCCGCCCATGTACG
>Ga0209378_1000243_pt1 | contig 40035 bp, 43 predicted proteins | sample GraSoiAngelo_156_FD_186170 | JGI IMG/M metagenome (GOLD analysis project Ga0209378, IMG submission 186170) | Grasslands soil microbial communities from the Angelo Coastal Reserve, California, USA - 14_1009_13_40cm (SPAdes) (version 2) | ecosystem: Environmental > Terrestrial > Soil > Grasslands ...
ACAGGGCAGGCGCGCTACGCCTACGATGGAATCGGACGGATGCTGGAGTCGGTCGAGGGCTCTTCCACATGGTTCCTCGCCTACAGTGGAACAGAAATACTCTACAGGAATCTTCTGAACCAGAACAACCAAGCCTACGTCTCCGCAGCCGGCATCAAACTCGTACGGGTTGTAGACAGGACCGCGATGTACTACTATCACACGGACGCCCTAGGCAGCACGCGGATGATAACCTACAACGACGCCACCTACGTCTTCATCGATAGTTACCAACCCTTCGGCAAAGACAACGGAACACCCAAGGGTAGTCTAGCCAATACCGAGAAGGACCGGTTCACAGGCAAACCCTTCAGTTCCGCGACAGGTTTGTACTACGAATATCAGCGGTGGTACGACCCGAGCGTAGGACGATTCATATCGGCAGACCCGTTCCAAGGTTACCGCACAAGTCCTCAGAGTCTCAATCCTTACATCTACGTTCAGGATGCTCCTACTTCTGCCGGCGACCCTACTGGGCTGGATGGTGGCTTTGGTGCAGATAACCGGTGTGAGAAACTTCACCAGTGTGGTACAATCAATGGGGCTGAATCAATTGAAGTCGCCAAAGATGCTCTGATTTTCGCTGGCGTAGTAACGCTCGGCGTGGTTGTTTGCATCCTCGCTTGCGCTGAGGTTGCCGCCGCTCTGGGTATAATCTGTTTGGCTGATGAGCCGGGCTGCCAGGGAGCAGCAGATACTCTAGTCAAAGATGTTTTGGATTTGGGAAGCAAGGACGCCATAGATGCTGGGTCTAAGGACTCCATAGATGCCCTCGTCAAAGGCGAAGGAGGCAACGTTGTCAAAGGAGTGACTGACGATCTCGCCCCCAATATACGAAATACCTTTGCTGGGGGTGATGCTCAACGGGTAGTTCTTGATGAAGACCTGAATCTATACCAGTATGGAAATGGAAACCCTTCGTGGTCAAGTAATTTTGCAACTCCCACACGGTATTTTTCACCACAGGATGCGCGAGCTGCATTGAACCTTTACGAGTGGAATAGCGCTAATTTCGTGAGAAGTGTCACCATCCCCGGAGGTAGCACAGTCTGGGTGGGCCCTGTCGAAGGTGGAAGTGGAATACAGTTCTTCCTTGAAGATAAGTCCTTATTTATCGTTGACCAATGGATAAGGGTGGCTCCGGCGTTGCCAGGATAAACTTCAATGCATGACCTTCTTCCAGATGAAGGACTACGGATCCGCATAGAGATCGATGAAGATGGGACAACGACTCCACCACATCTTCCTCTTGCGACTTTACTCAGGGCTCTTGATGGAACTGATGGGAAGAAATACTTCCTAGCGAAGCTCGATAAACCGGTCGAATGTATCAGGGCCAAGACGGGTCAGCCCTGGACCCTAACCGAACTTGTGTTGACCAACTACTTCAAGGGAGGGAACATCGAAAACTTAACGACGGGCAAGAGAGAATTCTTCGTATTCGTCAAGCTTCTCAATCCTGAACGGTCTATCGGTCCTAACGGGCGCCTAGATCTCTCGAAGGCCGCTTATTTTGGGCTTGGCAGAGCGATGATAGCATAATACGTGACGGTCCCCCGCTGCGTCTGGAGAAAGAGAACAATTGACTGACGATAGAATAGACAAACCTCAATCAGGGCCTCGCCGACTTGTTATTCGCGCTGGAGAACAAATCTACATCGGGCTTCCTCAAACTATTCCAGAGGCGTTGTTGAAAAAACTAGCTGATCATTTCAGACTGTCCGGACTTGTCGATAAAGCCTTTTTCGGCCAAATCTACATTCCTTCTAGCCGACAGCCCCCCCATCTTCTCATAGGAATGCGCTTGATCGAAAACTCGCAGAGAAATTTTGATGACGCCTTGCACGAGATCACTGCCATCATTGATACTTTCGCAAAGAATCAACTTATTGACGTGATCGAGATCAAGGAGCCAATTGCCAATCTAAAGCTTTTCTTCTCCAAATGATTCCCTGTTTCGGCAACTTCCATATGCTTCAGATTCTATTTTCCACACAAGTTCTCGGTTTTCGTGGTTGATGCTCTGCAGGTGATTGCCTCGGCCTGTGAGTGCTCCCCCGCCCAATTTCAGTTCTCCGGGAACCGACCCCTGAAACACAACATCGCGCATTGGGGCAATTTGGAATGAGGACGTTGGTACGCCTTGCTTCTCCTCCAGAAAGCGACTTCGCTCAAATCGGCACCCAAGTGCTCTGGAAGGAGTCGTCCAAGGTTGGACATGTGACATAGAAAGGCTTCTTGAAGAGGCCCTTTAACAATGCGAGTGAGTCACTGAGCGAACTCGTTGACAAACAAACGCTCTGACCGAGATTTTTGATTCGACGATTCTCTTTAATAGGAACCTTGCTCAGCAGCTGATCCGCAAAGGCCAAAATCGCTTGCTGTACCTATGTTGACCTTAGATTGCTGTCTAGCGGCATATTCTAGATTGTGAATCCGGATTACAGTGTAAACTGCTTGGTTGGGAGACAGCTAGACCGATTTATCAACCCTTTCAGAAAAAAAGGAGAGTAGGCAGTCTCACTGTTTGCGGGGCCGACGTCTTTTACCGCTAGCGGTCCGAATCTCTCCTAATCGACCCTCACTGGTTACGTTTCTAGAATACCCTGAGCTTCAAGTCATGTTGGAAAAAGAGGTTCTGCCAAACCGACCGGTTCCCAGCCGGTGCCGAATCCCGCCGGACCCGCCATGACTGGGACTAGGCTTTCCACCGGAGCCCGATGAAATTTGCCTCATATTTACTAGTAAAGAGGAGTTCAAATCCCACCCCCAGCACACGAAGCAATCCGCGCGGTATCCGCTTCAGCTCCCTGTTGGGAGCACGACGCGGGATGCGGAGCCTAATCTAAACGCCTCAATCGCATCTAGATTAGATGACGAAGGAAATCATGTTCTAGGAGGAGCGTCTTCTTCATTGACGCCTCTCAGGAGCGGGGATATTGACCCAGGGTCTTAGTTCTGCCCTCGGCACCAAAGTACAACCTCAAGAGTCTAACCAACTGATTCCAAGGTTGAAGAGAGAACTTACAGTTCCGGCGATCTGTGGAATGGCTGCCCCAGCCGTCATGGTTGGTCTGTGGGCGCTGGCAAGTGTTCTTAGACCGGGTTACGACCAGTTGACGCAGAAGGGGAGCGAGCTAGGCACCGGTCCTAATTCTCTCGTTATGAATGCAAATTTTGTCGTAACGGGCCTGCTGATCTTGATATTCTGCTTCGGTCTTCTGAAAAGTATCGGTGCTGGAAAATGGTCGCAAGTCGGTTTGATCTTCCTTGCAATTGCTGGCGTAGGAGAAGTAGCGACCGGAATATTTCCGTGCGACCCCGGATGTCCTCTTACGGGGTCTCCTTCACAGCTAATTCACACGGGAATCGCAGTAGTCTTCTTTGGCGCGATGGCCCTCTTCCCAGTCTTCATTGGAATCGGTCTGAACCAGGATCAATATTGGACACCTTATCGTTCGTATTCCCTGGTGACCGGAGTGGCGAGTAATTACGGCGCCATCTGGGGGATGTCGGGCAGCCTTTGTTATGGTGCAGCAGCGGTAGGATATAGCGTGGCGGGGTCCTTCTGAAGGAATGTCTAATTCCGTCCTAATCATCTTAGTGATAATCATTATTTTTTCACTAAGCGTGTTCCTTGGTTACTTAACAGGAAGGAAGAGCAAACGTGCCGGGATGATCTTTGCCGCGGCGGGGCTAATCTTGGGGGTGGTCTTGACCATAAACTACTTTGAGGAAGTTCCTGAGATCATTGTCGCTACGAGTTTTGCAGGGGTCGTAGCATCTTTGTTTTTCGCTGTTTTTGAAGTCGCTCGCAAGGAAGCAAGTTCTCATCCCGCCTAGCCTTCGCCGGAAAGAGGCGGTTCAAGGGCCTAGCCTCAAGACTGGTCTTTGCTCAAGCGTGATCATTCTCAACAGCATGATTGGATCTCTTTGCGGGCCAAGCAGGATCCTTCTTGGCTCGACTACGGGCCGAGAGTAAGGCCGCTTATATATCCCGGTAAACTGGTCCGCGAATCCCCCCGCCCCAAATCGTAATGCTTCAATTTCTGGTGAAGGCGGTGGACTCTGATGATAGTTTATCCGAATACCTCCGGCTCACGACCAGTCTCAAACCCCTTCTGAGAAGTTTGCAGCTTCGGTTGGCGTATGGGATTTGCACTTATAGTCTGGTGTCCGGCGGCCGCACCACACAAGAGTTATCGAGTCTTTCTAACGGGTCTAAATGCGACGATGAGCCACCATACGACGGCCTGTCCGGCGATAGTTATGGCAGTAAGATCTAGTCCGCTGATCGCGAAAAGCGGAACGAAATAGGTCAAGATGGATGCCGAGGGAATGCTAGCCGTCTTCCTTGGAACTTGAGAATTCTTGTTTAGCACAGTAGGTAGGCTAAACACGGCAAGCCCCGCGCTGCCGATCGAGATCAGAACGTCCACCAAGCTCATGTGTATTGCCTCAGTAGTGTCCCCATCCTGTTCCAACCAGTTGGAAGCCTCTCTAACAGAAGGGTCAACCGTACCGTCCAGACTCTTCGGCAGGCTCTCCGGTACTGTCGTTGTGTTACCGCTGCCGAGCCGGTTTGGGTAAGGCGGGCTTCTCCCTTAGAGTGAATCGGAGCCCTGACCAAGTCGTGTCAATCGAGCAGATCTTGAAATCAACCATCCCGGCAGCTATCCCTGCCTCCCTGACTACCGGTTGTCCCAAGTCGGTTTGAAGTTTGGAGGTCTGCTTCGGCCAGATAATCCATAATCCAGCATTCTTCGAAAACACCTTCATGCGTTGCAGTCTCTCCTCCAACTCTGTTCTGGATCTTACAAACCAGAGGGTAAGGTTGGATTGGCTTCTTACGCCATCTCGCAGGACCACATTCTCGGGTAATTCGCCCAAGGTCTGTCGGAATCCCGGAGGTGCCCCGACTAGGGACACAGTGTATCCCGATTTGATTCCGAGCTCCTGGTGGAGAGGCGCCGCTTCACCGTGTTGCATTGTGTTCGGATGCACTCACCTATACACTTCGTGCTAATATGTTCCAGACCAACCTAGCAGTTACAAAAGACACACAGTTCGTGATCCGGACCCATGCGACCCTCATTGATCATACCTCTCAGTCTAGCCATTCTAGTTGCGACTTTACTGGCACTAGCTGCCGGCCAAGCCCCGAACAATGCACAAGCCTCTCTGGTTGGATTCAGCCTCACCATAACCCCGGACACCCTAAGCATTCAAAACGAGAGCAGTGCAAACGCCGCGATCATCGTTACAAGTCAAGGGCTAAATGGGCCTGTACACCTTGGCGCGTCTGTTTCCCCGAGCTCTGGGCTTCAAGCAGTAACAGACCCTTCGAGCGTGATGGTATTGCCGGGCGGTAACGCAGCCTCAACGCTTGAAATCAACGCAACTTCCGCTCAAGTTGGAGAATACAAGATCAACGTAACTGGCTCTGCAATACTAGCTCCTTCTCAATCGGTCACGGTAACCGTGCACGTGACAGGCCCGCCCAGTCAGCCCTCAACGTCTCCTCCATCAAGTTCTCCTCCTCCGCCGGGCACCACTGGTCCCAACAATCAGCAACCCTCAACGACCACATCAGGTTCCAATCCAAAGGGCCCTTCGACCCCCAAGAGTCAGGGTTCACAATCGGTGTTTGACCCAGTAGGGGTCATGGTTGCAGGCAACTTGCTCGCTGCTGTCGGGACCATCGGCGCACTAGCATCAATGTATAGGAAGAGAACCGATCCCTCCCGTGTGAGTTCGTAACAGCCAGCGTCGACTCAGAGCTATCGTCACAGGTCGCGTTGTTTGCTACCAGAGGGAATTCTGGCCGGTTAGCGTTATTGGCGTTTGATGTTAGTCACTCTAAGTTTGAACTGGAGGGTCTTGCCTGCCATGGGATGGTTTCCTGTTTTTCCATACGCCTTTTCGGGTGGAATGACAACTTCCTTCTCCTCGTTGAGCTTCATCCCGATCAGGGCCTCGTCAAATCCTTGAATCACTTTTCCGGCCCCGAGAATTACCTGCAACGGCTTATAGTCCCTCGCAGGATTGTAGAGTCCCGCGGATTTCGCCTCTTTCTCCATTGAAGTGTCGAAGACCTTCCCACCTGGATATCGTCCGAGATAATGAACAGATACGGTGTCTCCCTTCTTGGCCTTCAGTTCTAGGCTGCTCAATGTCGATTGCTTTCTCGCTACGGGCTCTGTAAATAGCTAACGGTCGTTTCGCTGCTCGATGTTCCGGCCGCGGCTATTATCGATTCGAATTCCTGTTTGAGCAGGCCAAGTACAACCAAGTCATGGTATCTGTTGTCGAAGAAGACCGCATCTCTTAGGCGCGCTTCTTCTTTGAAGCCCGGTTTCTTGGCGAGTTGGACGCTGCCATTGTTCTCAGCATAGGTCCACCATTCGGCTCGGTGCAGGTTCAATTGTCTAAACACTTCATTCAGCAGTAGTTTGGCTGTCTCTGTCCCGTATCCCTTGTTCCAGGCAGTCTTTTCTCCCAGTGCCAGACCAACATCAGCGCCGGTCATCCTTCGTCGGAACTGCTGAATTCGAATTGTCGCCCAGCCGACTGGCTTGCGTGTGGATTTCTCTTCGATAATGTAGGCTCGCCTTCCCGTGTCTTCTCCCTTCAACTCTCTCGCGAATTCAGCCTCCAGCGCTTCCTTCGAGATCACATGGTCCGGGAAGGAACGAGCCAATCGCATGATCTCTTCGTCATTCTGCCACTTGTGCAGAACTGTTAGATCTTCACGTTCCAGCGCTCGGAGAGCGACTAGCGTTCCAGAGAGCAATGCTGTAGCTCAGTAATTCAGGCTTAGTCGAATAATAAGGTACATCCTTCGAGAAGGTATTTCGCAGTCAAGGAAAGCGCATCTTAATACGCGATGAACGCGCTATGGCGGCCCCATGATGGCTGAGAGGCAGAAGTACAAAGCAAGGTTCACAAGCAAACTTCCCAACGGAGACTTTCTCGGACTAACCGTTTGGCCCGGAAAGAGCGACCCTAGCGCGGAGGTGTTGACCATTCAGGTTCGGCGTCAGGGAAGTGCTGGCTGGGAAACTGTCCATCGGGTGGCCATCTATCGGACCTCGGATGGTAGATACTCTCTCCTTCCGGAGCGAACTCCAGCTTCGCAACCTGCGAAGACCGAGCCGGTTGGCGGCGACGAATCGAGCGAGTCGTTCGAATAAAGGGTCCCGAGGAACCCCTCAGGGTTATAACGCAGGGTCGGATAACGGTCGGCATGTCGGGAAGCGTATTGGCTACTAGTGAGCTTATTCTGGAAGAAACGCCTTACCTTAACCTGACTACAAGGGGCCGTCGCACGGGTTTGTCTCGATCCGTCGAGCTCTGGTTCGCTTTCGAAGAGGGAAAGTTGTTCTTCTTAGCTCATGAGGATTCTGATTGGTGGAAAAACGTGAAGAAGACTCGTAGGGTGGAGGTCGAAGTTGGGGAGATACTTTTCGAAGGAAATGGAAGTCTTGCTCAGGAGAAGCTGGATCATGTTTTCGGCCTCTTCCGACGGAAGTATGGTGATGTTCAAGTGAACAGGTGGTATGGCGGTCAGAGGTCCAATCGCAGAGTTGTAGCCGTGGAGCTTGGAAGAGTCTTGGGCAAAAGGCCATCAGGGAAGATGCGGCCGATTGAACTGGCAGCGTAAAAACCTAGATAACAAATCCTCAAGCGTCTACCGGATAGTCATGTCAAATTATTTTCGGATGTCTTTCTGACGTATTAGACAATAAGCTTCTATATTTCGATGTTGTTGGCTGTCAAGTCTGTCTGGCAATACTACGTTTCCTCAAGCGATGTTCTACGTCTGCTAGAGGGGTTCAGGAGGATGGTCAACGATTCATTACGGATTGGTCTGGTCAACGATGTGTCTTCGCTGAGAAAGCTTTCACTCCTCTCCTACAACCAGCTCGCCCATTACGATTCTCCAAGCTACTACAAGCTCTGCGCGATATCGCGCGCCGCAGGAATACTCGCGGCTAGGAGGAAGTCTATCCGAAGAGGCTTCACCAACAGGACCCCATACGCCTTTACAACATCTCCTCTCCTGCTACGGGTTCAAAATCGAGAACGGATATTTGCGTATTCCTGTCTCGAGAGGGAAGCGTTTCAGCATACCCTTGACCAAACATACGTTAGACATCGTATCTCAACCAGGGGTCAAGGTTCGCTCTTTCACCCTCACCTGGAACAAACTGAGTCTCTGCATCGCCCGCGACACTCCCATGATGAATGCGCTTCCACGGTGGGTGTGGACTGTAACCTTCGAAACCTCGGTGGGAAACGATGATCAAACCACTCACTACGACCTGTCAAAGACTGTGAGAATTGCTAGTACTACGACCCGTATCGTGGCCTCTTTCACACGAGATGACAATAGAATAAAGACGAGAATAGCATCGAAGTACGGGGGTCGGAGAATCTCTAGAACCGCTCACTTACTTCATAACGCCACAAAGACGATTGTTGCCTTGGCGGTCCAGCGGAGAACAGCAGTAGTTCTCGAGAACATCGAGGGCATACGATCCCTCTACCGTAGGGGTAACGGTCAGGGTAGAAAGTATCGTGGCAGAATGAACGAGTGGAGCTTCGGCGATGCCCAGCGACAGATAGAGTACAAGGCGCGATGGGTAGGACTACCGGCTATCCGTTTGTCCAGGCGTGAGACCAGAGGTTCCAGTGTGACTTGTCCGAGATGCGGGGAGAGACTCCAATCGGACAAACGACTAGAACGCAAGCTCTGGTGCGGAAAATGTAGAATTGTAATGGACCGGGACAGGGTAGCAGGGATCAACCTGGCCTGGCGGGGACGGGTGAGGTTCGCACGTTCCCGGCCTCCCATAACTGAGGCGCAAGGCGGAGCAGATGAAGCGATGAAGGGGAACCCGACGCCTATGGTAATCCCTGGAGTCGATGCCCCGAAGCTAACTCAACCAACAAAGAGTTAACAGAACCCCCGATAGTCATATAGCAGGTTCGCTCATCATAGAGGGCTGTTGGTTTTACGATGGCTTATGGTTTGGCCGAGGGTTTCAGGAAGACAGCAATTAGGCTCGGTGGTAAGAAGAAGAACCGTGCAGTTATTGTCGCGACTTTTGGAAACCATTTCACCCTGAACGATGCCCTAGAGAAGTTTCGAAAGGAAGGTTTGCGCTTCGAGACCGAGAAAGGCCATATCGTCAAGATTTTCCTGGACAAGAATACAGAGGAGAGAGCTGAGAAAGTGCGCAAGATCATACGTGAAGGCTTCGGCTACGTAGAACCCCTCTAGACCTTTCGTAGGATCTAGAAACTCGCCCAATTCAAGCCCAGATTAGGAATCCAAGCCCACGATTTCTAGAACGCTACTTTCCACGTTTATCCCTAGGGGAATACACGGGGGACCAAACGAACCAGACAAGCTGATTACAAACCCGTCTTGAGCAAAGAAGCCCAGAATCACACCCAGACAGAAACCAACTCGCAAGAAAAATGGATCCCTTTGGCATCTCGTCGCATGAGTTGGTGCCCGCGGAACTGTGCGAAAGTCCAAGTTAGGGTTTTATGATAGCCCAGCCCAGCTCCCCGTTCGCCTCCGTCATGTCTCTTCCCAAGCCCGGCGACAACGTCAAAGTGACACTGATGAGCGGGGAGACAATCGAGGGCGCCGTCGAATGGATCGATGGAGCGGGCGCCTGGGTCAAAGGTATCCAGAAGAGCAGATGGGTGCCCCTGGAAGCATTCCAGCCGCAAACGCGGGGGGCCGATCCAAAAGACGACGAGTAAAATAGTCCTTTCAATTCTTCGTCGATGTAAGGACGGGGCTTATTTTACGAAGACAAGTCCTTTGCTGGAGTCTAGCTCGAAAGTCTCCGCGTCAAGCTTTGACGCGGACCCGTTCAGCTTCCGAACCTTCAATTCTCGCCCGTTCGGATCTGAATCGTCCTTGTCCAGATCGATAACACAGGACGCAGTATCCTCCAACCACTTCACCACATCCTTGGGTGCTTTCGAGAGATCCACTGTGAGGACCAGTGTCACGTTCGAGTCTCTCAGCTTGTTCAAGGTCTCACCTAATCGCTTGACAAGATCCTTGGAGGAAACCTTCGCAACAACCGGATCGATGGAGTCAAAGAGAATCTTTGTCTTCTCGCCGATAAACATGGAACTGTTCTTGACGAGGGCGTCTTGTATCGAATCAAAGTCAAAAGCCTTCTCAACATAGTAAGGCTCAAAACTGAACGAGTCGGACTGGGACGAAAACCCGTCCACCAGTAAGAACCTGTATTGGGACTCGGCGTCTGAAGGATCCGCGCCCATCTTCTTCATTTGCTCCCTGAGCGTAGTCGGCGCCTTATCGTAGGTTACGAACATGCACGGGTTTCCCTGCTTCAGAAAACTGCTCGCGAGCCCGGAGCACAGAGTCGTCTTCCCAGAACCTGGACTGCCATTCACAACCACGAGACCGGGAGATTCGAGGCTTCCTTGCGTAAGCTCAAAGATATGGTCGAAGCTCTGAGAGACTTTCGTAGCGCTGGGGCGCCTCAGAACTTCCTCTCGAGCCTGTTTCTCCGGTTTGTCCGTTGATGGCGGTGGATAGAATTTTGGTTGGATTGTTTCCTTTCCAGGATGCTCCGCAGAATCAGGAGGTTTTGTCGGGCGAACAAGAGGCGCTGGCGGTGAAGGGGCTATGCTTGGCTTGTCTGGCTCTGGGCCTTTCTTTCCACCCGGAGCTATCGTCATCGGCCTGCTTGTAGGAGTCGATCTCGGCGGAACCCATTCTGGACTGCTCTGCATAGTGAACCCTCTAGGCTGTTCCCCAGAAAACGAGCTCGCGTCGGGGGGCAAGTCTTTGAGTAATGATTGCAGAAGTCTACTAAGCGAACTATCTTCGTCCACTTGAGTAGAAGGGGGTGCACTTCTCGGAGGCTGATACGAACTGGTAGCACTCACGGGTGGAAAGTTGGTAGGCGTAGGTGAGCCAGCTGGAACGGAAGGGGCTTGAATCGGAGTCGACATAGCAGGAGCAATGCCAGTCGATGCGGACGCTGATGCCGATACATCTTCAGTTGTATCGCCTTCTTTCTCGTCTTTCTTCTTGCGTCCAAACATGGTGAGTACTCCTAAGCTATTAATTCGAACAGGAGAACACAGCATGAGTTGTTCTTGAATAGGAATGATGTTACCTAAGCGAATAGTCACCGGAAACAACCTGAAGGCTTCCGTTCACCAATAGACAATGCAATCCTTCTCTTGGGAGAACTACCTCTTAGTCTTCAGAATGTCTGACTTTGTCAGGATCCCAACAAGGTTCTCGCCCTTCGAAACGAGCACGCCATAGTTGGTCTGCAACAATCCAAGAACCAGATCGAGCGGAGTATCACTATTGACCACAGGCAACGGCGAATCCATGATCTCGCGAACCTTGAGGGTGAGAACTGACTCTAGAGACTCGCCCCGAGCGGCCCGATCAAGAATAGTCTTCTCCGAAATACTTCCAACACATCGTCCACCTTCGAAGACCGGAAGCTGCGAATAGCCCCTACGCCTCATCAAGTCAACAGCATCCCGGACAAGTTGTGTTCTCGCCACGGAAACGACTGGGCGACTAATGAGCTCGTCCACTCGACGTGCAGGGCTCTCGACCCCCGCCCTCTCCAAAGCGCTGAATAGCCTCTGGACGACCGTATAAGATGGGTCCACGGACCCCGCCTCAATCTTTGCGATTATCGATTGACTTACTCCAGCGGACAGAGCGAGTCTCGACTGCGTAAGTCCGAGTTCTTTCCTCTTCTTGGGAATCTCCCCCAACGAGGGTAACATATCCACAGACATGTCGGTCGGTACTCTTATTCCTATCGGAATACATTAAGACCCTATTCCTAAAGGAATATGAGTACGACAGAACTTATATAATCAGAATAAATCAAAAGACAGCGAAAACATGTCCCCGGAAATCCAGCTTGCGGGAATTCACCCACGGTCAGAGAGACTAATTGATCTCACCCGCTCGTACGAGCGGGCAAAGGCCAGCTGGAGCCAGGTAGAGGTCCAACTTGAGCAGGAGACAAAGGAAGTTATCAAACTTCAAGAGAGTCTCGGCTTCGGACATTTTTCCGACGGTTCATTAGCGTGGCAAGATCAACTAAGACCTGTCACCCGATCCCTCAAAGGAGTGGAGTCTGGCACCAGATATTCAAGATGGTTTGACACTAATACGTTCTACCAAAAACCCATCATCGTAGGGAAGACTTCCGCCAGCGACATTGATCCCAAGAACTTTCTTCGAGCCGAACTCTTGACTGGAAAAAGAGAGCGAAAAATCACTCTCCCGGGACCCTACACGTTCTCTCAGCTGTCGGAAAACAAGCACTACAAGAATTATGCTGATCTCCTCGTCGACATTGCGCTTGCCGAACGAGAGATTGTCCAGAAACTCTGGAATGAAGGCGTTACACTATTCCAACTATCCGAGCCTTGTTTGGTCTATCAACCGTATAGAGAGAGCTTCAGAGATCAGTCCGAGGTTGACCTGGCTCTAGGAGCAATTCGCTCAGTGGTCAAGGATAGTCCCGGAGAGTTTGTGGTCCAGACCTACTTTGGGGACTCTGCCCTGCTACTCCCGGACCTTTTAGATCTACCGATCTCCGGCGTTGGAATCGACCTTTTCGAAACCGACATTTCCTCGCTCAGAGAGCAGGAAAAAACCCCAAAAAAGCTCGTCCTGGGCGTTGTTGACTCGCGGGAGTCCTTCGTCGAGAATCCAAGCTGGATCGCCGATACAGCGCGGAAATTCTCAGAGAAAGTAGGTGCCCACAATCTGGTTTTTGCCTCCAATTCGGACTTGAAATTTGTACCGCAAGAAATTGCAAATCAAAAGTTAGAGGCACTGTCTAAGGCATCCAAACTGTTCGAGAGGACTTAACAGATGACCAAGCTCTTTCCTGTTCAAGAAATCGGAAGCCTCGCTAAGCCCAAATGGAGAACCAAAGGGCTTCGACAACGACTTTCCTCGCAAGACCTCTTCGAGGCTGAAGAATGGGCTGAGAAGCTGGGCATTCAGGACTTTCACGATCGAGCTAAGAGCCTTCTCAATACTGGTGATGACAAGGAACGAGTCAAAGCGGTCCTTGAGCTCTCGACCTTGTATGGCCTCCGCCTATTCGAAACCACAGGCGTAGACAACGACGGCGTAGGCGGAGAGCAACAGCGAGTCGAAATGTACGAGCACGTGATCAAAGCCGTGCAGGGGATGAACCTCCTGGGCCACGTTCACTCCTTTGACAACAAGTACTTCAACAAAGGAGTCGCAGATTCGAGAATCTCTAGAAAACACTCCGTCTACGTTCCAGAATTTCTGGATGTAAAGAAATACGCCCACCGTGCTGTGAAGGTCCCGATTACTGGACCTTACACCCTCGTGGATTGGTCCTTTAGCGGATACTACATCCAGAAGCAACATGCCTCCTCTCCCAAGACACGGAAGATCGACGCAAAGCGCGAATTCCTCCTCGACATCGTGGAGCAAATCATACGGCCTGAGATCCGCGACCTGGTCAACGCGGGAGCAACTTGGATACAGATCGACGAACCAGCAGTGACCACTCACCCAGAACCCCAAGAAATGGAGCTCTTCGTAGAGGCGTGGAACGAAACAGTCAAAGGATTCAATTGCAAGTTTAGCGACCACACGTGCTACCCATCCGAGATAGGATACAAAGTTCTCGCAGAATACGCACCAAAGCTGGACAAGTGCGACCAACTCGCGCTAGAATTCGCCAACCGAGACACGTCACGTCTCGGACTCGATGAGGATTCCCGAGAAGGCTACAGCGACCTCAATCACTTCGTCAATGCTGGTTACAAGGGAGAATTCGGTCTTGGCGTCGCACACGTTCATGACTTTACAGGAAACGTGTCCTCCGGGGCAGGTCAATCCGTGGGACGAGACCTGATTGAATCTCCAGAGCTGGTACGAGACCGACTTCTGTTCGCCACCAAGATTGTAGGGGACCCGGGGAAAATCTGGGCGAACCCAGACTGTGGACTGCGTACCAGAACGTGGGATGTAGCTTTCGCGAAGCTCGCAAACATCACGAAGGGAGCCGAACTAGCAAGGGAGGCATACCAATGAGACTGAGTGATCGGGCGAGGCACCACAACCTCGTAACGGTCGAACTCATTCCAGACAGAGTCGTTCCCAGCGATTTGTCCCTCCTAAGAGGAAGAGTTGACGCTATCACGGTTCCGGCCTTAAGGAATGGCCACGATGACCCAAGCTATCCAAAATCTTTCTCGATAACGCCCCAACGCAGAAGTCTTGCTTCCGCCTCGATTATCAATAGGGCCGGAATAACCGCCGTCCCCTCACTAACATGTCGCGATTGCAACACGTCTGACTTGTCAGCTATCGCCAACCACGTGGTTCAAGGGCTTAGAAATGTGCTGATCGTTTACGGAGACCCTTTTCCACAGCCCCATCCAGGGTCCTACCAGTTTGCCAAAACGAACGAGCTAATTCGGGAGATCTCCTCGCTAAACGGTGGGAACGACCCATGTATTGGGGCAGTGACCAACCAGCACGCGGACAACAGGGAAAGCGAGATCTCCCGAACGATATCACGAGTCGATGCTGGTGCCGACTTCATCGTTACAAACGTCGCTTTCGACTCGGAGAGTGTGCTTGAGCACCGAGATGCTCTGCTTGAAGCAGGGCTAAACGTACCGCTGTTCATTCAAGTTTCTATTCCACTCAGCTTGGACAACGTGTTATTTGTGAGCCAGAAATTCGACATACCTGTCCCAGTTCACATCAGGAAAAAACTGTTAGACGATCCAACTGGAGGCAGTCTCGCAGTTGCCGCGGAGGCCTACGAGGCTCTACGTGATGAGGCGAATGGTATTCACTTCTCATATCTTTTCCGACGACGAAATCCGATTCCAACTTATTGCCATTTGTTAGAGACAATTGGAATAGAGGGACCGACGTTGGCGCCGCTAGCAACATCTGCCGTGAAAACACATCCCGTCGCTTAGTGCTCTTCGGAGAGTCATAGTGCGACTGGAACAGTCAAGTGTCAGGTTTTGTTGGTTGGACCGATGCTGGAGTGTCTTCTCCGAGCTGGAGAACTTTCTTCAATTCCTTTTTCATGAGTGACGGGTCATGATTGAGGTTGAAATAATCTGCAAATGTTGTAGTTGTCCTTAGCATCCTGGTTCTCCCGATCCTCTCGTCATTAATCAGATCCATGTCCTTTAGCTGTTTCACATGAACGTAGGCCAGTTTTCCACGGACCCGCACGACGTAGGACTGGGTGACTGGCTGCTTCAAGGCTATGAACGATAGAGTTCGTAGAGGACCTGGTGTCAGAAGTGGTCTGTTCGCCAGTTTTCGAACATGCTTGGCGAATTCCCCCTTTAGTTGCATGACAAAACGTCCGTCGGGAAGTTCCACGACCTGAATTGGACTCTCCGCTATCTTGTAACGCTCCGAAACTGCCATCGCGATTCCACGTATCTTGTCCTCTGATCTAGCGCCAATGACGGACCCGATCATCTTTAGGTCGAGAGGCCTTCCAGAGACGTAAAGCGCGGCCTCGCAAAGTTGCTGCTGTAGGTCAGCAGTTTTCGGTTGAGCGGAATTAGTCGAAACTTGTGCTTCCATCGTATTTCAGCTCGATTTCAATATCACCGAACTCTAATGGCTGAGCGAGGCCGACCCTTCCCTCTACTGCTAAGAATAGCAACATGATGAACATTCTGACTGCTTCGAGAGGGTCCCCTTTTCCTAGAAGGGTTAGGAAGGAGAGCTTCTTCGGTCCAAGGCCTGCTTCTTTGAGAAGTCTTCGGAGGAAGGCTTTGATATTTTCTTCTATCTTGACAAGAAAATCGTCGACTTGTTCGAACACTTCTGGCGTTCTGAGGACCATTTGTGCGCTTGCCGGAAGCATTCTCTCCGCCGTTAACACCTCCAGTAATCCTTTGATGACCTCCTCAACGGATGTGGTTGTCGATTCGTAGCGTAGCGGAAAAGACAGGGGTGGTGGGACGAAATCTGTAGGCCTCTCGAGCGGAGGCTTCGGAGGTTCTTCCATCTTGAGGATGAGCTCTGATTTCATACGTAGTAGAATGGCAGAGGAGAGGAGGGCGGTGCCGGAGACGGAGAAGTCTATGAATCCTCTACCTCTCATCTCATGAAGGAGCTCATCGAGCAGATATGCTAGGTTTACGTCCCACGGTTTTACGCGGTGAAGGTGGATCAGGTCAAAGAGGACAGCATAGGGTTCCTTCAGCCAGTATGCTTGTTCCTGAACTGTCAGTTGTTCTCTCCTCTTGAGGGCAGGGATACTATCTGGCTGCTGCCTTTGTCGATGAAGACGCCGAACACTCTCTCTGCTCTCGATATTGTAGTGTCTTTGAGCGAGATCACGATGAACTGAGACATGCTACTCCTCGACCTTAGAAGGGTGGCTAGGCGTTTTGCGTTTAGCACATCCAAGTGTGCGTCGATCTCGTCCATTACGTAGAACGGCATTGGATGGATTTGTTGGAGTGCGAGGAGGTAGCAGACTGTTGAGACCGACTTCTCTCCTCCGCTTGCGCTTCCGATTGTGAGCTCTGTTTTTCCGGGGAACTGGAGAAGGACATCGAGTCCGCCCTCAAAGGGGTTTTCCGGATTATCCAGAACCATTCTTCCATTTCCTTCGCCGGTCATTTCGCGAAAGATGCTCTGGAATGTCTCGTTGACCTTGTTATAGGCGCTCATGAAGGTGTCATGTTTCTTTCTCTCGAGTTCGTTCATGAAGTCTAGGATGGCTAGTTTCTCCCTTTCGAGTTCTCCGATCCTGACTGAGAGGTGTTTGTATCCTTCTTTCTGCGATTCGTATTGTTGCGCAGCGAGCTGGTTGATAGCACCTATCTCGTCCCGTTCCTGTTCGAGTACGCGTTTCATATCTTCGGCCTCCTTGATGAGGTCCGGGTGAGTCTCGAGTGGCGTCTCGAATCCGAGGGTCCTGAGTTGTCCTTTGAAGATTGTCAGTTGAGCGTCAACTTCTCTAAGACTCGCCTTTAGATCAGTAATGCCTGCATTGAGTGGATCCATCATCTGTAGAAGCTTTCGAGTTGCCTTTTCGATCTCCACAAACTGTTCTTCGTACTTCTTCCTCTCCGCCCCAACACTGTCCAAGTTTCCAACCAACCGCTGCTTCTCCTCGTAGAACTGTTTCATCTCTTTCTCAAGCGTTTCGAGCCGCTGATGCGCTTCGCTGGCTCGTGATTCTTCGCGATGAATTTCAGAGTCAAGCGAGCGCAGTTGTATTCGGATCTGGTCGATTCCGGGCCTGAGGGTCTCGAGCGAAGACTGATGGGAAGAGAGACGCGTTTCTAGCTCTAGCTTCTCCCGAAGAATGACCTGGTTCTCGGCGGTAGCTTGGTCTCGTTCCGTTTCGAGTTGAGAAAGCGCTGATCTTCTGGAATCTATTCTGAGTCTTGTTCTCTCCTCTTCTATAATTGCTAGCCGCCTCTTCATCTCTGCCTGTTTCTCCGCTGTTTCATCCAAGAGGACTTTTTCTTTCGTCATGGAGTTCTGTAGACTGTCAATGCGTCTGGTTGTCTGTTGCAGGAAGGTTCTTGTTCTCTCGAAACTCTTCTTGGCAAGTTCTACATCCCTTGCCAAGGCCTCTCGGGTCTTGCTAGCGGACACTCGGTCTTCCAGAAGCTCGCCTAGTTCGGTCTCGATACGGTCAACGTCTGACCGAGATCGTTGGACGACTGTCTCTAGCGATTTTACGGTTTTTTCAAGGCTCTCAAGCGCGGTGGATCGGGGAACTAGGTTCGAGATCTCGAGGGGGGCTCTGTAGTAGCCGCTCTCGAGACCTCCGCCCGGCTCGTAAAGGTCCCCGCTGGTTACGACGCATCTTTGTCCCCTGGACGCAGTCAGGAAGGCTGCTCTTTGTGTTGTGGCTAGGATGGTGTCCCCGAAAACGAATCGGACAGCGGGAGTAATGGATTTGTCAGACCGAATTACTTTGGATAGAGGACCGATTATTCCAGAGACGTTGTCGGAGTCTATTTCCAAATCTGAAAGTTCGAGATCTTCTATGGGAACGATCTTGACGCGTCCAAGCTTGGTACGTTTCAGACTTTCAACACAACGGATTGCAACTTCGAGGTTCTTGACGACGAGCGCTTTCATCCAACCGACGCTAGCGGCTTGAATTGCCTTGCGGTATTCTTCGGGGAACTTGACGAGATCTTCTAGACGGCCGTAGACGCCTTTCAGAGCGCCTTCATCGGCCATCTCTTCGATCTTCTCGATGGCCTTGTCTTCAGCTCCCATATTGTCTGCTAAGTTCTTTTGGGTGTTGAATTCGACTACGGTGACTCTTGCCTTCTTTGCGATGTCGAGAGCCTCGTCAATCTCTTTTCTGCGCTGGTCCTTGAGTTCGCCGTACTCCTTTGTTTTCTGCTCGATCGATTCGAGCCGTTTTTCTTCTTCCTTCTGAAGCTTCTCCATTTCGCGGATTCTAGTCTTCAGCTCCTCTGAGAGCTGGACGAACTCTTTCTGACGGGCTTCCAAGGTTTGCAGATGGCTGGCGGTGAGATCGAGTTTTGTCGAACTGCCTTTGCTCTGGGCGGTTAGGTTTGAGAGTTCCTTTCCTAGGCCGTCGATCTCGTCCTGGACTTCGCGGAGCTTCTTACTGTCCTGGTCGATAGATGATCTGGCTGCGGTGAGCTTCTGGCTGATCTTTTCGACCTTGGAGTTGGAATCGTCTATCTTCTCCTCAAGGACTTTCTTATGTGACTGGAGGCTTTTGATCGAACTGGATAAGGGTTTGATGGAGGTTTCCAACTCTTCCGCCTGTTTCGTGAAAGCTTCGCGTTGTCTTGTCCGGGTCGCAACAAGGTTCTTCGCTGTTTCTGCGGCGGACTTTGCTTCGACGATGCCCTTGCTAGCTTCCGCGATGCGCCTTTCGAGATCGAAGAGTTCTTGGTTTCCTTGGGTGACTGTCTTCTCCTCGAAGCTACGTCGGTCCTGTTCGATCTTCGCTCTCTGCTGCGTTAAGTCTTCTCTTTCATGTCTCACTTGATCGAGTTTAATCTGTTCCTGTTCGAGGGTCTGTGACATTTCCTGATGGCGGTTTTCGAGTGCTAGTATTTGGGCGGAGAGGATGCGCGCTTGTTGACTGTTTATCTCGGTCTTGAGAAGATTGGACCGGAGAAGGTCGTTTCTCTCTCTTTCCAATTGCTCTATTCTCTGTCTAACCTCGTCAACTCTCGCGGCGGCGACCTTGAGGTTTAGATCTGCCTCTTGGAGCTGCACTCTTGCTTCGGCTTTCTTGGTCTCGAAGGTTCCGATTCCGATTAGGCTTTCCAAAATCCTTCTTCGTTCTTCTGTGCTGATCTCGGCGAGACGAGTGACCGCGTGTTGTGAGATGAGGTTGAAACCGGTAACCTGGATGTCTGCTGAGCTCATTATGTCCTGGACTTGTTTTCTAGAGAGGCGTCGCCCGTTGAGCCGGTAGATTCCTTCGCCGCCCTTCGAGAATTCCCTAGATATTGTTACTAGGTCAGAGTCTACGGGTAGCTTTCGGTCACTGTTGTCGAACTGTACCGCTACGTAGGCAGATCGTGCTCCTTCGCCCTGTGACTTGTGGACTAGGTCGGATAGGCTTCTGCCTCGGAGTTCTCTAGGGCTTAGCTCGCCGAGCGCGAACTTCAGAGCATCGAGAATGTTGGACTTGCCCGAGCCGTTGGGCCCAGTTATGACCGTGAATCCTGTCCCGAGGTTGACGGAGACCTTCCTGTTGAAAGTCTTGAATCCTCGAAGGTCGATTCTCTTGATGAACACCAAGGCTAGGGCCCTGGACTCTCACTCGGAATCGTGGCGTGCTCTCATCGGCCGTATCTTCTGTAGCGCCTCTGGTAGAGTCTGATGGCCCTTAAGAAATCGATTCTTCGAAACTCGGGCCAATAAACGTCTACGAAGACCAGTTCGCTGTATGCGGATTGCCAGAGAAGGAAGCCGCTTAGACGCTCTTCACCTGACGTCCGTATTACCAAGTCCGGGTTTGGGTTGGGGAGGTGTGCAGTGTATAGGTATTTGTGGAAAATTCCCTCATCAATGTCTTGGGGTCTTAGGTTTCCTTGGTAGACGTCGTCAACGATCTTTTTGGTGGCATCGACGATTTCTGCTCGTCCGGTGTATGCGATTGCGATGTTTAGGAAGTGTCCCGTGTACTCGCTTGTGTCGTCTTCAAGTTTCTTCAGTGCGTCTTGGAGGCTTTCCGGGAGGAGATCTGTTCTGCCGAGAGCTTTGACTCGGACCTTCTGGGTGTGGAGACGATTGTCTCGTCCGAGTTTTCGTGCTTCTTCCTCAACGAGTTTGAGGACGGCGTTCACCTCCTCGGCGGGCCGGTCGAAGTTCTCTGTCGAGAACGTGTAGAGGGTTAGTGTTTTGATTCCGTATTCGAGGCACCAGTCAAGCACTTCTTCTCCGACCTTAGCTCCGATAGTGTGTCCGTCGTTGGGCCGGAGGGCTTTTTCCACGGCCCATCTACGGTTACCGTCCAGTATGATTCCAATATGCTCAGGTAGCGGTTTTCCCTTGACCTGTTCGGTGAGCCATTTTTCGTATGCAGTGTATACTCCTGCTATTCTGAGTAAGCTGTCTAACAGGTTTGTTCTTTGACCTCCGGTTTGTTGAGTCGGGCTTGGGCGAGCGCTCTTCCGCAGGAGCAACCCTCTCTCGTCTCAGGTATCTTGCCTATAGCCTCTATGAGAATCTTGTTCAAGATCTGGCTGGTCTCTTTTCCCTTCTCTTCAACCTCTCTTGCGGAGAGTGTTCTCTGGAGGCCGGCTGCCATGTTGGAGACGAAGCTGATTGAGGCGTAACAGAGCTGGAGCTCTCTCGCGAGGAAGGCTTCTGGGGCGCCTGTCATTCCTACGATAGCGCCGCCGAGTGTCTTGAGCATCCGGATCTCTGCGGGTGTCTCGTATCTTGGGCCTTCGGTGGCGGCCATTACGATCTCGTTTCGAAGGGTTTTCTTGTTGTCAGAGCCAGCGCTTGTTATCGCGTTTCTCAGGGTTGGACAATATGGTTCGGATACATCCACGTGTGTGACTGGGGGGTCGTCATAGAAGGTTCCGCGCCGCGATTTTGTAAAATCGATCAGGTCTGATGGTACTACTATTTCGCCTGGTGTGAGGGTGGGGTCGATTGCGCCGACGGCGTTTGTTGCGATTATTCGTTCGACGCCGAGACTTTTTAGTCCCCAGATGTTGGCTCGATAGTTTACCTTGTGAGGTGGCGCGGTGTGTCCTTCGCCGTGCCGTGGCAGATAGATTGCTTCTCGTCCCTTGACTTGTCCAATGGTCAGGGTTGGAGTAGGACCGTAGGGAGTTCCGACCATTTTCTCTTCGCCCTTGATAATCGACTTGACTCCTGAGCCGCCGATTATTGCGATGGGCGGTCTCATTCTTCTTCCTCGTACAACGCGCTCAACTCGTGAAGCGAGAGTTTTGCGCCTTGGCTGAGCTTCTTCTTCGCAGCCTCCTTCAAGTTCTGTTTGTGGGTTTCTTCTTTTTGGCGCTGGCTCATCTTATCAGCTAGGTCAATCGATTTTCTGACTACTTGGTATTGCTCGTCTGCGTCCTTGTATTCTCCGCGGAGCTGGTTTAGGGATTTTCTAACATCTTCCTGTTTTATCTTGAGTGCTTCAAACCGTTCGGATAATATGACGATCTCCTCATGATGCTTCTGGCTTTCCTCCGCAAGCTCCTGGATCTTCGCGTGTAGCTCGTCTGCTTCCTGGTTGGCTTTGCCGACCTCGTCTCGTAGCTTGAGGATCTTCTTGGCCGCGGTGACCTGGATCTCAAGGGCTCGGATCTTTATCATCAAACGCTTCTCTTCTTCCTTGCCTAGTGGAGCGGATTGTACCTGCCACTCGAGCTGTTGTAGCTCGTGCTCTGCTGTTACGGACTGGAGGAGCTTGGGCGCTGTTTTCTGGAGAGTCTTCAGGTAGGTGATGTTCCGTTTTGCCTTGTCTCGGAGGTTGTCGCGGGTTTTCTTTAGGGCCCTGACTGTCTCGTTGAGTTCGTCGCGGGTCTTCCGGCTTTCTTGGAGTTCAGTGCGTGTAGCGTCGAGCTTGCTTCTTACCTCGGAGAGTGCTCCTAGGAGTTTGCGTTCGTCGGTTTTGATCCGCTGGCGCTCATCTGCGAGCGTTTCGAGATTGGTCATAGCTGGATCCCGTTTTGTAACTGACGGGTTCTGTTTGTTGGATTGGGGGAAGCCGCCTTATAGACGTTCAACTCGCCCTGTCCACGGAGAGGTTGGCTGACGGTGGAGCGGGTTGGGAGTCGTCTGTCCCTTTTCGGGACTGTGCACGTTGACCCTAGTAGCGCTGCAACCGTCAGAGATACTATTGTTGGGATGAAGCCAGAGGTCGTGGCTTTGGAACTGGACGAGGGACGTATGATGGCTCTCGAGAATCCGAAGGCTCAGAGAGGACGGGGAGCGGGAGTATCATTCTTGACTATGGCGTTGCTGGAGAAGTTTGCGGGCCAGATGACCGGGTCGCCGCCTGGAACAGATATGTTGGAGGCGGCTAGGGCGGCCAAGGCTGTGGGGTCTAGGGTGGAGTTCATTGATCTGCCTATCACGAATACGGGTGCGGCGTTGCGGAAGCTGCCTCGGAAAGAGAAGGCAAAGCTGGTGGTTGATGCCCTGGCGAGCCTTGTGGTCTTGCCGTTCAGCAGGATAAACTGGTCGAAGGTGACCGAGGACATGGACTCGCAAATTGGGGCTTTCCGGAAGAGATACCCGGTATTGAGCAGTATATTGATCGATACGCGCGAGGAGCACATGATTAATCAGCTGAAACGGGTAATGGACTCTACCACCGGGCAGGTCTTAGCGGTTGTAGGGTTCGGACACAGGGCTTCGCTGGCGCGCGCGCTGGCGGGCTACATGGAGGGATCCGGGTTTGCAACAAGCTTCTCCTGGCAGGTGTCGACTGGTAGCTGAAAGGGTCCAGGATTCCGCTTGCGGGTTTCAGCGCCATTTCACGAAGGGGCGGAATAGGCCTCTTCGGCGAACGGGCCTAACGGCACCTTGGACCAGGATCCAGGACCCATTCACGGCCACGAAGGAAGGAGGCAATGGCAGGAGCTGATGAACGTGGAATTCTCAGCGTTTCACGAAGGGCGCGGCGCGGGAAAAAGAGACCCCCCGGGGCCATAGATTAGTTAGCAGAAAAAAATAGTTAGTGGAAAAGAAAAGTTAGATTCAAGTATCTTCTTGCCGAGTTTTTCTTGATCTTTCGGTCGGATTAGGCCGACTTTGATAGCTGGCGAAGGAGATACGCGATGGCTTTGTCCAGCTTGGCGCGAGAATCGGGGTCTACCCTGTAAACGTGGAGTTGAATTAGGCTTCGTATTCCGCCTTCCCGGCCGCGCGGGTGGGATTTGAAATAGAGTCCTGGAAACGCCTTGCGTGTGCGGTCTAGCGCGGGCGCGAGCGCTGACTCGATAATCCCCACCAGCCCGATAGAGACCTCCTCAGGCGCTTCTCGCTTTGACGCTCTCAGCATCGAAATGACGGACGCGGTGAAGATGGCTTTCATCTCAGATGGAACCCCTGGTAGCGAGACTATCCTTGTCGTACCAACCTTGACGGTGACCCCGGGAGCGGTTCCGACAGGATTAGGCAGAGGCTCAGCACCCTCGGGCAAAGTAGCCATCTTCCTACGAAACCGGGTTAGACCTGTAGACGCTTCTATGGCACTGTACCGAGTTTTGACCATTACAAAGGCATCCGGATTCAGCACTAGCCGTTTGTTCAAGGCAAGGGCGACCCCCTTCAGAGTCATATCATCATGAGTCGGCCCAAGACCCCCTAGGGTAATCAAAAGGTCCGGCTTTCTTCGAAGAGCACCTGTGACCCCGTCGTTTATTGCCGGCAGAGAGTCGCGAAGAACGGTGATCCTCTGAAGGGTCCACCCGAACCTAGTGAAACGTTTCCCAATCCAATGAGAATTAGTATCTAGCGTGTGTCCGATCAGTAGCTCATTGCCAACAGAGATTATCTCTGCCGTCGGCGATTTCTTCACTCAGTCAGGCCTCAAATCCGGGACTAGTGTTTCTCCAATGAGAGAACAGCAGCTAGTGCCCCAGAGAGAGCGCGGTTCGCGTCCTTCCCAAACCCTATGATCACAAGATCACTTTCGGAGGGACGGAAGAGCTCTCGAATTCGAGCGTCTTCGCGGGGTGAGAGTTCGGCAACTTTCTTGTTATCAGGTGGTATCGAGAGCTTACCATTGACAACTCCGATTGTTAGGGTCCCTTCCGCGCCCACCTTGATGGCCTCGTCTCTTTGCAAGACCCCTGTGATTCCAGGCTTGTACCCTTTGGCCAGATGGATTCCTACAGATACTTTGCCGGGGACGAGCTCTGTCTCATCCAGTTTCTTGATTTTGCGCACCGCTATCTGCTTGAGATACCTCTGCAGGGTTTCTCGTCCTTGCCTCGAAAGCTTGACGCCCGTTCCCTCGCTAACCTCGACCAAGCCCTGTTCAGCGAGCCTCTCCAACAAGCCCCGGGTGACACCATCGTTGATCTGAAGCGCTTGAGCCAGGGCGCGACGTCCGACGGGACCTTCTTGGTCGATGAGTACTAGAGCGTTTAGAAGCTGGACGGGAGTTAGTTGGGGCAGGGGACCTCTAGCCCCCCGACGCCACTTGTCCAACATCTCCTCGAGCATAAGATCCGACAGCCAGTCCGATCGGGCCAATGGAAAGTTAACTCTTCCCAAGAAATGAGAAAGGTTCCTTCAAGCGCTTGGCAACACATAGAAATTATACAACCCGCTCCGCGAGCCTGGTTGGAGGAGAGAGCTTCGTGAACGGTCTGCTGGTTAGGTCTATTGAGGCGTCCGATCGCAATTGGGTCGAGTTCTTTGTCAAATCTCACTGGGGCTCGGAGATTGTCGTTGCAAAGGGCCGGGTCCTTCGTCCTGTGGAACTTGATGGTTTTGTCGGTTTCAACGGAAAAAATCCTGTCGGCTTGCTAACCTACAGGATAGAGGGTCCTGACTGCGAGATCGTCACAATCGACAGCATCGCTCAAGGCGAGGGAGTCGGAACAGCGCTCATTAATGCAGTTAGGGAAAGAGCCAAGGTGAAGGGTTGTAGAAGACTCTGGCTCATAACCACCAATGACAATCTAAACGCTCTGGGGTTCTATCAGAAAAGAGGTTTCCGTCTCATCGCGATCTATCCAGATGCCCTCGAAGCTTCCAGGAAGCTGAAGCCTCAGATCTCCATTAAGGCAGCGAACAGTATTTCCATCAGGGATGAACTAGAGCTTGAACTCGACCTGACCGGGCAAAGACAAGGCATCTTCTGAGACAAATATTGTCCTAAAGTCATTTCAAGGAAAATTCGTATCGGTTACTTTTTCTTGTCGCTGAGCCACCATTTCAGGTAGTCTTTGTGGCGGCGTTTCTTCTCTTCGTCAGCGGATTCTTCGGTGCGGAGCATTTTTTCTCGTCCTTCGAGAAGGTTTTGCTGGGTGAAGGTTAGGCCGCAGCTCTTACACGCGTATTGCTTGATTGCAGGGTCATAACTTAGGTTTCCACCGCACTCCAAGCAATAGTTAGGCAAACTTCTCCTCGACAAGAAATTTGGCTCGCGAACCAGATAAAGATTCGGTTACTCGAAAGGGCCAAAGATGAAAAATTCGGCCGGTAGGCGACGAGATTGGGGTGTTGGCGGAGAACGGTTAATATGTCGACTCTGTCAGTCAGAATTCGATTCGATTGCCTCGATATCATGGCAACCAGCACAAGAAGAAACCTACTGGTGGGGTCAAGCGTAACTGGCGGGGAAAACGCGCCTTCGAGGCCGGTGGAGAACCGGTTGAGACGACCCTTGGTAAGGTTAAGCAGAGAAGAGTGGGAATCCGAGGCGGGGCTACGAAAATAAAACTGGCATCGGCTGACTGGGCTGTTGTCACGGACAAGTCAACGGGTAAGTCGTCGAAATCGAAGCTTCTGCGGGTTGTCAAGAATCCGGCGAACGTTGACTATCAGAGGCGGGGAGTAATCACGAAGGGTGCGATCGTCGATACGGAACTAGGTCAGGCGCGAGTGACCTCTCGTCCGGGACAAGACGGGGTCATCAACGCAGTCCTCGTATCCCAAGCCAGCAAGTCCTAAGATAGAACGGTGAAACCAGGGTGAAAAACCCGGGTCACGTTATCATCTGGCCATTCCACATAGACAGTACGAAGACTAGGGGCCAGGGAAGAAAACTTCCGATAGCGCGAGCGATCAAACAGCCAAACCTCAGAGAAATTGTGCAGGCAGCGACAATCCTAGGCTATGTTCCAGAACCGAAGGAAAAATCGGCAATGCCTAGCCTTCACTGGGAGAAGGCAGGATATGTTACGGTCAAAAAGAGCGCTCCGAAGGTCGCGATGCTGAAATCGATCGCTGTAGAGATCATGAAGATCCGGCAGAAAGAGGCCCAGGCTCTGGAGCCAAAGAAAGACCGGCGGTAGATTCGGACTAGCCGTGTTTCCTGTTTGGGTACATGATGATCTTGCCCGAGCGTCCCGACTTCATCAACGCAAAGGCCTTCGAAAACTCTTCAAGCTCGAACCGGTGAGTTATCAGCCTCGATAGATCCACTTGACCCGCCTTCAAGACTTCAGCTGTTTTGTACCAACTTCCAAAAAGGCGACGGCCAAAGACACCCCGAACGTGGGCGTCCCTGAAGACAATCCAGTTGGCAACATCCAGTTCGATCTTCTTCGAGGGCAGTCCGAAGAAGATCGCTGTTCCTCCGGGACGGAGAACGCTGAACCCTTCTTCGAAAGAGGGTTGTGCGCCTGACATCTCAAAGAACGCATCAACTCCACGACCATCAGTCAAGCGCATGATTTCCTTCACAGGATCTTGTTGAGACCCGTTGATCAAGACGTCTCCCCCCATATCCTTCGCCAGCTTCAACCGGTAATCGACAATATCGATGCCGAAAATCTTGGTCGCGCCGAAGGACTTACAGAGCCCGATAAGGCAAGCACCGATTGGACCGCAGCCAAAAATTGCGACAGTATTCCCCGAGATCTCTGCCGCCGAGGCAGCGTGAACAGCGTTACCGAGGGGTTCTTGCGCTGACGCCACCTCGATCGGAATCTTGCGATCGTTCAACCATGCATGCCGCTCGTTGAGAACGTGGTGCCCTGCGAAACAACCGTCCGTGTCTACGCCTCTGAGGAGCATTCGTTCGCAAATGTGAGCGTTACCAGTTCGACCCTGGAAGCATTTGCCGCAGAAGATGTGGGTCTCGCCAGAGACAATATCGCCTTCGCGGAGGTCGGAGACTTCCTTGCCGACCTCGATGATTTTTCCGGCGAACTCGTGTCCCATTACCATTGGAGGCTTGACCTTGTCTCTAATCGATTCGTGCCAATCGTAGATGTGCATGTCCGTTCCACAGATCGAGGTGGCTTCTATCCGGACGAGAATGTCTCGTAGACCGGGTTTGGGTGTAGGCCATTGTTCGAAGACCGCGCCGGGACCCGGCGACGCCTTCACAACAGCGTGCATCTTTTCTTTCAACAGATTTCCTCGAAACTAGGTGTTAGCCGCGCAAGGAGCGCTGTAAAACGTTTTAGATTAGGAACAAATTATCGATCTCGAGAGTATGAGCCAAGAGTCAGGTTTACAAAGAGCGTCACTTCTAGATGCGTTGCGGGAAGAGCTCAAAGGACTGGATCAGCAGGATCTGCTCTGGCGTATCAGGACCCTTCAAAGTCCATCCGCGCCGCACGCCAAAGTGGACGGCAAGAACGTCATAGTTCTTTGTTCAAACAATTATCTTGGATTGGCGAACCACCCCAAGCTCAAGCAAGCGGCTATTGCTGCAACTAGAAAGTTTGGAGCTGGAACCGGCTCAGTACGTGTCATCGCTGGGACCATGGATCTCCATGTTAGGCTGGAAAAGGAACTGGCGGCTTATAGGGGGACCGAGTCTTCGATCACTTTCCAGTCAGGCTACGCCACGAATCTCGGAACGATAACGTGCCTCGTCGACGAACGGGACCTAATCATCAGCGATGAGTTGAACCATGGCAGCATCATCGACGGCTGTCGTCTGACGAAGGCTGAGAGACGGGTCTACAAGCACAAAGACATGGGGGATCTTGAGAAACAGTTGCAGGGGACGGAACGGTTCCGTAGGGTCCTAATTATTACGGACGGAGTCTTCAGCATGGACGGAGACATAGCGCCCCTGAAAGACATCGTCAATCTAGCTCAAGAACACAATGCGGTGACCTATGTAGACGATGCACACGGAGACGGTGTTCTGGGAGAGAACGGCCGTGGAATTACCAATCACTTCCACCTTGAGGGAAAGGTGGACATTGACATGGGAACCTTCTCGAAAGCTTTCGGATGCGTCGGAGGATATGTTGTCGGTTCGAAAGACCTCTGTGTGTATCTTCAGAACAAAGTCCGAAGCTACCTTCTCTCGGGGTCCCATCCACCCGCCGTTGCAGGCGCGTGCATTGCAGCGCTTCAGCTCGTCCAGAAACAACCGTCGTTGGTCAAGAAGCTCTGGGACAACGCCAGCTACTTCAAGAAGGGACTGAAAGACATAGGCCTCGACACTGGGAACAGCGAGACTCCTATTACGCCGGTCATAGTTGGAGAGGCGAGTAAGGCTCGAGAACTAGCGGACGATCTCTTCAAGCTTGGAGTATTCGTCCTACCAATCGTCTTTCCAATGGTGGCTCGGGACAAAGCTAGGGTCAGGACCATAGTGACAAGTGCTCATACGAGAAAAGATCTTTACACTGCATTGAGAGCTTTCGAGAAGGTTGGCAAACAACTGGCACTAATCTAGCCCTCAAGGATTCTTGCTCGTGGGTTCGAGTTGGCAGCGAAGAAAAAGAAACGAGCGAAGAAGCCCAGGAAACCAGCGTTCACCGTTCGCAAGGCCACCGTGAAAGATCTTCCGACCCTGGTTCGCCAGCGCAGGGCGATGTGGCGTGACCTTGGGGCGAGAGAACAAGGAGAGTTGGATAGAGCCGACAAAGTTTACGCACGATGGGCACGATCGAGAATGAAGAGCGGGACTCTGATGGGCTGGGTGGCCGAGACTGGAGGTAAAGTCCTTGGTGGAGGATGCGTGTGGTTGCAGCCTGTTCAACCGAGGCCAGGATACAATCTCATGATCCAGCCATACCTGCTATCAATGTACACAGAGCCACGTTCCAGAGGACTTGGCGTCGCCTCAGGTGTCGTCGAGAAAGCCCTGGAGTGGTGCAGAAAGAACCGGTTTTCCCAGCTGCGCCTGCACGCGAGCGAGATGGGCCGCAACGTCTACCTCAAACACGGGTTCGAGCGGACCTGGGAAATGAGGCGCAGAATCAAAAGTCTTAGAGAAGACAGCTAGGGCCTCACTCAACGAAAGAAGTTTAGCTATCCATCCTAACCTCGATCTAATCTTGTCCCGTCTAGTTCCCAGGTGCTCTTGCGGTGGAGAGCTAGTGATCGTGGGTGAGAATCGGAGCGCGGAAGGCTGGCGGACAGGCTTCAAGCTTCAATGCAAGAAGTGCCACAAGCGATGGACATACACGGGTGGAACCTATCGCGCGGACACGGGCTCGGGTTGAGAACGAAAATGTCTATCCGAGCGATGGGGGAAGAAATCTCGAACCAAACGCAGGATCTCCCAGGGTTCGCTTCTCAGCTTCGAGAAACGCGCGTTCCAAAGCTCCAACCCTCCACATTGATCTTTGCGGGATCGGGTGATTCATACGCGGCAGCCTTCTTTGCCCAAGAACTCTCCCAGGGAGAGTCCGTAGCTTCGGACCCTTACGAGTTGCTGACGAATATTAGGCGAACTAGAGGGAAGAATCTCGTAATTATCTCCGTCAGTGGCAAAACGAAAACCAACATTGAGCTAGCCAGAAAGGCAAAAGGAATCTCAACACGCACCTTAGCAGTCACCGCCAACCCTGAGAGCCCACTAGCAAGAGAATGTGACGAAACTCTTCTGCTAAAGTATAGAACTACCGGAATGCTCACCTCCGGGACGATCAGTTTTACAACTAGCTTGTTGGCTTGCGCCTTACTTCTTAGGAGTCTGCCGAGGACTATCCAGGTGAACAGCGCTCCAATTGACACCCGATGGTTGTCAACGAACTTGAAACAGGCTGGGAAGGGAGCGTTTCTTTTCATCGGATCGGGGGTAAACTATGCACTCTCCCTCTACGGAGCTGCGAAAATCAATGAAGTCTTGGGTGCAAAAGCGGAGGCTGAATATCCTGAACAACTTGGGCATGCGAAATTGTTCACAATAGACAAGAAACGGGACCTTATCATATCCATCTCGTCGGGGCAGGATAAAGCCTTGGAGAAGCATCAATTGCTTCGTAACGACGGCTTCCGAAGCTCAATCCTAGCGTTTCCAGCTAGTCATGCGGTCAATCGAAGTTTGAGGATTGCGATATACCTTCAACGACTCGCGCTCTCTCTTGCCAGAAGAACGGGAATCGAAGAGTGTGCATTCCTATCAGACAAGAATAGGTTGAATCTCAGCAGCCGTATGATCTACTGAGGCTCCGTGGACTTCCTAGGCTACAGTTTGAAGATGCTTGTATACGTCAAGAAGATCATCAGTGTCCATGCTATGGGATGCGGCGGCTTTCACTTTGGGAACCTTCGCGTTCAGGGCGACAGAATAACGTACAATCCTGAAGACAGGGACATCGTTGACCCAATCTCCCACGTGAACACATCTTGATGGAGGGATACCGGTCCATGCGCAATATTTTCGCAAACCGAGTCGCTTGTCCGGCAGAGTTTCTATTTCCCCCGTGACAATTCCATCCTTGATGCCGACCTTGGACCCGACGTAGCCTTCGAATCCGAACCTTTCAATCAAGTACGCGCATACAAAATCTGGATTATCAGTCAATAGAACAACTCGAATTCTATGACCTTGCAGTTTCTCTACTGTTTCCCTGACGTTCTTGATGACCTCGACCTTTGAGACCTCTCGAAGAATGTCTGCCAGCTTCATTCCCTGGAGAAGCTTGTACTCAGAAGCAAGGCATTCTCTTAGGGTGATTCTTCGATGATGGTACATTTGGTCGAGAGAGTCCCATTTCTCTCCAATTCCTAGGGTTCGCGCCGCTTGGGTGAGAGCTGCTTTGCGAAAGATGGTCCCATCGACATCGAAGGAGACCATTGACAGGAAGGAGAAAGGCGACGCCACCACCTCGTTTGACCTCTTCTAGGTCAGGTGTATTCGATGGTCTTGAACTCTTTCCGCAGTCTTGTCGCGGCTCTGCGTACGCGGCTCGGTTCTTCGCCCTTGTAGACTCTTATGATCAGTTCTGCAACCCTTTCCATATCTCGCGCTTTCATTCCGCGTCGAGTGGACTCGTTAGTCCCAAGTCGGATTCCGTGATCCACTATCATGTTTGCTTCCTCCAGCCTCTCGGAAAACCGGTTCACGTTCTCTTCGCCATTAATGTCGAGGAAAACTTGGTGCGATTCGGTAAACCCGTAGTCTGCGCATTTAACAGGTAGACCTCCCTCGTGGAGTGCCTTTGCAAGAGTCTTGGCATTCCCCATCACCTGGGAGGCGTATTTTGCGCCAATTCTCCGAATCTCATCCAGAGCCCAAGTGAGAGCAGCGATTCTGTTCCAATGAGCATTATCAACCAAGCCAGGAAATTGTCTGTCTTTCACTAGCTCTTTGACTCGGCTAGTTCCGAGAATTATTCCTCCTTGTGGGCCGAAGAAACTCTTGTGCGTCGATCCCAACATTATCGCAGCGCCTTCTTTCAGTGGGCGTTGAAACGCACCTCCTCCAATTAGTCCGAGGACATGGGAGGCATCGTAGGCGACTTGGGAGCCTGCCGACTGACAAGCATCTGCTAGCTCTTTGATCGGATGGGGGAATAGAAAGTAGGATTGGCCGAAGACGACGAGTGATGGTTTCTCGTCTTCGATGAGGGCTTTGGCTTTGTTCACGTCGATGTTCATTCTCTCTGAATCAAATGGGAAGTAGAGATTCTTCACGTTGACAAAGGGTGGATATCCTTCTCCACTGATGCCAGGGTATCCACCGTTGGAGGGGTTCACTGAAAGAATGGACCCACCAGGCTTTGTCAGGGTGGAGATCATGATCATGTCAGCCATGTGCCCTGATAGCGGCCTCAGGCTCGCCCAGTCAGCACCGTAGACTTCGCAGGCCAGCTTCTCTCCTAATGTTTCGAGCTCGTCCATGAACCGTGTTCCCTTGTAGAACCGATCTGTAGCAGTGTATCGGTGACCCATGTCGATGGTTAGAAGTTGGCGAACAGTATTGCTGGTTACGTTCTCGGATGGAATGAGGTTAATACACTCTTCTGCGCGCCAGCGTTGATGCTTGTCAACGATTCGTCTGACCTGGGACGCGTAGGACGTTGAAAGTCTACCTTAGTTGGTTAGACTCTGCGACCGCGTCGACCGCCGGGCCTTCGGGTCCCATCGTGCGGGACAGGTGTCACGTCTTCTATTCGTCCGATTCTGAACCCGTGACGGGCGAGCATTCTGATCGCAGCTTGCGCTCCGGGACCAGGCGTTCTAGCACCATGTCCACCGGGAGCTCTTACTCGAATGTGAAGCGAAGTAATTCCCTTATCTTTTGCGGTCTTGGCGGCTGCTGCAGCGGCCTGCATCGCAGCGTACGGTGTCCCTTGGAGTCTGTCGGCCTTTACGTGTTGTCCCCCGGCGCTTCGGGAAATTGTCTCCGCGCCTGTGAGGTCGGTTATGTGGACCATGGTGTTGTTGAAGGATGAGTAGATGTGGGCTATTCCCCATCTGTCCGCCGGTGCCTTAGCCTTCTCCGCCATGCAGAATTACCTGATAGATTGGGGCTTGAGCCTTACGCGAATTTAAACTCTCCTTGGAGAAGAATCATCCCAAGTTGAAACTTGACTTCTGGCTCTTAGACCTCAACCATGAGGCCCAGGAAGGCAAGTCCGCGATCTGGCTATGGGGAGTTACCTATGACAACCAGCGGGTCCTCGTCATAGACCCCGACTTTCAGGCTTACTTCTATCTCCTGCCCAAGAAAGGCCAGAGCATCGATCAACTCAAAGATAGAATTGAGAGAGAAAGGCCCCATCCGGCGGTTGATAGAGCGGTCATTGAAAAGAGGAAACGCCTCGGTGAAGAGAGACAAGTTCTCAAAGTATTCTGCAAAGACCTTGATACTCTAGCGAAGTGCGCGAGAGAGTGCGTAAAGCAGCTTGGTGTGGAGGCGAGTTTTGAGGACAAGCTTCGTTACTCAATAAAATATCAGAACGAGTTCGAGATCAGACCCTGCCAATGGTACAGCGTCGAGGGAACAGAATCTAGTGTTGACCCGGGAAAACATCATGTCGACAGAGTCTTGGAAACAAAGGGGCATCCAACTTCTATCCCGAGAGAAAACGCTCCCAAGCTACGACTCCTCGCCTTCTCCATCCTAGCCGTTAGTCCGACGGGTTCTCCAACTCCCCTCCGGGATCCGGTAAGAGTTGTCGCATGGAAAAACAACGAAGGGGAAGCCAGTACTATCCAGTCAAAAGGAGACTCGGACATTGAAACAATTGACGGAATATCGGAAGTTCATAAGAGATTTGACCCGGATGTTGTGTTCTCGTTTGGCGGCAACACCTTCGACTGGCCCTACCTGATCAAGCGAGCAGACAAGGCCAAGGCGAACCTTTCCGTTGGAAGAGACGAAGGTCCAGCTCGGCAGAGCCTCTACGGCCACTTCTCCCTTACAGGAAGGGCAAACGTCGATCTGCTGGATTTCTCACGAGATCTCTACGACGTGAAGATCAAGACTGTTGAGAATGTCGCTAAGTTTCTCGGAGTCGAAGCTTCCACTCCAACAATTGACGAGACGGAATACTACGATCGCTGGATCGGTCATGATCGCCCAGCCTTAGTGGGACAGATGAAAGCGCAAGCTATCTCAGTCTTCAACGTTGGAGAAGACGCGCTTGATTATACATTGCAACTCTCGAATCTCTCAGCTCTCCCACCGGACCAGGTCCTCGCAGCTGCTGTCGGTTTCAGAGTTGACAATTACCTGATGATGGAGGCGCACAGGCTCGGCGAGCTGATACCGGCGAGAGAGGAGCTGAATATTATTCCCTACAAAGGAGCAATTGTCCTCGAGCCCAGTGTAGGATTGCACGACAGCGTTGCGGTACTGGACTTCTCAGCTATGTATCCTAGCCTCATGGTCAAGTACAACATTTCCCCAGACACTCTCGTCGATAGGGGAGGCGATGGGGTCTTTGAGGTTCCCGAGGTCGGACATCACTTCCGAAACAATCCTCCAGGATTCTACAAGATCGTTCTAAGTCAGCTCATCGCAAGCCGACAGGCGGCGAAGAGGGAGGCCGCCAAGACACCGCAGGGAACTCCAGAGCACAAGATCCTGAAAGCCCGTGAAAAGGCGACCAAGGTCATCACCAACGCTACGTATGGATACGCGGGCTGGGCCGGGTCCAGATGGTATTCTCGCGAGGTCGCGGAATCCGCCGCTGCTCTCGGACGAGATACGATCAACAAATCCATTGATATCGCTAAGAATCTCGGGCTCAAGGTTCTCTATGGAGACACCGACAGTCTCTTCGTCGGGTATGAAGAGAAACTCGTCAACCAATTCATCAAAGAGATCGACAAGAATCTAGGTCTTGAAATCAACCTAGGACAATTATACAAACGAATCCTGTTCACTGAGGCCAAGAAAAAGTATGCTGGACTATTAGAAGATGGTGAGCTTGATGTTATCGGGATGGAGGCAATCCGAGGAGACTGGTCTAACCTCGCCAGAAATGTTCAGAACGAAGTTCTCAAGCTTGTCCTTCAAGATGGCAACCCATCGAGAGCAACGTCATACGTGACGCGCCTAATCAAGGACCTAGAATCCGCAAAAGTCCCAAAATCCTCTCTTGTAATATGGAAGACATTGACCAAACGTCCCGATGAATACGAGGTCAATGCACCTCATGTGGAGGTGGCACGAAAGATGGCGAAAGAGGGTTGGCCCGTGACCGTTGGAGACAAGGTCGGGTTCATTATCACGAAGAAACCTGGCAAGCTCTACCAGAAGGCAGAGCCGCTCTTCAAAGTCTCACTTGATGAGGTAGATTACGAATATTATGTCCACAACCAGATTGTTCCGGCTGCGGCTAGGGTTCTAGAGGTGTTTGGAATTGCCGAGAAGGATTTGCTTGGGACAGATCGCAGGCAGGTCAGTTTGTAATCGTAGGGCCTGGACTGAACGAAGATAGATCGCTCAGCGTCATGACGTTCACGTTCGGTGGCTTTTTGGCTCCGTCGGATACCCTATCGCCGATGACGAATCTAATGTTCTTTCCGGCGGCAATGTCTAACAATCTCTGAGTGACAACTCCGTCGAAGAGGATCAAGTGCGCGTTTTCGACACTTGGAATTTTCTCTGCAAGCTCGCTGACAGGCATTCGGGACAGCTCCTTTCCTGCCTCATCGAATATCACGGCCTCCAGAGTTCCACGCAGGTCTTTTGCAGCTTCGAACACTGTTGGTGAAAGACTAGGTCTTGGGATGGGCGGTGCTTCTACCCGAGGTTCAGATGGACCGTACCCTCTTTCGTACGGTCGCTCGTATCGTTCCTGCCTCTCAGGCCTCTCCTGACGGGCGAACTGAACTCTTTCAGGCCTCTCGATAGGTCGAGCGAGATTGATTGGGACCTTTTCTCTGAGGGCTTTCATTAGCTCCTTGGGCGTGAGCTCCTCGACTTCCTTCCCGAAGGGTGCACGTGCAACGTAGTCGATGTCCGCGACCTGCTGTAGCTCTTTGAGAATCAAGTCTCCGGCTCTATCCCCGTCGAGGAACGCTGTGACTTCCTTGTCCTTGGTGAGCTTGATGATGGTGTCAGGAACCTTCGTTCCGTTGAGAGCGACAACGTTCTTGATCCCGACCTTCATCAGAAGAATTACGTCCGCTCTACCTTCAACCACTATCAGTGAACCGCTTTCGACTTCGGGACCGGCAGGCAGCTTCTCGGGACCGTACTCGATAAGATCCACGCCTCTTAGAGAGGATGCGACCTCCTTGACGACCTCTTCGGTGCTGGGGGATGACTCGACTACCCATTTGCGGAGAATATCTTTCGCTTTGGTTAGGATCGCGTTTCTCTTTTCCTCGCGTACATCCTCGACCTTTTCTAGCGTAATCTTGGCTTCGCAGGGGCCGATTCTGTCGACGCTCTCGATCGCTGCTGCGATAATGGCGGTCGAGACTTTGTCCAGGCTAGAGGGTATTACAATCGACCCTGTAGTCTTGTCGCGTTTAGAATCGAGGTTGATCTCGATTCGTCCGATTCGTCCCGATTTTTGCAGTTCTCTAAGGTCTAGATCGGGTCCGAAAAGTCCTTCTGTTTGTCCGAAAACTGCACCAACAACGTCAGGTTTTTCGACGACTCCTTGAACGTCGAAGTGTGCTTTTACTATGTATTTTGTAGTCGTAGCGTACTGAGACTGTTCAACCATGAAAGTTTAACCTCCATAATTCATTACCTTCTTTCTGATACCTTCTCTTTTCGATTTGTAAGCGGTAAAGCTTGAGAGCGTAAAGGCTCCAAGCCTAGTATTAAAGCCCGTCTCCAGAGTTCACGACTATCAGGATTGCAAATTATGCCTAAAGAGTTCCACTGGGTATGCCCTTTCCTCTGATCACGAGCCTCAGGAAAAGCGTAATTCTCAATCTATCTGCAGGCGCTCTGTGCATTTGGCCTAGTCTTCGTCTCGTCTAGGTTTCATGCCTCGGGCAACGATGAGCAAAGTGATTCCTGCAACGACAAATGCGATACCAGAAAAAAAAGAGGCAACTGGTAGCAAATAGTACGCCGGCAGTGAATAAGGTGGGCAACCACTAGTTGGACAATCTGTGTAAGTCCTGAAACTAATGATGCCGAAAACACCGATCATAAACAGTATAATTCCTAGAATAATGAGTGCGAATCCCAAAGTTTGAATCGTATGCTTGTCAAATCGTTGCAACTGCGAGCACCCCGACCTTGGACCGATTGTTCCGAATCTTCGCGCGGGCATCGTGTAACCAAGGCATGTTCACAATATGGGACTATCTCAGACATTAAAGCAGTGACGTCGTGCCGAGCTGCCCTCTATGAATAGACCCCCTCGCAAATCCCGCTAAGTACACCGAACCCCCCTGATGTGCGCCAGAGCCGGTAGTTTCGACCGACCCATATCGATATCTGCAAGACCACTAGTATTGGTGCTATAGAAGACCATCACTTCAACTTCCTCATCATCCAAACGAAGACCAGAATAGAATGAAGACAAGGCGGGTAACCGCCCCGAGTACCAGGGGAGCGGAGACGTTCGAGATACGAGGGTTATGTCTAAAAGAAACTGTTCTAAATCGTCAATCGGGATGTTTTCGAATGCCCAAGCCAGCTGTTAGGGTGGGAGTGAACGGGTTCGGTGTCATCGGCAAGCGTGTCGCCGAGGCCGTGTCGAAACAGAAGGACATGAAACTCATCGGCGTCTCCGACGTCGTCGCAGACTACCGCGTAAAGATGGGACAGAAGAAGAATTTCGCAATTTACAGCTCAATTCCGGAGAAACTTCCGGATATGAAAAAGGCGGGAATAGAGGTCTCAGGAGTTCTAGAAGACCTGATCAAAAAGGTCGATGTCATGATAGACTGCACCCCGGCAGGACTAGGCGCAAAGAACAAGGCGCAATACGACAAGACCGGCGTCAAGTCCGTCTTCCAAGGCGGCGAGAAACACGAGCTCACAGGATCATCGTTCGTTGCCCAGTGCAATTATTCTGAGAATCTGAACAAGAGCGCCACGCGGGTCGTGAGCTGCAACACAACCGGAATCTGCAGAACCATTGGAGCGCTCCAGAACGGGCTCGGGGTGAGAAAGGCGAGAGTAGTCGTGTTCCGGAGAGGAACAGACCCATGGGAGAGCCACAAGAATGGACTCATCAATACTGTCGTCCCGGAGGCCCATATTCCGTCCCATCAGGGACCCGACGCGCAAACTGTTCTTCCCAAGCTCGACATTACAACAATGGCCGCGAAGGGACCCTTCAACATCGGCCACCTCCACTTCGCCATGGTCCAGCTCAAGAACAACCCCGAAAGGAAGGACGTCCTGAAAGTTTTGAAGAACGCACCAAGGCTAGCACCTGTAAGGACAAGCGATGGAGTTGACAGTATGAATGCTGTAGCTGAGATCATGCGAGACATGCATAGAGCGAGGGCTGACATGTGGGAAGTAGCCTACTGGGAAGACATACTCAACGTGACTGACGGTGAAGCCAATCTAGTCTACCAAGTCCACAACGAGAGCGTTGTCGTTCCGGAGAACGTGGACGCGGTGCGAGCGCTTACCGGCCTGGAAACCGAAGGTCGAAGGTCAATAACGAAGACAGACGAGGCCCTCGGAATCACAAACAAGTTCGTATAGGAGTCGGCTGAGCACTCGTCCATATCGAGTGGCTAGATTTTATGGGCAAACTAATTAACGGGTTCTCATCGTATCTGGCACGTGGTGATCAACTTCCTGTACTTTTCGCGACTTGCCCTCGGGGCTTTCTGGATCTCCGGTAGACCAGCGCAGCCGCCACTATCACGATGACTGCTAGTGCTCCGACCATTTCGTAGAACAGTGTAGGGTCGACCCCCAATATTAGAGTGGGGGCGTTCTCGATGTTGGTGAGCTGGATGTCGATTTCGACCGGGCTGTGGAAGCTGAAAGTGAAGTAGATGAAGTAATCAGCGGAATCGCTTGTTATGGTCACGGATGAACTGCCTAACTTAGAGTTGTCCACGAAAACGTGCAACTCGTTGATGTTGGGAATATTTGATTTGGGAACCGTCACGCTCGCGTAGCCTAAAGTCCCTGGCGACCCTGTCGCTTCGAAGTGAATCGTGTTGCCAGCGAACTTCACATTCGATAGGGTCGAATTGCTCTTGACGGAGCATGAGAGGTCGTGCCCGCAACCTACGGTGGAAACAGAAGGTGCTGTTACTGTGATGGTGATTGGCGCAGTGTGGGTTGTGGAGCCGCTGGTTGCCGTTATTGTCACAGTGTAGGTGCTTGCGGTGGTTGAGCTGCATGACAAAGCCGCTGTTCCCGAGCCCGTGACAGAGGGAGGGCTGATAGAGTTGCACGTTAGACCTGCGGGAGTCGAGGTCTGAGTGACGGTGACTGTTCCGGCGAAACCGTTGATTGCGGTAACAGTGATGGTAGAGGTTCCGGTAGCGCCCGCATTGACAGTAACACTAGTGGGACTTGCAGTAACTGTGAAGTCCTGGACGATGAAAGTTACTGTCACATAATGAGTGAGGGATCCAACCGCGCCAGTAACCGTTACCATGTAGGTCGCGGCCAGATTTGCGCTACATGACAGAGAAGAGGTGCCAGGCATGATACTTGTCGGGGTTAGACTGCAAATTGGACCAGCGGGAGAGACAGATGAGGTCAAGGCTACTTGCCCGGTGAATCCGTTTAGTGCGGTCACTGTTATCGTAGAGGTGCCTGAGGATCCCGCGAGAATCTGGGCCGGGGTAACAGCACTCGCGGATATGCTGAAGTCGGGCTGCGGGGTGAAGGTTACGATTACGGCGCGGATCAGAGTGCCGCTCGTACCAGTAACTGTCACGCTGAAGCTGACCGTGCATGTACCTCCACCGGTCAGAGTTGACGTGTTTGGTGTTGGAAGGGTGACAGAGGCCGGTGAAATGGAGGCGGTGCAACCGGTGGGCGGATCTGCAGACGTGATTGTTAGGGCAACACTGCCGGTGAACCCGCTTAGTGCATTGGCGGTTATGGTGGATATAGCAGTTCCCGGAGGAACGAAGCTGACCGTAGCGGGACTTGCGCCAAGGATGAAGTTGGTTACATGGAAGAGGATTGT
>Ga0209378_1000265_pt1 | contig 38705 bp, 39 predicted proteins | sample GraSoiAngelo_156_FD_186170 | JGI IMG/M metagenome (GOLD analysis project Ga0209378, IMG submission 186170) | Grasslands soil microbial communities from the Angelo Coastal Reserve, California, USA - 14_1009_13_40cm (SPAdes) (version 2) | ecosystem: Environmental > Terrestrial > Soil > Grasslands ...
CAGCGCCGAACGGAGCGAGTTCGGCAGCGCGTCGACATCGACCTTGAGGCCGACCGCCAGAGCGGTCTTGGGGCTTACGCCCGGGCCGACGCCGCCGTTCTTCGCGCCGATGATGGCGCGATGCAGTTGCAGGGTGTCACCCCAGAACGCCTCGTCGCCGAACGTATCGAAACGGAAGATGTGCCGGCCTTGCCGCAAGAGGTCTTCGACCATACCCGCGCGAAGCGCGCGAGCTTCCGCAGAGTTCGCGACCTCGTCCTCGACCTGATCACAAGGTCGCCCGACGCGGCCAGCGACGGCGGCCTCGCTTTCCGGATCGCGTTCGAGCTGCTGCCGGAAGATCCGAACGACGTCGTCAGACGTGCATGCTGGGGCGGCGCTCAGACCGGCGGCGCCGGTGATCGATGAGGCGACCAAAAGGCTGGCCGCGATAACGGAAGCGCTGGAAAAGAGGCGCTGGAGTAAGCCTGTCGACATAGTCGTTCTCCCGCTGCCACGCGGCGGGTGCGCCGCGTCACCTGCATTTCGCTAGCCGCGACTCGCGAAATCCTCGCCTGTGCTACCGCGAGGCCGGGCGCGTGTCAAGCCGCTCGACCCGGAGGAGCACGCAGCAGGCACCGCCGCGGGGTGCCGGATCGGGAACGGCAGCGAACCCCGTCGCACCGACCGAACGAACGAGGCCCTCGAGGAACGCGAGATTCAGCGTGCAGACTTGGTCGGGAGCCTCGTCCGCGAGGGCTCGCCATGGGCAGTTGCGGAGGCGGATCGAGGTCGCCTCGACCTTGGGTTCATATGCCAGCTCACCCAACGCTCGCACGAGCGCGGAGCGCCGGTTGCCCGAGCCGGCACGGACCTCACGACCAATCTCGCGTCCGACCTCGCGCGCCGCGGACAAAAGCCGAGGATCGCGCGCGGACGACCGCCCTCGATCGGAGCGGCGCAGGATCTTGCCGAAAACGCCGTAGCTGCGCCGCGGCACGCTGAGCTCGAGCGCCGGTCGAGGCATCCGGTAGCGCTTCGCCGGCCGGCCTCGCCCTCGTGACTCCGCGAGTCCGGGGGCGACCTCAAGGAGCCCGGCATCCACGAGCCTCTCGAGGTGGAACGTCGCGACCGGCCGGCCGCTTCGGACTGCGGCGGCCGCTTCATCACGGTCGACCGGCTCGTCCCGCGAGAACACGAATTCGTAGATGGCCCTGCGTAAAGGCGCCGCAAGAGCGGCGATCGCGCCGAGCGAATCCAAGCGATCGTGCGTGAGCCTCTTCGGCACGTGCGCATTATTCCCGACCCGGCGCGTTGACAGCCGCACCCATGGCGATTAAAACGAGCAACGGCTCGCGAAAAGCGCTCGGGCGGGCCCCCGAGCAGAGCCGCGGGGCCCTGCGATGATAGGGAGCGATGGCCGAAAACCACCCCAGAGGTGCGAGCGTCCTCCAGCCGAGGTTCCCCGGGGTCCCCTGGGTGCGGATACGCGGTTGGCTCGGCATCGTCGCCGCCGCCGCGGCACTGCTCGCGACCTCGATGGCCCTCGCGTGGGCGCCGACAGACGCGGTGCAGGGTGACGTCTACCGAATCATGTACGTACACGTCCCGTCAGCGTGGCTCGCCTACCTCGCCTTCGTGGTGGTCTTCCTCGCGTCGATCGGGTGGCTCTGGTCGAGGCGGCCCATCTTCGACGCGATCGCGGTGTCCTCTGCCGAGATCGGCGTGCTATTCACGGGGCTCGCGCTCGTAGCCGGGTCCATCTGGGCGAAACCGACCTGGGGAGTCTGGTGGACGTGGGAGCCCAGGCTCATCACCACGGCGGTGATGTTCGTTATGTACGTCGGCTACCTGTTACTGCGCGGGCTCTCGACCGACTTCGAGCGCCGCGCCACCCGCGCTGCCATCCTAGGCGCCGTGCTCGTGCTCGATGTCCCGATCGTCCATCTTTCGGTCCTCTGGGCCAATTCGCTGCATCAGTTGCCGACTGTGCTCCGCGCCGGGGGCTCCCCGGCGCTGGACGCGTCGATGCTTCTGACGCTCATCATCTCCGTCGCTGCGTTCACGCTCATCTATGCCTACCTGATGGCGGCAAGGGTCGCGGTCGAGGTCGCCCGCCGCGAGCGGCTATGGATACCAACGTAGCTTTCATCGTCGCCGCGTACGTCATCGTGTGGGGCGTGCTGCTCGCCTACCTGTGGTCCCTTCGCGCGCGCGGTGCTTGAGCGGATCGGAGCGCGCCGCGTCGTACTGATCGCGGCCCTCGGCGTCGCCGTGCTCATGGGCGCGTTCGCGGCGACGAACCTCGCGCCGAACACGGTCTATTACCTGACGCCCACCGAAGCGAAGGAGCGCGCCATCCCGACCGGCCAGACTGTTCGGCTGGGCGGCCTCGTCAAGGCCGGATCGCTGACCATGACGTTCGGAAGTGTGTCCGTGAGGCAGATGCCGACCTTCGTGATCACCGACGGCACCACCGAGGTGCAGGTCGTCGCCACCGGAGCGGTTCCCGGTCTCCTGCGGGAGGGTGCGGGCGCTGTCCTCGAGGGGTCCTTCAGCTCGGACGGTGTCTTCATCGCGACGCAGGTGATTGCGAAGCACGACGAGGTATATACGGCACCGAAGGCGGGAGCGACGCCGTCGCATCGGACGACACCGTGAGCGCTGGGGATCTCGGCGCGGCTGCGCTCCGTGCGGCGCTGTTCCTCGCGCTCTGGGGCACGGGCGCCGCCGCGTATGCCGCGTGGCGCCGCGACGCACGCGCTCTTGTCTCGGCGCGGATCGCTGCCGGTGTCGGCTTCGGCCTGGTCGTTGTCGCGGCGCTGTCGATGATGTTCGCGCTCGCGACCCACGACTTCACGATCCTGTACGTCGCCGAGAACAACGCGCGCGAGACGCCGACCCTCTACTCGATCATCGGTCTCTGGGCGGCCCTCGAAGGGTCGATCCTCCTATGGACGGCGATCCTGGCAGGCGCGACCGCGTACGTCGCGTTTCGCGGCACGGCGGCGATCCCCCGGCTTGCCACCACCGCCCTCGTGGTGATGTTCGCGATGCTCACGTTCTTCCTCCTATTGATCACGACCCCCGCGGCGGACCCCTTCGTGCGCCTCGCCCTCGCGCCGGAGAACGGGAACGGGCCGAACGCGCTGCTCCAGAACCATCCGCTCATGGCGCTCCACCCGCCGCTCCTCTACCTGGGGTACGTGCTCACGTCAGTCCCATTCGCCTATGCGTTGAGCTCCCTCATCCTCGGGGAGGGAGGCGATCGTTGGCTCGTCGCGACGCGACGCTTCGCGCTCGTGTCCTGGGCGCTCCTCGGGGTCGGGATCGTCGCCGGGGCGTGGTGGAGCTACGCGGTGCTCGGCTGGGGTGGCTACTGGGCGTGGGACCCGGTCGAGAACGCCGCGATCATGCCGTGGCTCACGGCGACCGCGTACCTGCATTCGGTGATGGTCGAGGAGAAACGCCGCCTCCTGCGCACCTGGAATCTCGCTCTCGTCATCGCGACGTTCGCGCTGACCATACTTGGCACCTTCCTCACCCGAAGCGGCGTGGTCAATAGCGTGCACTCGTTCACGCAGTCCGCGATCGGACCGCTCCTGCTCGGCTACCTCGTGACGATCCTCGTCCTTTCCGTCGGGCTCCTGCTCTGGCGCTCGGGCCGCCTGCGCGACGCGGGCGCGATCGGCGCGCCGCTCTCGCGGGAAGCGATCTTCCTCTTCCAGAACGTCGTCTTCATGGCCGCGATGCTGACCGTGCTGCTCGGGACGCTCTACCCGCTCATCGCGGAAGCGGTCTCGGGCGCCCAGCTCTCGATCGGCGGCCCGTACTTCGACCGCGTGGAGATCCCCCTCGGGCTTGCGCTCCTTTTCCTGATGGGCGTGGGCCCGCAGCTCCCCTGGCACGGCGCATCGCGCGCGACGCTCGAGCGCCAGTTCACCGCGCCCCTCGCGTGCGCGGCCGCCGGCGCGCTCGCCGCGGTCGCCACCGGTACGACCGCGACAGCGGCTGTGCTGACGTACGCCCTCGCCGCGTTCGTCGCCGCCACGGTGGTGCAGGAGTTCGCGCGCGGGATCCGCGCGCGGCGCGCGCTCCATGCGGAAGGCGCGCTGATCGCTTTCGCGAACCTCTTCCGGCGCAGCGGGCGGCGCTACGGCGGCTACGTCGTTCATCTCGGGATCGTGCTCGTCGCGCTCGCGATCGCGACGAGCCAGGCGCGCACCGTTGATGCGGAAAAGACGCTGGCGCCCGGCGAGACCCTCGCCATCGCGGGGTATACGGTCCGGCTCAGTGCTCTGCGCTCGGTCCACGAGCCGCAGCGCGACTCGGTGGTCGCCGACCTGGAGATCACCGGCAACGGCAGCGGCTCGCAGCTTCACCCCGCGCTGGTGCAATACCCGAGCAGCGCGTCCGCGGTCGGCTCGCCGGGCGTTGGCGCCGGGATCCGCGACGACCTCTACACGATCCTCGCGGCATATGACCAGAAGGCCCTCTCGTGGGCCACGATCCGGATGCGCGTCATCCCGCTCGTCTCGTGGCTCTGGCTCGGCGGAGCGGTCGTCGGGGTCGGCGCGGTGATCGCCGCCCTGCCGGCGCCGCGACGGCGCATCGCCCGTCAGCTCCCGCTCGCGGAAGCACCGGCGCCGGCGAAGTGATGCTCTCGCGCGCCGTTCGCGTCGCGATCGTCGTGGCCATGCTCGGTCTCGTCGTGACGCTCGCGCTCGCGTTCCGGCGTGATCCGCACGACATCCGGACGGGCACGATCGGTAAGCCGGCGCCCGCCTTTGTGGCCGACCGTCTCGATGGAGGAGGCACGCTATCGCTCTCCGATTACACCGGAAAGGTCGTCGTCGTGAACTTCTTTGCCTCCTGGTGCCTGCCGTGCACGCAGGAGAATCCCGCGCTCGTGCGCGTGTACGAGCGTTATCGCGGGAGCGACGTCGTGATGCTCGGCGTCGTTTATCAGGAGTCGCGCGACAGCGCCCTGTCGTACGTCAAACGGATGGGCATCAACTGGTCGGCCGTCGCCGACGACGACGGCCGCGTCGCGCTGTCCTACGGCGTCTTCGGTCCGCCCGAGACCTTCTTCATCGGACCGGATGGCGTCATCGCGGGACGGCACATCGGCCCCATCGACGAGACGACGCTGATCACCGGAATCGAAGCACTGCGCCGTGAGGCCACGCGATGAAGACGCGGATCGTCATCGCTGCCGCGTTTCTCGCGCTCGCGGCGGCGCTCGTTCTTGCGGCGCGCCCGCACGAGCCGACCGCGGATGAGCGCGTCGATCGTATTACCGCCGAGCTGCGATGCCCGGTCTGCCAGGGCCTGTCGGTGAAGGACTCCCCCTCCGAGACGGCGCGCCAGATGCGCGATCTCGTCGCCGAGCGCGTCCGCGAAGGTAAGTCGGATGCCGAGATTGAGGCCGAGTTCCGCGCCGCCTACGGCGACTGGGTGCTGCTCTCGCCTCCGATCGCATCGTGGAGTGGCCTGGTCTGGCTGGCGCCCCTCGCGGCGATCGCCGCTGGACTCCTTCTCGCGACGGCGCGCGTGCGTGGCGGCGCGCCGATCAACGTTGCCGAGCCCAGCGCAGCCCAGGTCGCGGCCCTGCGCGAGCGCGTCGCGCGCGAGGAGGCGGCGGAAGGATGAGCGTCGCCCTCTTCGTCGCGTTCGTCGTCGCCGGGATGGCCGCGGTCATCGCGCCGCTCGCACGCCGCCCGATCGCCTGGCCCGCCGATCCGCCCGACGAACGCGACGACGTCGCACGCGCCGTGAGCTCGCTCCGCGACCTCGAGTTCGCGCGAGCCGCGGGCACGATCGCTCCAGCGGACTACGCCCGACTGCGCGCGACGCTCGAACGCGATGCGTTCGCACGGCGGGCCGACGAGCCGGGTTCTACCGCACCGGTGCGCACGCTGCTCGCCGCCGCCCTCATCGCCGGCGTGGTCGCCGGGGTGGTCGCGGTCACGCTGCCACGCTCGGCCGGGGACCGCGCACCCGGCGAGACGGTCACCGGGACGGTGCCACGGTCGAATGACCTCGGGTCTCTGGAGGCGCGCGCGCAGTCGCTCCCGAACGACATCCCCACGCAGCTCGCGCTGGCCGAGGCCTACGTCCAGGCGGGACGGCCGAGCGATGCCGTCCCGCGCTATCAGGCTGTGATAACGCGCGACCCGAACAACGTGTCGGCTTTGGACGGACTCGCGCTCATCCTCGTCGCATCCGGGAGCAACGACGGCGCGATCACCGCGGCGGACCGGGTCCTCGCGCTGCGGCCACGCGATTCCGACGCGCTGTTCGTGAAGGGCCTCGCGCTCTACAACAAGAAGGATTGGAATGGCGCGGTGGATATGTGGACCGTGTACCTCGACGTCGGCGAGTTCCACTCGGCATCGGACATGGTCCGAGCCCTATATGCGGATGCGAAGGTGAAGGCGGGCCGCTGAGGTCTCGCTGTTCACGCTTGTCGCCACTTACACTTAGCAAGTCGGGCGATCACCGATGCCCTCCGTGGCGGGATTAGCCTAGTGGTTAAGGCCCCAGATTGTGGATCTGGTTACGCGGGTCCGATTCCCGCATCCCGCCCTGTAGTCAGTACGTACGAGTGCTATTGACACGACGTCCCTGGTCGCGCATAGCTGCAGTCGTAGCCGTGTATTGGTTGGCCGGGATCCTCGAGGGCGAAGGTTCGTTCCTCGCTGGTCCGCCATCCGCGCCCAGCTGTCCCGCGATTCGTCTACCGATGACCGACCCGGACATCGTTGTCCGGGTCGCGCGCCTGTTCCAACGAGCAGCCGTTGCGACCAGGCCGCGGCAGAGTCATCACAAAACAGCACACGTCACTACGATCAAAGGCGCAGGCGCGGCGCTCCTAATGCAGTGGCTAGCGCCTCTGCTGAGCCCCCGTCGAAATAGGCAGATCGAAAGGGCTCTCCGCTGTCGTGATTCGGAGGCCCGAAGGCGGCCGCGGACCCAGATCGTCTCGCTGAACGAGGAGCTCGTAACCGAAGGCACCGAGGTCAGTTGGAGGGCGGCGGGCCCAGCCGAACGTACTGCGTGGCTGGCCGGTCTGCTCGAAGGCGAAGGATCCTTCATTGCCGCCAGGTTCGGCAGCCACAGTTATCCCAGGATTTCAGTCACCATGGGCGACCGCGACGTCCTCGAGCGCGCGATGACCCTCATGCCCGGGAGCCACCTGTACGACGCCAACGACTCGCGCTTTGCCGAGCGCGGCTGGAACGAGGCCTGGATGGTCCGACTGAACGGTCCGCCTGCGGCCGAGATCATGAACGCAGTCCGGCCATGGATGGGACAGAGAAGGACATCCACGATCGAACGCGTACTCCGCGCATGGCATCCCATTCGTTTGATTCCCGCGCCTGCGATCTGCATCGTGGCGGGCTGCGGACGACCGCATCGTGGGCGCGGCCTCTGTCACGCGCACTACATGAGCTGGTCGCGCGACCGCGTGAAGGGCCGCATCCCCAGGATCACTCCCCTCCGCTAGGCCGCTGTCAACACATGCCTTCGCGACTGGACGCGTGGTCGCGCGCCGAGGGTTACGCCGCTGCGCTGAACCCGGCTAGGTCCAGTTGGTCATCCTTTTCCCTCTCCACGCGAACGCGACTTTTCTGGCGGTGTCGGCTTCGTGCGGTCGCGCGTCACCGTAACTGTCGGGGTGGCGTTCTCACGATCGTTCGCGCGAACGTCACCTGACGTCGTCCTGGTGACCGGTGAAGGCGACGGCTGCTTCGGACCGCGCGCGCTTGGCGACGACGCGGGTCGGTTCGGGGCGGACGCAAGCGTCGCAGCGGCCGCGGGATCTGCCCGCTCGGTGGTCTTCCCGCGGGATGCCTTCGACTGCTGGCCGGCGGTGACGCGGACCGCCGTCGTCGCGCCGGGATGCACCGGGTCCGGCGCGCTGTGGATGACGGTGCCTTCGCTGGTGGTAACGGTCGCCGTGACACCGTCGGGCTCGACTGTCACGTCGACCGCGAAGATCGTTCCGCGCACGGTCGCCGTCGAGCTCGGGGTACGCACCTCGTACCGAGAGCCGCCGGTGATGAGCTTCGTGACCACGTGCCAGGTGCGGCCGACAGCCTGCCACATGGCGACGACCGTTCCGCCGTCGGGCGAGCTGGAGAGCCTTTCCACGACGAGCTCGGTGTGCGCTTCGATGCGTACCGTCGAGCCCTCGAAGTACGTGATCTCAGCGAGGGCGCCCGATCCGGTGCGGATGGCGTCACCGGCGACGATGACGTCGCCTTCATTGGCTGGCGCGACGGTGCCGTCGGCATGACGAACGACGACATCGCCCCTCACCGCGCTCAGCGTGCTGATAGCGGCACGCGCGTCCGCCTCCGGCGCGAGCGCGGCGCTCGCGCCAAAGACCAGGGCGAACCCCATTGCGAGAGCGAGCGAGGCGGCGAGGCGTGATCGTGAAGACCAGAGCAACTTGGCCTCTCCCCAGCTCCACACGTCGGCCACACCACCGGCCGAGCGTGCGATGCGACTGGGCTAACGCCGCTAGGCCCTAGTACGTTCGGTCAGTCAGGTTTCAAGCAGCGCGCGCGCGCGATGACCACGCGACATCGTGTCGCGCGCCGACTCATTTGCGCGGTTTGCTGATCTAGTCGCGTGGCGGCGAATATTCCGAGAGCGCGACCAGGAACGGTCGTGTGCGCCCAGGTTGAACTGTCAGCGGCTCTCGCAATGTCGCTTTCGCGAACACCGGAACACGAAGTCCATGCAGCCGCTGGGTGGTTCGGGTCCACTCCGTACCACAGACCGGACAAACAAACAGGCCTTCCCTTAGGCGTTCGCCATGCGCAAGGAGGATCTTCGCGCAGCAGCGCTCCACGTTCGGCTCGTGTCCGTCGGCCGCGGCCAGATACGGGAACTCGTCCTGCGGTCCTTTGCGTGTGCGACGCACGAACGATCGGCCGTCAGCGCGACGATACGAATCGTTGGCCGTTTTCGTCCACTCGGTCGTGCACTCGGGACAGCGGAACGCGCGATCCACTTTGTAGAAGCCGCCCCACTCAATGATCCAGTCCTCGCAGCAGTCCGCGAGGATCGTTCGCTCTTCCGTCGCGTTCATCGCTTTCCTCCGAGCAGCCAGCAGAGCAGTGCTTTCTCCGTGTGCATGCGGTTCTCGGCCTGATCGAACACCGCGCTGTGCGGTCCATCGATGACCTCGTCGGTGATCTCTTCGCCGCGATGCGCGGGCAGGTCATGAAGGACGATGGCATCGCGCTTCGCCTGGGCGAGCAGCGCCGCGTTCAACTGGAAGCCCTGGAAGGCACGACGTCTTCGTTCGTACTCCTGCTCCTGACCCATGCTCGTCCAGACATCGGTGTAGACGACGTCGGCGTCGGCGACCGCGGCGGCCGGGGCGTTCCCGATCGTGATGCGCGCGCCGGTCCGCTTCGCGGCGGCCTCCGCGAGGTCACGGTAGCGCGGTAGCGGCTCGTAGCCCGCCGGCGTCGCGATCCGGAGCGTGGCGCCGGTCTTCGCCACAGCGAGCATGAGCGAGTGCGCGACGTTGTTGCCGTCCCCCACGTATGCGATCGCGACGCCGTGCAGGTCCGGACCCGCACGTTCGCGGATGGTGAAGATGTCCGCGAGGCCCTGGCAGGGGTGCGAAAGGTCAGAGAGCCCATTGATCACCGGCACGTCGCTGTAGCGCGCGAACTCCTCGATCGTCTCGTGCGCGTTGACCCGGAGGACGACCGCGTCGGCCATGCGGCTCACCACGCGAGCGACATCCGAGACGCTCTCGCGCCGACCGAGGCCCACCTCCGCGGGAGAGAGATACACGCAGTGGCCGCCGAGCTGCGCCGTCCCGACGTCGAACGAGAGACGCGTCCGGAGGCTCGGCTTCTCGAAGACGAGAGCCACGGTCCGCCCGCGCAAGTCGGAGCGTGCGGCACGGTCCGCCTTCAACCGGGCGGAGAGGTCGAGCAGTGTCGCGAGCTCGTTTTCTTCGAGGTCGGCGAGCGAGACGAAGTGGCGAACGCGCGCCGCGACGGCGGTCATGAGAGAGCGCGGAGGCGCGGGCGACGTTCCTCGACGAGCCGTACGAGCGCGTCGGCGACCCGCGCGGCGTCATGACGGATGGTGTCTTGCTTGAGCCAGAGATCCCGCGGACCACTCCACTTATCGATGACCGGCGCCGTGACCGGCCGCACGCCGAGGTCCACGATCTTCGCGAGCTCCTCCGCGCTCGGCTCGAGGTAGACCAGGCCGCGCTCGGCGTAGTGCGCGCGGAGGTGATCGGGGGGCGGATCGTCGTTGATCAAGACCACGTCCAGACCCGATCCACCGAGGTAATCGCGTACGACGCGCACGTGATCCGCGATGCCGAAGCCGTCGGTCTGCCCAGGCTGCCGCGTGGTGTTGGCAACATAGACGACGAGGCCCTTCGCATCGGCGATCGCGCGCGCGATGTCCGGAACGAGGAGACACGAGCAGACGGTGGTGAAGAGGCTCCCCGGTCCGAGCGTGATCAGATCGGCGGCGGCGATGGCTTCGATGCTTCCATCCGTTGCCCGCACGTCGTCGTCCTTGAGGTAGATCCGCTCGATCGGCGCCTTGCCGGCGGCGCGGACATTCACCTCTTCCTCCACGACGGTGCCGTCGGCGAGCGTGGCGCAGAGATGCGTGTTGTACAGGGTCACCGGAAGCACGCGTCCCCGGATGCGGAGAAGGCGCGACGCCTCCTCGACCGCGCGGAGGAACGATCCCTCCTGCTGCGTGAGCGCAGCGAGGAAGAGGTTGCCAAACGCCATCCCGGAGAGCTCTTCGCTCTTCTCAGTCTCGAAGCGGTGGGAGAAGAGCTTCACCAGCGCCGGGTCACCCTCGGCGAGGACCGTGAGCGCGCTCCGGATGTCACCCGGGGCGGGCACGTCGAGCGCGATGCGGACCTTTCCGGTCGACCGACCCGAGTCGGTGACGGCGATGAGCCCGGTGATGTCCTCGGTATGCCGGCGGAGTCCGGCCATGACCGTCGGAGCGCCGAGCCCGCCGCCGACACACACGACCCGCAGCGCTGTCACGCGCCGAATGGTCGCAGATATGCGCTAGGGGCTTGGCCTTATTCAGCCCATGGCGGGCTTTCGGATGTTGTCGTCCTTGCCGACCTCGATGCCGTAACGCTCCGCTGCCGCGAGGATCTTCTTCCGCGCCGCCTCCTTGGCGCTCGCCGATTCGAACTCGGTCTGGTTGAACCGTGCCATCGCGTTGCGCACGTGGGCCTCGTCGGGGATCGGCAGGTGACCTTCGCCGTTCTTATCGACGTACGCGAACTCTCGCTTGTCGAGCTTCTCCCGGTCTGAGGTGTCCAGCTCAGGCATGACTAACTCCTTTTCATTGATCCGACGAGCGGTCGCTGCACAGAGCGTTCCGGCACCGGACAGACGCGAGAGGGCAGTCGCGGCCCGAGCACAATGACAGAGGCCGCTCGACCGGAGGGAGGTCTATGAAGCAACGACCGACGAGGTACGTCCCGTTCTGGGCGCTGCAGTTCGCCATCGGCGCTCTCGTCGTGCTGGTCGCGATCGCGATCGTCGCCGCGCTGATCGGCCCGGTCGTGCGAGGCCCGACCGCGTTCTTCGACGAGCTCGGCAAAACCATCAACCGCGTCGCGCCGCAGCCACAGGCTGACCTTCGGAGTGACGATCAGGTAAAGGCTGTGATCCGGGCCATGCCCGAAGGCAAACTACGGGTCGGAACGATCGTCGAAGAGCAAGACCGGGTCGTCTTCACGATCACGGCGGATCGCTCCGCGGTCCGGGCCGCGGTGCGACCGGGCGACGAGCTGCGGATCGGGCGCGACGGGAACGTCGAGATCGTCCCAACAGGGATCCCCGGCGTCATCGATTCGTTGCAAAGGGCCATCGAGGACTTGAAGCGGAAGTTCTTCGGACCGTAGAAAGACGAAAGGGCCGCCCTTCGGCGGCCCCTTTCGACCAAATTGATGCGGGCTAGCTCGCCTTGCGTGTCTCGACAAGCGCCCGCGTTCCGACGACCGTTCTGGCGACCAGCTCCGTCCGCCAAGCCTTACGACGCTCGAGGGCCTCGGTGAAGCCGCGATCGTACGCACCGATCGCGAGGAATCCGACGATGATCATCCCAAGTGCGATACCTGCCATGAGTCCGATCGCGAAGAGCACCACCGTTTTCCTCTTTCTTTCGCCGCAGGGCGAGGTCGTCTTCCGACGCTTGAGCAAACCTCGTGCCACGGCTCGTCCGCTCCCGCGCGTGGCACCATCACGCGCGTGAGCTGCGCCGCCGTCCTCAAGGCGGTGGGGGTTGGAAAGCGCTTGGGCAAGGCCGAGGCCTTGCCCGTGTCTCCCTCCCCCACCTGGAGGCGAGAACTACGGAATGCTCGACACGAAGCTATCAGGAAAAGACTCGTACATGGAATGGCCGGCGGGTTTAGCGCCGGCGCACTAAGCGCGCGGCGGCAATCGTTACCGCTTGTTGATCTTCTGGACCGGCGCAACGGTGGCCGTCGCGGGCCGAATGCCGACGGATGTCACGCTTGGCTTCATGCTTCCCGGCGGACCATGGTCTCTCGCGCCGCCAACACCGTGACGGCGCCCGGCTCCTGACGTGGCCTGCTTCATCTGTCGCATCGTGGCGCGTGAAGCTCCCGCGAGCATCGTGCTCGAGGATCAGAGCACGGTGGCTTTCGTTGACATCAGGCAACCCAACGAGGGCCACATCCTCGTCGTGCCTCGCGCGCACATCGAGACGATCGACCTCCTAGAAGGGACGACCGCCGCGGACCTAGCCTGGGCTACCGTCAGAGTGGCCCGCGCGGTGCGCCGTGCGTTCCGACCGCCGGGAATGAGCGTCTGGCAGGCGAACGGAGAAGCCGCCGGCCAGGACGCACCGCACATCCATTTCCACGTCCTCCCGCGGCACCACGGGGATGGATTGCTCCGTGAGTACCCGGATGCGAACCCGCGTACGTTCGGGCCCGCCGACCCAGGGCTCGAGCGGATCGCCGACCGCGTGCGCCGCGGGTTGACCTAGCCGGTCAACGCGCCTTCAGCGTCTGCCCGTCCCGGCGAAATAGCAGAAGGGGCAGGATATGCCCCGCAAAGGAGGCTGCCGTGCGTCTATCGCTCATGCCCAAGAAGAGCCAGTTCTTCGTCCTCTTCGAGCAGCACGCTCAGAACGCCGTCGAGGCAGCCGAGGCACTCGCGAAGCTCTTCGGGGACTTCACCGAAGTCGAGAACAAGGTCCGCGACATCCACGCCATCGAGCACTACGGTGACAAGCTGAATCACGAGATCGTGCGGCACCTCAACGAGACCTTCGTGACGCCGCTCGACCGCGAAGACATCGTCGGTCTGGGGAGCAAGATCGATGACATCACGGACGTGTGCTACGACGTTGCGGAGCTGGTTCAGCTCTTCAAGGTCACGAGCATCCGGCCCGCTGTGGTCCGGCAGACGCAGGTCCTCGTGACGGCCGCCCGCGAAGTGCTCCTGATGCTCAAGACGCTCGAGGGCCTGAAGAACCTCGAGCCGCACTGGATCAAGATCCACACACTCGAAAACGAGGGCGACCAGATCTGGCGCGAGGCGGTAGCCGAGCTTTTTGCGGGGACAGACGACGCGATCGAGATCATCAAGTGGAAGGACATCTACTCGCTGGTGGAGGTCGCGATCGACCGCTGCGAGGACGTCGCGAACATCGTCGAGACCATCAAGGTGAAGCACAGCTAGCTTGGACTCCGCGACCGCGCTCCTGGCCGTCGTCGTCCTACTGGGTATCGCCTTCGAGTTCGTGAACGGTTTTCACGACGCCGCGAACGCGATCGCCACGGTGGTCGCGACCCGCGTGCTGACGCCGCTTCAAGCGATCCTCATGGCCGGCGCGCTGAACTTCGTCGGCGCGCTCACCGGTGAGGCGGTGGCAAAGACCGTGGGCAGCGGGATCGTCGACAAGGCGGTCGTGTCGCAAGACGTAGTGGTCGCAGCGCTCGTGGCGGCGATCATTTGGGACCTCATCACGTTCGTGGCCGCGCTTCCGACGTCGTCGAGCCACGCGCTCATCTTCGGAGTCATCGGTGCCGCCTTGTCGGCGCACAGCACTGACGTGATCATCCTCGACGGGCTACAGAAGACGTCGCTCGGAATCGTGTACTCACCGACCATCGCGTTGATCGGCGGCTACATCGTCATGCTCGCGATCTACTGGCTACTTCGGAACGTCAGCTATCGGTTCGTGAACAGTTTCTTCGGCCGCGCCCAGATCCTCTCGAGCGCGTACATGGCGTTCAGCCACGGCGGCAACGACGGGCAGAAGACGATGGGCGTCATCGCCCTCGCGATCTACGCGTTCCACGGGAACACCGGGGCCTTTGTCATCGACACGTGGGTGAAGGTCGTCTGCGCACTCGCGATCGGCCTTGGGACCGCGACGGGCGGCTGGCGGATCATCCGAACGATGGGAATGCGCATCACGGCGCTCAAGCCCGTCAACGGCTTCGCCGCCGAGACGAGCGCCGCGACAGTCATCGAAATCGCGACTCGCTTCGGGATCCCGATCTCGACCACGCACGCGATCTCCGGGGCGATCCTCGGCGTGGGCGCCACGCGCCGCCTGTCGGCGGTCCGCTGGGGGATCGCCGGGCGCATCGTGACCGCTTGGGTCCTCACGATCCCGGGCTGCTTCGCGCTCGGCTACGGGACCGCCACCCTTTTGCGCGCGGTCGGAGTGCATCCTTAGCGCCTTGACCGTCGCGAGTAGCAGGCCCGACCGCACGCGGTACGCGCCACCCTCGCTCCCGCTTCCGCTCCTGCAGCGGCAACGGCTGCTCGATCGACTGGGGGGTGCCGACCGGCATCGACTGACGCTCGTGCATGCCGCGGCCGGCTACGGCAAGACGACCCTCCTCGCGCAGCACGCGGACCTTCTCCGCGCTTCCGGGCGGCGCATGGCCTGGCTCACACTTCAACGCGGCGACGAGGATCCATTCGTGCTTTTCACCGACCTCGTCGGTGCGCTCCGGCGCGACGACGCGGAGTTCGGCGAGCAGCTCCTCTCGTCGCTCGAGCATGGACGCAGGCTCGAGCGAAAGCTGCCGCAGCTCGCGCAGGCGCTCGCCGACGAGCTTGCGTCGCTCGGCGAGCTTGTCCTCTTCGTGGATGACCACCCGAGCGTGCAGGGCGGCGCGCCGCTCGCGATCTTCGGCAGTGAGCTCGTCGAGCTCCTTCCCGACAACACGCACCTGGTCCTTGCGACCCGCAGGACGCCCCAGCTCGGGGGTCTTCCGCGGTGGCGTCTCGCGGGCTCGGTCCTGGACATCTCCGCGGCCGAGCTCGCGTTCACGCGTTCCGAGGCGATCGAGCTCCTGCGCGGTGAATTCGGCCTGGACCTTCCCGAGCACGCCGTCGACGCGATCTATGGGCGCACGGGCGGCTGGCCCGCGGGCCTGCGACTCGCCGCGGCGTTCGTGCGCGAGCGCGGCTGGCGCGAGCTCGGTGAGTTCCGCGGAAGCGGCGCCGAGCTGTACGCGTACTTCAACAGCGAGGTCCTCGGCCGCGGCTCGCGTGCCGACCAGGACACGCTCCTGCGATGGTCGCTGCTCGAGCGCCTCGAGGAGGACGAGTCGGTGGCGGCGGGTGGCGCGTCGCGCGAGCTCGTGTCCTCTCTGGAGCAGGCCGGGCTCGTCGTGCGTGACGGCACGGCCGGGTCCGGCCATCGTTTCCAGCCGCTCTTCGCGGAGTTCCTGCGCGCGCGCGCGCGCGAGCTGCTGCCGGCGGCCGAGATCGTCGAGCTGCATCGCGGTCATGCCGAGCGTGCGCTCGGTCGAGGCGATGTCGATCGCGCGATCCATCACCTGCAGCAGGCCGGCGAGCACAAGCGCGCAGCGCAGCTGGTCCGCGATCACGGCGAGCTCGTCGTGGAGGGCAGCGAGGTCGGGACTCTTCAGCGCTGGCTCGATGGCTTCCCGCCGGGGGTCGAGCGGCGACTTCCGTGGGTGCTGCTTCTTCGCGGTCTGCTCCATCGCGTGCGCGGCGACTACGAGCGCGCGCTCGCGCATTACCGCGACGCCGCGGATCAGCTTCGGCGCGCGCGGGACGACGAGGGCCTCGCACGCGCGCTGACCTGGTCGGCGCAGGCGTTGCGCTACCTGCGCCGGCCTAAAGATGCGCTCGCGCAAGCGCACGACGCGCAGCAGCTCATCGGCGAAGGCGCGTCGTCGCAGGCCGCGTGGATCTGGCATCTCATCGGCGGCTGTCACGCCGATCTCGGCGAGCTCGAGCTAGCGACCACCGCACACCTCAAGGCCGAAGCGATGTTCTCGCTCCTCTCCGACCGCGCCGGCGAGCTCGCGGAAGCCCTCGCGCTCGCGCAGCTCCATCACCTGCTCGGTGAGCTCGACCTCGCGCAGCGCACGTACCTGCGCGCGCTCGCGCTCCAGCAGAAGACTGCGGACGTCACCGCGCTCTGCTGGGCGGAGGCCGGGCTGGTCGACGTGCGCACCCGCCGCGGCGACACCGCGGAGGCGCTGGACACGCTCCGCCAGACCCTCGAGATCGCGAGCGCGAACGATCTCCGCCTCGCGCAGGCGGCGATGTGCGCGACGCTCATGACCGTGCATTCGCTCACCGACGAGCGCGGAGCGGTCGAAGAGGTGTACCGCGCCGGAGTCGAGCTGTGTCGCGAGCAAGGTGACGATCGCGTGGTCGCCGAGCTGCACGCGACCGCCGCGGAGCTGCGCGCGCTGCGCGGGGAAGCCACCACCGCGCACGATGCGCTGCGCGCCGCGGAGGCGATCGCCGCCTCATCACCAGGTCCGGTCGCCGGCATCCGCGCGGCGATCGCGCGCGGCACGATCCTCGAGGCCGAGGGCGACCGCGACGGCTCATTCAAGGCCTACGGCGAAGCGCGAGCCTCGGCAGGTGCGATCGGGGCGCGCTACCTCGAGGTCAAAGCGGCTCTGCTTGCCACCGCTGTCGCCGATTGGGTCGTCGAAACGACAAGGCCGGCGCTGCGAGCGGTGGCGGCGGAGCACTATCGCGACTTCCTGCTGCTGCGTCCCGCCTTGGCCGATGCACTGCGGCAGCGACTTGCGGACCTCGAAATCCCGCCGGACGAGACGCGCGATCTGGCCGTGCTCCTTCAGCCTGCGCCCGTGGTGCCGTCCGCCGCGCAGGGTGTGTCATCCGCGGCCGCTGAAAGCATTCAGACGTTCATGCTCGGGCCGTTCGAGCTCCGGGCGAGCGGCGCGCGCATCAGCGACCGCGGTTGGCGAACGAGCAAAGCGAAGGAGCTCTTCGCGCTGCTCCTGCTCGATCGACAGCGGGCGATCTCCCGCGACGAGCTCGTGGCCCAGCTCTGGCCGGAGACGGACGCGGCCTCCGCGCTTTCCAACTTCCACTTCACGTTGCACGCGCTTCGCAAGGCGCTCGAGTCAGCGGGCGCGTCCGAAGCGACGAGCGTCGTCCGCACCGACGCCGGATATCGCCTCGCGCTCCCACTGTCGATACACGTCGACCTCGAAGTCTTCCGCCGGTCGCTCAGGAGGGGCCACGAAGCGCGTGATGCCGGGAGATCGCGCGAGGCCGTGCAGCACCTGCGCGCCGCGGTGGCCGTTCACCGCGGTGAATTCCTCGCCGACCTGAGCGCCCCGTGGATCGATCGCCACCGCGAGGAGACGAACCGTCAGCTGGTCGCGGCGGCGAAGGAGCTCGCGACCCTCGAGCTCGAATGGAAGGAGCCGCGCGAAGCGGTCCGTCCCCTCGAGAAGCTATTGCAGCGCGAACCGTACGACGAGGAAGCCCATCGCTTGCTGATGCGCGCGCACCACGAGTCCGGCGATGCCGCTCTGGCCATGCGCCACTACCAGGCCCTCGAGGCCATGCTCCGCCGCGACCTCGGCGCCGAGCCCGAGGCCGCGACCCGCGAGCTCTACCAGCGGATCAAGCGCAAATAGCGCCAACGTTCCGGGTTAGGCGGGCCTGTACACCAAGGCCGGCAACCAAACCGCCTCGGTAATCAACGCGCACTAGCTCGCGCGGCGTTTGGGGGCGAGGCTTCATGCAGTTGACGGAGGCCGCGCGGAAGAGTGTTTCGCATGCGTTTCGACCGTCGCTCGGACGGCTCGCAAACCATTGCGCGCTCGCCTGCTTCGGTGAACATCACCCGCACAGGGGATGACCTCCGCTGGCCAGGTGGGTACTACTCGGTTAGGAGTTTCGGGGGAAATGACAGGACGGACGGGTGGGGTACTGCGGCGCGGTGTCGCGCTCTTCGCCGCGTCCGTTCTCTTCTTCGCCGTCGCCCCCGGAACGAACTGGACGGCGGCTCCCGTCGACCCCGCGCTCGCCTCCGGCGGCTACGCGCTCGTTCGCGTCGGCCACGGCGCCGCCGGAGCGGTCGCGGCCGAGGTCCAGGCCTCCGGCGCGACCGAGATCGCCGCACTCGACGCCATCGACGTCGTCACCGCACGCATCTCCGACGACGCGCTGCGTGCACTGCGAAGTGATCCGCGGGTGGCCTTCGTGGTGGCCGACACGATCGTCTCAGCAGTCGGCAAGGAGAAGTATTTCGAAAAGGCAACGGGCAAGCCCAGTCCCGGCATCGAAGTGGTCGATGCCCAGCGGGCCTGGTCCAAGGCCACCGGCCGCGGTGTGACGGTCGCACTGATGGACACCGGCGTCGCCCGGCATCCCGATCTCGATGGGTCGGTGCTGGCACGGCTCGACTTCGTAGGTGATGGCGCCACGCAGCTCGACCCGAGCGGACATGGCACGTTCGTCGCAGGGCTTATCGCGGCGCACGGCGAGTCATTCAAGGGTGTCGCGCCGGACGCCAAGGTCGTCTCCCTTCGGGTGCTCGATCAGAAGGGCGACGGGACGATGCACTCTGTCCTCGCCGCGTTCGACTGGCTCCTGCGCAACCGCTCCGCGTACCACATCCGCGTCCTCAACCTCTCGTTCGGGGCGAAGCAGACGACGTCGTACCACCGGACGCTTCTCGCCGGCGTCGTAGAGTCCGCTCACTTCGCGGGCATCGCGGTCGTCGCGGCAGCGGGGAACGACGGGCCCGACCCTCGCACCGTAAGCATGCCGGGCGCTGATCCCTTCGTGATCACCGTCGGCTCGTTGGCCGACCGGGGCACACCGGGCTGGGGAGACGACCGGGAATCGGTCTTCAGTAGCCGCGGTCCGACGCGGGACGGGTTCGCGAAGCCCGACGTGCTCGCGCCAGGCGAGCACGTCGTCTCGCTGCGCGTCCCGGGGGCGGCGTTCGACAAGGACGGCGAGCCGAACGCGACACCCTACGCGCGCCTGACCGGCACCTCGGCTTCGAGCGCGATGGTCGCCGGCGTTGCCTCGCTGGTTCTGCAGGCACATGCCGGCTACTCGCCGAGTCAGGTGAAAGGCGCGCTTGTCGCGGGCGGCCGCAACGTGTGGGGCACGGAGACGCCCGGGGCAAACGCGCTCGATGCGCTCACCGCGCGCCCGGCACTCGTGAACGCGCGCGTTGCGCCATCGGCGCTCCTGATGAAAGTCCTTGTCGCGAGCGGTCAGATCGCGGGCAGCGTGAACTGGGACGGAGTCACGTGGGAAGGCATTACGTGGGAGAGCGTCACTTGGGAGGGCATCGCATGGGAGAGCGTTTCATGGGAGAGCGTTACCTGGGAGAGCGTCACATGGGAGGCACGTTCGTGAAAGGCCGGATCGATCTCTACGTCGGCACGGTGGCCTTCGCCGGTCTGATCGCGCTCATGGCCGCGTCGAGCACGCAGAGGACGGACGCGCTCGACCCGATCATGCTCGCGGTGCTGGTCGCGCTTGCATGCGTCGCCCAGCGTGTTCCCGTCTTCCTGTTCCGATCGAGCGCGATCTCGGTCTCGTTCGCGGCCGTGATCGCCGCGTACGTGCTCTACGGAACGGGTGCGGCGGTGTGGGTCAGCCTTGCGCAGGCGCTGGTGAACTCGATCACACCTCGTCGGAAGCCGCTACGCAAAGCGGCATTCAACTTCGGGTCGTTCGCGCTCTCGGCATTCGCCGCCGGGGAGCTCTACCGGCTCATGGGCGGCATGACTCCACCGGCCGCGATCGGGCCGACGCTCCTGGCGGTGGCTCTGTCGGCCGGCGCGTACTTCCTCGTGAACACCACGCTCACCGCGGTCGCGATCGCGTCGTCGGAAGGCCAGAACGTCGTCTCGGTATGGCGGACGAACTACAGCTGGATGCCTGTGAACTTCGGCGCCACGGCGGTGCAAGGCGCCGCGCTCGCACTCGCGTACCAGGCGCTGGGCCTATTCGGTGTGTTCGTCTTCACGGTCCCGCTGTGCGTCGCATGGTTCTCCTTCCGTCTCTATATGACGAAGTCCACTGAAGTTCGACAGCGGAATGAGGAGCTCAGCACGGTCAACGAGCTGCTGCGCCAGACCAACGATCGTCTCGAGCAATCGCATATCTCGGTCATCGGCGCGCTCATCGGGGCCCTCGAGGCCAAGGAGTCGCACCTCTCGGGACACGCCGCGACGACGATGCACTACTCCGTCGAGGTCGGGCGGAAACTCGGGCTCGGTGCCGACGAGATCGCCGGGATAAAGCTCGGCGCGCTCTTCCACGACGTCGGCAAGATCGGGGTTCCCGAGTCGCTCCTCTCCAAGCCTGACGAGCTCACCGACGAGGAGTGGGTCGAGATGCGTGCCCACCCGACGATCGGCGCGAGCCTTCTCGGCAACGTGCCGATGCTCGATCGCATCCGTCCGATCGTGCTCGCACACCACGAGAACTTCGATGGCACCGGCTACCCCGCGGGGCTCAAAGGCAGCGAGATCCCGCTCGCCGCGCAGATCATCTCGGTGGCCGACTCATACGACGCGATGACGAGCGAGCGGCCCTATCGCATCGCGCTCCGTCCCAAGCAGGCGCTCCGCGAGCTTCGCGCGAACGCCGGCACGCAGTTCAACCCGGTCGTGGTCGAAGCGTTCATCCAGGTCGTCATCGAGGAACGTCGCCGCGCGGCGCGCGGCAAGGCGCCCGTACACGGTCACCGGCACGTTTACCAGCAGGCGCTCGAGGCCGTAAAGGTCGCGAGCTAAGGGGGTTCGGAATGAAGATCGCACGCACACTCAAGACGGTGCTCATCGCGATGGTCCTCGTGCTCTCGCTCTTTGCGGCGCGAGGCACGGCCTGGGCTGACGACGCGGGCGTGAGCTGGGAGCAGGTCCCGGACATGCCGGATCCGATGGCGGTGGGCTTCTAATGAAGATCACGCGGGCGATGAAGACGCTGCTCGTCGCGACGGTCCTCGTACTTTCGCTGTTCGCCGCTCGAGGCACGGCATGGGCCGACGACGCGGGCATCAGCTGGGAGCACGTCCCGGACCTTCCTGACCCTATCGGGATCAGCTGGGAAGAGTGACGCTAGACCCCCGCGAATTCAGGTAGCGCGAACAGGTCTTCGAGGGTGCGGACGACGCGGTCAGGGACCGCGTCGCCCGCCGCCCGGTCCAGCGACCCTTCTTCGGTCAATCCCGTCGTGATGAGCACCCCGGTGGCGCCGACGCGGTGCGCCGCGACCATGTCGTAGTCCGTCGAATCGCCGACCACGATGACCCGCTCCGCGTCCTTCCCCGCGCGCCGGATGGCCTCCTGGAAGAGGAACGGCTCCGGTTTGCCGATGCAGATGGCGCGTGCCCCGGTCGCGACCTCGATCGCCGCGACGATCGTGCCCGCGCCGGGGAGGAGCCGCCCTTCCACGGGGTACGCGCGGTCGCGATTCGAACAGACAAAGTGCGCGCCGGCGATGACCGCGCGTTGCGCCTCGGCGATCTTCGCGTAGGTGAGGTGCAGATCGAGTCCGACGACCACCGTGTCCGGCGGCGGCGGCAGCTTGAGGCCGACGAGGTAGCGGCGCATCGCGCCGGGGTCGACGCCGTCGGCGGCGGCCTCCGGCGGCGGGTGGATGCCCGGTAGGTCGGACGCCGCGCGCACTCGGATCCCGACGGCGCGGATCTCCTCGCGCAGCCCATCCGCCCCGATCACGAGGACGTCGTTGGACCTGGGCCGGCGGCGCTCGAGGTAGTGCGCGGTCGCGTAGCCGCTGGTGACGATGTGCTCGCGGTCACCGCCGAGTCCGAGCTGCTGGAGACGTCGCAGGTACTCATCGCGGGTCGCGGTCGAGTTGTTCGTGGCGAAAAATACGTCCCAGGTGGCCCGGCGCAGGCGCGTCAGCGTCTCGCGCGCGTAGGGCATGACCTGCGCGCCGCGGTAGAGCACGCCGTCCATGTCGAAGATCGCAATCGGCATCGGGCGACAGGCTAACGAAGCCAGAGGCGCGGACCGATCGTCCACACGCGTGGCGGACCATCGCCGAGGGCATCGGTGATCCGCCGTATGGTGAAGTCGCTGATCGGCCTGGGGAGCGCGTTCGGCGAAAACCACCCAAGCTCGTCGATCTCCGCCGGGTCGGCCACTCGCGGCGCGCCGCGAGCCCGCGCGCGAAAGACGAAATGGTGCGCGTCCGGCGGTTCCCAGTAGACGCCGACGAGTCGTTCGACATCGAGCTGGATGCCAACTTCCTCGAGCGCCTCGCGGCGCGCGGTCTCCTCGGCGGACTCTCCCGCCTCGCCACCCCCGCCGGGAAGCTCCCAGTTGAGCTCCCCGTATCCGTGCTTCACCACCAGTACACGGCCCGCGTCATCGACGATCACTGACGCCGCGCCGACCATCAGAGCGCGGCGCGGTAGAGCGCTTCGATGTCCTCGAGCTTTGTCTCGCGGGGATTGACGAGGATATTTCCCGACTGGATCGCGTCCTTGGACATGCTCGGGATCGCGTCCTCGGTCACACCGTATTCGGAGAGCTTCGGCTTGATGCCGACCTCGTTGTTGAGCTGGAACACGCGCTTGACCGCGGCCTGCGCATCCTTCTTCGTACCCAGCGCTTCGCCGACGGTCGCGTACGCTTCGGGCGCAGCCGTGCGATTGAAGTCCATGACATGCGGAAGGAGCACGGCGACCGCGGTCCCGTGAGCGACGTGACACCAGCCGCCGAGCGGGAGCGCCATCGCATGGACGTTGCCCAGTCGGGTGTTCGAGAACGCGAGGCTCGCCGAGACGACGGCTCGCATCATCCGTTCGCGCGCTTCCATGTCGGCGCCGTCCTTTACGGCGGCGCCGAGCGCCTGCCCGGCATCGCGGATCGCCTCGAGCGCGAGGACCTGCGTCATGGGATACGCGTTCTTGCACACGAACGACTCGATCGCGTGCACCAGCGTGTCCATGCCGGTGATCGCGGTGATGAAGGGCGGGCAGGTACGCGTCATCTCGGGATCTTCGAGGGCGAAGAGCGCGGTCGCGTTCGGGCTGATGATCACGAGCTTCTTGTGCTGCTCCGGATCGGCGATGACGCTGTTGATGGTGATCTCGGCACCGGTGCCGGCGGTCGTCGGGACGGCCACGACCGGCGCCGCGGGCTTCGGCACTTTGTCGATGCCGACGTAGTCGAGCACGGTGCCGCCGTTCGCGAGAAGGGTTGCGGCCATCTTCGCGGTGTCGATCGCCGAGCCGCCGCCGACGGCCACGAACGCGTCCGCGCGCATCTCGCGTGCGCGCTCGTAGCAGCGCTGCACCTCGCCCACCCCAGGATCGGGCACGACCTCGTCGTACACCTCGTAGGTGAAGCCGCCCTCCCGGAGGCGCTCCTCGATCGGCTGCACGAGCCCGGCATCGCGCACGCCCTTGTCCGTGACCACGAGCACGCGTTTCGCGCCGACCTGCTGCAGCGGCGTTGCGACGGTGAGCGCCACGCCGCGTCCGAAGCTGATGCGCGTGGGGATGCGGAAGACATCGACGCGTGTGGGGGTCACGCGCCGAAGTTTAGGCGGCTATGCGCGAGTAGTCGCCGCTCTAGCGCGACAGCCGCCGTCTGCACGCGAGACTAATCGGCACGCCGATCTTCCGGTGACGTCGAGAAGTGTTCGTTCAGCATCTCGACCGCCTCGTCCTTTGACAGCCTGCTGATCTCCACATCCGTCAGGTGCAAGTGCTTACGGAGTTGGAAGACGAGGCCCGCGCTCGGTTTGCGCGAGACCGGTGGAGGCGCAGGGTGGGCCGGCCGGGACGCGGGTTCGCCGCTGCGGATCGCCTGCCAGAACTCATCCTCACTGACTTTGAGCTCGACACGAAGGATGAAGTGGAAGAGTCCCGCGCCGATGTTGTCGGCCCCTTTTCCGGGTGACACCTCGGTCTGGAGCGCGGTGCCATCGGCGAGCACCTTCTTGTAGATGGCATGCTTTGTCGCTCGCTCCTGGTCCCACCTGTCGGCTTTGCAGAATGCAACGAGATCGCCCCAGGTCGGGGCCCTCACGACGCCGCGGCTACCTGCCCCGGCTCAGTCTCGAGGAGCAGATCGAGTTGCTTGTCCGCAGGGGTGGCGCGAAAGCGCAGCAGCGGGAGGTAGTGCTTCGCCCGGTTCGGGGTGCGACGGTAGAACTCAAGCTGCGCAAAGTAGTCGTCCGCATACGCACGCAGCGCGTCAAGGAGGTCCGCGAGCGCTTCCTCGAACGTAGAGCCCGTGCCATGCAACCCGAATTCTTCGAGGCCGATCGAATACCCGCCGCCTTCGATGAAGACTTCCGTCTCGAAGCGGTGTTCGCGCAGCGCCTCAGCGAGATCGTCCCGGTCGACCACTACCACGCCTTCCTGGCCGCCACGCTGGCGTTCGATTACGACCGGCGAGTGCTCTTGGGTCGCACGGCGGACCATCGCCGAGAACCCCGCCTTGGCGTCGGCGTAGCCCATTGCCGGCTGCTGTCGCTTGTTCACACGACCATCCTGACCTATTAGACCTAATAGGTCAATAGTGCTCCCGCAGTGCCGACGAGGATGGCACACCCGTTCTATTGGCGGTATCGCAGGAGATGATCGGTATGTCGCAGTCCTCTGCGCTGTCGGTTCCCCGCATCAGTCGCCCTCGTCCCCAGACCAGTTGGATCGAAACTGTTGGTCGGCCGTGCCGACCCGGACCCGAACCGGTTGCGGCTAACCACGATCGGGCTCGTTGCCTCGGGTTCCGAGTTGAAGAAGCGGCCCGTCAACGCGTCGTACCAACGGTCCGCGCATGTAGTAGAGGCCGGAGGAATCGAGAAGCTGCCCGGCGTGTGCCGTTCCAACCTTCGTGCAAAGGTCGGCCAGGTACTACTGAGGGCTAGGGTCGGGGACGGCCGCGCGTTTCGATAGCGGAACCCGCGTCAGGCGGCGTTCCGCGACGCACAGTTTTGCGGTCTCGCTCGCGATACGCGCGCCACGCGCGCCCGGGAAGCGTCTCGCCGTGATGGCCTTCGACGTACGCGTCGATGCGCGCGAGCAGCAGCGCAATGAGCGCGGCGAACAGCGCGCGCCAGAGCGCGAAGAACAGCACACGGACGCAGCCCGCAAGACACATCGGCTACGCCGTGACGCCGGACTGGACGATAGGCAGCGTGTGCAACGCGCGAGGCACGAGCAAGACCGATGCCCTCGCGGGCCGACCGATGTGTTCGTACGCGAGATCGAGCGCCTCTTCGACATCGACCGCGGCGCGCATCTTCGCGAGACGCACGACCTCCGGTGCCTCCGACGCGGCGACGACGATCTGACACCACTGCAGCGTGAGCGCGACCATGACCGCACGCTGCTCGCCGCCGGCGAAATGGCGGCGGGCCTCGTCCACGACCGCGGCGGGCGACGGTGCGCGCTCGAGCGCGGTGAAGAAGCGCTGCTCACCCGCTCCTCCGCCCGCGCCCTCATCGAGACGCGCGGGGATGATGATCGCGCCACCTTCGCGCACGACCGGTGTCGGCGCGAAGCGCAGATACGTCGCGGCCCGTGAGGCTTGATAGAGATTCACGTCCTTCGGATGCCCGACTCCGGCGATGACGATGTCGTACTGCTTCGCGATCGGCTGGGTATACAGCGCCGCGGCCGTCGCGACCAGGTCGGCCAGCACCGCGTCCGGATCACCCGCGGCGACCGCGACCACCCGCTCGCGGTCGTCGGTCACCACGTTCAAGCAGAACAGGAGGCCCGCGCGCCGCGCGATCTCGCGCACCGTCTCGTGGAAGGGGTTCCCGTCGATCTTCGCGAGACGCACGCCGGGGTCTTCGAGGAAGCGCATGCCGTGCGTCGCCGTGATGACGGGCTCGCCGCAGCAGCCGATCGCGACGGTCTTTCGACCGCCGGACCAGCCGGCGTACTGATGCGGCTCGACGATGCCCGTCGCCACGACGAGGTCGGCGTCCTTCACAAGCTTTTGCGTGAAACCCGGGACCCCGTACGGTGGGATCGCGCCGAGATCGGCCCACTTCGCCGGATCGCGGCCATCCGAGTCGACGACACGAACGCGATCGACCACCGTCCCGAGCTTCTCGCGCTTCTCGGGATCGGTCGTCGCGCGATGCAGGCCGACGCCGATCATCACGGTGATCTCGGCGTCCGCGATCCCACCGGCGTTGAGCTCGTCGAGGAGGGGCGGAACGAGAACCGCATCCGGTGATGCCCGCGTGAGATCGGTGACCGCGATGATCGCGCGCGCCTTCCTTGGCGCGGCGCGCTTGCCTGCGTCGACTGCGAGCTTGCGGAGCGCCGGCGATCCGAGCGGCGCGGCGAGGCGGCGGATCGTTTCGGCGCGGAGGTCGCCGACCGGCGTCGCGGTGCCTGACTCGACGATGTCCAGATCGAACCAGGGCTGCAGCATGAACTCGAGCTCCCCCTCCCCGTAGGGCACTCGCTGGAATGGAGCGCCCCCCGGCGGAGCGTTCTGCACTAGAGGAGCCGCAGGATGAGGAGGATCACGGCGATGACGAGGAGGACGTGGATGAGGTTTCCCGACTGCGGGATGCTCGGGATGCGCGCGGGGCCGAAGTAACCGAGGAGCCAGAGGACGAGCAGGATGACGATGATGAGCTCGAGCACGGGCCTATGAAAGCACGATTCGCGGACTGGGTCGCGACCGCCGACGCGGTGCGCGCGACGACCAAGAAGCTCGAAAAACACGCCGCCCTGGCGGGCTACGTGAGCTCGCTCGAGGACGCCGACCTCGAGATCGCCGCGCGGCTCCTCGCCGGGGCGCCGTTCTCCCGCAAGGACGAACGCGTCCTGTCCGTTGGCTGGAGCGCGCTGTCGGACGTTCTCCTGGAACGTTCGGGCAAGAACGGCGAGGACATGGCCGCGTCCTACCAGCGCCACGCCGATCTCGGCGACGTCGCCGGCGAGCTCATCGGCGACACGCCGCGTGAGGGCGAGCCACTCACCCTCGAAGACGTCGCGCAGGCGTTCGACGCAATCGCCGCGGCGCGCGGCGTCGCCCCCAAGCGAGAGCTCCTCCGAGACATCCTGCGCCGCGCAACCGCCGACGAAGCCCGGTATCTGGTCAAGATCGTCTCCGGCGAGACGCGCATCGGCCTGCGGGAGGGCCTGCTCGAGGAGGCGATCGCCCGCGCGTTCGGCCGCGATCGGGAGGGCGTTGGACGAGCGCACATGCTGACCGGGGACATCGGAGAGACCGCGCTCCGGGCGAAGCACGGCACGCTCGACGAGCCGACGCTCGCGCACTTTCGGCCGATCGGAATGATGCTGGCCACGCCCGTCCTGCAGCTCGAGGAGGTCGGCAAACGCTTTCCGCCCCCCTACATCGTCGAGGACAAGTACGACGGCATCCGCGCGCAGGTACACAAGGCCGGCGATCGCGTGGAGCTCTACTCCCGCACCTTCGATCGGATCACGAACCGGTATCCGGAGCTCAGCGCGCCGCTCCTCGCGATCCCGGGCAGCTACGTGATCGACGGCGAGGTCCTGGCATTCGCCGAAGGCAAGGCCGTGCCCTTCACGGATTTCCAGACGCGGCTCGGTCGGAAGGTCGTCGCCGACGAGCTGCGGACGAAGCTGCCCTCGAGCCTCGTGGTCTTCGACATCCTCGAGCGCGACGGCCGAGCCCTGCTCGACATACCGCTCGCGGAGCGGCAGGAGATCCTGCGTGGACTGCCGCTCGTACCTCCAGTGATCTTCGCGCGGCACCAGCGCGTCGCGAGCTCAGGCGAAGAGCTGGTAGCGATCCTCGAGCGCGAATTCGCCGCGGCGCGCGGTCGCGGGAACGAAGGACTCATGGTGAAGGACCCCCGATCCCCGTACCGACCGGGTCGGCGCGGCATGGAATGGCTCAAGGTGAAGCGCGCGCTGCGCACCCTGGACGTGGTCGTGACGGCGGTGGAATGGGGACACGGCAAGCGCCGCGGTGTGCTTTCCGACTACACGTTCGCGATCCGCGACGGCGAGCGCCTTTTGAACATCGGCAAGGCCTACTCCGGGCTGACCGACAAAGAGATCGCCGAGATGACGAAGTATTTCCTCGAACACACGGTGCGCGACTACGGCCGCGTGCGGACTGTCGTCCCCGACACCGTCATCGAGGTCGCCTTCGACCAGATCCAGCCGAGCTCCAGACACGAGTCCGGATACGCGATGCGCTTTCCGCGCATCGTCCGGCTGCGGCCAGACAAACCGGTCGCGGAGATCGACACCCTGGAGACCGTGCGGACGATCGCGGGAAGATAGCGAGCGCGACGCGAAGTGTCTTGAGTGGACGTGCGCATACCGCGCGACGTCCGAGTTGTTGCCGGCAGGCCACGCCTGATCCGCCTGCCGGTACTCGCCCGGGTCGAGCGGATCGCCGAGAAGGTCCGCGCGTTCCTGGAGCGCGGTTTGGACCGCGATGCGTTCGATCTGCATTACCAGTCACCTGGTCTATCGACGAGCGATCGAAGGCGTCTCCGCGGTCTAATCCAGCGCAAGCTCGAGAGCGGTGAGCTTCCTGACGGCTGCGATCTGCATGCGCAGTTTGCGACGGCGCTCGAGAGCGCAAGGCAAGCATGGCCGCGCGGCGGCCTCGTCATCGTGAGCGACCCACCCAAATGGACGGAGGTCGAGCCGTGCTCAACGTGATGTGTAGGCCACTCCTCCGGAACCCGTTACGGCGACGAGGACGATGATCGCGCGGACCAGGGGCCACCCAATTGTGATCCCTGGCCGCAGGCGAGCGATTGAGCAAGAATCGGCGCGGATGGCACCGCTGAGCGAGGCGCAGCAGCTAGAGACGCTGCTCGAGCTCCAGCGCGACCTGGCGCTCGAGGCGAGCGTCGACAAGGTCCTCTGGCGCATCACCCTCGCCGCGACATTCATGCTCGACGCCGACCGCGCCACGCTCTACGTCGTCGACCAGGCGAAGAACGAGCTCTGGTCACGCGCGCTCACGGAGGGCGGTGAACGCGGCGAGAGTGTCGCGGCGATCCGCGAGATCCGCCTGCCGCTCGACGGGCGCAGCCTCGCGGCGGAAGTGGCCCGCACCGGCGAGCTCCTTCGTATAGACGAACCGTATGAGGATCCGCGTTTTGATCCGAGCGTCGATGCGCGCACCGGGTACCGCACCCGGTCGATCCTCGTTGTCCCGATCGACTCCCGCGACCGCAGCCGCCTGGGCGTTCTCCAGGCGGTCAACCACAAGGGCGGCCCCTTCCACGCCGAGGAGGAGCGCTACGCGGTGGCGCTCGCCAGCTCGGCAGGCATCGCGCTCGAGTACGTCCAGCTCTCGACCGAGCTTGCGGCCGAGCGCCTCCGGGTGGTCAAGGTCGCTGAAGAGGAGCGGCACCGCCTCGCGCGGGACCTCCATGACGGCGTGGCGCAGACCCTCGCGAACGCCGCGCTCGGCATCGAGCTGGCCCAGCGACGCGCGCAGCAGGACGTCGGTGGTGCAATGTCCGATCTCGGTCAGCTCCGCGGGCGGCTGCTCGAGTCGCAGAAAGGACTGCGCGACATCCTCTTCGCGCTGCGTCCGCTGGCGCTCGAGGACGGCGGATTGTCGGCCGCGGTGCGCGCGCTGGCGGAGCGGATCGACGGGACGAACGGGTGCCGTGTCGTCGCCCGCAGGGTCGACGCACACCGGCGCTTGGGGCGCGAGATCGAGGCCGGCGCGTTCACGGTCATCCGAGAGGCGGCGAACAACGCGATCAAGACCGGACGCGCGCCGCAGGTGTCGCTGGACGTCTACGAGGACAACGGCGCGGTCGTCGCGATGGTCGAGGACAACGGTAAGGGCTTCGACGTTGCGACGACGCTCGCGAGCTACGCATCGCGCGGCAGCCTCGGCCTGCTCCAGATGCGCGAGTCCGCGCGCCTCATCGGGGCACAGCTGTCGCTCGACTCGAGCCCGGGTCAGGGCACCCGCGTGCGCTTGAGGATCCCGACGTGACCGAACAGCAAAGCGAGAGCGAGCGCCGCCGCGTTTCCGGCCGGCGGCGCGAGGACGCGGCGCTCGACCAGGCGACCTTCGCGGAGGCGTTCGTGGCGCTCACCGACGGCATCGTTCTCACGGACGGCAAGGGCCACGTCGCGAGCGCGAATCCCGCCGCGTTCCGTGTGCTCGGTGAGGACGCGCTGATCGGCCAGGTCTTCGAGGAGCTCTTGCTCGTGTCGGGCGCAACGAAGATCCAGGACACCGAGGGACATCTCGTGCGCCGCGCCTGGTTCCCGCGCGAGGATCGCATGGGCGTGCTCGAGCTCGTGAGCACACCGCTCCCCGGAGGGCGGGCACTGCACACGGTCCGCGACGTCACCGCACAGGCCGAGCTCCTTCGGCTCAAAGAGGAGTTCCTCATGGAGGTCGCCCACGAGCTCCGGACACCGATCGCCGCGCTCATCGCCTCTCTTGATCTGGTGGTCGAGGACGCGCTCACCATGCCGCGGCAGGAGCTCTCGGTGCTGGCCGGGACCCTCCGCCGCAGCGGCCTTCGCCTCGAGCACCTCGTCGAGAACCTCATGGACGCCGGCAGCATCGAGGCCGGGACTTTCCAGGTACGCGCGATGCCGGCCAGCCTCCGGCATTCCCTATCCGAGGCGCTCGCCTTCGTTCATCCCATGCTCGAGTCCAAAGCCCAGGAGCTCGTCACCGATATGGCTCCGGACGCCGACCGGGTCCTCGCGGACGAGCGCCGGACGACCCAGGTGTTCGCGAACCTAATCTCGAACGCAAGCAAATACGCGCCGGAGGGCACAAAGGTAACGGTCCGGACGGTGACCTCGGACGGGTTCGTGCGCATCACCATCGCCGACGAGGGACCGGGAATCCCGCTCGACGAGCAGAACCGGCTTTTCCAGCGATTCTTCCGCTCCCGGACCGTCCGCGAGCAGGCCGGAGGGCTCGGGCTTGGGCTCTCCATCTGCCGCGCCATCGTCCACGCGCAGGGGGGCGATATCGTCATCGAGAGCACCCCCGGTCGCGGCACATCGGTACACTTCACACTTCCAAAGGCACGCCACTTGGCTGAGGAGGCTCAGGACTCATAAAACTTCTCGTCGTCGACGACGACCGCGACCTCGTGGAGCTTCTGGAATACGCGCTTCGCCGCGAGGGCTACGACGTCTCGCGCGCTTACGACGGAGAGAGCGCGGTCGAGGCCGTGACACGCGAGAAGCCCGACCTCGTCGTCCTCGATCTCAACCTGCCGAAGCTCGCCGGGTTTGTCGTTCTCGAACGCATCCGGCACCAGGACGAGCACGTCGCCGTGCTGCTCCTCTCGGCGCGGCAGGACGAGAGCGACATCCTCCGCGGCCTGCAGCTCGGGGCAGACGACTACATCACCAAGCCGTTCCGGCCGAAGGAGCTCGTCGCCCGAGTCAAGGCGATCCTGCGGCGCTCGGTGCGTACCCGCGGCCGGCCCGCACCGTCCCTGTACAAGACCGGGGATCTCATCCTCGACGAGGCCACGCACCAGGTGCGCGCCGACGGGGTGCCCGTTCACCTCTCGCCGACCGAGTTCAAGCTGCTGCGCCACTTCATGGCAAATCCCGGCCGCGTCCTGACACAGGAGGAGATTCTCGAGGGCGTATGGGGCTACGACGCGGACGTCGGCGGCGATCTCGTGAAGCTCAACGTGAGCCGTCTGCGGCGCAAGCTGGGGGCCGACGGCAAGCCCCGCGATGTGATCCAGACCGTACCGGGCGTGGGCTACCTGTTCCGTGGCGCCGACGGCGGGGTCACGCGCGAAGAGGCCCGCCCCCGCTAGCTCGCACGTCCGACGAGGGACCCCAGCCTCGGCTCAATTAGCGCTCAAGGCTAGGTCAATCGTCATGTGACATCTCTTTCCCTAGATGCGCTCGGCTCATGCCGACGTGGGAGGAGAAACATGAAACGACTGGTGGTCACATTCGCGGCAACGGTGGCGCTGACGTTAGCGACGGCATTCCCTATCCGAGCAGATGGACTGACCCTTGTGACGGTGAGCTGTAGCGATGGCGACAGCTTCAGCGCCACCGTCGACGCCGATACCCTCACCGGCATCCAGCAGGCGATCCAAGCACTGACGCTCTATCCCGCGGGCCTGAGCTGCGGGCTCGCCACAGCGCCGGTCCTGACGGCCATCGGCGGTGTCGCATCGGCCTGGAACGCGAGCGGCTTCGTCGTCGGTGGCGGGCGCTTCCAGTGGCCGTGCCCGAACGGACCCGGAACGTTCTTCATGAACTTCGGTCTCAGCGCTCACGATCAGGACGGCACGACGAACGTGAAGGGCGGCACTTTCAACATCGCCGTGCCGGATGGACCGACGCAGTGCGTCGGCCCGAGCAACTTCACCTCGAAGCCGTTCTGCCTGATCATCAACAACGAGCCCCCGGGGCCGTACACAACGCCCCCGAACAATCCGTGGTACGCATGGTTGAACGCGACCGCGACCGAGGTACACGGCGACTACTTCAGCGGCTTCATTTCGCCCGGCCAGACCGTCGGCGCCGGCGTGAAGGACACCGGGAACCCAGCACATCAGGGTGACCTCGGCCCTGATCGCATCGCTCCTACACCGGAGGCGACATCGTGCCCGACCCCCGGCTTCGGCACTCCCGACCCCAACGGACCCATGAGCCAACCCTTGACAAACGGGAACATCACGATCCACCCGCAGTCGCAGCTCTAGCTCGCTCGCGCACCCACGTCCTGGGAAGGCGGCCGCACCGGTCGCCTTCCTTATTTCATTTCGGCCCGGCGAGACGTCTCCGCGTGGCCTCGAGATCGGCGGGGTTGCTGAACACCGGATAGACCGCGAAGCCCGTCGCTTTCGAGATCGCATCGACCGCAGCGGGGTTCGGCTGCGGCAGCGCGACGGTCAGGATCTGACCCTCGCGACCGACGACGACCGCGTTCCATTCCGACGCGAGCCCGATCGGGATGTTCATTTGCAGATCCGCGGTCGCGAGGCGCGCCGGATCGGCGAGGTACGGCGCCGGCGGAAGATTCATAGAGCGGGAGCGGATCGCGCCGCGCGGCCCATCGCCAAGCGAGTGCTCCCACACCCGGATGCCACCGCCGGACTGCTTCGCGCGGTACATCGCGGCGTCGGCGGTCTCGACGAGTGAGGCCGCGTCGCCCGCCGGCCGAGGGAACGTGGCGATCCCGATCGAGAGCTGAAGGCGCTCGCCCGCCGCGGCGAGCTCCGGCGGCAGTGCGGCCTCGGCGGTCTTCTCGAGGATGCGATTCGCGACGCGCGTCGCCGCCTCGGTATCGGCGTCCGGAAGGATGACCGCGAATTCGTCGCCGCCGTACCGGGTCGGAACGTCGTAGACGCGCACCGCCTGCTTCAACGCCGTGGCGACCGCGGTGAGAACCTGGTCGCCGGCGGCATGGCCGTAGCGGTCGTTGTAGTGCTTGAAGCGGTCGATATCCAGCATGAGCAGCGCGAGCAGATGCTCGGCACGGAGCGCGCGGTTGGTCTCCGCCTCGAGACGGCGATCGAAGTGACGGCGGTTGAAGAGCCACGTGAGCGGGTCGGTCTCGGCGAGCCTCTGAAGCGCCTCGCCGTGCTCCTGCTGCACCAGCACCGCGCCGATGTGCCCCGCGAGGAGCTCGAGCGTGACGAGGTCGGCCTCGTCGAACGGACGTCCATCGAAGCGGTCCGTGATGCTGAGCACGCCGCGCGGTTCATCGTCGATGACGATCGGCACGCTCACGAAAGAGTCGGAACGGTAGCTCCCCTCACCGGATTGGATCGGCGCGCTCGCGACATTGCGCACAAGGAGCGGACGCTTCGACTGGGCGACGAGACCAACAACTCCCACGCCTGGCTTCACGCGCACCTGTCGCTTCACATCGTCCGCGAGGCCTAGGGCGCGGGCGATCACGAAGTCGGTCGAGTTGTCCTCACGAAGGAGGAGCGACGCACGCTCACCGCGCACGAGCTCCGTGGCAACCTTGAAGATCGAGTCGAGCAGGTCTTCTGCCCGTCTCTTGCTTTGACTGTCCACCGTGTCCCCCACTCTGCGTCCGCCCCTGATCGCCCCAGCGTCGCTCGGCCGGCTCGCTTGCTCGCTGCGGGGCTGTGCGGGAGTCTCATCCGCGGCGAATCCCGGAACAAGCACCCTCGGTATCGAGTGACGGTCAAAGGAGTCGCAGCTACGCCTCGCGTTGAGAGGTTAAGTCCTGTCGACCAGGAGGATCGGTTGGGTCGTGGGCTGCTGCGATCCGGCGACAGGCTCGAGCGTGATCGCGACGCCGTCTCCCGCGCCAAGTTGCGCGGTCAAGAATAGGACAAATACGTCTCCCGAAGTGCTCGTGCCTGCAGGGATCGCCTTCGGCCCTGGCTGCAGGACCCACGCCTCCCATGCCTTACCCGATGGGGGTGCCGGAAGGCGCACGACCAGGTATGGGCGGCCCTGATCGGGTATGACGACGGCAGCGCGAGCGTCGGGATTTGGACTCGTTGGCGCGAGTGCGACCACGCGCCCCGCGGCGACGCCCGCAAGCGTCCGCTCGTATGTATCGATTTGTTGACGATTCGTGCCGATGATCGCGAACGAGACGACGAGCAGGAGCGCAAGCACCGCCGGCACGGCGAGGGGAACTGGACGGACGAGGACTTCCGCGATGCGGGCGGCCCAGTTCGCGCCTTCCCGACCACGCGCGCCGCGATGCCTGAGCACGATCCGCGTGCGGAGGTCGCGCGGTGGCTCGACTTGTACCGCCCCGATCGCGGCGGCTTCGTAGAGCGCGTCCTCGAACTGCGCGAGGTCACGCGTGCACTGCGCGCATCGGTCGACGTGCGCCGCGACGATGTCGCGCTCGGCCTCGCCGAGGGCGCCGAGAGCGTAGGCCGGGAGATCTTCGGTCGCGTGGCGCTCGGTACTCATCGCTCGTCCTCGAGACGCTCACGGAGCTTGTTCATCGCAAGGCGGACCCGACTCTTCACCGTACCGAGCGGCGTGTTCGTGCGTGCCGCGATCTCGCTCTGCGAGTACCCGCCCCAGAACGCGAGCGCGAGCACCTGACGCTGCTCAAGAGGCAGCTCGCGCACGACCGCACGCACACGCTCTGCACGCATCGCGCTGACCACGCGCTCGTCCACGCGCGCATCGGAGAGGAGCTCGGCCGCGGCATCGATCGTCACCTCACGCTCGGTGCGCTTGCCTCGCGTCCGCCGCCAATCGATCGCCGCGTTGCGGCAGATCGCAAGGAGCCACGTGCGGACGGATCCGCGCTCCGCGCGGTACGACCGCGCCTGCCGCCACACCGAATGGAACGCATCCTGAGCCACCTCTTCGGCGGCTTCGGGACCAGGCAGCATGCGATAGAGGACCCCAAAAGCCACCCTGCCGTAGCGGTCGTACAGCTCGCCGAGTGCCTCGGCATCGCCTTCAGCGATCCGCTCGACAAGTCTCACATCGTCCGCCTTGTCGGGCATTACGACCTCTGGCCGCATACCGGATGACCCACGGGTGTCGGCAGGGTACCGCTTAGCCCGTCATTGCCACTCGCGCGCCGCGATCTTGGCGAAGAGCGTGAGCGCATCCAAACGCTGCGCCTGCACCGAGATCACGCCGTCTACCGTTTGGAGCGTTCCGCCGACCACGACCGCCGCATCGCTGTCGAGGACGCGCTTGTACCGCCGATATGTCGGGGGGCGAATGATGATGTTGGATATCCCGGTCTCGTCCTCGAGCGAGAGGAAGACGTAACCCTTGGCGGTCTCGGGATGCTGCTTCACCACGACCGCGCCGGCGATCAGCACGTACGTCCCGTGCCGGCGACTTTCGAGATCACACGCGCGCAGCACGCCGCGTCGCGCGAGATCCTCGCGGTAGAAGCTCATGATCTGCGGCCCGGTCGGGATCCCGGTGATGCGGTAATCAAGCGCGGTGCGCTCCTGCTCGTCGAGCGGCGGGAGCGCGGGCGCTTCGCTCGTCGGCAATGACAGAGCTCGCCGTGCGAACGAGGGCGAGGTGCGGTGGGCGTCACGCGCGCGCCAGAGCAGCGCACGACGCGGCTCGCCGAAGGAGTCGAACGCGCCGACGAGCGCGAGGTTCCGGAGCGGCTCCTCTTTCAAGCCGACGCGGGACGCGAACTCATCGAAGCCGCGGTAGGGCCCGTTCGTCTCGCGCTCGGCGACGATCGCCTTGGCCTCGTCCTCGCCGAGGCTCTTCACCTTCTCGAAGCCGATGCGTACGTCGTGCACACGGCAGGCGCGCTTCGCAGCGATCGTCCGAGATGAGTCGACGGGATGCGCAGAGGAGGGGCTCGGGATGCCTCGCGGCGCAACGGAGGAGGTGCTCGGGGTGTCGCGGGGCGCAGCGGGAGTCGCGCGCGATTCGCGGCTGTGGGTGGCGCGATCGTCAGCGCGAAGGGACCCGCGAGCACTCGCGACATCCCGAGCGGCCTCAGAGCGCTGTTCGCACACGGCCTTCGCGAACGACGCGTTCACATCGACAGGAAGGATCGCGACGCCGTGGCGCTTCGCGTCTCCAGCGATGACCGCCGGCGAGTAGAAGCCCATCGGCTGGTTGTTGAGGAGCGCGACGTAGAACTCGGCCGGGTAGTAGAGCTTGAGATGCGCGGTGTGATACGCGGTGAGCGCGAACGCGGCCGCGTGGCTCTTGCAGAATCCGAATTCGGCGAACGCGGCGATCTGCCGGAAGATCTCGTTCGCAGTCACGTCGTCAACGCCCTTGGCGCGCGCGCCGTTCACGAACGGACCGCGCAGGCGCTCCATGTCGGCCGAGCTACGAGCGCGGCTCATCGCGCGGCGGAGCATGTCAGCGGCCGAGGGCGAGAACCCCGCGGCGGCAATGGCCACCCGAAGGATCTGCTCCTGGAAGAGGATCACGCCGAGCGTCTCTTTGAGGATCGGCTCGAGAAGCGGATGCGCATACTGGACCGGCTCGCGTCCCTGACGGCGGCGAATGTACGGATTGACCATGTTCCCCTGGAGTGGACCGGGCCGGATGATCGCAACCTCGACCACGATGTCCGCGAAGTTGCGCGGGCGGACGCGCGGCAGCGCCTGCGCCTGCGCGCGGCTCTCCACCTGGAAGAGTCCGATCGTGTCGACCTCGCAGATGAGGTCATAGACCGCGGGATCGTCGAGCGGCAGGGAACCCAGCTCGAGCAGCTCCCCGTGGCGCGTGTCGATGTCCGCGACCGCGTCCTTCACCAGCGAGAGCGTGCGCAGGCCGAGCAGATCCATCTTGACAAGGCCGAGGTCCTCGACGTCGCGCTTGTCGAATTGCACGACGTTGCGGTCAGGCATCGTCGCACGCTCGATCGGCACGGTGTCGACGAGCGGCAGCGCGGTAATGAGCATCCCGCCGTTGTGGATCGACAGATGTCGCGGGAAGTCGGCGATGGCAAGGGTGAGCTCGCGAAAAAGCGGGAAGCGTTCGCGCTCCTTGTCATCGAAGATCTCGAGCAGGTCCTCGAGCGTGTCCGGCAGCGCCCGCGGCCCCTCCCAGGCCGTTGACTGGGGCTCGGCCGGGGCCGGCATAGCCGGGCCCGGCCGCACGTACGAGGTGGTGTACGCCGGATGCTGCGCGGAGCTCGGATACGCCCGCGGATCGACGTGGTACTGATCGATCGACTTCGCCATCCGGTCGATCGTCTCCGCCCTGAAGCCGAGCGCCTTCGCCACCTCCCGGCTGGCCGAGCGCGCGCGGTACGTGACGACGTTGCAGACCATCGCTGCGTAGCGCTCGCCGTACTTCTTGTAGACGTACTGGATGACCTCCTCGCGATCGTTCGTCGCGATGTCGAGGTCGATGTCCGGCATCGTCCGCGAGTCCTCGGTGAGGAAGCGCTCGAAGAGGAGGTCGTGCTGGATCGGGTCGACCTTGGTGATGTCGAGGACATAGGCGACGATCGAATCCGCGGCCGATCCCCGGCCCTGCGCCGGGATCCGGTGCTCCTTGCAGAAGCGGACCATGTCCCAGTTGATGAGGAAGAACTCCGCGAGACCGCAGCGGTCGATGACGTCGAGCTCGTGGGCGAGCTGCTTCGCGACATCGCGCGTGATCCGCGGGTACTTGATCTTGGCGCCATCTCCGCAGAGCGCGTAGAGGAACGAGAACGCGGTGTGCCCTTCGGGGACCGGAAAACCTGGAAGGCGATCTTTTCCGACGAACGAGGCTTCGGCGCGTGGCATGTTCGTGTCGTAGAGAAGGTCGAGCACGCACGCGTCGGCGATCGCGCGCGCGTTGCGGAACGCCTCGTCGAAGCGCCCCAGGCGCTCGCGGAGCATGACCTCGCCCTTGAGCCAGTACTCGCCGTTGGGCTTCAGCTTGTTCCCGGCCTCGTCGAGCGTGACGCCGAGATCGATGCAGCGAAGCACGTCATGAAGGCGGCGCCCCTCGGGCCGTGCGTAGTGAACGTTGTTCGTGACCACGCAGCCCAG
>Ga0209378_1000271_pt1 | contig 38294 bp, 39 predicted proteins | sample GraSoiAngelo_156_FD_186170 | JGI IMG/M metagenome (GOLD analysis project Ga0209378, IMG submission 186170) | Grasslands soil microbial communities from the Angelo Coastal Reserve, California, USA - 14_1009_13_40cm (SPAdes) (version 2) | ecosystem: Environmental > Terrestrial > Soil > Grasslands ...
GCCTGGGGCTTCGTCGGCCTCGTTGGCTTGTGCGCCCTCGCGGGGACGCTGGTCATGCGTGGGGAGGAGGAGCTCAGCAGAGACCGCGGATGACTTTCGCGACGGCGCGCAGATCCTCGACGAACAGGCGCATCTCGCGCTCGCGGCTCGCGTCATCCGGTGCTCGGAGGATCGACGACGGATGCACGGTCGCGAGCACGTGCGGCGCGAGCGGGGACGGGATGAGCTTCCCGCGCTCTTTCGTCACCTTGAAGGTCGGCGAGAGGAGCGCCTGCGCCGCCGTGGCGCCGAGACAGACGATCACCTGCGGCTTGAGGATGGCGATCTCGGCGTCGAGCCACAGGCGGCACGCCGCGATCTCGCTGCGGTTGGGCTTCTCATGGAGCCGCCGCTTTCCGCCGGTCCGCCATTTGAAGTGCTTCACCGCGTTCGTCACATACACCGTGTCGCGGTCGATGCCGGCCGCCTCCAGCGCCTCGTCAAGGACACGGCCTGCGGGACCGACGAACGGTCGGCCCGCGATGTCTTCCTTGTCGCCGGGCTGCTCGCCGACGAAGATGACCTTGGCGGTCCGCTTCCCCTCCCCGAAGACGGTCTGGGTCGCTTTCGTCCAGAGGTCGCAGGCTTTGCAGTGGGCCGCGGCATCCCGCCACGCCCCGATACTCCTGGTCTCCGGAAGCTCGGGATATTCATGGCCGGGCTCGGGCCCGGCTTCCGGGAGGTTCGAGGGGGGCCTGTCCCCCTTGCCGGCACTCACGCGAGTTGACGGAGCAAGCGGCGGACCCGAAGGTGCCCGCATGAGGTACCTGGCCATGACGCTCGCCGTCGGCGCGCTCGTCGCGATCGGTGCGGCCGAGTCGGCGGCGAGCGCGGAGCAGCTCGCGGACCTCCCCGGACGCGGTCGTCCCGCGCTCGCGCTTGGCGGCGCGGCGCTCACCCTGCTCGGCTTCATCCTCTCGGTGGCGGTCTATGCGGCGCTCGGCTGGTTCGTCGCGCGCCTGGCTCTGGACGAAGGACTGGCCCTGCGCACGGGCGCCGTCGTCGGCCTCGTCGCCGGATTCCTGGGCGGGACGGTGCGGGCGCTTTTCGTTCGCGATTATTTGAGCGAGACGGTCTCGCGCTTCGGGATTCCGGATGAGTTCACGACCTGGTCGCTGGCCGTCTTCGTTCTGCTATCGATCCTCGTGAGCGCCGCCGCAGGCGGCGCGATCACTTGGCTGAGCTTCCGTTCTGCGCGGGGGCGTTCGCCGCGACCTCGAACCTGATCGTCTCGACCACGCCCTCGCGGGACAGCGCGACGAAGGCGCTCACGACCTCGGGGTCAAAGCGCTCGCCGGCGTCCTTCTCGATCGCCTTGAGGCCGGCGTCGGCCGACCACGCGTCTTTGTATGGACGTTTCGAGGTGAGCGCGTCGAAGACGTCGGCGACCGAGACGATTCGCGCCGCGAGCGAGATCTCCTCGCCCTTCTTGCCGTCGGGATAGCCCCGCCCGTCCCAGCGCTCGTGATGCTCGCGGGCGATCGCCCGCGCCGTCTCGAAGAACCTCGCCTCGCCGAGCATCTTCTCGCCATCGATGCAGTGCTGCTTGATGACGCCGAACTGCTCATCCGTGAGGTGATGCTCGCTCTGAAGGATGTGGTCCGGCGTGTGGATCTTGCCGACGTCGTGCATGACACTCGAGTACCCGAACTCCTCGACGAGATCGGCGGGCAGACCGAGCCGCTGGGCGATCGCCTCGACGTATCCGCGTACCCGCTGCAGATGCTCGCCGGTGGTGCGGTCCTTGATCGTCGCCGCGAGGAGCAGGTGGCTGATGCCCTGGAGGCCCGTCCGGCGGAGCTCCTCGTTCGCGACGCGCTCCTGCTCGAGCGCGCGCTCGAGCTCCTGCCGGCGCTCGCGCTCGCTGCGGAGCATCGAGGCGAGGTCCTCCGCGTAGCGCGTCGCCTGCTTCTCCATGAGCGTCATCTGCTTGAGCTGCGACTGGAACTCATGGCGAACGCCCTGCTCGCGCTCGTAGACCTTCGCGAAGTCGAGCGCCATGCGCATGGCCTGGGCGTTCGCCAGGTCGGCGACGCGGACGGCCTGGTGCAGGAGCTGACGGAAGACGTCGGAGCCTTGCTCCTCGCCCGTGATGTCGGGTAGGCGCGGCGACGCGTCCATCGTCTCGATCATTTCCTTGGTGTCGTCGGCGCCCATGGCGATCTAGCTGTGCGCGAGGATCCCGCGGATCGTGTCGATGAGCTCCAGCGGCCCGAACGGTTTGGTCAGGTACTGCGTCGCTCCGGCCGCAAACCCGATCGCGCGGTCACTGTCGCTTTCGTGCGCCGTGAGCATGACCACGGGGATGTCCTTCGTGGCCTCGTCAGCCTTGATCTGGCGGCAGACGTCGAAGCCGTTAGGGCCGGGGCCCATATCCACGTCCAGGAGGACGAGGTCTGGCTTCTCGGACCGGACCAGGTCGAGCGCCTCATTGCCGTTCTTCGCCTCGACGATCGTCCAGCCCTGGGTGGACAGGGTGATCCGGACCATCTGACGGATGGGCACCAGGTCGTCGGCTACGAGCAGTTTTGCCATTTCTTTCGCCTCCGATGCTAGCGGTGGGTCCTACCGGCCCCACCCCCGAAAGGATGGACTTATGACCGTTCGGGGGCCGGACCGTTTCCCCCGCGCGGGGGAGTCGGGCGGTCGCGCGTCCAGGACTCCAGGGTGACGAGCCCGAGCCGGGCCGCTTCGGCCACGGCCTCGAGACGCGAGTGCGCGCCGAGCTTGCGGAGCACGGCCTGCACATGCGCGCGGAGCGTCGCGGTGGAGATCCCGAGCGACTCCGCGGCCGCCGATGTGCTCGTCCCGCCGGCCAGGAGCCGAAGCACCTCGAGCTCGCGGGCGGTGAGCGGCTCGATCACTTTCCGCGCCGCCGCGCTCTCCAGCAGGAGGCGCTGCAGCTCGCTCGGGGCGAAGAGGATCTCGCCGGACGCCGCCGAGCGAACGCTGTCCACGACCTCGGTGAGGCCCCGACCTTTCGTCATGTGGCCGACCGCGCCCGAACGCGCGACGTCGTTCAGCGTCGCCGCGGACGGATCGGCCGTGAGCACGAGGACGGAGGTGTCCGGCAAGGACCCACGCACCGCGCGCGCGAGATCCGCGCCGGTCCCGTCCGGCAGGTGATAGTCGGCGATGACGACATCCGGCTTGTACTCGTGAAGCGCGGCGATCGCGGCCTTCACATCGTGGACCACCGCCTGGACCTCGATGCCATCCGCCGCCCTGAGGGCGACTCGCATCAACTCGGCGAATAGTCGTTCATCGTCGACGATCACGACGCGTATGTCTTTATCGGCCACGTCAATTCCCTCCGTACGCACGCACTTGCGTCGCGAGCGCGGCGACGACCGCCGCGTCCAGCTCGCCGCGCGCGACCGCGCCCTGAAGGATCCGCACCGCTTCCGATTCCGAGACCGCCGGCCGATCGGGCCGGTCCGCAAGGAGCGCCTCGAAGCGGTCCGCCACCGTCACGATGCGCACCTCCAAGGGGATCTGCTCCGCACGCAGCCCATCTGGGTAGCCGGTCCCGTCGAGCCGCTCGTGATGGTGGCGAACGATCGGCAGGAGACCGGAGAGCCGTTTGAACCCGGCCAGGATCTCTTCGCCGAGCACCGGGTGGCGCTCGAGCATCGCGCGCTCGTCAGGACCGAGCTCGCCCGACTTCGCGAGGAGCGAGCCTGGGAGTCGCGCATGGCCGACGTCGCGAAGCAGCGCACCGAGCCGGATGGTCATTCGCGTCGATTCGTCGAGGCCCAGCGCGCGGCCGATCTGCACCGCTCGGGCGGCGACGCGTTCGGTGTGACCGGTGGTCGGGCGGTCGTGGGACGCAATGGCGGCGGCGAGCACGATCAACGCTTCCGCCGCGGCTTGCAGGTCGTGGTCGAGCCCGCGCTCGCGAACGGTAAGGTCGACGATCCGCGGCAGCTGGGCGTCGACCGGGACGAGCTCTGCGCGGTCGTCCGATCCGCGTCCGGCGGTCACGCGCACGACGGCGACGTCTTCCGGCGCGTCGGCCGGGACGGACGCATTACCCTCGAGCACCACGACGTCCGGCATATCGCTGTCCTCCGCGAGGTCGAACCGTGTGGCGAGAAGCTGCTCGACGTGCGCGCGCAGCGCTCCGTCCACGATCGCGACCCGCGCCACGCGCCGCTCGCCGGCTGCGCGCTCCGCTGACCGAGCCAGGCGCGGGACGCGCGGATTCCGCGCCTGTCCCAGCACCGCGTCGATCCGGGCGAGGAGCTCCGCGGCTTGGAAGGGCTTGGTGATGTAGTCGGCGGCGCCGCACGAGAGGCCGCGGACCTTGTCCACGACCTCGCCGCGCGCCGAGAGGAAGATCACCGGGATCGGCGCGGTCGTGCTGTTGCTCTTGATGCGCAGGCAGACGTCGTAGCCGTCGGTGTCGGGGAGCATCACGTCGAGGAGCACGAGGTCCGGAAGCAGCTCCTCGACGAGCTCGATGCCACGCCGCCCATCGTGCGCCACGGAGACCACCATCCCGTTCGCCTGCAGGCGCCGCTGGAGGACGTCGGCGGAGGCCTGGTCGTCCTCGACGACGACCACGCGCGTGGCCGGCGCGTCCGAGCGGATGGTCTCCTCCACAGCCTTCACTTCTTTTTCTTCTTCTTCGCTCCGTCGGTCTCCCCGAGCAACCAGCGCATCGCGACGATGAACTTCGAGGGCCGCTCCTCGTGAGTGTTCTCCTTCAGATACGCGTGCAGGTCGATTGCCCAGTGGGGAAGCTCGCCGTACCACTTCATCTCGACGATCACATCGGGCTCCATCGCGAGGAGCGTCCCGAGCGGAGACGGCTGATCGTTGTCGTCCCGCGCCTCCCAGGGCAACGCGAAGTACATGAGGTTGTGATCGGCGGTGATGCGGATCGCGGTATCGAGGGAGTTGTATGCGAGACGGTTGTACTGCGTGACCACGACCGGGCGCGCCCCATCCTTCAGGAGACGCCCTGCGCGTTCGGCAAGCCCGTGATCGGGATCCGGCAGCGCGATCTCACCGCGCAGGAACGAACGAGCGACGTCCATCGAGACGCCGAACCGCTCCTTGAGCGAGGTGTCCTCCTCGTCGTCCTTGAACTCGATCCACGCGGCTCCCGGATTCATCACACCCTGGGGCCGCGTGCGGTGGTACTCGCGGATGCGGAGCTGCATCGCCGATCCCTTCTGGGCCGCGCGGAAGATCGACCAGTTGAGCGTGTCGCAGTACGTCGTCGTGGACCACTGGTAGGGCCGATCGTCGCGGGAGAGCGGGAGGTTGTTGGCCGTCGTGCGCATCACGAGGCGAGCGATGCTCTCGCTCACTTGAAAGCGGTGCTCGTGCCGGCGCTCGGCATCGGCCTCGTGGGCCGTGGCGATGGACGTCGTCACTTTTCTGGGCACGTTACTCGGTCACGTCGGCCGCGACCGCGAGAAGGCCGCGACGCGTCAGCGCGACGCGCACGCCGTGCTCCACGTCGGCGGGGATGGTCCCGTCGAGCGATCGCAGGAGATCTTCCGGGACGGCGCCGTGCTCTGTGGCAAGGATCTCGGCGGCGCTGAATCGGACGTCCGGCTCGATCGAGGTGATGTTCTCGAGGATCCGCCGCCCGAAGAGGCGCATCGTATGCCAGGCGTTGTACACGTAGACGCCCGAGAGGGCGGTCGCCACGCCCAGCAGGATCTGGTTGTCGTGGATCTGGAGCCCGATGAGCAGCGCGACCGCCGCGGCGAAGTTCCCGAACGCATTCACGCCGCCCGAAAGGAACGCGCGCGCACGCGGCCGGATCGCTGCGACGACCTGGCTGTACACGAGCTCCGTGGCGGGGCGGTGGATCGCCGGGATCACGATCCGCTCGCTCAGCTGGATCGCGACAGCGGTGATGATGTTGAAGTTGATCGTCGCGGCGGCGTATGAGCCGAGGAACCAGAGCGGCAGCACGAACAGCACCCGTGCGATCCCGAGGCGCCGTAGCAGCGCGCTCGTGAAGGCGCTCTGGATGAAGAGCGCGACGAGCGACGAGCTGGTGTAGATCGACGCGTAGAGCTGGCTGAACAGATCCTCGTTGCCGGTTCCCGTTCCGGCCGTGCTCTGATCGAGACCTACGAGGTAGAGGAAGTTCCCAAACTGCATGAGGAAATACCAGAAGAAGACTCCGACACCAAATGTTCTGAGCATCCGGTCGGACGCGACCGCGCGATACCCTTCGACCGAGTCCTTGACGCTCGCGGCGAGACCCTTCGGGCGCTCTTCCTCGATCCGGCTGCCCTGACCCTCGGGCAGGCCGCGGTATACGACGAGCGCGAGGAAGCACACGAGAAACCCGACGGCCTGCGCGCCGATGAAGTTCTCCGCGTGGATGACCGGTGCGATGCCCGCGCCGATCGCGCCGCCGAGTATCTTGCCGACGAGCACCGAGCCCGCGAAGAACGGAAAGAGACGTTTCGATTGCTCGGCGCCGTACAGGTTGCCGGCATACACCCAGAAGAGGATGTAGATCGTCTCCTTCACGCCGTGCGCGAAGACGTAGGAGATCGGCTGGACGATCCAGCCGCTCTCGATCTGCGACTGGAAGGTCACGCCGGCCTGTATCGCCACCGAGAGCAGCGTCACGCCGGCCACGTACCAGAGGAGAAGCGTTCGCCGCCGAACGCGATCGACGAAGAAGAAGATCATCGCCGAGACCGCGAGCATCGCGACCGGCGTGACGATATACATGACCGGCACGTAGTTCACGCCCCAGCGCTTCACGAAGAGCGAGTCGGCGCCGAGCTTCCCGACCCAGTCCGCAGCGACCATGAGCGTCAGCAGGACGTAGAGGAATATGGCGAGGCCCCATTCCCCGCGGCGCAGCGGAATGGCATGCCGGAGGACCCGCCCGAGCACGGTCGCTAGGCCCCCGCCGGGGCGCGGTCGGCCGCGGGAAGAGTGAACTGGACGATCGCTCCGGTCTCGCCGGGATTCACGACGGCGATGCTCCCGCCGTGAAGCTCGACCGCCAGCTTGCAGAACGCGAGGCCGAGGCCGGTTCCACCACGGCTGCGGCCCGCCCCCTGGTAGAAACGGTCGAAGATGTGCGGCGCGTCGTCGGCCGCGATCCCTGGGCCGGTGTCGTGAACGCGAACGATGATCGAGCCCTCGAGCGCACTGTCGCGCACGCTTTCGATGCGGACCTTCCCGCCGGTCGGGGTGTGCTTCACGGCGTTGGCGAGGAGGTTCGTGAGCACGCGGACGATGAGGCCGTCATCGACGAACACAGCGACGTTGCCGGGCAGCGAGCTCTCGAGCTCGATCCCCTTCGCGAGCGCTTCGGGCACGACCTGCGCGATGCTGCGCTCGGCGAGCGCCGAGAGCGCGATGACCTGAGGCATCGCCTCAAGCTTGCCCTCTTCCATCTTGTACACGTCGAGCAGCGCGTTGACCATCCGGAGCAGCTCGCTGATGTTCGACTCGGAGAGGCGCAAGAGCTCGTCGAATTCGCGGCGGCCGGGCTCGAGCTGTCCCATGCGCACGAGCTGCATGAACGCGACGACGCTGTTCGCGAGGTTGCGGATGTCGTGTCCGAGCATGCCGATCAGCTCTTTGCGCGATTGCTCCATTCGCTGCAGATCCGCGGCGGTCTTACGCAGCTCGTCCTGGAGGCGCTTGGTGAAGATCGCGCTCCGCACGCGCGCTGCGAGCTCGATCGGTTCGAACGGCTTGGTGATGTAGTCGATCCCGCCGACTTCGAAGCCCTTGCTCAGATCTTCGTATCGGTCCCTCGCGGTGACGAAGATCACGGGGATGTCCGCTGTCTCCGGCTGGGACTTGAGGCGGCGGCAGGTCTGCCAGCCGTCCATGCCGGGCATCATCACGTCGAGCAGGATCAGGTCAGGCTGCTCGGTCCGCGCAAGGGCGATCGCGCGCTCGCCGGAGCTCGCGACCTGTGTCTGGCAGCCGATCGCCTCGAGGCGCCGCGCCAGGAGCTCCACGTTCGCGATCTCGTCGTCGACGATGAGCACCTTGCCGAGCGTGATCGGGACGGGCCCGCGGACCGTCGGCGTGCCGTCCCGCGGAGCGGGGACCTGGGCGGCCCCGCCCGGGAAGTACCGCAGCAGGATGGCCCGTAGCTCCGCCGGCGCGAAGGGCTTGGAGACGAAGTCGTCGCACCCGGCCTCGATGGCGCGCGCTCGGTCGGAGGGAAGCGCGAGCGCCGAGACCGCGATGATCGGGATGCTCGCGGCCCACGGCTCAGAGCGCAGCGACCGCGTAAGGCTCCACCCGTCCATGCGCGGGAGGAGGAGGTCCACGAGGACGGCATCCGGCCGCTCGACACGCGCGAGGTCGAGTCCCGCGACGCCGTCCGCGGCCACGAGGGCCTCGTGCCCGGATGCGCGGATGATCCGCGACGCGACGTCGAGGTTGTTGGCGTCGTCCTCGACGACCAGCACGCGTGCCATCAGCGGCTCGCCGTGCGGGTGAGCAGGGCGGCTTCGCTTCCGGCCCGCACGCGAATGGGAAGCGTGAAATGGAACGTGCTCCCCTTCCCCACTTCGCTATCGACCCAGATGCGGCCGCCGTGCAGGGTGATGAGCCGCTTGGAGATGGCGAGCCCGAGGCCCGTGCCGCCGTAGCGCCGCGTCGTCGAGCTGTCGGCCTGGCGGAACTCGTCGAAGACGTAGGCCTGTGCCTCGGGCGTGATGCCGACGCCGGTGTCGGTGACGGAGATCGTCACCCACCCTTCCGCAGAGCTCGCGGATACGGAGACCGATCCGCGCTCGGTGAACTTCACGGCGTTGGCGAGCATGTTCGCGAGGACCTGCCGCACGCGCGCCCGGTCGCCCCACACGTTCGGCAACGCGCTCGGGATCAGCGAGCGGACCTCGAGCCCCTTCTCGTCCGCGTGCGGTCGTACGAGCTCGAGCGCCTCTTCGGTGACCTCGTTCATGCTGACCTCTTCGACGTTCAACTCCATCTTGCCCGCTTCGATCTTCGCGAGGTCGAGCAGGCCGTTGATGAGCCCGAGAAGGTTGTCCGCGGCCTGGGCGACCCGGAAGAGGTCGGTGGACTGTTGCGCCGTAAGCTCGCCGTCGAGACCGTCGAGCATCAGCTTCGTGTAGCCGATGATCGCATTCATGGGCGTGCGCAGCTCGTGGCTTACGCTCGCGAGGAACTCGCTCTTCAGGCGGTTGGCCCGCTCAAGCTGCAGGTTGTTCACGCGCAGCTCGCCGACCAGGTCCGCGTTCTCATTCGCCACCGAGATCAGACGCGCGATCGTTCGCAGCGCGCGGGCCTGTGTATCGGTGAGGTCCCGCTGTTCGCGGAAGTACGCGGAGAGGAGGCCGATGGTGCGGCCACGCGCGGACAGCGGAACGTGCGCCACGAAGCGCAAGTCGCCCGCCGAGACACTCGACAGCCTGATGCGGTCGGTGTCCGCCTCGGAGCGCACGAGGACGCGCATCGCCAGCATCACAGCCGTCTGGCCGTCGATGCCCACCGTCGCGGGGGCGTTGAGGCGGCCGCCGGATCCCGGAGGTGCGCCGGGCGGATCCTCGCGGATGACGATCGCGCCGCCGTCGGCGCCCAGGAGCGACACCATCCGGTCGAGCGACCGAGCGAAGATCCGCTCCGCGTCGGTGACGCCGACGACAGCATCGGCTACCTCGTTGACAGCGCGAACTTCGTCGAGGTACTCCCGCTGCGCGCGCTCGCGTTCGTACAGCGACGCGGCCATGGTGTCGAACGCGCGCTCGAGCGTGCCGATCTCGTGCGGCGACACCTGCTGCACGCGTGCCGCGAGGTCGCCCGCCTCGATCCGCTGCGCGGCCGAGGCGAGGCTTTCCAGGGGCTGGGTGATGCTTCGCGCCGTGCGATAGGCGAGAAGCGTGACGACACCGACGAGCGCGATGCCGAGGACGATGAGAATTGCGATGAGAGTCCGCTGGGCCTGCTCGACCCCCGCGGTCGGAACGAGGACCGCGAGAAGCCCGGGGTTCTGCCGCTGAGAGCGAAGGACTCGGAAGATGCCGTAGTAGTTGGTGTTGTTCGCGTAGATGTTCTGGATCAGGACATCGTTCGGCTCGGCGTCGACCTGCGGGACGCTCGGGAACACGGTGTTCGTCCCGAAGTCGACGGTCGACGCGCGCACCCGGCCGCTCCAGATGAGCGCCAGATCCGCGTTCGAGCGGGTCTTGATGTTCTTCAGGAAGGATGATCCGAGGATGTTGCCGACCTCCATCGTGCCGATCGGCTCCTGGTCGGCGTTGCGGATGACGTAGATCGCTCGGATGACGAGCCCCTGCGGTTCGTCGAAGAGCACCCAGGACTGCTGTACCTGGGCCTTGGCCAGCGTGACGAGCTCCGGCTCGAGCGTGTCGCTCGTCTTTTCCTGGGCGGTCGCGATGATGACGCCGTTGTTGTCGGCGACGCTCATGTCGTCGACGCCGATCTTCGACTTCACGGGGAGGAGGAAGTTCGTCAGCTCATCGGCGTCCCGCTGCTCGGTCAGCTCGCGGGTTGTCGGGAGTCCGGCCACCAAGGTGGCCGCTCGCTGCGCCAGATCGGCCTGGTCGTTGATCTCATTCAGTGCTACGTCGGCCAGGATCGCGGACTCGTCGGCGAACTGGCTGAGGATGAGGTCGTTTGATTCGTAGATCGCGACCGCGGTGACTACGACAAGCGCCAGGACGCTCACCAGCACGTTGCGGCTGACGAGCGCCCTGAGCAGGCTCGGCGTGAAGAGCTTGGGCATCAGCTCCTGGGTCGCCCGACCGGTCCTTAGAGGCCCGCGAGGATCTTCTGGCCCTCGGGCCCCTTGACGAAGTCGATGAATGCCTTGATCGCCGGCTTCACCTTTGTCGGGTCGGCGTTGTAGACGAAGTACAGCGGCCGGCGGACCTGGTATTTGCCGCTGTTCAGGTTCTCCCGCGAGGGCGCGACGCCGTCGATCGTCGTGAAGGCGATCGTGGTATCCGAGAACGTGCTCGCGTTCATCGTGACCATGCCGATCGACTCCTTGAAGGAGTTGATGGCCTTCACGGTCTCGGTGATGGTCGTCACTTCCACCGCGTTCGGCGCGTAGGGAAGCTTCTTGCCGTCGAAGAAATAGGCCTCAAAGGCGCTGCGGGTCGCGGCTCCCGATTCGCGGATGAGGACACGGATCTTTCCGGGCGACCCACCGATGTCCTTCCAGTCGGTGATCACCCCGGTGAAGATCTTCGCGACCTGGTCCTTCGTCAGAGACTTGACCGGATTCGACGCGGCCACCGCGACCGCGGTGCCGCTTGCGCCGATCGCCAAAGACACGACCTTGCCCTTCTCGGGATCCTTCAGGTCGCGGCTGATGTAGCCGAGATCGGTCTCGCCGCTGACCGCAAGGTTCACCCCGGCATCGGAGCCGATGTCGGCGAGGCCTTGCCAGGTGATGCTCGGGTGCATCTTCCCGAACGCGTCCGTGAAAGCTTTGACGTTGTCGAGTGCGCCACCGCCGCCGTTGACGATGTACTGGCCGGCGAAGGGATCGGCGGTCGGCGCCACCCCGATCGGGCCAGCGCCTCCGCAGCTCGCGCCGAGCAGTACGCCAACGACGAGCAGATATGTTCGCAAAGAGCGCATTCGGGCCCTCCTCATGGGTCGAATCGAGACAATCGAGACATTAGTGTCTGACCTTTGTATAGGGAGGTCTATCCCTCCGACGGCGGATTCGCGTTACACATCGGGATAGACGGCGCCTACTCCAAATGCATTAGCCGACACCAGAATTGGACCAAAAGCGTGCGCTTTCGCGGCATACTGGCGCGTCGTGAGCGAAGGACACACGGCGCTGCGGGCGCGGACCGTCCCAACTGGCCGGCTCGCCGACCTCGATATACGGGGCAGGCGCCTCGTATTCCCGCTCACGCTTCTCGCGGCGCTAGGTATCGCGGCCATCTGGCTCGTCGACATCTCGACCGGCCCCGAGTACGGCTTCGCGATCTTCTACCTCATCCCCATCGGTCTCGCGAGCTGGTGGCTCGGCCGAGGTCCCGCGGTGTTCATCGCGCTGCTCGCCACGATCGCCTGGATCTGGGCGGACGTCGTCGCGCGCTCGGGCATCCCGATAGGCGCGAACCTCTGGAACGGCCTCACCCGTGCGGCCATCTTCCTCATGCTCGGACTGCTCATCGACCAGGTGCGGCGCGAGCGAATGGCGCTCCGCAGCGTGGACGCGCATCGCGAGGAATCTCTGGCGCTCATCGCGCACACGCTCCGCCGTTCGGCCGGCGAGATCGAGTCCGCCATCCCCGACCTGACCAGAGCTCCCGCTCTGAGCAGCACGGAACGCAGCGCGATCAACGAGCTTCGCCGGCAGAGCCGCAACTTCAACCGATTCGCCGAGGACGTGCTCGAGGTCGGGCAGCTCGAGGCCGGCCGTTTCCGGTTGAACCGCGGCAAGATCGACCTGAGCGAATTCGTCGCCGAGCTCGCGCGCGAAACCGATAAGGATCGTTTGCAGCTGGTCGCCGAATCGGATCCGATCTGGGTCGACGCCGATTCGGAACGCCTGCGGACGGCCATCGAGCACTTGCTGAACAACGCAATCCGTTTCTCGCCGATGGGATCGACCGTGCACGTCACCGTGAACCGCAGAGACGGTCGCGCGCGGGTATCGGTGAAAGACCAGGGCGTCGGGCTCGCGAAGTCGCAGCTCGGAGTGATCTTCAAGAAATACGGACGCGTCGAGACCGACGCGACCAAGGACAAGATCGGCGTCGGCCTGGGCCTGTACGTCACGCGGCTGATCATCGAGGCGCACGGCGGCAGCGTGTCCGCGAGCAGCGTCGGGCTCGGGCTCGGATCGACCTTCACACTCGACCTGCCGCTGGCCGAGGCTCCCGCCTAGCTCAAGTGGCAAGAATCCTGGTGGTCGAGGACGAACCCAATAACCTCGAGCTCGCGCTGCGCATCGTCCGGCACGCGGGGCACGAGGCGACCGTGGCGACCGACGGCTACGCTGCGCTAGAGCTCGCACGAGAGCAACGGCCGCAGCTCATCCTTCTCGACCTCCAGCTACCGAAGCTGGACGGATGGGCAGTCGTGAAACGGCTGCGCAAGGAGTCCTGGGCCAAGGACGTGCCGATCGTCGCGGTCTCGGCGTCGGCGAGTCCGGGCGACGAGTCGAAGGCCATCGAGGCCGGCTGCACGGAGTTCCTGTCGAAGCCCTACTACCCGGCGACACTCCGCGATGTGCTGAACCGGTATCTCGTCGCCGCCTGAGGAAAAGAAGAAAGGAGAAGCAGTCCGGCACGCGGGCGATGCCCCTCAACCCTATGCGTGCCTTGACCGCCTCTCCTTCCGAAGAGCGCCTCGGCGGAGTGTGCGGTCGCTACGAGCGCTTAGTAAATTGGCCTGTTGGTGGAGATTTCTCTAGCGAAGATGCATTAGGGTCGATCGCCTCGAGGAGCCGGCGCGAGGCACGGCCCACGTCCCGGACGGCGGCTTCGAAGGCACGCGTATTACGGCGGGAAGGGGCGCGGTAACCGCTGACCTTTCTCACGTACTGGAGCGCGGCGGCCGCGATTTCCTCGTCGGAGGCCGACCCCTCGGGGCGGCGGAGCGTCTTGATGCTGCGGCACATGACCTTACCTTAGTCGCTCCTCCGCAAACCTGGGCATCGCGGTTGACTTCGCGCCCCGCGCGACGGATGGTCCGACGGTGAGCCCGAACGTCGTGCTCCCGCTCCTTTCCTCCATCACCAGCTTCGTCTTCGCCGCCGCCGTGCTCGCGCAGTGGTCCCAGAAGCGCCGTGGGTTCCAGCTGGTCTGGGCGATCGGTCTCCTCTGGTACGGCATCAGCGCCGGCACCGAGTTCCTCGGCTCGGCATTCGGCTGGAACGAGATGCTCTATCGGACCTGGTACCTGATCGGCGCCTTCTTCGTGGCGGCTTATCTCGGCGCGGGCACGATCGTGCTGCTCGCGCGAACCCGCTTCGGATATTTCGTCGCCGCGAGCTTCCTCTTTGGCGCCCTCTACGCTTTCGCGATCCGCGGCCGGTATCCGAGCGACACGATGGCCTTCGCCGTCGTGCTCGTCATATGCATCGCGACCGCGCTCGCGGTCGGTCTCGCGACATGGCGCGCCCGCGCGCTCGTCGCGGCCATCGTGCTGACCGTGCTCGCCGCCGGGTCGGCGATCGCGGCAGCCCTGGTGTTCAGCGCCAACCTGAGCGCGGCGTACGCGCTCGATCCCGCCACCGGCGTGCCGATCGGCGAAGCGATCCCGGGGAACGTTCGGATCCTCGCGGGCCCGTTCAACATCATCGGCGCGTTCGCGCTCGTCGTCGGCGCCATCTTCAGCGCGTACGTCTTCATGCCGAAGCGTCGCGTGCTGGGACGCCGGTCGCTTCCGCCTGCGGTCGCCCAGCTCTATGGAACGATCGCGGTCGCGATCAACTTCCTCGCCTCGCTGCCGCGAGCGGCGGTCGCGCTCGCTCGGGGCGAGCTCCACTCCCGTGTCCCGGCGACCCTTCTCATCGCGCTCGGCGGCTTCATTCCCGGCGTGACCAGCGGCCTGAACCGTTTTGGCATCACCTGGGCGTTCTTCCTCGGAGAGCTCCTCGGCGTCGTGCTCATCTTCGCGGGGTTCGTCGTGAGCACGGAAGTGTTCGGCGCGCGCGTGCGCCTCGGTCCGCTCGTCATGCGGCGCGAGGAGGAAGCGCCCGCCGCCTAACATCCGGAGCGTGCTTGTTCTCACGCGCGCCGACGTCGAGCGGCTCCTGGATCCGGACGGTCTTCGCGAAGCCGTCGCGAGGGCTATGGCGGATCTCTCGGCGGGTCGCGCCTCGATGCCGGCGCGCATCGCCGCGAGCGTGCCCGAGCGAGATGGCCTCCTCGCCGCCATGCCCGCGTACCTGCCGTCCTCCGGCGCATTGACGACGAAGCTCGTCTCGCTCTTCCCGCGCAACACCGACCGGCCGACGCATCAGGCGGTCATCGTCGCCTTCGACCCGGAAACCGGGACGCCGGTAGCGCTCATGGATGGCGAGGCGATCACCGCGGCGCGTACGGCGGCCGCGTCGGCTCTCGCGACGGATCTTCTCGCGCGAGCGGACCCCTATCGCCTCGTGGTCATCGGGACCGGCGTTCAGGCACGCGCGCACCTGCGCGCGGTGTCACGCGTGCGGCGCTTCGGATCGATCTGCGTGGTCGGCCGTGATCTCGCGAAGGCCAAGGCGTTGGCGATGGAGTTCGGTGCTGGGAATTTCCGCGAGGTCGGCGCCTACGTTCAGATCGAGCAGGCCGTGCGCGAGGCCGATGTCATATGCGCGTGCACACACAGCCCCGAGCCGGTCGTGCGGCGTGAATGGCTCCGCCCTGGAACGCATGTGAACTCGGTCGGGTACAACACCGCCGGACGCGAGATCGACGCCGCGACATTCCGGGATGCGCTGCTCGTCGTCGAGTCGCGCGTCGCGACGCTCGCGAAGCCTCCGGCGGGTTCGAACGACATCGCCATGGCGATCGCGGAAGGCGCGATGACACCCGACCACGTGCACGCCGAGCTGGGCGAGCTCGTGAGTGGCGCGCGCCCCGGGCGCGCGGACGCGGCGCAGATCACGCTCTACAAGTCTGTCGGGGTCGCGGTGCAGGACGCCGCCGCCGCGGCGCTCGTCCTGGAAGGCGCGCGACGCGAGCACGTCGGTCGCGAGGTGGAAATCTAGCTCGGTCTGGCTCTACGAAACGGCGATTTTGGTGGTACGGCGGCCGATGCGGCAGCCGGTGTCGACGAGAGCGCTCGAGATCCACTCGTCGCCGATCTTGGCCTGGACGCGATAGGGCGACGACTTACCGGCATCGAGGGCGGCGACGACTTCATCCGAGATTCCCAGGACCACCCAGGCGACGCCGGCGGACGGCTCACCTTCGATGATGCGCGCGTGACCCTTCTGCCCGGGGCTGAGCGGAATGCACTTACGCGTCTCGACCACATTGTCGTGATCGTCGAGAAGGCGCACGGCTGTTGGAACGAGCTCCGACGTCCCGCCTTCGAGCTGCATCCAGTGCCGATCGCCGTCGTCGTGGATGCAGAAGCGGAACGGGACCTTCGGGAGAAGCCGCGGCATCGGGAGGGACGCCGTCGTCGAACCGGCCGGCACGAGCGCGCGGACCGCGGCGACGATCTTCTCCGCGGCCTCCCCAAGCGCGGGGTGGCCGCCGAGGACCTTTGCACCGTACGCGAGCTCCATCGTCGCGCGCGCGACGTCGCCGATCGGCAACATGAACTCGATAAAGCGCGCGTACTCGTTCGCCGCCCCGTCGACGTCGCCGCTGTTGGCGAGCATCGCGGCGAGGCGCCGGTGGGCGCCGAGGTCGGTCGGGTCGATCGCGACGGCCGACCACATGAGCGCGAGCGCGGCCACGCGGTTGCCGGCCTGGGTCAGTATCGCGGCGCCCTCTTTGAGCGCGTCGAGGTCCGAGCGGATCCGCTGGGCATCGGTAACTTCGCCCTCGGGCGCGGTAACGAGGGCATCGTCGTGCCCCTCGATGGCCCTCAGGCGGAGATCGTCGCTCATCCCGAACAGTCTTAGTCCTGCGTCAATTCGCTAGGTTGAGTACGTCAAATGCCGTCCCTCATACGGGGGATGCCCAGCTGGCGCCCACCGGCGTCGTGGCGGCGCATCGGCGCGATCGAATCGCACGCCGCGGGCGAGCCCCTCCGGGTCATCGTCGAGGGGCTCGATCCGATCCCCGGCGGGACGATCCTCGAGAAACGGCGATTCGCCCAGGAGCGATTGGACGGCCTTCGCCGGGGGCTGATGTTCGAGCCGCGGGGTCACGCGGACATGTACGGCGCGATCCCCACCGTGCCGGTCACGCCCGACGGCGACCTCGGGGTGCTCTTCCTGCACAACGAGGGCTGGAGCACGATGTGCGGCCACGGGGTCATCGCCCTGGTCACCGTCGCGCTCGAGGCCGGTCTGCTGCCGGCGAAGCGCGAAGTTCGTCTCGACACGCCGGCCGGTCGCGTGACCGCCCGGCCGCGGCAGGAGGGACCCCGTGTGCGCAGCGTCGCATTCGAGAACGTGCCGTCGTTTGTCGTGTCGCTCGACGACGCTGTGGCTGTCTCGGGCTTCGGGGAGGTCCGGTACGACCTCGCATTCGGCGGCGCGTTCTATGCGTTCGTCGATGCCGCGAGCATCGGCCTCGCACTTACGCCCGAGCGCTTCCGGGATCTGATCGCCGCCGGCGGCGCGATCAAGCGCGCGGTGCAGGCCACGCGCGAGGTGCGTCATCCGCGCGAGCCTGATCTCTCGTTCCTGTACGGGACCATCTTCACCGGACCGGCGATGACCGTGGGCGCGGACTCGCGGAACGTCTGCGTGTTCGCCGAGGGCGAGGTCGATCGATCGCCGACCGGCACCGGCGTGTCCGCGCGAGTGGCGATCGAGCGCGCGCGGGGACGGCTCGCTGCGGGAGCGCCGTTCGTCGTCGAGAGCATCATCGGCACGCGATTTGCCGGTCGGTCGGTGCGGGAACTGCGGTGGGAGGGATACGACGCCGTCGTTCCCGAAGTCGAAGGAAGCGCGTGGATCACCGGACGGACTGAGCTGTACTTCGCGCCGGACGATCCGCTTCTCGATGGATTCATCCTTAGATAGAGGAGGGACCTCCCCAAAAAGGAGTCCTTAAGTAACGGCGAGTAGCGAAGAGAGCCTGGTACCGCTGCCCTTCGTCACGGCGCCGCTGCCGGGGCGTTCAGTTCTAGGTGGGAAGCTCCGCCACTGCTCGGCCGCGCTCCTGGCACCAGGATCGTTCGCTCACCGCGCTTGACCGCCGGATGCTGGAGCACGTCGAAGGCCTGTACGGGCCGCCGGCCGAGGTAGCGCAGCCCGACCAGAGACCTGCGCGCGAAGCGGCTGATCGCGCCCGCCATCGGTCCTTTGTGCTGGCCCTTCGGACCCTCCTGCTCTGTGCCCTCGCGGTTCTCGCCGTGTCGGCCTCACCGTACGCGGCCCAGGTCCGCGACTGGGCCGGCACCGTGCCGTTCCTCTCGGCGCTGATCACGGAAGACGCCGCGCTCGATGCGCTCGGACCGAAGTGCGTCGAGAGCCGGGCCCAGCTCGTCGCCGCAGCGACCCAGATCGCGGCGTTCTCGGGCCGGCCGCGCCGTGAGCTTCTCGTGACGTTGAACGGCGGACTCTCGTCGCAGACCCGCGAATCGTGGCCGGTCGCGTGTCGCGCGTTCCTCGGAGCGCCGAGGCCCTAGCCCGCGCGAACGCTCGACCTGGCGAGCGCTGCCCCCACATTGCCGGAGGACACGGCCACCACGGCGCGCAGCGAGCTCGGCGCGAAACCGCGCGCACTGCTGGACGGCATCCGCGACACGTTCGGCTTCCCCGGTGACGACGGAGCGCGGTCGGCGGGCCCCGGACGAGACGATCCGCATCGGCGGATGTGAGCGGCATCACGCCACCGTCCCTGATGACCGACGCGCGGTCATAATCTCCCCAGAAGCGGGGGAGGGCGTGCGATGCGTAATGTGCGGCTGACGAGCGCGGCGATCCTGGCTTTCGCGGTCATCGTCGCGGCGTGTGCGCCGGCGGGCCCGGCGGCGAAGTCGCCCAGCAGCGGGCAGCCCAAGCGCGGCGGCACGCTGATCCTCGCGCGCTCGGGTGAAGTCACAAACCTCGACCCGCACAAGGTGCCGGCGTTCACGTCCGCGCGGGTCTTCGAGCTCGTCTACAGCTATTTGATGCGCCTCGATGAGAACCTCGGCGTGCAGCCTGATCTGGCCGAGTCGACGCCATCGGTCTCGTCCGACGGCAAACAGGTCACGGTCAAGCTTCGCAAGGGCGTGAAGTTCCACAACGGCGATCCGCTGACGAGCGCGGACGTGAAATACACCTTCGATCGGATCATCGACCCCAAAACCGCCGCGGTGGCAAGGTCGTTCTTCACCGACGTCAACACGATCACCGCGCCGGACGACTCCACGGTCGTGTTCGATCTGAAGAATCCGAACGCCGCGCTGATCGCGTACATGGCCCACCCCAACACCGGGATCGTCTCGAAGAAGATCGGGGAAGCGAACGCCGACCTCTCCAAGAAGGAGACGGCGATCGGCAGCGGGCCGTTCAAGCTCGCCGAGTGGGTGCCCGACAACTACATGCGCTTCGAAGCCAACAAGAGCTACTACGTCGAAGGCCAGCCCTATCTCGACGGCGTGCGCATCAACGTCGTTCCGGACGAGTCGGGCTTGGCGGCCGCGCTGCGGACGAAGGCCGCCGACATGGCCATCGTCACCGACGCGAAAGTCGCGCGAACGCTGCGCAACGAGTCGGGCGTCACACTCTCGGCCAAGCCGAGCCTCAGCTACAACCTGCTCTTCCTGAACACGAAGCGGAAGCCCCTCGACAACGTCAAGGTTCGCCAGGCCATCGCGTATGCCATCGATCGCAAGGCGATCATCGACGCGGTCGCCTTCGGAGAGGGCGAGATAACCGGTCCGGTCGCCCCGGCCCTAACGAACTACGCGCTGCCGACGTCCCAGTATCCGCTCTACACCCGCGACGTCACGAAGGCGAAGCAGCTCCTCCAGGAAGCGAACGTCGGGCCGGTGCAGTTCACGATCCTGACGGCGACGACGGAGCCGGCGTACGGCAAGGATGAAGCCCAGCTCGTGCAGGCACAGCTCGCCGAGGCCGGGATCACGGTGAAGATCGAGACGACCGAGCTGACGCAGTACGTGGACCGCTGGCTCAAGGCCGACTTCGATATGGCGACGGGGCTGAACGGCGGCGGACCCGATCCGGACTTCTACGTGTTCCGGTACTTCACGGACGACGGCAACCTGAACTTCGTGACGAGCTACAAAAACCCCACGTCGAGCGACGCGATCAAGGCCGCCCGCGCGTCGACCGACGTCGCGAAGCGCAAGGACCTGTACACGACCGCGCAGAAGGAGCTGGTGAACGGCGTGCCGTTCATCTGGCTCTTCGTCGGGCGCGACTACAACGCCACCCTTCCGACGACGAAGGGGTTCACGCACCTTCCGACCGGCTCGATCATCTACCTGCGCCAGACCTGGCTGGATAAATAAGGAGTAGCGCTCCGCGCGCTATCTCGCGAAGCGCCTCGCCGGCGCGATCCCGACCTTGCTCGGGGTCTCGCTCCTCACGTTCCTGTTCATCCGTCTCATTCCGGGCGACGCCATCGCCGCACGGCTCGGCACGTCAACCGCGCTCACGCCCGACCAGCTGACGAGCCTTCGCGCGTACTTCGGGCTCGACCAGCCGCTGCCGCTGCAGTACTGGAACTGGCTGACCTCGCTGCTACGGGGTGACGCCGGCTACTCGATCCGGACCGGCCGGCCGGTCTTCATTGAGATCGCGCAGCGACTACCGGCCACGCTCGAGCTCGCGCTCGCGGCCACGGCGATCGCCCTTGCGGTCGGCCTGCCGCTGGGCCTGCTATCGGCGTTGCGCCCGCGGTCGCGCCTGGACGCCGCCGCGCGCATCGGCGGTCTCATTGGACTGTCGCTCCCGAACTTCTGGCTCGGCACGTTGATCATCGTGCTGTTCTCGCTCTACCTCCGGTGGCTGCCCAACACCGGCGGGTACGTCGATCTCCTCCAGGATCCGCTCGGAAATCTGCGCCTGCTGCTCTTCCCGGCCATCACCCTCGGCCTGGCGCTTGCGGCCGCGACCCAGCGCATGACCAGATCGGCGATGCTCGATGTGCTCGGGGCTGACTACGTGCGGACCGCGACCGCGAAGGGGCTCGCGCCGCGAGTCGTCCTGCGGCGTCACGTCCTCAAGAACGGGCTCATCGTCGTGGTCACGCTGCTCGGCATCCAGGTCGGTCAGCTCCTGGGCGGCGCGGTCGTCGTCGAAGAGATCTTCTCGGTGCCCGGGGTCGGCCGGCTTCTGCTGAACGCGATCGTGCAACGCGACTACGCCCTCGTGCAGGGCGCGGTCCTGGTGATCGCGATCCTCTTCGTCGTGCTCAACATCATGGTGGACCTCCTGTATGGCTACCTGGATCCCCGAATCCGCCTCGCCTAGCGCGCCCGCCGTGCGGGCGGGCTTCCGCCTACGAGACATCGCGGCCGCGATCGTCCGCGAGCCGGCGGCGCTGGTCGGTCTGGCCATGGTCACGAGCTACGCGCTCATCGCGCTCACGGTCGGCCTTCTGCCTCTACGCGATCCCCTCGAGGTCTCCGCGCAGCGGCTCGCCGCGCCGACCTTCGACCACCCGCTCGGCACCGACGCGCTGGGCAGGGACCTGTTGAGCCGGATCCTCTTCGGCGCTCGGCTCTCGATGCGCGTGACCGTGCTCTCGGTCGCCGCCGCGACGGCGGCGGGCGGCGCGCTTGGTCTCTTGTCCGGATATCTCGGAGGCTGGGCCGATCTCGCGATCGGCCGCGTCATGGACATCTTCTTCGCTTTCCCGGCGATCCTCCTCGCGCTCGGCATCGTCGCCGCGCTCGGCCCGGACCCGAATAACGTCATCATCGCCATCGCCGTCGTGTACACGCCGATCCTTGCGCGCGTCGTGCGCGGCCCGGTGCTCGCGCTCAAAGCGCGCGACTTCGTGGAGGCAGCACGGGCGATCGGCGCCCGACCGGCGCGCATCATCCTTCGCCACATCCTGCCCAACCTTCTTTCTACGCTGATCGTCCAGGTGAGCCTTGCGCTCTCGTGGGCGGTGCTCACCGAGGGCGCGCTGTCGTTTCTCGGGCTCTCGGCCCAGCCGCCCGCACCTTCGTGGGGCGTCATGCTCAACGAGGGCAGGCAGTACCTCGAGTTCGCGACGCACCTCGCCTTGTTCCCGGGGCTCGCGATCATGATCGCCGTGCTCGGGTTCAATCTGCTCGGCGACGGACTCCGTGATGCGCTCGATCCCCAGCAGCGATGAGGATCGTGCCCGCGACCAGGGCGCATGTCGCCGCGCTCGCCGCGCTGATGGCGAAGTCGCCCTTGCTGCGGCGCTACGAGGTCACGGCGCGCGGCGCGAGGGCGAGCCTCTTGGAAGCAATGCGCGCGCGAGATGTCCTACTCGTCGCGATCGAGGACGACGCGGTGGTCGGCTTCGCGTGGTCGATCAGGACGCGCGCGCTCGATCGCACGGCGTACCTCCGGCTGCTTCTGGTCGGTGAGGGCCTCCGGTCACGTGGGATAGGGGCAGCGCTCCTCGCGCGAACCGAACGCGCGGCCCGAGCCGCCGGTTGCCGCCACATGGTCCTGCTCGTCACGGCGACGAACCGCGGCGGCCGGGCCTTTTACGCGCGCAACGGCTACCACCATGTCGCACACCTGCCGGGGTTCGTCCGGCCGGACGTTGCCGAATCGCTCTACATGAAGAATTGGCTCGCGCCGAGGCGCGGCAAATGACCGGAAAGACGCCCGAGGTCCTGGCCTTGCAGCCCGTTGCCACCGTGGTCACGCTCGCCGAGCAAGCGCAGCTCATCGCGGGGCTCGCGGAACGGCGCTGGGATCTTCTGGCCGAGGACGACGATCCTGGCGCACGCGATCGCGCCCGCCAGCTGCGAGAGCACGTCCGCACGTACGTCCTCCCGCGCGTCGCCGCGGTCGAGCTCCCATTGATCGTCGTGCTTCTCGGCCCCACCGGCGCCGGCAAGTCGACGCTCATGAACACGCTTGCGCGCGCACCGGTGAGCCGCACCGGCGTGCTGCGGCCGACGACGCGCGAGGCGGTGCTGCTGGCGACGGACCCGGACGCGCAAGCCCTCCTGCGCAGCGCACTCGCCGGAATGCCGGAGGGAAGGCTCGTTCGTGCGCCGGCCGCGGCCGCGCGCGCGGGCCTCGCGCTCGTCGACGCTCCCGACCTCGACTCGATCGAGCGTGCGAACCGCGTCGTGGCCGACGCCCTGGTCGAGGCGGCCGACCTCGGGATCTTCGTGACGACCGCGACGCGGTATGCCGACAAGGTGCCGTTCGACGTCCTTCAGCGCATCGCCGAGCGTGGGCTTCCGCTCCTGATCGTCGTGAATCGCCTGCCAACAGATGATGCCGAGCGAGAGGTCGTTCTCGCCGATTTTCGAAAGGTCCTGGCCGGGACCCCGCTGCGCGGCCTTGATGATTCGCGTATCGAGATCATCGGCATCGACGAAGGCCAGCTGGGGTCCTCAGGCGAGAGCTTCACTCCGGACGCCGCCGCACGGGTCCTCGCGCGCGTCGATGAGCTCGCGGCCGACCGCGAACGCCGCGTCGCTCTCGCGAAACGCGCGCTCGCCGGGGCTCTCGCGGGTCTCGATCCGCTCATTGCGAGCGTCGCAGCGGACGTCGAGCGGGAAGCAGCCGAAGCCGAGGCAGTGCGAGCGATCGCCCGTAACGCCTACGACGCCGAGCTCGCGGCGCTCGTCGAGGAGATGCGCGGCGGCACGTTCCTCCGCACCGAGGTGCTGCGGCACTGGGAGTCGTACGTCAAGGCCGACCAGATCACGCGGTTCTTCTCGCGCGGCCTGGGTCGGCTGCGCGGGACGATCGTCACCGCCATCCGCGGCATGCCGGAGGCGCCGGTCGGCGTCATGGAGCGCGAGGTCTCCAGCGACGTCGTCGCGGCGACGGTATCCCGCGCGACCGAAGCAGCGCGACGCGTGGCGGGCGAATGGTCGAGCCGGCCTCGGTCCGCTGTCCGCCTCGCGCGCGACCCTTCGCTCTGGTCGGCGTCACCCGATCTGGCCGCGCGCCTCGAGCCCCGTCTCAGGGAGTGGGTCGCGAGCATCGCGACGGAGGTGCAGGCCCGTGGGGCGCCCAAACGCGACCTCGCGTTCGGCGTCTCGCTGGGCGTCAACGCCCTCGCGGTCGCCGCCATGGTCGGAGTGTTCGCGCACACCGCGGGCGTCACCGGAACCGAGCTCGGTATCGTCGCGGCCACCGGGTTCCTCAACCAAAAGCTCCTGCAAGCCATCTTTGGCGAAGCCGCGATGCGCGAGATGATCGCCGGAGCGCGCGAGCGTCTGGAGGCGCTCCTCCGGGATGAGTTCGATCGCGAGCGGCGCCGCTACGACAAGCTCGTCGCGGACCCAGCGGAGCTGCGCGACCTCGCGACCGGGCTGCGCGGCGTGCGCGTGGCACTCGAGCCGTGACGCTTGCGATCTGCCTCGCGGCGCTCGCCGACGCGGCCGATGCCGCCACCACGCTCGGTATCGACGCGGCGCGCGCGCGGGGCGTGCGCGAACGAGCCGGCGCCCGACTCGGGTTCGAAGGCTCCGCATACGTGCTCGCCCTGGTCGGTGGCACCGGCGTCGGCAAGTCGAGCTTGCTCAACGCGCTGGCGGGCGATGTCATCAGTCCGGCGAGCGCACGTCGTCCCACGACGGATGCGCCCGTGGCATGGGTCGCGTCCAGCGCGCGGCGCGAGACCGCTCCGCTGCTCGACTGGCTCGGCGTTCGCGAGATACGCGATCACGACACCGGCGGCTTCGGCGATGTAGCGATCCTCGACTTGCCGGACGTCGACTCGACGACGCCCGAGCACCGCGCACGCGTCGACGAGCTCCTCCCACGCGTAGACGCGGTCGTCTGGGTCGCGGATCCCGAGAAGTATCGCGACGCCGTCCTCCACGACGACTACTTAAGACGATGGGCGCCGCGCCTTGCGCGACAGCTCGTCGTCGTAAACAAGGCGGACCGAATGCCCGACGACGTGGAACGAGTGCGAGAGCATCTCGCCTCGAGCCTCCGCGATGCGGGCCTGAACGGCATTCCCGTCGCGGTCACGAGCGCTACACAAAACGGCGAGGTGCGCGAGCTTCGCGAATGGATCGCGCAAGGTGTCGAGGCCAAGCGCGTGATCAGTGCGCGGATCAGCACGGAAGTGCGCGAGGCGGCAGCCGATCTCGCGGCCCGCGCGGGCGTCGTCGAGGGTGCGCCGGTCCTCGTCTCTGCAGAACGGCGGACACGGGCACTGGCGGACGTAACCCGCGAGGCCGCGACGGTCATCGACCTGCGCGGTCTCGAACGGCAGGCCGTCGCTGCGACACGGCTCGCGGCCCGTCCGCGCGGCGCGGGACCATTCGGTCATCTCACCGCGCTCATCTATCGCGCGAGCGGGCGCGATCGCGTGGCCGCGGACCCGGAAGGTTACCTGCGGAGATGGCGCGAGCGCGGAACGCTCGCGCGGCCCGCCGAACCGGTGCGGGCGCTCATCGCCGAGCTGATCGCGAACGTGCCTGCGGAGACCCGCGGCGCCCTCGCATCGCTGATCGACGTCGAGGGGCTGCGCGGGCGTCTGGCCTCGGCGATCGACGCGGCCGTCGCAGCGCGGACGACGGACGTCCGCGCGCCGACAAGCTTCGTCTGGAGCGTCATCGGACTGCTCCAGTACGCGGTGACCGCCGGTCTCCTCTTCGTGGGACTCTGGATCGCGGCCGTCTTCCTGTTGCACGCGCCCTTCGCGAGCGTCGACGTTCCCGTGCTCGGGCCCATCCCGACGCCGCTCGTCGCACTCGCGGCGCTGCTCCTCGCCGGATACATCCTCGCGCGGATGCTCGGTGCGCATGCTGGTCTTTTGGGGCGACGCTGGGCGCGCCGCCTGCGAAACGACCTCATGCGCGAGCTTGAGTCGCGTCTGGGTGACGCCTTGTTCGCGCCGCTCGCGGCGATCGATGCGTCGCGAGCGCGGATCGCCGCGGCCCGCGCGACGATCGAAACGGAGTGCGGCGCCGATACCCTGCTCGCTCGTCCTTCGACTCTCCGTTAGAGCAATCAAGCGAGGACGGCGTGAGCGGTGGCGCCGGTATTTCTTCTGGGCTGTTCGGTTTCTGGTGCGTCTCAGTTGGCATCTGATTTACCCCGGGTTTATGCGGACCGGCATTTCCACTCGTAATTTCAATAGTGGGAACGGTCGCTGGCCGCATCCCAACTCAACCCGACCCACCCTCCCCCACCTGCGTGCGGCGGGCTCCGGTCCACAGAGACCGGAGTCCGTCGCCACCACGCGGTGGTTCGCCGATGTAGGTGCGAGCCCGCGCCGGGCCGTCGCTCCTAGCGATGCGTCACGAACCCGAGCCTTGCGTGGATCTCGCGCGTGGCTTTGGAGAAGTTGAGCGTGTAGAAGTGCAGCCCGGGCACGCCAGCCTCGAGCAGATCGCGGCAGAGCTCGGTCGCGACGTCGATTCCGCGCTTACGGATCTCGGCGCGGTCATCGCCACCCGCTTCGATCCGCTGGACGATGTCGACGGGGACGGCGTAGCCGGAGAGCTCGGCCATCCGCTGGACCGAGACGAGTGACGTGATGGGCATGATGCCGGCGATGATCGGCTTGGTGATCCCGAGGGCGGCCATCTCGTCGCGGAGGCGCTCGTACTCCTCGACCTTGAAAAAGAACTGCGTGATCGCGAAGTCCGCCAGGCGCATTTTGAAAGCGAGATGCTCGCGGTCCGATCTGAGGTCCGGCGAGCGTGGGTGGCCGGCCGGATGAGCCGCTACACCGATCGACTCGAAGCCAAGGCGGCGTCCGAGCTCGACCAGCTGCCAGGCGTACTCGAGCTCCTTGTACGACTCCTCGGCCGGAAGCGGATCGCCGCCCAGCGCGAGCAGATTCTCCAACCCTGCCGCACGGAAGCCGCCGATGATCTCGCCAAGCTCAAAGCGCGGATGGGCCACGCAGGTGAGGTGAGGCATCGGGGTCAGGTCGGTCGTTCTAAGCAGATCTGTGACGACGCGCGTCGTGCGCTCGCGCGATATCCGTCCACCGCGATACGTGACCGGGACGAACGACGGTTTGAGCGGCTGGAGGTCGGCGATGGTCCGCGTGAGGAGGGCCTGCTCCTCGTTGTCCTTCGGGGGAAAGAACTCGAACGAGACGGTCCGGCCGGCCGCGAGGAGCTCGCTGATCCGGGCCATTTCCGCGAGTTTACTTAGGGTGCGGCCACGGAGGACACTGGTGCTGAGCCGTAGGGCAGGAGGAACAGCGATGAACAACGATGAGATGGCCAAGCGGATCCGTGAGGTGTATGAGTCCGGCGACCTCGAGAAGTTCGGAAAAGCGCAGTACGAGATGTCGGCCGAGAACATCGTCCAGGAGTGGCCGCAGTCCGGAGAGCGGATCAAGGGCCGCGAGAACATCGCGGCGGTCAACCGCAGCTATCCGGCGAGCACCGGGACAACGCCGAAGATGAAGTTACGGCGGATCCTGAAGCCAGGCGAGGCCTGGGTCATCGAAGGGACGGTCGACTACGGTGACGGCACGCCGGTGAGCTCCGTATCGATCATCGAGACCGGAGCCGACGGCAAGGTCGTTCGCCAGACCGACTACTTCGCGAATCCCTTCGAGGCACCGGCCTGGCGCAAGAAGTGGGTGGAGCGGATGGAGCCAGCCGGCGTCCGTTGACGGGTAACCGAGCTTCGACGCCCCGGCGTCCGAAGAAGCCGGGGCGGAGAAGCCCGGGGTACCGATGAGCGCGTAAAGCGACTCTTCTAAGAAGGTTGATCGAAATGTCGAGCGATACAAAGCACGAGGATCTTCGCGCCAAGCTCAGCCCGATCCAGTACGCCGTGACCCAGGAAGCGAGCACGGAGGCGCCCTTCACCGGGGCGTATTGGGATCACCACGGCGATGGAACGTATCGCTGCGTCGTCTGCGGGGAGCCGCTCTTCGACTCGGGGACGAAGTTCGAGTCGGGGACCGGTTGGCCGAGCTTCTACGACGTCGTCGAGCGGGGGCATGTCACGAGTACAGAGGATCGCTCCCTCGGGATGCGGCGCACCGAGGTCACCTGCAGCCACTGCGGAGCCCACCTCGGCCACCTGTTCCCGGACGGCCCGCGCCCGACGGGCATGCGCTATTGCATCAACTCCGCGGCGCTCGCCTTTACGCCGCGAGACGCTCCTGACGCTCAGGAGTCGCCTTAGTCCTGGTCGTGTCGTCGGTTATGCTGTGCGGAGAACATTCGGGCATCCAGAAGAGGTGTGTGACGGACCGCGCAAGGCGGCCCGCTTTTTTGTAGCCCCACGGAAGGAACCCTCGCCTTGATCGCACTTGCCCCAGACCTCGACCGAGCCACACGAGGGCTCGGCTGGACGAGCTTCACACCCGTGCAAGAGCTCGCGATCCCGCACCTCCGCGCGGGCCGCGATCTCTTCGCCCAGGCGCAGACCGGCACGGGGAAGACGGGCGCGTTCGCGCTCCCGATCCTCGAGCGCGTCGCCGGCCGGGCCTCGGCCCCGTTCGCGCTGGTCATCGTCCCGACGCGCGAGCTGTGCGCGCAGGTTGCAGCCGAGTTCCAGACCCTCGGGCGCGGCCGCTCGGCACGCGTCGTGGCGCTCTACGGAGGGGTCGGGTACCGCGACCAGGAAGCGGCGCTCCGCCGCGGTGTCCATGTCGCGGTCGCGACGCCCGGTCGCCTGATCGACCTCGTGGCGAGGCGGTCCCTGGATCTCTCGAAGGTCCGCGTGCTCGTCCTCGATGAAGCCGATCGCCTCCTCGACCTGGGCTTCGCGCCGGACATCGCGCGTATCGTCGCCCTCCTTTCGGGGCCGCGGCAGACCGCGCTCTTCTCAGCAACGCTCACCGCCGACGTCCGCACGATCGCCAAGCGCTACACGACGGATCCCGCGATGGTCGCGGTGCATCCCGAGCGGCCGACGGTCGAGGCGATCGATCAGGCCTGGATCGAGGTACGCGAAGTCGACAAGGTCACCGCGCTCCACGAGCTGCTGGGACGGTCTGGTGTCGAGCGCACGCTCGTATTTCGACGGACGAAGCACGGCGCCGACAAGCTCGTGAAGGCGCTCGACCGGCTCGGACGGCCGGCCCGCGCCCTGCACGGCAACGTCGGGCAGCGCGAGCGCGAGCGGGTACTCGAGGGGTTCCGCCGCGGAACGATCCGGACGCTCGTGGCGACGAACCTCGCCGCGCGCGGTCTACACGTGGACGACATCGGTCACGTCGTGAACTTCGATCTGCCGGAAAATGCCGACACCTACGTTCACCGCGTGGGTCGAACCGGGCGTGCGGGTCGGCGCGGCATCGCGTACACCTTTGTGAACGAGATGCAGCGCAAGGACTTCGAGGACATCAGGCGCCTGGCGAAAGTCCCCTTTCGCCGCGAGCCGCTGACGCTGCGGGGCGGAGCTCCGGATCACGCCACGGCCGTCCGGACTCCTCGAGTCACCGGGGCCCGACGAGTGCATCCCTCGGCCGCGCGCCGAGCGAGAGGTCGCCGCTAATGGGCCGAAAGAAGAGAATCGGTTTCGCCGACCTGCAAGCCACCCAGGCCGAGCTGGCGGGGGGCGAGGTCCGCTGTCCGGAGTGCAAGCGGAAGCTGTCGGAGGCCGACGGACTGCGGTTCGTTCAGGGTTTCGGGCAAGCCGAGCCGTCGCTCGCCGCGCTCAACTGTCCGCGTTGTCGCACCATGATCAGCATCCGCATCATCACCGCGACCTAAGCCAGTTCGTCGAGTGCGCTCACGACAGATGAGATCGCTTCGTGGCTTCAACTCGCGCGAGCTCGCGCCACGCGGCACCCCAAAACCCGCCACCAAACGTGACGACGGCCAGCAACGCTCCGAATAGCACCACCGCGTCGATACTCTCCCGTCCCTGTGGTGCCCAGTAAACGTCGGCGAGGTTCAGGATGAGCGCGAACTCGTCCAGTACGAGTGCCGCCCCCAAGCCGAAGACCACCGCACGGACGCGCCGGAAGGTGTTCCCGAGGTCGAGCAGCGAGGCAATGAGCAGGAGCGCGATCCCAAACACCATGTGATGGACATGCAACCCGCCGATCTCCAGTCCTCCACCACCGCGCGCCTCGAGCAGGGTGTGCGTGACGATGCGAACGAGCCCAAAGGTGACAAGGAACGCGAACGCGCCGAGTAGCCGTGGCTCTTGATCAAGTGCGACGACCTCGCGCCGGTATGCGGCGATGATCCGGCGCGCGCGATCTTGGAGTCCGTGCGTCGCGCTTACGGCGGGCGAGCGAGGAATGCCCCTCTTCGTGAAGCTTTCGTCTACGCCCGCACAGCTCGACCGCTAATGAGCCGCACGATCGCGACGAGGACGACCGCGCCGATCGTGGCGACGATGATCGAGCCGATCAAACCGGTCGGTTCGGCGCTCGGCATGATCAGACCAAAGAGCCAGCCGCCGACGATGGCGCCGATGAGGCCGAGGATGAGGTCCCCGATCAGGCCGTAGCCGCCCCCTTTCATGATCAGCCCCGCGAGCCAGCCGGCGACGAGTCCCACGATGATCCAGGCAATGATTCCCATGCGTTCCTCCTGACCGTTTTTGGTTAAGCCATTAGCGCAAGCGCATCGAGCAACGATCTCGGATTGGTGTTGGGATTGAAGATCCGTGGGCCGGCGAGGAAGATGAGTACGACGACGATAAGGATGAGGATCGCGATCCCAACCAGCATCCCCGTTCCAAAGCCTCTATCGCTCGGCCCAGTCGGCGTGCTCGGATTGACGTTGACCTGTCCCACTTTCGTGATGCCTCCCCCGCAGCGTTAGCCAGTTCGCTCGCCGTGCAAACACTGTGCCCATGAGCCTGGCCCGCGGTTGGGGGCTTGGCCGTCCTGCGGTCAAGCGTGACGGTAGCCAGGGAAGAAGAGGAGAAATGTGCTATAAGTAGCACATGAGATCCATCGGGGTTCGCGAGCTCAGGCAGCAGGCGAGTCGTTATCTCCGCGAAGTCGAGCGGGGCGATGCTATCGAGGTTACCGATCACGGCCGGCCGGTTGCCAGGCTGGTTCCGATCCCACGATCGAGCCCGGTCGACGCGCTCTTAGCGTCCGGTCAGCTCTCGCCTTCGGCCGGGGATCCGCTTGAACTCGGTGCGCCCCTCGAGCCGAGGCCAGGCGTACCACTACCCAGCGTGGAGCTCGCTGCGATGCGCGAGGACGAGCGTTGACCCGCAGGGCCTACTTCGACTCCTCGGCCCTCGTCAAGCTCGTCGTGCGCGAGGATGAATCTGCAGCGCTCCGAGCATTCATCCGGCGACGGACGGGCAGCAGCTCATGCGCGCTCGCCCGGGTCGAGGTGCTCCGAGCGGTGCGGCACCACGGCGCGCCGGCGGTGAGCCGGGCACGGCAAGTCATCGAACGATTCGATCTCGTGCGCATCGACGACACGCTGCTCGACGCCGCGGCGCTGCTCCCGGTCGAGCGGCTTCGCAGCCTCGACGCGATCCACTTGGCCGCCGCGCAATGCCTCGGCAGGGATCTTTCAGTCCTCGTCAGCTACGACGACCGAATGCTCGCGGCGGCGGGAGAGCTTGGAATCCGAGTGACGAGCCCTCGCTGACAGCTGGCTTCGCCTCGAATCGATGAGCCGGCCGGCGGGAGCGCAGAATCGCCTCGCGAGGAGGATCGGCATGAGGGGCGAGTTCTTCACCGAAGTGCCGGAGCGGATCAGGTACGGCGGGCCCGAGTCTTCCGATCCGCTCTCGTACGCCGTCTATCAGCCCGACCGCGAAGTGCTCGGGAAGCGGATGGAGGACCAGCTCCGCATCGCGGTCTGCCTCTGGCACTCGTTCAACTGGCCGGGCTCCGACGTCTTCGGCGTGGGCACCTTTGATCGCCCCTGGCTCACAGCCGGCCACGATGTCGCGACCGCGACGCGAACGAAGCTCGACGCCGCATTCGAGCTCATCGACAAGCTCGGTGTCCCGTTCTTCACCTTTCACGATCGGGATGTCGCACCCGAGGGACACACGTACGCCGAGACGCGGGCGAACCTCGATTCCAGCGTGGATCAGATCGAACGGCACATGGCCCGCACCGGGGCGCGGCTGCTCTGGGGCACAGCGAACCTCTTCGGACACCCGCGCTACGCCGCGGGCGCCGCGACCAATCCCGATCCCGAGGTGTTCGCGTACGCCGCCGCCCAGGTCAAGACGATGCTCGAGGTCACCCACCGCCTGGGCGGAGCGAACTACGTGCTGTGGGGCGGGCGCGAGGGGTATGAGACGCTTCTCAACACCGATCTCCGCCGAGAAGAAGCCCAGTTCGCACGGTTCCTGGCGTTGGTCGCGGAGCACAAGCAGCGGATCGGCTTCAAGGGCACGCTGCTCATCGAGCCGAAGCCACAGGAGCCGACGAAGCACCAGTACGACTACGACGTCGCAACCGTCGTTGGCTTCCTTCAGCGTCATGACCTCGCCGACGAGTACCGCTTGAATCTCGAGGCCAACCACGCGACGCTCGCGGGCCATAGCTTCCATCACGAGGTCGCGAGCGCGATCGCCCTCGGTGTCTTCGGCAGCACCGACGTCAACCGCGGCGATTACCAGAATGGTTGGGACACGGACCAGTTCCCGAACTCGGTCGACGAGCTGTCGTTGGCCCTCCACGAGATCCTGGCCGACGGAGGATTCACGGCGGGAGGCTTCAACTTCGACGCGAAGCTGCGGCGGCAGAGCGTGAGCCGGACCGACCTGTTCCACGCCCATATCGGCGGTATCGACACGCTCGCGCGAGCGCTGCTCGCGGCCGCGGACATGGTCGAGCAGGGGACGCTCGTGGCGCCCCGCAAGGAGCGCTACGCGGGCTGGTCGAACGAGCTCGGGGCCGCGATCCTGAGTGGTTCGGTGACTCTCGCCGACCTCGAGCGCCGGGTCGCGGCGGGCGAGATCGATCCGCGACCCACATCCGGGCAGCAAGAGCTTCTCGAAGGCTTGGTCAATCGCCGCATCTGGGCCGCCGATCGGTCGCGGGAACGCGCAACGAAGACCGCCGGGCGCTAGCCGTGTAACTCGGCCAGCTCCTGGCGCGTGAGCTTCGTCGGCGGCTTGCCCAGGATGATCATCCCGAGGACTTCGTCGGTCGTGACGTCGTTCTTGTTCACGGTTCCGACGAGCCTGCCGTGGTACATGACGCTGATCCGCTCCGAGAGATCGAACACGTCGTGGATGTCGTGGCTGACGAGGAAGATGCCGATCCCTTCGCTTTTGAGCTGTCGGATGAGGCTGTGCACTTGCGCGGTCTCGGCAGGGCCAAGGGCGGCCGTCGGCTCGTCCATGATCAGGGCCCGCGCGTTGAATTGGATCGCTCGAGCGATGGCGACTGCCTGGCGCTGTCCGCCGGACAGTCGGAGCACCGGTGTCTTGAAGTTCTTGAAGTTTGGGTTGAGCCGTCCGATGACCTTGCGCGTCGCCGACTCCATCGCGGCGTCGTCGAGTGTTGTCGTCGCCTGGAGCTCGCGGCCGAGGAACACGTTCGCCGGCGCATCGAGGTTGTCCGCGAGCGCGAGCGTCTGGTAGATCGTCTCGACCCCAAGAGCCTTGGCGTCGCGGGGATTGCCGATCGTGACCGGCTGTCCGTTGACCAGGATCTGTCCCGAATCCGGCGGCCGTGCGCCGGATAGCGTCCGCATAAGCGTCGTCTTTCCGGCACCGTTGCCGCCGACGACGCCGACGACCTCGCCCGCGTAGAGGTCGATCGTCACACCGGCGACGGCGCGGACGCCTCCGAATGCGACGTGGATGTTTCGCAGCTCCACCAGCGGCACGCGCTGAGGTGCTGCGATCGGCGTCGCCGTCACTGGGGTGATCATCGCCGGATCAGCTCACCCTCCGGCGCACGACCGTGTCGAGGCCGACGGCCACGACGAGGACGATCCCCACGACGATGTCCTGGGTCGGTGAGTCGACGAGCAAAAGCACCATTCCCGAGCGTAACGACTGCATGACGACGGCGCCGAGGATCGCGCCGGGGACCGTCCCGATGCCGCCGGCAAAGGACGTACCCCCGATGACGGCGGCGGAGATGACGTCCAGCTCGTTCTGGACGCCGAGACTCGTCACGGCGGCGTCGAGGCGAGCGGTCTGGACCGCGGCGCTGATCGCCGCGAGGCTCCCCATGAGCGCGAAAGTGAGCATGATCGTTCGGCGCACGTTGATGCCCGCGAGCGCCGCGGCCTCGGGGTTGCCTCCGATCGCATAGACGTACCGTCCGAAACGGCGTCGGGTGGCGAGGAACGTCACGATGAGGGTCACGATCAGCATGATCACGACCGGGAATGCCACTCCGGTCGGAATGCCGCCGGGTGGCACCGGGATCCCACGCTCCTGAGCGACCTGCTCCGCGACGTTGGGGGGTAGTGGGTAGCTGTTGGCGACCCATACGGTTCCCAGCACGACGCCGCACGCGACCGCGCCTACGAGCACTTCGGCCCACATCGGCCGGACCGGGAAGCCATAGCGGCGGCGGCGGCGGCGCGACGCGATCAGCGTGTACGCGATCACCAGACAGATCACTACGCCGAGGATCCAGCTCGGCCACTCCCCGAGCGCGCCAACGCGCGTCCCGACGGTGCCGCCGCCAAGCATTTGGAATGTGGTATCGAGCGGCGCGATCGTCTGGCCCTGCGCGTAGCGAAAGATGAGACCGCGCCAGATCAGGAGCCCGCCGAGGGTCACGATGAATGAGGGCACGCCGCCGTACGCGACCACGAAGCCCTGGATTCCACCGACCGCCGCCCCGAGCGCGATCCCAAGGACGAGCGTGACCACCCATGTGAACGGCTGCTCGAGCCCGAGCCCGAGGCTCTGCGGGATCCAGACGGCCTGGAACATCGCCATCGTGTATCCGAGGAACCCGAGCATCGATCCGACCGAGAGGTCGATGTTGCGCGACACGATGACGAGGACCATCCCCGTGGCCATGATCGCGATCGAGGCGCTCTGGACCGACAGGTTCCAGAGGTTGCGCGCAGTGAGGAACGTGCCGCCGGACACCAGGCCGAAGCTGACCCAGATGATGATCAGCGCCGCGACCATCCCAAGCATGCGCGTGTCGACCTCGATGGACCGCAGCACGCCTGTGACCGGCGCGAACGCGGAACGGACCGCATCGACGAATGAGCGGATCGGCGGGGCGGGTTGGCCCTCCGTGGTCGCCTCGCCGGGAACCGAAACTCCCATCAGCTCGCTGCCTCGACCTCCGTCATGTCCCTCGGTAAAGACGCGCCCTGCCCCGCATCAGCGAGGCAGGGCGCTTATGACACAAGCTACGAACGCATCAACCGCAGGCGGTGACCTTCCCGGCCGCAACGCCTTGGCACAGATCGGCCTTCGTGATCCAGCCAGCGTCGAGGACATCCTTCAGGTTGTCCTTGGTGATCGGGTTCGGCGTCAGAAGGATCGAGCTCAGGCTGTTCCCACCCGGGGTCTTGAACGACGCCGTCCCACTGACCTTGCTTGGGTCGGAGTTCTTACAGAGCTGGACCGCGGCGTCGCCGGCGGTCTTGCCGAGCAGCCGCGCGTCCTTCCATACATCGACCGTCTGCGTGCCGAGCGCCACGCGGTTCAGGGCGGCTTTGTCGCCGTCCTGGCCGGACACCGGCACCTTGCCCGCGAGGCCCTGTGCGGTGAGCGCGGCGATCACCCCACCGGCCATACCGTCGTTTTCCGAGAGCACCGCGTCGACCTTGTTGCTGTTCGCGGTCAGGATCTGCTCCATGTTGGTCTGCGCCTTCGATGGGTCCCAGTTGTCCGTGTAGGTCTCGCCGACGATCTTGATCTTTCCTGACTTGACGGCGTCGCCGATGACCTGGTCCATACCGCTACGCAGGAAGTCGGCGTTCGCGTCGGCCTTGTTGCCCTTGATGATCGCGTAGTTGCCCTCGGGCTTGGCCTTGAAGACGGCCTGCGCCTCGAGCTTACCCACGAGGACGTTGTCGAAGGTGATGTACAGGGCCTTCGGGTCCTCGATGAGCCGGTCGTAAGCGATGACCGGAACGCCGTTCTGGATCGACTTCGCGACCGCCGGTTTGATCGCGGTGCCGTCCTGGGCGAGGATGACCACGACCTTCGCGCCTTGCGAGATCAGGTTGTCGACGTTGCTGGCCTGAGTCTCCGCCGACGACTTCGCGTCGTTCGAGACGTACTTCCCGCCGCCCTTCGAGATCGCATCCTTCATCGCGGGCTCGTCCCACTTTGCCCAACGCTCTTCCTGGTAGTTGTTCCAGGAGACTCCGACCGTGCAGGCGGCCGCGGTCGTACCGCCGCCGCCGCCGGCGCCGCCGCCACCGCCACCGCACGCCGAGACGACCAATGTGAACCCTGCCGCAAGCCCAACTAAGCGTCCACGCATAGGGTGTATCTCCTCCTTCACTCCCTGCGAGCCGCGCCGTCCGCTGAACGTATGACGGCTGTCACGCTAGCACCACGCTCCCTGGCATTCGAGTGGTCAGACCAGGACGTTCACGTTCGTTCGCGCGACCATCTTGGCATGGGGGTGCGCCGGATGCCTTTGGACCTGGCGGCGCTCGCACGGCGCCGCCGCGAGCTCGCCGTCGGCATTGCCTTGGTCGCGGTGGCGTGCGTGGTGCTCGTGCCGGATCTCGCGGCCAGCGGCCCACTCTCGAGAGGGGCGGCGATGGTCGCCCTCGGGGCGCCTCGCTTCGTCGAAGAGACGGCAAGCGCGGGCATCGACCACGTCTACAAGGGCGGCATCGAGTACGCGGTCGGCGGGGGCATCGCGGCATTCGATTGCAACGGTGACCGGAAGCCCGATCTGTATCTTGCAGGTGGAAGCGACTCCGCAGGGCTGTATCGCAACGACAGCCGTATCGGCGGGACGCTTCGCTTCACGCGGCTCCCCGATCCGGCGACGGACCTCACGGGCGTCAACGGCGCTTACCCCATCGACATCGATGGCGACGGGGTCGTGGACCTCGTCGTGCTCCGGAATGATGAAAACGTCCTCCTGCGGGGCCTCGGCGGCTGCCGCTTCGAGCGCGCGAACCAGACGTGGGGATTCAGCGGCGGCAACTCCGCGACTACGGCGTTCAGCGCGACGTGGGAGGCCGGAGCGACGCTGCCGACGCTTGCCTTCGGCAGGTACGTCAACCCCGCAAGCAGCGATCCCCACCACCTCTGCTTCGACAACGAGCTCGTCCGGCCGTCGCCCACCGGCGCGACATTCGGACCGCCCAGCCCGCTCACGCCGAGCTGGTGTGCGCTCTCGATGCTCTTCAGCGACTGGAACCGCTCCGGGCGAATGGATCTCCGCGTGAGCAACGATGAGCACTATTACTTGCCGACCGAGGGCGAGGAGCAGCTCTGGCGCATCCCCCCGCACCAGCCGCCGTCGCTCTATACGGCGGACGACGGGTGGGTCGCCGTCCAAGTGCAGGGGATGGGCATCGCGAGCTACGACCTCACCGGTGACGGTTATCCGGAGGTCTTTCTTACGAGCCAGGCCGACAATCGACTGCAGACCCTCGCCCTCGGGCCGTCGCACCCAACCTACCGCGACATCGGACAGAAACGCGGGGTGAACGCGGCCCAGCCGTTCACGGGAGGCGATGTCCTGCCGTCCACCGCGTGGCACGACGAGTTCGCGGACGTGAACAACGACAGTTTCATCGACCTCTTCATCTCGAAGGGCAACGTCGCCGATCAGACGGACTACGCGCGGAAGGACCCGAGTGACCTCCTGCTCGGGCAACCTGACGGGATGTTCCGTGAGGCCGCGGATTCAGCCGGCATCGTCAGCTTCGACCGAGGACGAGGGGCAGTGCTGGCCGACTTCAACCTCGATGGGATGCTCGACCTCGTTGTGGTCAACTACGGCGCGCCGGTTCGGCTATGGCGAAACGTCGGTAGCGGCGGCGCGTCCGACCCTCACGCCATGGGTAACTGGCTGGCGCTCCGCGTCGTGCAAGGGCCACCGAACGTGGACGCGATCGGGGCATGGGTGGAAGTACGCGTGGGCGACCGCATCATTCGACGTGAGCTCACGGTCGGTGGGGGGCACGCTGGCGGCCAGCTCGGTTGGGTCCACTTTGGGCTCGGAAATGCGGTCGGCGCCGACGTCCGCGTCGCGTGGCCCGGCGGCGAGACCGGGCAGTGGATTCACGTGAGAGCGAACGAGTTCGCGGTCGTGACCCGTGGAGTCACCGACGCGCGTCGATGGTCGCCGGGCGGAGGCTGACCTAGATTGCCCGAGCAGTTGAACGCCACGCCACCGCTCGCAACGCGTGCGCGGATCCGTATCGGCGTGGCGGCGCTCGTCGCGGTCATCGTGGTGAGCGGTGCGGTACTCACCGCGACGCGTCCGTGGGAGCGAGCGGCCGCGTGCCCGCCGATGGCGGACCATCCCTCGTGGTCGGTCGCCCGGCGCTGGGATGAGGCCCTGCTCGATGCGATCCGGCGCTCCCTGCCGAATCCTCCGGTCCACGCGCGCAACCTGTTCCACCTCTCAGTCGCGGCGTGGGACGCGTGGGCTGCGTACGACGCGACCGCTACCGGCTATCTCTTCAAAGAGAAGGTCCACGCCGCGGACGTCCCCGCCGCACGCAACGAGGCGGTCAGCTACGCGGCGTACCGCGTC
>Ga0209378_1000272_pt1 | contig 38180 bp, 47 predicted proteins | sample GraSoiAngelo_156_FD_186170 | JGI IMG/M metagenome (GOLD analysis project Ga0209378, IMG submission 186170) | Grasslands soil microbial communities from the Angelo Coastal Reserve, California, USA - 14_1009_13_40cm (SPAdes) (version 2) | ecosystem: Environmental > Terrestrial > Soil > Grasslands ...
TGCTCGCGGGTCCCTCCCGCGACCCGTTAGGGTCGCGGGCTCCCACTGCGCCGACAGACTCCCCGTCCGATCCTCGGCGATACGCCGCAGCAAGATCGGAGATGTCGTACTCAGGTGCATCATCGGCTAGCGCGCGCGGCGGAAGCGACGCGACGAGCTCATCGCCTTCACGGATCTCGAGAAGCATGTCGGCCGTCACGTCGCCGATCCTCGCGCCATGCAGCTCCCAGCGAGAGAAAGTCCGCTCCACATCGCGCTCGCGACCGGGGCGTGCCACGACAAGCATTCGTTCCTGTGACTCCGAGAGCATCACCTCGTATGGCGTCATGCCGCGAGCGCGGCGAGGGATGAGCGTCACATCGATGCGCATCCCCACGCCGCTCTTCGCGGCGACCTCGCTCGACGCGCACGTCAGCCCCGCAGCGCCAAGATCCTGTATCGCCTCGATGGCGTCGGCCGCGACGAGCTCGAGCGTCGCCTCCAGCAGGAGCTTCTCAAGGAACGGATTCCCGACCTGAACCGATGGGCGCTTGGCGTCCTCACCGCCACCGAGCTCGAACGAGGCGAGGAGCGACGCGCCGGCGATCCCGTCACGGCCGGTGTCACTCCCGACGAGGTACACCGCGCTCCCGGGTCGTGCCCCGCTGGCCTTGCGGATCTCGCTCGCGCGCGCGATTCCCACGCACATCGCATTCACCAGCGGGTTCTCCGCGTAGCAGGGCTCGAAGGAGATGTGCCCGGCCACGTCCGGGATGCCGACACAGTTGCCGTAGAAGGAAATGCCGCCGGTAACGCCGCCGATCGTCCGCCGCACGGCCAGGTCTTGCGGCGGTCCGAAAAAGAGCGCGTTCAACACAGCGGTCGGGCGCGCGCCCATCGCGAAAACGTCGCGGAGAATGCCGCCCACGCCGGTCGCCGCGCCCTGGTACGGCTCGATCGCGGAGGGGTGGTTGTGGCTTTCGACCTTGAAGACGCAGAGCAGTCCACCGCCGAGATCGACCGCGCCCGCGTTCTCGCCCGGGCCGAGCGCGACGGCGCCGCCTTTCGTCGGGAGCGTGCGCAGGAGCTTCTTCGAATGCTTGTAGGCGCAGTGCTCGCTCCACATTGCCCCGAACATCGCCCACTCGAGCGCGTTGGGGTCGCGACCCAAAAGCTCGCGCACGCGAGCAACCTCCTCGGGTGTGAGACCGACCTCTGAAGGGGGGTCCGAGGGGGGCATCGCCCCCCTTGCTGTGTGGTTAGGCTGCGCCGTTTTCATCGTCCCCAGCGGCGGGGACGCGCTCACGACCTGGAGATCGCTCCGCGCGACGGCATCGATGGAAAGTCTAGCGGACTTAGGAGAGGTCGCCGGTGCCGATGAAGCGCTCGACCTGCTCGGCGAAGGCGGCAAGATCGGCGACGCGGGTCTGGATCTGCCCGTACACGTCATCGATGTCGGTCTGCTCGCGGTCGTAGGCGAGCAGATTCCTGAGATTGGCGAGGTGCTCGAGGCGGTACGCGAGCTCTCGCTCGATCACCTCGTGACCCGCGAGGGCGTCAAGAATGTCGTGGTAAGCCTCGGGCTTCGGGAGCGCGAGCGCCATCACGAGGTAGGCCGCGGTCCCAAAGAGCAGCTCGACGGCCTGCTGCAGATACCACTGCGCGAGTCCGTAAAGCTTGGGGTCGGCCTTGAACTTGGCGTGCTCGATCGGCTGAAGGTCCTTGAGGAGCGTCGTGTACTCACGAAGACGCCCCAGACGCGCGCGCACGTAGGCGGCGTCGATCGCGAAGCGATCGCCTCGCGTGCGCTCGGCGAGAGCCTTCGACTGGACCTCGTCGTACTTCTTGAACTCGAGGTACTCCATCGCCGCGCGCGCCTCGTACTCGACACGCCGCTTCTGATCGCGCTGGTAGAGGAGACCCCAGGTCCGGATGACCTGCCAGCGCTGGAGGAGCGAGGCCTGGTTCAAGATGACGACGTCGAGGGCCGACGTGTCGAGCGCCTTCGAAAGCTCGCTGAGGAAGTACACCTGGTAACCGAAGAACTCGTTCGCCTTCACACGCTGCAGCAGGAGAAGCGCGATATCGAGGTCGTTATAGGTTCCGGCGATCTTGCGTCCGGTGGTGGAACCCGCCAGATACGCGGCGTCCACAGGCGAGGTCTGGAAAAGGCTCTGTAGCTGCGACTGCCTCTCGAAGAGGTCCATACCTATCTATATAAGGCAGGAGCCGTGCCGTGCCGCACTTTCGTGAGATTCGCGAGGATCCGATACCCATCCGTTCCCCCGAGGAGCGCTTCCGCGCATCGTTCGGGGTGCGGCATGAGCCCGACGACATTCCCGTCCGCATTGCTCACACCGGCGACATTGGCGAGCGCGCCGTTAGGGTTCGCCTCCAGCGTTGCGGCACCGTGCGCGTCGACATAACGGAAAACGATCTGCCCGCGCGCCTCAATGTCGGCAAGGGTCTCGGAGTCCGCGACCCAGCAGCCTTCACCGTTGCCGATCGGCATGCGCAGCACCGCGCCGAGCGATCCCTGCGTGAAGGGCGTGCGGTCGCTCTCGACGCGAACGTGCACCCAATCGGAGCGGTACTCGAGATCGCGGTTGCGGATGAGCGCGCCGGGGAGGAGACCCGCCTCGCAGAGGATCTGGAAGCCGTTGCAGCTCCCGAGGATCGCGCCCCCCTCCGCCGCGAACCGACGCAGCTCTTTCGTCGCGGGCGACAGCTTGGCGATCGCGCCCGCGCGCAGGTAGTCGCCATAGCTGAACCCGCCGGGAACGATCGCGACGTCGAAGCCGTGGAGATCGGCGTCCTCGTGCCAGAGGATCTCGCTCTGGGCGCCTTCGACGAGCGACAGCGCATGAGCGAAGTCGCGCTCGCTCCATGTCCCCGGATAGCGGAGGATGGCGACGCGGCTCATCGCCGCCGATCCGGCTTCACGCGTGATCCGCGTCCACGGCTGTGACGCCGCCGCTCGATGGCTCCGTAGAGGGTCGCGTCGATGTCGGCGGGTGGGAACGAAACATAGCCCGCCAGCCCGAATAGCGGGTCCTCCTCAAGAGAAGGGCGCGCGCGGATTTCTTTCCGTATGAGGTCATTAACGAGCGCGGTCTTGGAGCGGCCGGTCCGCTTCGAGATTCGCTCAAGCACGGCATAGAGGTCGTCCTCGATCAGGATCTGTAACCGCTTCACATGTTGAGCATGCATCAATCTCTGAGGCATGGGTTACCGTCCCGCTCTCTCTATGAGATGGGTCTTCGTCCTCGTCGTGGCGACCGCAACAGCCTGCGGTGGACTCCTGCGCGCGGGTCCGACGATCCCACCACTGATCTCGGCTCGGTACCTCAGCGTCCACCTCGTCATGGGCGATACCGCGGATGCGCAAGAGAAGGCGCGCCTTCCCGCGCTTCGCGACTCCCTCGCGGGTGCGCTGCCCGCCGCATGGGCGACGGCGACACAGGGGCGGGGGCAGCTTTTCCTGCGAAACGAGGGCGACATCGACGTGGAGCTCGCCGGCACGAACGGCACGTCCGCGCTCACGCAGCACACCCGAGGCGGCAAGGTCACCTCACGCACCATCACAGTCCACACCATCGACGGTAATCGCCGTCTCACCATCCCCGACCTCATGTCGACGACGCTCCACGAGCTCGGCCACATCTGGTGCTGCTACGGAGCGGGCACGAGCGGCGGTCACTGGTCCGACCCGCAGCCGACGGGATTCTCTCTCGTCGGTCTCATGTATCCCACCATTCGCTGCCAAGCCAGCGCGGGAAGCGAGCCGGTCTGCCCGAATGTCTTCAGCGACCGCGAGCTCACTGAGCTTCGACTCGGCTCTCCGTAGTGGACTCGATACTGACTTCGTAGTCCTCGATCACCGGATTCGCCAAGAGCTGATCCCCCATCCGCTCCGCTGCCAGGCGCGCGGCGCCTTCGTCGGACGCCGAAAAAGTCACGAGGACCTCCTTGCCGGTACGTACCTCGGCGACATCGTGGCCGAGCGAGCGCAGCGCCGCGAGGACGGCCTCGCCCTCAGGATCGCGCAGCTCGCCCTTGGGTCGCACCAGGACGCGGGCGACGAATCTGTTCACGAGGAGAGGACCCGATAGCCGGCGGCTTCGAAGTCACTGTCAAACGTCATTACCTTGTCGATCCCGAGTTCACGCATCACGGCGAAACTTGTCGCATCCACGAAGGAGTATGGGCGCTCGTCGTGGCGGAAGAGCCAGCGAACCGCCACGTCCTCGAGTTCCTCCGTCACGAACAAAACGCGAGTCCGCGGCGACCGAGCGAGGCTCTCAACGAAGTTTCGTGCTGCAGGATGGCCCACTCGATTGCGGAGGAAAGTCCAGGTCTCGCCGCGAACGTGATTCGTGGTAGCGAGCTCCTCGCCCGCATGGCTCCGAAGCACGTCGGTCGCCCGGGAGTGGAGATCGTCGCGCCTGTTCCTCAACGCTGCCCAAAACGACGTGTCAACGAAGATCAGAGCTTGTACACGACCTTATCGATGTCCTTGGGTGCGACCGGAGGATACGAGTCGGCGCCGACCATCTTCCACAGTGGATCCTTCTCGAGCGGTGGCAGCCGCTTCACGTAGCGGCGGATGGCCTCGCGGACGACAGCGCCCTTCGAACGTCGCGTTTTAGACGCCTCTCGCTCGACATCCGCATCGAGCTCTTCTTCTATGAGGATCTGGAGTCGCTTCACTCAGCCCAGTATACACAAGTCTATTGGAAGTTGTGTAACACACGCTATCCTCTCGAGTATCGCCCGTCATATTCTCGGCTAGCCGAGCGCCTTTCCCACGAGCCGCCGGTAACACTCGCGATAGCGCTCGCTCGTGCCGCGGACGACTTCGGGCGGCAGCGGCGGTGCCGGCGGCTCCTTGTTCCAGCCGCTCTGCACTAGAAAGTCGCGCACGTACTGCTTGTCGAAGGACGCGGGCGAGACCCCGGGGCGATAGACCTGGGCGTCCCAGTACCGCGAGGAGTCGGGGGTGAGGATCTCATCGATGACGATGAGCTTGCCGTCGTGGAAACCGAACTCGAATTTCGTGTCCGCGAGGATGAGGCCTTTGCTCGCGGCGTAGTCGTGCGCGAAGCGGTACAGCTCGAGCGTCAAGCGCTCGAGGTCGCGGGCGAGGTCGGTGCCGATCAGGCCGGCGAGCTGCGCGCGCGTGATGTTCTGGTCGTGTCCGCTCTCCGCCTTGGTCGCGGGCGTGAAGATCGGCTCGGGGAGCTGCTCCGATTCGAGGAGGGCCCTAGGGAGCGTTTCGCCGGCGACGGTACCGAGCGCCTTGTACTCGGTCCACGCGGAACCCGAGATGTACCCGCGTGCCACGCACTCGATGTTGATCCGCTCGCAGTGCTTCACGAGCACGGCACGGCCGGCGAGTGAGCGCACCTCGCGAAACGCCTTCGGAAAGCGCCGCAGGTCCGTCGTGATGACGTGGTTGGGGACGATCTTCTCGGTCTTCCCGAACCAGAAGCTCGAGAGCTTTGTGAGGACTTTGCCCTTGTCGGGGATCGGCGTGGGAAGCACGACATCGAACGCGGAAAGGCGATCGCTCGCGACGATGACGAGCTTGTCGCCGCCGGCCTCGTACACGTCGCGGACCTTCCCGCGCCGGTAGAGGTTCGCGCCGCTGACCCGCGACTCGAGAAGCACGCTCATTCAGGCAGGACTCCCTTGAGGCGCTCGCGCCAGGTGGACGCGACCTCGCGCGCCACCTCGGCGGCAAGCCCGCGGTACTCCTCAGGCCGCTCGAGGATCCGTCGCTCGTCCGGCGTGAACTTCTTGAGGTATTCGCGCAGGTCCGTGTCGAGCGTTGCCACCTCGAGCAGCGTGCGGCTTCCGCGCTCAGCCTCGAGGGTGAGTCGCCGCACCGCCTCGTGCCCGTCGGGATGGCCGTACTTCGCGAGCAGGACATAGAGGGGCTCGGCGGCGATCGCCCCGCGCGAGCTCGCGAGGTTCGCCTTGAGACGCTCACGATCGACCCTCATCCCGTCGAGCGAGCTCGCGAGGCGGCCGGCGGCGTACGTGGTCGCGGCGAGTATCTCGCCGAGGAAGCGCTGCGATGCCGAGTTCGTGAGATCGCGCTGGTGCTCGCTGATCTGGTCCATATAAGTTGTGAGCATGCGCGGCGCGATCACCTTCCAGATCGACTTCACGTTCTCGAATGAGACCGGGTTGCGCTTGTGCGGCATCGTCGACGAGCCGACCTGATCGGTGGCGAACGACTCCGCGACCTCGCCGATCTCGCTCCGCTGGAGCTGGCGCATGTCGTCGGCGAGGTTCGCCATAACCCCGAGCGCGCTGATGCACGCGTGCGCGAGATCGGTCCAGCCCTCCGGCGGGACGATCTGCGTCGACACCGGCGCGGCGTGCAGGCCGAGGCTCGACAGGAATCGGCGCTCGAGAGCGCGCGGGTCCGTCGAGAGCAGACCCAAGGCGTTGTACGCGCCGACGGCCCCCGAGAGCTTGCCCGGAAGGCGCCGGGCGGCGAGGCGCAGCTGCTCGAGCCGGTCGCCGAGTCGCGCGACGTACTCGGCGACGGCGAACCCGAAGGTGACGGGCTCGGCGTGGCGGCCGTGCGTGCGGCCGATCTGCGTCGTGTCCGCCTCCGCCTCGGCGATCGAGATACAGCGCGCGATCAGGGCCGCGATCGTCGGGACGAGGACCCGGTCGATGCATTCGCGGTAGCGAAGGGCGTTGGCGGTGTCGACGATGTCCGAGCTCGTCGCGCCAAGATGCACGAAGCGCTTGGCCTCGTCGGGCACCTGGGCGCGGATGACGTTGACGAGGGCGCGGACGTCGTGACGGGTGCGGGTCTCCTCCTCCGCGACCTCCTGCGCGGTGATGCTGTCCGCCGCGCTCGCGATGGCGTTCGCGATCGCCTTGTCGCACACGCCGACATCGGAGAGCGCGAGCGCGAGCGCCCCCTCGACCCGCGCCTGGTATTTGGTCGCGGCCGAGGCGGAGAGGTACGGGTGGAGCGCCTTGTAGAGACCCTGATCGCCCCCGTAGAAGCGCGAATCGAGCGGCGAGACGGCGTCGAAGCGATTGGTGATCGTCATCGCGCGAGCACCTTCGCGGCCATGCCTTCGCGCATCGTGCGCAGCCGTGCGGCAAGCTCCTCGTCCGCTGTCGCGAGGATCTCAGCCGCCAGGATGCCGGCGTTCGCCGCACCAGCCTCGCCGACCGCGACCGTTGCGACGGGCACGCCGCGCGGCATCTGAACGGTGGAGAGGAGCGCGTCGAGGCCCCCGCCGATCGCATTCGGGGCAGCGAGCGGGACTCCGATCACCGGAAGGGTCGTCAGTGCCGCGACCGCGCCCGCGAGGTGGGCAGCACCGCCTGCGCCGCAGATGACGATGCGCACTCCGCGCGGCTCGAGCGTCTGGACCCACTCGCGAAGGGCCTCCGGCGTGCGGTGCGCCGAAAGGACGCGCATCTCGCTCTCGATGCCGAGACCCAGGAGCGTTTCCGAAGCGACGCGCATCGTCGGCTCGTCGGACGCGGAGCCCATGACGATCGCCACCCGCAAGCTCATGCGACCGCCACCTCCTGTCCGGCGATGTCGGAACGATAGAACTTGCCCTGGTATGCGACGCGCTCCGCGGCGACGTAGGCGAGCTCGCGTGCTTGCGCGATGGTCTCGCCGCTCGCGACGACGTGTATTACGCGACCGCCACTTACCGTCACGTTGCCCGCCGCATCACGCTTCGTTCCCCCATGGAAGGCGAATACGCCCTCGGGCAAGCGGTCGAGGCCTTCGATGCGCATCCCGATCTTCGGCGTCGCCGGGTAGTTCTCCGCGCAGAGGACGACGTCGACGAACGCGCGCCGGCTGAAGCGCATCGGGTTCTCGGCGACGTACTGCGCGAGCCGACCATCGCCGAGCGCCTTCATGAGCCTGGCGAAGTCGCCCTCGATCCGCGGCAGCGTGACCTCGGCCTCGGGATCGCCGAAGCGTGCGTTGTATTCGAGGACCCGCCAGCCGCCCTGGGTCTTCATGAGCCCGGCGTAGAGGATGCCGCGGTACGGCGTGCCACGCCGTGCGAGGACCTTCGCGACGGGCGCGATCACCGCGTCCGCCACCGCCTGCGCCTGGTCGTCGGGCAGCACGGCGGTCGGAGAGAACGCCCCCATGCCTCCGGTGTTCGCTCCCGTGTCGCCATCGCCGACGCGCTTGTGGTCGCGCGCCGGCGGGAGCGCCACGACCGTCTCGCCATCGACGAGGGCCTGCAGCGAGGCCTCGTCACCTTTCAGGACTTCCTCGAGCAGCACCCGTCCGCTGTTGGCCGGCGGCGAAGCGAGGGCCTCGACCGCGGCGTCACGCGTCGCCGCGACGGTCACGCCTTTGCCGAGGGCGAGCCCGTCGGCCTTCACGACCACGGGCGCGTCCCAGCGGGTGAGCGCCTCGCGCGCGGCGGCGGCGTCCGGGAACGACTCCCATTTCGCGGTCGGGACGCCCGCCTCGTCCATGAGCTCCTTCGCGAACGACTTGGACCATTCGATCTTCGACGCCTCGCGCGACGCGCCGATCACGGCGATGCCCGAACGCCGAAGCACGTCGCCGATGCCCGCGGCGATGAGCTCGTCGGGACCCACGATCGCGAGGTCAATATGCGAGGCGACCACGTGTTGCTCGAGCCACGCCACGTCGTCGGGCCGCCGATCGATCACGCGCGTGAACAGCCCGAGCCCGGCGTTGCCGGGCAGTACGTCGATCGTCGACACGCTGCTGCAGTTCGCCAGGCGCCAGCAGATCGCGTACTCTCGCCCGCCACCGCCGAGCACGAGACAGTTGAGGCCGGGCGCGCCGGCCGAGCGGCCTGGGCTGCGCTGTTTGCGCTGTTCCCAGATCTTCTGATGGACCTTCTCGCCCCGAAGGATGCTCATCCTCCTACTCCTACTCCCACTCGATCGTCGCTGGCGGCTTGGACGACACGTCGTACACCACGCGATTCACGCCAGGCACCTCGTTCACGATGCGCGCGGATACGCGCTCGAGTAGGTCGTACGGGAGTCGCGCCCAATCCGCGGTCATGAAGTCCTCGGTCGTGACCGCGCGCAGCGCGACGAGCGATCCGTAGGTCCGGTAATCGCCCTGCACGCCCACGCTGCGCACCGGCGTGAGCACGGCGAACGCCTGCGCGACGCTTCGATACAGATCGGCCGCGCGCAGCTCCTCGATGAAGATCGCGTCCGCCCAGCGCAGCGTGTCGAGTCGCTCGCGGTCGATGGCGCCGACCACCCGCACCGCGAGGCCCGGGCCCGGGAACGGATGGCGCCAGAGGATGTCCTCGGGGATCCCGAGCTCCGCGCCCACGCGACGGACCTCGTCCTTGAAGAGACGGCGCAGTGGCTCGACGACCTCGAGCGACATCACCTCGGGCAGGCCGCCGACGTTGTGGTGCGTCTTGATGCGCGCGCTGGTCTTCGACTCGCGTGACCGCGACTCGATGACGTCGGGGTAGATGGTCCCCTGCACGAGAAGATCGACCTCGCCGACGCGTGACGCCTGCTGCTCGAAGCAGCGGACGAATTCCTCGCCGATGATCGCGCGCTTGCGCTCCGGATCCTCCACGCCGGCCAGCTTTCCGAGGAAGCGGTCCGCGGCAGCGACGTGGATGAGCCGTAGGCGCGGGCCGAACGTCGCGACGACCTCCTCGGCCTCGTTCGCGCGCAAAAGACCGGTGTCGACGAACACGCAGGTGAGGCGGTCGCCGATCGCGCGCGCGACGAGCGTTGCGGCCACCGCGGAGTCGACCCCGCCGGAGAGCGCGCAGATGGCGTGGCGATCCCCGATCCGCGCCCGCAGCTCGGCGACAGCCTCCAGGGCGAACGCCGCCGGCGTCCAGTCTCCCGTCGCGCCGCACACGCGGTAGAGGAAGTTGCGCAGGATCTCGGCGCCGTGTGGCGTGTGTGCGACCTCCGGATGGAACTGCACCGCGTACCTCGAGCGCCCGTCGCTCATCGCCGCGACCGGCACGGTCGGCGTGCGCGCGAGCGTCGTGAAGCCGGCCGGTGGCGTGCGCACCGTGTCGCCATGACTCATCCAGGCGCGCTCCGCCTTGCCCAGGCCCTCGAAGATTCCGCCGTGTTCGCCGATCTCGAGTGTCGCCGGCCCGTACTCACGCTTGCCCTCCGCCACGACGTCGCCGCCCAGCACGTGCGCCATGAGCTGCATCCCGTAGCAGACACCGAGCACCGGGAGCGTTCCATCGAGGATGGCCGGATCCATCGTGGGGGCGCCCGGCTCGTACACCGATGCCGGACCGCCCGACAGGATCACGCCCGTCACGCCGCGCGCATCGAGCTCCGCGCGCGTAACGTCGTGCGGGAAGATCTCGCAGTACACGCGCGACTCGCGAACGCGACGCGCGATGAGCTGCGTGTACTGCGAACCGAAGTCGAGGATCGCGATCATCGCGCGGGAGGACGGGCCGGTGCCCACCCCGGTCTCGGGGCGGGCGACCTGCGGCCGGTTCATGACTTAGGCGCGGACCCGATAATTCGGCGCTTCGGCGGTGATGCGGACGTCGTGCGGATGCGACTCGCGCAGTCCCGCGCCCGAGATGCGCACGAAGCGGGCCTTGGTCCGCAATTCGTCGATCGTCGCGGCGCCGACATACCCCATACCCGCGCGCAGTCCCCCGGCCAGCTGATGCACGACGCCGTCGAGCGGCCCAAGCGCGCGCACGCGACCTTCAACTCCTTCGGGGACGAGCTTGCTGAATTCGCCGACGTCCGCCTGCCCGTAGCGATCGCGGGAGCGGCGCCCTTCCATCGCACCAAGTGAGCCCATGCCGCGGTAGGACTTGAACCGTCCGTCGCCGGTCTCGACAACGTCGCCGGGCGCCTCCTCGACGCCCGCGAGAAGGCCTCCGACCATGACCGTCGATGCGCCGGCGCCGATCGCCTTGGCGATGTCACCGGAGTGCTGGATGCCGCCGTCCGCGCAGACCGGAAGCCCGTGCCGGTCCGCCGCCTCGGCGCAATCGAAGATCGCAGTGATCTGCGGCATGCCGGCGCCGGCGACGATGCGCGTCGTGCAGATCGCACCAGGGCCCATACCGACCTTCACGCAGTCGGCGCCCGCCGCGATCAGCTCCTCGGTACCCTCGGAGGTGGCGACGTTGCCGGCGATCACCTGCACGCGATGCCGCGCCTTCACCTTCTCGACCATGCGCACGACTGCCGCCGAGTGCCCGTGCGCCGTGTCGACGACGATCACGTCCACGCCGGCCGCGACGAGTGCCGCAGCGCGCTCGTCAGCGTCGCCCGAGACGCCGACCGCGGCCCCGACCACGACGCCGGCCGCTTTGACGCGACGGACCTCCTCGACCTGCTCCGCGAGCGGGAAATTGCGGTGCACCACGCCGAGCCCACCGAGCTTTCCGAGGGCGATCGCCAAACGGGCGTCGGTCACCGTGTCCATCGCGGCAGAGAGGATCGGGAGATCGAGGAGCAGCTCGTTGGTGAGACGGGTGCGCGTCGAGACTTGGGTCGGAAGGACATCGCTGCGGGCCGGGATGAGGAGGACGTCGTCGAAGGTGAGACCTTCCTTGGCGAACTTGCCCTCCCCGCTCAATCCGCCGCCCTCACCCGGGCAAGTGTATTAGAAGGTCGCCTTGCGGAGCCAACCGATGTGGTTCGTCCAAAGATCCTCGGAGTCGATGGCCACGGTCGCGAACGCCAGCTTGCGCGGACCGATCCTCACGGAGGGTCGCGCGCCGGCCAGCACCGGCATTGTCGCGCAGGCGAGGAGCACGGCGCCTGCGATCAGGAGCAGCGCGAGCATCCAGTTCGCCTGCACGTACGCGATGAGGTATCCGAGCAGCGGGATCGCGGCCCGATAGAGCGCGACGCTGCCCGGAAAGTGGACCGGCTCCGGATCGGGGACGGCGTTCGCGTCGGCCTTGGTCGTGAACATCGGCTCCGTGACGTTCGCGGCATCGACCGCGATGACACGGCGCGTGGTCGTGCGCCCGCTCTGGTCGAAGGCGATGATGTCGCCGCGCGCGATGAACGATGGCGCGACGGGCTCGATGATCACAAGGGAACCGTCGGAGATCGTGGGCTCCATCGAACCGCCTGCGACGACCGCTGTTCCCATTCCCAGCGATCGGATCGCGACCACGCCGATGCATGTCGCGAAGAGCGCGACCGCGAACGCCGTCGCGCAGATCGAGCCAAGCGTCCTCACGGTCGTCCTCCTTTCTATTTCGTGACGAAAGGCGGCGGCCCTCCCGCGTCGGAGGGCCGCCACCGGGGGAGCGGAAAGCGCGTGCTTAGCGCGAGCTCGTCAGCACCGAGCTGTTGTGCGTGATCTTCGCCGCGGACGACACCGAGCCCGTCACCCCGATCATGCTTTCGAACGCGAAGAGACCGCCCCAAACGAAGATGTTGAGCGCTACGAGAACCACCAGCAGAGGCCGGACAACCATTTCGTCGTATTCCTCCCGGACCGATCGATCGGTCACTCACGGGGACTATCGATCGGGGAGGCTCCTCTGCCGTCACCAAAAAGAGGGAGATCGCGAAATCTCACCCGTTCGGGTGAGAGGTGGCTATTGCTGGCGCTTCTGCGCGAGCTGCTGCCCGAAAGTCGTACCGCCCCCCGCCCACGCGTTCAGCATTTCGACGCGCTCCCTGCTCCAGGAGCGGGCGCGCCACCAGAAGACGATCGCCGAAGAGAGGCTGATGAGGCACGCGCCGGGCAGGATCACCGGTTGCAGATCCCACCAGAGCTGGACCTGGTGGGCGACGATCGCCAGGGCGACGAAGATGAGCGCCTCCACCTCGACGAGCAGGACCAGGAAGATCAGGGCAAACGAAGCCGCGCCGAACGACTTCTTGTTCCGGTATGGAAAGGCGATGTCGATGAGGCTCACCTGGCTCGGATACTAGAGGAGGGTCGCGGTCCGCTCGGGTCCCACGCCGACCATTCCGATCGGCGCGCCGACGGTCTGCTCGATCCGGGACAGATAGTTCCGGGCGTTCTCGGGGAGCGCGCGCCGCTCGGCGATCCCGGTGATCGGGGTGTTCCAGCCGGGGAGCGTTTCGTAGCAGGGACGCACACGCTCGAGAGCGTTGGTGGTCGGCATGTCGCAGGTGCGGTTGCCATCGAGCTCGTAGCTGCCGCAGAACGAGATCCGTTCGTAGACGTCGAGCACGTCGAGCTTGGTCACCGCGAGCTCTGTGAACGAGTTGAGGCGGTGGGCGTGGCGCGCGGCGACGGCGTCGAACCAGCCGACGCGCCGCGGGCGACCGGTGGTCGCCCCGTACTCGTGGGCGCGCTCGCGAAGGGCGGTCGCCTCCTCCCCGTGCAGCTCCGTCGGGAACGGCCCCTCGCCGACCGCCGTCGAGTACGCCTTCACCACGCCGATGACGCGCGTGATCCGTCGCGGTGGGATCCCTGCCCCGACCGACGCACCGCCGGCGAGCGGGTTGGAGCTCGTCACGTACGGATAGATGCCCCAGTCGAGATCGCGCATCGCGCCGAGCTGCCCCTCGAGCAGGATGCGCGAGTCCCGCGCGAGCGCGGCCTCGACGAGCGGGAGCGTGTCGACGACTCGGTCGCCAAGCGTCGCGGCGGCGGCGAGTACGCCGTCGGCGACCGCGCGGGCGTCGAGAGGCGCGTCGCCGAAGCGCTCGAGGATGGCGTTCTTGGTCTCGAGCTCGCGCTTCACGCGCTCGCGAAATCGGCGTTCGTCTTTCACCTCGTAGACCTGGATCCCATGTCGCCCGACCTTGTCCGAGTACGCCGGCCCGACCCCCATCCCGGTGGTGCCGAGCATCTTGCGGCCCCGCTCCCGCTCGTCGAGACGATCGAGCGCGACGTGCCACGGCAGGAGGAGATGCGCGCGGTCGGACACGCGGAGGTTCGCCGTCGAGATGCCGCTTCGCTCGAGCTGCTCGAGCTCCTTGCAGAGGAACGCGAGGTCGACGACGGTCCCCGGGCCGAGCACGCAGAGCGCGTTCGGATTGAAAATGCCGCTCGGCACGAGGTGGAGCTTGAAGGTGCCGTGCTGGTTGACGACGGTGTGTCCGGCGTTGTTGCCGCCCTGGAACCGGATGACCAGGTCCGCCTCCTGCGCCAGGAGGTCCGTGATCTTGCCTTTGCCTTCGTCGCCCCATTGAGCCCCGACGATGGCCGTCACCGGCACGTAGTCGGATGCTAACCGGCGCGCTGCCCCGCGACCAGAGCTCCGAGCTTCGCCAGCTCGATGAGAGTGAGTGTGCGTGACGGATCGCGCGTCCACCAGAGGTTCTCATCCCACTCCGGATCGGCCGCAGGGTGATTGCGGAACTCGAGCCCACCGCGGCGCTCGAACTCGCGCTCGAAGAGGATCGCCGCGCGGCGCTGGTGATAGGGACTCGTGACGAGGATCGCCGTGCTGAGCCCGCGCGCGTTCATGAGCTCCGCGACGCGGGCCGCGTTCTCCTCGGTCGTCGCGGACGAGCCTTCCACCGCGATCGCGTTCGGCGGCACGCCGGCCGCGACCGCGGTGCGCTTCATGAGCTCGGCTGAAGCGACCGACTCGGGATCCTGCGATCCGCCCGAGAAGATGAGCAGCGGCGCGTATCCCTGTTTCCAAAGCGCGATGGCCGTGGCGGCGCGCGCGCCGGTGTCGCCGGAGATCGCGACGATGGCATCGGCCTTGGTGAGCGGATCGGCGACGTCCAGGAAGTGGCCGATGCCGACGAGGACGGCGACGATCGAGGCGGCGCCGAGGATGAAGCCGAGGAAGAACCGTCTCACGATCGTTCGAGGTGCAGGAAGAGGGCCGGTCGGTTAGTTCGAGGAAGCCGACTGTGCCGTCGCGGTGCGGCGCGTCTCGAAGCATTCGGAGCAGTACACGGGTCGATCGGTCCGCGGCGCGAAGGGCACCTGCCCTGGGCGGCCGCAGTTGCTGCAGACGATGTCGTGCATGCTCTGCGCTCTCGCGGCCGCGCGCTCGGCCTTGGCGCGGCGGCGGCAGTCCGGGCAGCGCTGCGGTTCGTGGAGCAAGCCTTTCTGGGCGTAGAACTCCTGCTCGCCGGCGGTCCACACGAACGTGTTCCCGCACTCACGGCAGGTCATGCTCTTGTCGGTCAGCGTCAACGCCATACGCGCGCTCCCCCGGCGGAATCCTATGCCGGGCGGTCAAGCAGAAGGGGCCAGGGCGCCCTCCGCCGCCGCCGTTAGCCGCAACCCGTCGGCGAGCTTGGTGCGGGAACGCCAGAGGCGGTCCCGGGCGGCTTTCGAAGGATCGACGCAGCCGCGGAGTACCTCCCCAGCGCGCGGCGGGGCGGGGAGAACGCCGGCCGGCGGGCCGAGCACCGCAGTGAGCGCGGTCACGAGCTCGTTGACGCTCGTCGCGACGCCGGTTCCGATGTTGTAGATCCCGCGGTGCTTGCCACCGAGCGCCGCGAGCACGGCCTCCACGACGTCCGCGACGTAGACGTAGTCGCGCTCGTAGGCGCCGTCGCCGAACACCGTGATCGGCTCGCCCCGCTTCCAGCAGCCAATGAAGATCGCGACGACGCCACCCTCGAGACTCGCGCGCTGCCGCGCGCCGTAGATGTTGGCGAGGCGGAGGGTGATGGCCGGGAGATCGCTCGCGCCGACCAGCTTCTCGGCCTCGGCCTTGAAGCGGCCGTAGTTCGACTCCGCGGCCGTCGGGGCCGTCTCCACCGCGCACTCGGGCGTCTCGCCGTAGATCGCCCCGCCGGTCGAGATGTTCACGAACACGCGCGCGGCGAGAGTCTTGGAAGCGTCGAGGACGTTGCGGGTCCCGTCGACGATCACGCGCCGGTAGAGCGCCTCCTTCTCCATCGACTCGACGACCTTCGTCTTTGCGGCACAGTGCACGACGGCATCGACGCGCTCGCCGCGGAGCGCCTTCGCGAGCGCGGCCGAGTCAGAGACATCGCTGATGCGCAAATCGGCGCGCTTGTCGAGGTTCGCCCGGTCGCCGGTGGAGAGATCGTCGACGACGAGCACGTCGTCGCCACGCGCGACGAGCGCGTCGACTACGTGGCTGCCAAAGAACCCCGCGCCGCCGGTGACCAGGACACGCAATGAGTGGCCGCTCCTTTTCAACAGTGCTGTGGATGAACTGGTGGAGGAGATAGTGGACAAAGCCGGTAGGCGCTGCGCATCAGCGGGGCTACGGTTCGCTGCCGCGGAGGGCTTCCGCCGCAATTGGCGTGCGACGGAGGATCTTCCGCTGTATAGAACGTCTGTTCTAGACTATCCGGCGTGACCCTCGAGACTCGTACCGGCGCCGCCGGGGGCAAACAGGTCCCGTTCGACGAAGGCGCCGAGCAGCAGGTGCTCGGAAGCCTCCTCATCGATCGCGATGCCATCTTCAAGGTGGCCGACCTCCTGCGCGTCGACGACTTCTACATCCCTCGCAACCAGCGGATCTACGACGCGGCGCAGGCCCTCCTCGAACGCCGTGAGCGAATCGATCCGCTCACCATCCAGGTCGAGCTTTCGCGGCGCGAGGAGCTCGACCGCGCAGGCGGCCAGGCGTACTTGCACGCGCTCGCGGACGCGGTACCCACCGCCGTCGAGATCGAGCGCTACGCGCGAGTGGTGCGCGACCGAGCCATCCTGCGACGGCTACTCGGCGCGGCCACCGCGATCGCCGCCGACGCCTACGACGAACCCACCGACATCGCGCTCGCGCTCGACCGCGCCGAGCAGCGGCTCTTCGCGCTGCGCGACGAGTCCGCCAACGCGCAGCTGCGGCACATCACTGCGTCGCTGCAGTCGAACTACGAGCACCTGACCGAGCGCATGGAGCGGCCGTTCGAGGTCAGCGGCATTCCCTCGGGTTTCCGCGAGATCGATTACTACACCGAGGGCTTCACCACCGGCGACCTCGTCGTCCTCGCGGCGCGGCCGTCGGTCGGCAAGACGAGCCTCGCGCTTGGGATGAGCTTCAGCATCGCGCGGCGCGGACGGCCGGTATTGCTCTTCTCGCTCGAGATGGACGCGAAACAGATCGTCTCGCGCTTCCTCGCGCTGAACTCGCGCATGGACCTGCTCGCGCTGCGGACCGGGAACATCATCGACACCGACGCGGCGGCCGCGCTGCACGGCGTCCCGATCCTCATCGACGACACGCCGGGCATCTCGATCATGGAGCTGCGCACGAAGGCGCGGCGCGCGATCAGCCACGAGAAGATCGAGGTGATCGTCGTCGACTACCTCCAGCTCGTTCGCGCCGGCGGCGACGAAGAGAACCGCGTCCAGGAGATCGCCACGATCACCCGCAACCTCAAGTCGCTCGCTCGCGAGCTGAAGGTCGTCGTGGTCGGGCTCTCACAGCTGTCGCGCGCGGCCGGCGACGCGGGAGCGGAGCCAAAGTTGTCGACCCTTCGCGAATCAGGTGCGCTCGAGCAGGATGCGGACGTCGTCGTGATGCTGTGGCGCGACCGCGAGGAGACACCCGCGGGCGCGCCGCGCCTCATCAACGGCAGTGTCGCGAAGAACCGCAACGGCCCCACCGGTCCGTTCCAGCTGCTCTTCGAGAGCGAGCAGGCGCGGTTCTTCTCGAAGGCCACCGACGACGGCGGCCCGCCGGCATGACGCTAGCGGTCGAGCGCGGCGTCAAGCCGCCGCCCGAGAAACCCGAGGCCGAAGCCTCGCTCCTGGGCGCGATGCTCATGGACGGCGCGATCTACAACGAGGTCGCGCGCGGCCGGCTCACGCCGCCCGACCTCTCGCGAGAACAGCATCGCCTCGTCCTCGCGGCGATCGCGCGCGTCGCCGAGCGGAGCGAGCAGGTCGGCTTCGCGAGCGTGCAGGCCGAGCTTTTGGCCAAAGACGAGCTCGACGCGGTCGGCGGCCCGCAGTTCCTCGTCGGTCTCATCCAGAACGTGCCGACGGTCGCGCACGCCGAGACCTACGCGACGATCGTCGAGCGCACCGCGCTCCTGCGTCGTCTCATCGGCGCCGCGAACGAGATCGCGCGCCTCGCCCTCACGCGCGAGGACAGCGCGGCGGCCGTTGCCGACGCGCAGGAGCTGCTCTTCACCGTCAGCGAGTCGACGCTCCATCGCGACATCGTCCCGCTCGAGATCGCCCTCCGCCGCTACGCCGAGCAGATCGATGCCCGTGGCGATCTTCGGCTCGGGATTGGGACGGGGCTTGAGTCGCTCGACAAGAAGACCGGCGGCCTCCAGAGCTCCGACCTCATCCTCATCGCGGGCCGCCCGGGACTCGGAAAGACGAGCCTCGCGCTCAACGTCGTCGAGCACGCCGCGGTTGTGCAGCACAAGACCTGCGCGGTCTTCTCGATGGAGATGAGCGAGCTGCAGGTGGTGCAGCGCCTCGTGTCGATGCGCGCGGAGATCGACGGGAACCGCCTGCGCCGTGGACGCCTCTCGGATCAGGAGTTCACGGCCATCTCTGCCGCGTCGAGCGAGCTGCAGCAGGCGCCGATCTTCATCGAGGAGTCGAGCCGCCTCACCGTCACCGACGTTCTCGCGAAGTCGCGGCGGCTCCAGGCCGAGCGCGGCCTCGATCTCGTGGTCATCGATTACCTCCAGCTGATCGAGGGGGCCGAGGACGACGAGAGCCGGGTGCTCGAGGTGGCCCGCATTAGCCGCGCGCTGAAGGCGATCGCGCGCGAGCTCGAGGTGCCGGTCATCGCGCTCTCACAGCTCTCGCGGCAGATCGAGCAGCGCGGTACCGAGCCGATGCTTTCAGATCTTCGAGAGAGTGGCGCGCTCGAGGCCGACGCGGACCTCGTGATGTTCCTCTGGCAAAAGGACCGCAAGGACCGCGAGGAAGGCGTCGTGCGGCTCAAGCTCGCCAAGCACCGCAACGGCCCGACCGGCGACTTCGACCTGCACTTCCAGTCCGAGCTCACACGTTTCCGCGATCTCGGCGAGACGCGCGAGGGCGCCTAGGCGCGCTCCGGTTGCTACGCCGCACGTGGTCGCGGTGAGGCACGAAGCACGCGGGCCAGGTCGCGCGCGAATCGTCGCGCCTCCTCCGGAAGGAGCGTGGCGCGCTCCTCGCGTGGCTTGCCCTCGTGCCGCTCGCCGCGGCGCTCTACGCCAGCCGACGGAGCCGGAGCCTGGTCGCGCGACCCCAGACGCCCTACCGCTAACTTGGCTCGATCGCGACGGTCACGCTCGCGCGCACGTCGGGCAGGAGTCGCACTTCGACCGTGTGGACACCGAGCGTCTTGAGTGGCTCGTGCAGCACGACCTTCGTCTTGTCGATCTCGATCTTGACTTCCTTCGTCAGCGCGTCGGCGATCTCCTTCGTGGTGACGCTCCCGAACGTCTTCCCCTGCCCGCCGGCTTTGAGCTTGAACACGAGCGTCACCTCGTGGAGCCGCCTCGCGAGATCCTCCGCGTCGCCGTGCGCGCGGTCGCGCTTGGTCTTCGCGGATTCGCGCTCCTGGGCGAGGTGCTTGAGCTCGCCGCCGGTCGCCTCGATGGCCAGGCCCTTCGGCAGCAGGTAGTTGCGGGCGTACCCGTCGGCCACGTCCTTCACTTCGCCGGGACGGCCGAGCCCGCGGACTTCCGTCTTGAGGATGACGCGCATTCGCTACTGGGACGGTTAGGAGGAGGTGGAGGCCTCGTCGAGCGATGTCTCCTGCTCGCTGCGCCGCAGCTCCATCTCCCACGCCAGAACCGATGCCGCGACGGCCAGAACGCCCATCACCGTGAGCGCGCCGACGATCGCGAGCAGCGCCTCGACGACGCCGAGGAAACCCGGGCCGGAGTCACGGTCGCTCATGAGTCCCCCTTCTTTCGATCGCGAGTGCGGATCCTGCTCACAGTATCGCGGACCTCGTCCAAGCGGTCTCCGAGGAGCCGCTCGGCGGTCGCGATGTCGCGCCGAAGCTGATCCTTGTCCTGCGCGATCTTCGCCAGATGCTCGTCCACGATGTCCTGCGGGGCGCTCCGAATGAAGAGGTCAAGTCCAAGGAGCACGACCGCGAGGTCGTCGAGCTGTCCCAGGACCGGGACGAAGTCGGGGATGAGATCGAGGGGCAGGACCAGGTACGCGCCGATCCCCGCGAGGATCAGCTTCTGCTGCCCGGGGACGCGCGAGTCGCGCAGCAGCGCCCAGACCAGCCGGATGTAGGTGGGGAGGCGACGGATCAGGCCTACGACTTCCGCGACGTCCTTCGGCGGGCGAATGCCTCTAGCCACCATGCACCTCTCCCTGCGGGAAACGTGCCCGAAGCGCGGTGAGCGCGCGGGCGAGCGCGGCATCGCGATCCGCGGCCCAGAAGCTCACGAGGTACTGCGCCTTGTCATCCTGAACGCTACGCAGCTCGAGCTGCGGAGGCGGCTCGGGGGCAATGCCCTCCGCCTTTGCGAGTGCGGCTCGCAGGTCCTCGCCGGTGACGGCATCGGCGGCGGGAAGCGTGAGCCATGCCCCGACCCGCCGCGTCGGAAAGCGTGTGAGGTTCACGACCGCTGTCGTCATGAAGGTGCCGTTCGGCACGATGACCTCACGACCATCGCTCGTCCGAAGCTGCGTGGTGCGGAACCCGATCTCCTCGACGCTACCCGAGTACCCGGCGACCTCGATCTCATCTCCGATGCGGAACGGACGCTCGACCAGGACCCAGATGCCCGCAAAGAAATTCTTAAGGATGTCCTGAAGCGATAGCCCGATCACGAGCCCGACGACGCTGAGCGACGTGAGGATCCACCCGAACGCGTCCCGCGTGTAGATCGCGACGATCCCGAGCGCCGCGAAGAGGATGATGCCGAGCTGCGCAAGATTGCCGAGGAGAATCGTGACGTTCGCGTTCGCGCGCTTGCGTAAGAGTGAGCGCATCGTGCCGATCCGGACCGCACGCGCGATGAGCAAGGCTGCGATGACGATGACGAGCGCCCAGAACGTCCGGGCGGCGTAATCGAGAAGGTTGTCCCGGACGATCGCCGGGTCGAGCGGCACGGGGCCGAGGATAGGGGCCGGCTTGACAACTGAACATCCGTTCGGTTACGCTGTCACTCCAGCGTGACAAAGCAAGACCAGCAGCGTGCGGAGCGCATCCTGGCCTTCATCCGCGAGACGGTCGCCGAGCGCGGTTACCCGCCGAGCGTCCGTGAGATCGCGGAGGCGGTGGGGCTGGCGTCGACGTCTGCGGTGCACCACCACCTCACCAAGCTCGAGAAGGAAGGCCGCCTCAACAAGGAGGCCACCCGCTCGCGAGCGCTCAGCCTGCCCGGAATGTCGGGCGCGCGAATGGTGCAGGCGCCGGTCGTCGGCGAGATCGCCGCAGGTCAGCCGATCCACGCCTACGAGGACCGTTCCGAGACGATGGCCCTCCCCTCCGACCTCACCGCGAGCCGCGGACGCGAGACGTTCGTCCTGCGCGTCCGAGGGAAGTCGATGATCGAGGACCACATCGACGACGGCGACTTCGTCGTCGTGCAGGAACAGAACACCGCGCGCGACGGGGACATCATCGTCGCGCTCCTCGAGGACAACGTGGCGACCCTGAAGCGCTTCTACAAGGAAAAAGACCGTGTCCGGCTGCAGCCAGCGAACGGCACGATGTCACCCATCTTCGCGCGCGACGTGCAGATCCAGGGCAAGGTCATCGGAGTGATTCGCCGGCTGTCATAGCCTCATCGATCGATGCCCCCACGCATCCCCACGCTCACTCTCCGTGAGCTGAACCGCGCTCTGCTCGCGCGTCAGATGCTGCTGAAGCGCGCGAGGATCGGCGTCGTCGACGCGGTCGAGCGGCTCGCCTGCCTGCAGGGGCAGTGGGCACCGTCGCCATATGTCGCGCTATGGTCGCGTCTGGCTGGCTTCGAACGCGATTGGCTAACGCGACCGATCGATCGAGGCGAACTCGTGAAAGCGACCCTCATGCGAGCGACGCTGCACATCGTGAGCGCGCGCGAATATCCGGAGTACTCGCTCGCGACGATGGACGGGCGGTTCGGGGCCTGGCGCCCATCGGGTGGGCCGGTGCTCGCCGATCTCGAGAGGGTGCACCGGAGCGTCATGACGTTCGCGGCCAAGACGCCGCGCACGCGGGTCGAGATCGCCGACTACATCAAGAGCCACGTGCCGCCAAGCGCGGCCAAGGACGGGCGCCTTCGGAACTGGTTCCTCTGGGCGTCTGTCGCGATCAGCGGACTGATCTGGGAGTCGGCGGGCGCGCACTTCGAGTATCGCCAGCTGGCGCGTCACGTGGCGCCTCCGGCGAAGCTGCGCAAGCACCCGAAGCCCGATTTGGCATATGACCTGGTGGTGCGCCGGCACCTCGGCGCGTTCGGTCCGGCCACGATCGCGGATATCGCGACGTGGAGCAGCGTTCGCGTCCCTCACATCCGCGCCGCCCTGGCGCGCATCAAGGATGTTCGGGAGTTCACCGACGACCGCGGCCGCGAGCTTTTCGACCTTGCGCGCGCGCCCCGGCCGGTCGCCGACACCGACGCTCCTGCGCGCTTTCTCGCGCGGTTCGACGCGGCAATCCTCGGCCACGCCGCCCCCGAACGGGTTCGCATCCTGCCAGAGCCCTACCGCAAGCAGGTCATCTTCTCGGCCGAGGTCTGGCCAACTTTCCTGGTCGACGGCTTCGTCGCCGGCCGCTGGACGATCGCGGTCCGACCGAAAGAGACGATCCTCGAGCTCAAGCCCTTTGGGAAGCTCTCGCGGACGGACCGCAACGCGCTCTTTGAGGAAGGCGAGAAGCTCGCGCGCTTCTACGCGCCCGAAGCCAAGACCCATGGGGTCCGCGGATGAAGCGGGCGGCGACCGAGAAGGTCCCCACCCTCACACTCCGCGAGCTGAACCGCGCGATGCTCGCGCGGCAGCTTCTGCTCGAGCGAGCCAAGATCGACGTAGTCACCGCGATCGAACGGCTCGCCGCGCTCCAGGCGCAGTGGTCGCCGTCGCCGTACATCGCGCTCTGGTCACGCATCACCGATTTCCGGCGCGAGCAGCTCTGGTCGGCGATCGAGCGCCACCGGGTGATCCGCGCGCGGCTCATGCGCGGAACCCTTCACCTCGTCTCGGCCCATGACTTCTTTCCATACGCGGTCGCCACTCAGGACCTGCAGCGCGGCGCTTGGAATCGTCTGCAGATCGCCAAAGGGGTCGAACCGGAGAAGGTCGCCGCGCTCGCGGTCCGCTTCGCGCGAACGCCTCGCGCGAAGGAAGAGGTCATCGCGCATCTTCGCGACCGGTTGGGCCAGGTCTTCAACGAGCGGTACGCCTGGCTGGTATGGCGATTCGTGAGCGCACACGCCGATCTGGTGAGCGCGCCACCGGGCGGTCGCTGGGACTACGGCGGCACGGACGCGCCCTACGTCGCGGCGCGCCACTGGATCGGCGGCGACGGCCGACCGTCGGAAGATCAGGCACTTGAGCTTCTGGTGCGGCGGTGCGTAGCCGCTTTCGGGCCGATGACCCTTGCCGACATAGCGAAGTTCGCGGGCCAGGTCCCGGCCCGCATCCGGCCGACTCTCGACCGCCTTGAGCCCAGCCTCCGCCGGTTCAGCGACGACCAGGGACGGACGCTCTTCGATCTTCCGCGCGCACCTCGCCCCGACGGCGACACCCGAGCGCCGGTGCGCTTTCTGCCGCGCTACGACGAGCTCCTCATCAGCTACCAGTACCGTGACCGGGTGATCGCTCCCCGTCACCGGCCTCTGATCTACGCCAAGAACGGGATCATCGAGGCGGTCGTCCTCGTTGACGGCTTCGCGGCCGGGACCTGGGGACTTGAATCCTCGAAGACCGAAGCGGTGCTGCGGGTCGCGCCCTTCGCGCGGCTCGCGTCGCGGCATCGGACCGCCGTGGCAGGCGAAGGCGAGCGGCTCGTGCGCTTTCTTGCCCCGGATGCGAGGACCACCGGCGTGCGGATCAATTGAACGCGGGGCGCGCCATCCTGCACTGCGACCTTGACGCGTTCTACGCATCGGTCGAACAGCGCGACCATCCCGAGTACCGCGGCAAGCCGGTGATCGTCGGCGGGGACGGGCCCAGCGAGCGAGGGGTCGTGATGGCGGCCTCCTATGAGGCGCGGGCCTTCGGCGTCCGGTCGGCGATGCCCCTCGCGATCGCTGGACGGCTTTGCCCCGACGGCATCTACGTGCCCGGCAACTTCGATCGTTACGTCGAAGCATCCGATGCGGTCATGGCGATATTCGCCGAGCGAACTCCGCTCGTCGAGCCGATCTCGCTCGATGAGGCCTTCCTCGACGTGACCGCCACGGAGCATCTCTTCGGGGGCGCGGTCGAGATGGCCAGAGAGATCAAACGCGCCGTCCGCTCGACGTGCGGGCTCGTCGTCTCTGTCGGGGTGGCCACGAACAAGCTCTGCGCGAAGGTCGGGTCGGATCTGCGCAAGCCCGACGGTCTGGTCATCGTGCCGGCGGGCGGTGAGGCCGCGTTCCTCGCGCCACTCCCGCTCGAGCGTCTGTGGGGCGTAGGCCCCAAGACCCGCGAGGTTCTCGCCGGGTGGGATCTACGCACCATCGGCCAGCTTGCCAGGTTCGACCGCACAGCCCTCGAAACGCGGCTCGGCGACCACGGGAGCGCGATCTGGGAGCGCGCGAATGGGATCGACGACGCCCCCGTCGCCAGCGAGCACGTGCCCAAGTCGGTGGGCCATTCGCACACCTTCGACGAGAACACCTTGGACCCGGCGAAGATCGAATCCACGCTCTTGCTTTTGTCCGAGGGCGTCGGCCGGCGCCTCCGCGAGCACGCCCTCCGCGGCCGCACGATCACGATGACTCTGCGGGTCGCGCCATTCGAAACACGAACACGCCAGCGCACGCTCGGCGACGCCACCAACGACGACCTCACGATCTATCGCATCGCGCGACAGCTCCTTCGCGGCGCGCTCGCCGAGGATCGCGAAGGCGGCCGGACGAGCCCCGTCCGTTTGATCGGCGTGGCGGTGTCGGGCCTGAGCGAAGGTGAGCAGCTCGGGTTGTTCGATGCGGCCCGTCACGCGCGGCTCAACGCCGCGTTAGACGCAGTTCGCGCTCGCTTCGGCAAAGACGCGCTCGATCGCGCGAGCGCGCGCGAGGTACACGAGCGTCGTCGCTTGAGCGGACACAGGTCGCGATGACCGTCACGACTTGTGGATGAGGTTGTGGATTCCGTGGTGCACTCCTGTGGAGAACTCTGTGGAGAACTTCGTGGACAGAGAGTCTTGTCCAACGCGGGTGACCTACCGATGATGCGCCGGTCCAATTCGGCGAAGGGAAGGAAGGGGTGCCCGACGAAAGCATCGCCCAGGTGGCGATCGATTTCATTTCGTTCTGCTTTTCGCGGCGCTCTGTGGAGTGGCCGCTCTTGTATGACGAGATGTGCTACGTGGCTTCGAACAAGCTCTACCGCGGTCTCGGCTACGGGGAGCTGCGCGAGATCGGGCTCGATTTGACGCTCAGCGGGCTTGTGCGAACGAGCCAGATCGCGAACGAGGTCACGCGTGAGATGCGGACGGGCCACCGGCGGCTTCGGGAAGGGCTCCTGGCGGCGAGTTAGCGATCAGTTAGGCCACACCGGCGGGGCGGCGAGTGAAAGGAAGCGCACTCGCCGCCTCTTTTTATTCATAATGGAGAAGCGGGGAGCGCAAAATGCGCTTTCTTCACGCTCGGTCCCGTGGTGCAGCGGCCTAGCATACGTCCCTGTCAAGGACGAGATCGCCGGTTCGAATCCGGTCGGGACCGCAGTTTTCCGCGCTCACCTCGTCCGGCTCAGTCCGCGAGCATGTCCCGCGCTGCGTTTTCCTGGGCGGCCGGTTTGCGCGAGTCCCGGTCGAGGGGAAGATGGACCGTCACCAGCGAGCCGCGCGTCGCACCGCGGGTGATCAATACAAGGCGGCCACCGTTCCCTGCGACAAGAAATCGGGGTAGCTCCACGTCGGCGTCCTCGACCTCGCGGGCGCGGCAGTTGACCTCGACGGCCGCCTCGTCCCCGGAGACCCGAGCCAGGACGGTCACATCGTCGTGTGGAGACAGCTCCAAGCAGCGATCGATCAAGCAGGCGAAGGCGTGTCGTAGGCGGTCGGCATCAGCGACGAGCGTGAGCGGCTCATTTGTCAGGCTTAAGAGCACGCGGGTGCGAGCCGGCGATGCTTCCGCCGCCTCTGTCAGGATCTCTCCGAGGTCAACCCGCCTCCGCTCGAGATGAAGGCCCCGGCTGTCGAGTCGCCCGAGGGCCGTTAGATCGGTCCCGAGGAACGTCACTTCCCGAATGTGGTGGCGAAGCGCTCGGAACTGAATACGCATCGCGTCTGTGGAGTGGCGCACGAGCGCCTCTTCGAAGGTCCGAGCAAACCAGTCCAGTGCGCGCAGCGGCCTTGGGAACTCACGAATCAGCACTCGCTGGATGGCGTTGCGCTCAGCGTCGACCACCTCCCAGCGAAGGCGCTCGCGGTCATGGGCGGATTCCTTCGCGATCCGCTCCAGGTGAAATCGATCAGTGACGACTGCCAGCGCGAAGAAGACACCGATCCGTGAGAGGCCATTCCAGAGCGCGGTGGCGAGGACCAGACCACGCATGACATCGTCAGCGACAAATTCGGTGACCGCTCCAACCACGCCGAATGCCAACCCGGCTTTCCAACCGAGGACCCAGGCGGTCAGTACGACTGGGACCATGTAAAAGGGCGTGAAGTCGACCTCCACGGGTGTGAGGTAGTCAAGGAGACCGGTGGCGATCGTGAGGACAGCGGCGATCAGTAATACGCGCGAATCTCCTCGCCGCATGAGCCGGCGAGCGTAGCGGAGCGACGCCGGCTTTTGCGGCTCGATGCATGTCCTTGATGGCGCTCTGACACTCGGCCGGACCCGGACGGCACGATCGAGATCGCCGTCCGGGGCTCGGGCACGGTCACCGTTCCAGCCGGTTCGACGCCCCGCGATCAGGCGATTCCTGGAGGCGCTCGCGCATAATCTGCCGCCGTGAGTCCACGGCTCGCGCTCATGATCGGCGCCGTCGCCGCGTTCGTGTTCGGCCTGGCGCTGACCGTCTTCCCCTCGACCATGCTCACCGGCTTCGGTCTTGCCGTCCCGAACGAGGCGGTGGTCCTTTCCCGCGACGTGGGTGTGACGCTCATCGGCCTCGGGGTCATCAACTGGATGGCACGCAACGCGACGGGCGAGCCGCTGCGAGCGATCCTCGTCGGCAATGTGGTCGTCCAAGCGCTCGAGCTCGTGGTGAATGCGGGCGAGATCGCCGTGGGTGCTCTTCCAGTCCAGGCGGGCGGTGGCCTTCTCATACACCTCGTTCTCGGGGCGATCTTCGTTCTCGCGATGACTCGCGCGCGTTGAACGCGATCTAGGCCCCGCTCGCTCGTTGTTGCCTGACGACGGTCCTCCGACGGATGAGCGCGTCGCGGGCGTAACGGCCTTGATCGATACGCACATGACCATTCCCTCGAGGATCGGCGAGCGCCTTAATCGATCGCGTGAGCAGGGGGAAGGCTTTCGTGTCTATCGCCCTGCTCGCCATGACCATGAGCGCGTGTGCGCGCGTACAGCAAATGAACGACGATCAAGACGTCTCCCTCCCGGACGACCGCTTGGCTCGCTCGACGACCGGGGCCGACCCGCTCCGCTGCACCGACCGCGCGACGATCCCGCAGATCGACTACGTCACGAATGCGAAATGGTCCGCTGACTCGGGCGCCCTCGCGGTCTCGCGCATCGTCACCATCCCGTCCTCCGTGACCATCTCCGGCTACGAAGAGGATCTCCGGGTGACGGTGCTGACCTTGGCCACCGGCGCCATGCGCGAGCTGGGCCAGGGCAGCAGGCCGGAGTGGTCGGGCTCGGGCACGTACCTCTCGTACTGGCGCGAGGACGGCCATCTCTATGTGGACCAGAACGGCACGACGGTGGCGAAGATCGAGACTTCCGATCCGGAGGTCCGGTGGAAGGGCGACGGTCTCTATTTCTGGTACGACGACGAGATCCGCGTCTGGCACGACGGCGCGGTCGACACCGTGGCGCGCGTCGATACCGAGCTCACCCCGCGCTATCCCCACGACGACGCGTACTTCAGCGCCGATGGGGCGCGGTTCACGGTCACGCGCTACTCCCTCGATGGGAGCGCGGAGCGGTATGTGGGGGACACGAGCACCGGACAGATGACGCCGCTCGACGAGCCGGGCACCACCTACACCGAGTGGGCACCGAAGGGCCAGACGCTCCTCGTCCGATCGAACGACCGCATCGCGTTACGCGAGGCGGCTGGAACCGATCGCGCCGCTCCGCTGGGCGCGTTCGCCGGTCCGGTCCATGGATGGACGGCCGACGGCCGGCTGCTCGTCGGCGCGGTCTCGGCCACGGTGCCGGGCGGGAACGTGTTCGATCGCCTTGGGGTCTGGGATCCAGACGACGAAGGCGACCGAGCGATCGCCACCCTTCCGAATCTGCTGGGCATGCGCTCCTTCAGCCCGGATGGTCGCTGGTTCGACGGAGTGAGCCGCACCGGCAACTACGGCACTCAACTCGAGCTCTACCGCTGCGGCGTCGCGCGCGCTCAGGGCGTCGACCTCCGCGCCGATCCCGCCGCGCGATCGCGGCTCGCTCGCATCGCTTCCGATCCTCGCCGGTTCGTCCGTCCGGTCGCCGGCGCGATCAGCCAGTTCCTGCAGGGCAACCACACCGGGATCGACATCGCGGCACCGGTCGGTTCGATCATCGTCGCCGCCGACGACGGGGTGGTCGACGCGGTCGGATGGGTCCAGGTCGGCGGTCGGCGCGTCTGCGTGCAGCACGCGAACGACATCGAGAGCTGCTACTACCACACCTCCGCGGCGCTCGTCTCGAGCGGCGACCACGTTGCGCGCGGGCAGCCCATCGCCCTCATCGGGATGACCGGCGCGACGACCGGGCCGCACGTGCACTGGGAGGTCAAGCAGGAGGGAAGGATCGTCGATCCGCTCGGGCTCTAGCGTTTAGGCGATGCGCCTCCTCGGAGCCCTGGTCGCGATCCTCGCGCTTGTCCTGATCACGATGGCCGCGCTCGGGAGCTTCGGTCCGACCGAGACCGCGCGCGCCGTCCCCACGCCGCCACGCGCCGCCACGCCATCAGCGGCCTCGGCCTCCCCCACCGCGAGCGGCGACCGCGGCATCACCGTCACCCTCACCGAGGACGAGCTCACGCAGGCCGCGCAGTCGTACTCACCGATGACGGTGAGCGGGATCACCGTCACCGATCCGCGCATCCGACTCGCCGCCGGACGCCTGACCCTGACCGCAACCGGCCGCGCCTTCTTCGTCAGCGGACCGATCGTCGTGGTCGCCTCGCCCGTCGTGACGAACGGGACGGCCGGAGCCAGGATCGAGTCCGCTACGTTCGCGGGCTTCGGGCTTCCCGACTCGACCAAGCAGGACATCGTCGACACCTTCTCGCGCACGCTCGCCGCGAACATCCCCGCGGGCCTCCGCGTCACAACCGTCACGGTCAACTCGGGAACGCTCGTCGTCCAGGCGATCCCCGGCTAGCCGGCGCACGCCGCCGCGAGATGCGATGATGCTGCGACCACCAGGGGAGGTCGTCATGGATTGGATCGAGGAGCTCTTCGGCATCTCTCCGGACGCGGGCAGCGGCACGCTCGAGGCGCTTATCGCGGGCGCCGTCGTCGCCGTGATCCTTGGCGCGATCTTCGCGGTGCGCACGCGGAGCGCGCAGGTGTCGGAGAAGCGCCGCCACCCCTGATCCAAGAGACTACGGCGCTCGACCTCGAGAAGGCCGCTGCACTCCTTCGCGAGCGCCGGATCTCATCGACCGCGCTGACCGAAGCCTGCCTCGCGCGCATCGCGGCGGTCGAGCCGCGGGTCAACGCGTTCGTCACGGTCACGGCGGATATCGCGCGAGCACAGGCCGCCGAGGCCGAGCGCGAGATCGCTGCCGGCCGCTATCGCGGCACACTGCACGGCATCCCGGTCGCGGTGAAGGACCTCTTCGCCACGAAGGGCATCCGCACAACGGCAGGATCGCGCATTCTCAAAGACTGGGTTCCCGAGGACGACGCGACCGTGGTGCGCAAGCTTCGCGAGGCCGGGGCGGTACTTCTCGGCAAGCTGGGCATGCACGAGTTCGCGTACGGCATCAGCTCCGTGAATCCGCATTTCGGGGACGTGCGCAATCCGTGGGACACGACGAAGATCCCCGGCGGATCGTCCGGCGGCTCCGCCGTCGCGGTCGTCATGGCCGAGGCGTACGCGACGATCGGGAGCGATACCGGCGGGAGCATCCGCATCCCGGCCTCGCTCTGCGGCTCTGTTGGTCTCAAGCCCACCTACGGGCGCGTCGGGCTGGCCGGCGCAATCCCGCTGTCGTGGTCGCTCGATCACCCGGGCCCGCTCGCGCGCGGCGCGCGTGACGTCGCGATCGTCACGACGGCAATCGCGGGCAAGGATCGCGGTGACCCAGCGTCGGCCGATCGCGAGGTGCCGGACCTGCTCGGTGGCATTGAGCGCGGCGCGCGTGGCCTGCGGATCGGCGTGCCGATGGAGCATGTGTGGGACGAATGCGATCCGGCCATCGCGGCGGTCGTGCGTTGGGCGATCGAATCGCTCGCCGTGGCGGGTGCCGAGGTCCGCGAGATCAGTTGGCCGCGCGCGGCGGAGTACGCGAGGGCGGCGAGCCAGGTCCTGGCGGTCGAGGCCCGCGCGTATCACATCGGCACGTATCCGGGCCGCGAGGCCGAGTACGGGCCGCTCGTCGCGGCCCGTCTGCGGTCGGTCGACGTCGACGCCGAGTCGTACGCGCGCGCGCTCCGGCTCTTGATCGAGGCTCGAGCGGGCGCCGCGGACGAGGCGCTCGCCGGGCTTGACGTCCTGGCGATGCCGACTGTCCCGACGCGCGCCTGGACGATCGAGCAGGCGAAGGAGCCCGGCCGTCGGAGCGAGTGGACCCGCATCACGCGCATCTTCGATCTCACCGGACAGCCGGCGATCTCCGTTCCCTGCGGGCGCGATCCCGACGGTCTTCCGGTCGGTCTGCAGTTCGCCGGTCACCTCTGGGACGAAGCTGCCGTGCTACGCGCGGCGCGCGCGTATGAGCTTGTGCGCGGTCCATTCCCGCTGCCACCCGAGGGTGGTTAGCGCGAGTGCCGCGAGCACGACGGCCTGCTCGATCGGCTCGCCAGAGTCGAACGAGCCGCGGATGAAGATCACAAGGAGCGCGACGAGTGTGGCGACGACCCCGAGGCAGCCGCATCCGGTCACCTGCCGACGCTAGCGCCTTCGGTACCAGAACGCGCGCCGCAGGCGAGCGTCGGGTACAAGCCGAGCGTCAGCTCGGGTCGTACGATCGCGTGGGGAGGTGCCTGATGACGCGCGACGAAGCCTGGGAGCTCCTCTGCGAGCACACCAAATCGGACAGCTTGCGCAAGCACGGGCTCGCGGTCGAAGCGGCGATGCGGCAGTTCGCGCGACGGAGCGGTGAGAACGAGGAATCGTGGGCGATCGCCGGCCTCCTACATGACTTCGACTATGAGCGCGATCCGCAGGGGCATCCGCAGAACGGAAAACCGATCCTCGAGCGGGCCGGCGTCCCCGGAACGATCGTGCACGCGATCCAGAGCCACGGCGACCATACCGGTATCCCACGGGTGAGCGCGATGGAGAAGACCCTCTACGCGGTCGATGAGCTCTGCGGATTCGTCACCGCTGTCGCGCTGGTCAAGCCATCCAAAGCCGTCCGCGATGTGGACCCCTCCTCGGTGCGAAAGAAGATGAAGGACAAGGCGTTCGCGCGAGCGGTCAGCCGCGACATGATGTTGAAGGGTGCCGAGGCTCTCGGCCTCCCATTCGACGATCTCGTCGCCGAGGTCGTCCGCGCCATGGACGCTGCCGCGGACCGTCTCGGTCTCCAGGGCACGACGAGCACCTGACCGGTCACGCGCGCGGCTGCGGCCGCGCGTGTCGGCACGCCGAGGCTCATACGCGCTCGACGAATATGCGTGTTCACGCTCGCCGGTGTGATCCCGAGTTCGGAGGCGATCTCCTTCGTCGTCCGGCCGGCCGCGACGGCGCGCAGGATCTCGCGTTGGCGGTCGGTCAGCGCCCCTTCGACCGCGCGACGGTCAAGGACGCGGCGGGAAAACACGTAGCCAGCGACAAGACCGAGAAGGAGAGACGCCGTGCGCTGGCCATGCACCTCTGAAGGTGAACGGCCGCGGCTTGCGGCCTCGGCTAGCTCGCGCGCTTCAGCGCGCGCCGCTCCGAGGCGCGAACGACCTCGTGCTCGAAACGCTCCAGGAACAGCTGGCCGCCGCAGCGCGGGCAGAGTGGCTGGTCGCCGTCGTTCCAGACCGGCGCCTCGCCCGCCCGGACGTTGGCGTAGGCCGTACGAAGCTGCTCGACCGTGGGCCGGCGGGCATTCGTCGGCACGACCACCTCGCCCAGCCCGTGGCCGCAGAAATAGCAGTAAAGCTCGGCTCGAAGAGCCATCACGCGTGACCTCCACCTAGGGAAACGAAACGACCGATCCTTTGTTCCAATACCGTCAATCGGCCGTAACGGTTTCCGTATCAGTGGATACGCACCGGCGAGCGGGGTGGTTGCTCTCGCGGGGCCGTTTCTTAGGCGGTCTTTAGCTGGCGGTTGCCTCGACCTGGAGCGACACGAGCGGCGTGGACGACTCGCGGAGGTAGGTCAGCTGCCGGATGACGCCCCGAGGAATGATGTGGAAGTCGTTGTGACGGTAGTCACGTCCTTCGTTGGTGATGTCGTAATCGCCGACGACGACGACGTATTCGGGAGTGTCCTTCCACAGGAGTCCGCAGGTCAGTTTCCGCAGCCGATAGGGTTCAAAATCCTCGGGAAGCGCGGTCCGCGAGTAGGCGGTGATGTCCTCCCACTCGACGGCCACGAGCGGCGCCGCGACCTGGTCCACAGCCCTTCCCTCTACGACCCGTCTGGTCGTTCGCTTCTCGGTACATGGAGGTTCCGGAGCGGAACCTCCGCGTACAGAGCGAAAAGATAAAGGGGGGCCTACACGTGTCAATGGGAAACGCGGGTGGATCGTGATCGGAATCGGATCGGTCGCACCCAAAGACGGCCGCATGTCGCTTCCTCGCCCGCTCTCCGTGCTGTCGCTGAAAGTCGCTATGTCGCCTGCCTGCCCTTCGCGATGAGCTCCGCGACCTTCTGTCCGCCTTTCTTGCCGATCTCCTCGAAGTGCTCGTGGCCGTACTTCTCAGAGACGGTGTCGCCACCGATCTTGCCGATGCGACCGTAGAAGCGAGGGCCGTAGAGCTCCTTCACTTTCTGGCCACCCTGTTTGCCGATCTGCTCGTAGAAGTCGGAGCCGTGCCGCTGCGCGGTCGTGCGTCCGCCCTTCTTGCCGATCTGCTCGTAGAACTCCGGACCATGTCGCTGCGCGGTGGTCGCGCCTCCACGCCGGCCGGCTTCGGCGACGGTCATCGCTCCTTTGTTTCGTGGCATACGAGGGCACCCTTTCTCGGCGATAAAATCGGCCGTCTGCTTTCCGGGCTAGATGGCGACTGATGGCAGCAAGTCCCATGCCATCGCTCGGCCGCCCGGTCAGCACGCGACCGTCCAGGCGAACGGTCGCAGCACAATCATGGCCCGATACGCATGGAAAGCGTGCAAAGGTCGGGGCAAGCGAGGGCAAGGCGCGTCGCGTTCGAAAGATCGAGTGTGCGGCCGGCGATATAGGGACCGCGGTCGATGACCGGCACTGTCACTAAGCGCCCAGCGTGGCTCAGGGTCACCAGCGTCCCGCAGGGAAGCGTCCGATGCGCGACGCCGACGATCTCTGGCGAGTAGGTGTGCCCGCACGCGGTGCGATTCCCATAGAAGCCCGGCCCGTACCACGACGCGAGGACGACGCCGCTCGTCGGCGGGTCGGGAAGGGCCGGTAGCACAGCTTGGGCCGGCGGCATCGTCGCGGTCAGCGCGGGTGTTGGTTCGGCGGTGGGTTCGGGCACGGGCTCCGCCGTCGGGTCCGCGCGGCCCGCGACCACTTCCGGTCGCGCAAGGTCCTGCACGCGGGGCCCGCCTCGGGCCAGCCCCTGCACGGACACCGACTCGAACTCCGCCGCGACCCTGACCGGTCCGAGGTCGCGCGGATGCGATGGTCCGATGAAGGGAACAGCCAGAGCGAACGCGAACGTGAGGACGCCCGTCCCCGCCAACGCGCTCCGCACCACGGGTCGCCGGACTTTGCACGCCGAGTTCCACGATGTGTCGCTTTCGTGAACACGGCGGAACCCGGCTAACAGAGCGTGCGTAAAGTCGTCACTCGCCCGACCGAGGTTTCTCGCGATACGAGATCGTTACGTGAAGGAAGCGAGCGCTAGGCCGGCACCGCGATGACGACGAACCGCGGGTCGTCGCGGTTCGGGCCCGTCGAAGTCTGAAGGGTCAGACGTTCGCTGGAAGTCGGCAGGATCCAGCTCGTGTCCTCGGGCGGCACGCGCGGATGGACCTCCGCGACCACGTATTTGAGCGCGACACCATCGGGAGTGCTGATGACGACCTGGTCGCCGGCTCGCGCGTTCCAGAGCGTCAGGAACATCCCGCGGCGGGCGTGCGCATAGATGTAGGTGTTGCTTCCCATCCCCGGAATCGCAGTGCCCGGCAAATGAAACGCGAAGCTCTCCGGAGTCTGCTGGACGACCACGTCCCGCTCCACGTCACCTTCGGCGATTGGAAGGTCGATCGCGAGCCGCGGGATCTGGATGCGATAGCCGTCGCCGATCGGCCGGACCGTCGGCACCGGTGATGCGCTCGAGTCCGCAGCGTTGCTTGCGGTCGCGCCGGCCGTTGGCATGACGAGCGGAGCGACGGCTTCCGCGCGTGGCCGCTCTCCCATCGCGAGGAGCGCGACACCGAGCGCGAGAACAAGCACGCCCGCGAATGCGACAAACCAACGGCGCATACGGCTATTCTCCGAGTGCAGGACGAATGCCGACCGAACGAGCGAGCTTCGCGGACCGACGCGCCCGCGCTGCCGCGGAGCTGCGCGAGCGCGGCCTCGCGGCGCTGCTCGCCTCTCCCGGCGCCGACCTCTTCTATCTCAGTGGGTACCAGCTGTTCACCAGCGAACGGCTCACGTGCCTCGTCCTCGGCCGCGACGGAACGGCGACCATGGTCTGTCCCGAGCTCGAGGCACCGCGGGCCGCGGCCGCAGCCCCCGATCTCGAGCGCGCGACCTGGGGCGAGACCGATGATCCCTACGCCCTCGTCGCACGACTCGTGAGCGCCGGAGGCGGGATCGCGGTCGCTGACCAGATGTGGGCCGCGTTCGTCCTCCGGCTCGAATCAACGCTGCCCAAACGCGCGTTCAGCGTCGCGTCGGAGATCACGCGCGAGCTGCGGATGCGCAAGGACGCGATCGAACAGGATGCGCTGCGCCTCGTCGCGGAGTCCGCCGATCGCGCGTACGCGCGAATGCTCGGCCGTCCGTTCGCCGGGCGCACGGAGCGCGAGGTCGGTGTCGAGCTCGCGAGCCTGCTGCGTGACGAGGGACACGAGGAGGTCGGATTCACGATCGTGGCGTCCGGTCCGAATGGCGCGTCGCCGCATCATGAGACCGGCGATCGCCGCATCGTGGAGGGTGACACGGTCGTCCTCGACTTCGGCGGCGCTCGCCGCGGCTATCGATCCGACATCACGCGGACGGTGCACGTCGGGACGACCATCGAGAGCGAGCGGCAGCGTGTCCATGACGTCGTCCGCCGCGCGCAGGAAGCCGGCTACGCCGCTGCGCACAAGGGCGCACCGGCCGAGTCGGTCGACGCCGCGGCGCGACGGGTCATCGATGAAGCCGGATACGGTGCGTACTTCATCCACCGGGTCGGTCATGGGATCGGTCTCGACGGCCACGAGCATCCGTACCTGGTCCGCGGGAATCGCGAGCCGCTCGAACCCGGAATGGCGTTCTCGATCGAGCCCGGCGTCTACCTGCCCGGTCGCTTCGGCGTGCGTATCGAGGACATCGCGGTGATCGACGACGACGGCTCGGTGCGGCCGCTCAATCGTGCGGACCACGCGCTCGCCACCGTGGCGTAGAGCGTGCGTTTCGCGCTCGCGGTCATCGGCGCGGGCGTAGTCCAGATCATTCCGTATCTGGTTCCGAGCTTCACGACGATCGGCGCGATCGCCTTTGTAATGTTCGCGGCGCTCGGCGCGGGTTTCTTCGCCGGCCGTCGCGGCTGGCTCGCAGGCGCACTCTCGGTGCTGCTCGGCGGTGCGCTGTTCGGAGCCGTGACGCTCATTGGGCCGAGCGCAGCGGGTGAGAGTCCATTGGACATGCTGCAGAGCGAGACCGCGCTCGTACTCGCGGTGGTGCCGTATGCGATCGGCGGGACCCTCGCCGGCGCGGCCGGCGAATGGCTTCGCTCCCGGGCGCTCGGCCGCCGATGAGCTGGGCGCGCGTCTTTGGCGCCATCTGTGCGAGCGCGATCGGGCTCGGCTTCTGGTGGGCCCTCACCGAGCCGCTCCCCGTCCCGCCGGCGATCTTGCTCGGGGTCGCCGGGGCGATCCTCTTCTGCGCTGGCCTCATCGCGGGGCGCGGCGGCGCGCTCGCCGCGCCGGTGGCGTTGCTCTTCTCGCTGTTTTTCGGAAGCATCCTCGCTACGCAGCTGCATCAAGCCTTCCGGCCGCAGTCACTCCCGATCGAAGAGTTCAACGCCCTCATCTCGCTGCGCTTCCCCGAGCTACTCGGCCCCCTCGCGATCGCCATCGCGATCGGCGCGGTGGCGGGCTGGGTGGGCGAGCGCCTCTTGCCAACGCGGCGCTGAAGGTCTAGCGAACGAGCGGTAGCGCGGCCTCACGTGCCCATTCGTAGATCGAGTTCGGCAAGATCCCGAGGACGACCACGGCGAGCGAAGCGAGCCCGAGGCTAATAGAGAGGCCGCGTCCCGGAATGAGGCGCGGCACCTTGCCCTCGGGCTCGTACATGTACATGTGCACGACGACCCGTAAGTAATAGAACGCCGCGAGCACCGCGTTGAGCGCGATCACCACGGCAAGCCAGGCCATGCCCGCATCGAGCACCGGCTGGATCACTACGAATTTGGCGACGAAGCCGATGGTCGGTGGGATCCCGGTCAGCGAGACGAGGAACACCGCGAAGGCGAGTGCCCCCAGGGGCTGTCTACGCGCGAAGCCGTTGAGCTCGTCGAGCGTCGCGCCTCGCGTGCCCTCCAGATCCATGTACAGGAGACATGCGAAGGCACCCAGGTTCATAAGGCCATAGGCGAAGACGTAGAAGAGCACCGCGGCTCCCGCGCTCGGACCGGCCTTCGCGGCCGCGACCGCCGCGAGGATGTAGCCGGTGTGCGCGATGCTCGAGTACGCGAGCATTCGCTTTGTGTTCGTTTGCGCGAGGGCCACGATGTTCCCGCCGGTCATCGTCAGGGCGGCGAGCACCGCGAGCATCGCGCTCCAGTCCACGCTGAGCGGTCCGAGCGCGCCGACCATGACGCGCAGGATCGCGGCGAACGCCGCGGCCTTGGGGCCGACCGACATGAATGCTGTGGCCGGAGTTGGCGCCCCGTCGTACGCGTCAGGGGTCCACTGGTGGAACGGGACGATCGCGGCCTTGAACCCGAGACCGACGGTGATGAGCGCCAGGGCGACGATCGTCGTGCCGTTCGCGATGCCCTGCGAGGTGAGAACGCCGGCGATCGTCACGAAGTCGGTCGCGTGGGCGACGCCGTAGAGCCACGCGAAGCCATAGAGGAGCAGGGCAGAGCTGAACGCCCCCAGAAGGAAATACTTGAGGGCGGCCTCGTTGGCGAAACGGTCGGACCGCTGGATGCCGGCGAGGACATAGATCGGGATGGTCATCGTCTCGAGGCCGATGAAGAGCGTGATGAGATCCGCCGACAACGCGATGGTCATCGCCCCGACTGTCGAGAAACAGATGATCGCGTAGTACTCCCCGGCCGGGACCATCCGTCGGGCGAGGTACGCGGGGGACACCGCGGCGGCGAAGATCGCGAGAATGATGAAGACCGCTCGGAAGAACGTGGCGAAGGCATCGATGGTCACGAAGCCGCGGAAGTACTGGCCGGCCGGCACGACGTTGAAGACCGAAGCCAGCGCGACGACGAGACCGGCGATGGTGATGATCGGCAGCGCGGTAGGCGCGCGCCGACGATCGAGCACCGCGTCGACGACGAGCACGATCATCGCGACCGCGGTGACGATGATCTCCGGATAGACGGCGGTGACGTCGCTCATCGCTCCTC
>Ga0209378_1000283_pt1 | contig 37824 bp, 42 predicted proteins | sample GraSoiAngelo_156_FD_186170 | JGI IMG/M metagenome (GOLD analysis project Ga0209378, IMG submission 186170) | Grasslands soil microbial communities from the Angelo Coastal Reserve, California, USA - 14_1009_13_40cm (SPAdes) (version 2) | ecosystem: Environmental > Terrestrial > Soil > Grasslands ...
GTTCCAGGCACTCGCTGAAACCAGCGAACTATCGGAGCCTAATTGATTCCAGAACATCGGGGACGACTGTTTTGATACCGAATATGCGGTTAACGTTCTGAGCGAACAGGTCAGACTTCCTTCTCTCGCCGTGGTTGACAATAATCTTGGTTGGCTTGGGAGCCATTCTCTTAATGAACCCCAGTAGCTGGTTTCTGTCCGAGTGGCCGGAAAATCCTTCAATAGATTCCACTCTCATGTTCACTTTGACCATTTCCATTTTACCGTCATGAGCATAGAGAGAGACCTCTTTCAGACCATTCTTTATCCTGTTTCCTAAAGTACCGTCCACCTGGTAACTCACGTAAGCGAGCGTATTTCTCGGGTCGGGTGCAAGGTGTCGGAAATAGTCTATCGCGGGTCCGCCTTCGAGCATTCCTGATGTGGCGATAATTACGCATGGTCCACCCGCGATAATTTCCTCTCTATCGCTCGGATGAGTTACCGGATGGAAGTATTCAGACTGAAACGGGTTGATATCTTTGTGGAGGATCTGTTCTTTGATGTCGCGAACCAGGTACTCGGGGAAGGCCGTGTGGATCGCCGTTGCCTCATTGACCATTCCCTCGATGTAGATGGGGAGTTCTCTTAGGGCGCCGTTTTTCATGTATGCGTCTAGTACAAGCATGATCTCTTGGGCTCGCCCGACAGCAGGGACTGGTATCAGCACTTTTCCCCCTTTCTCGACTGTGTCGTTGACGATGCTGACGAGCTTGCCCTCTACCCCCTCTCTGTCAGGCATGATGTCGTCAGGACCTCCATAGGTGCTCTCGATGATGAGTGTTTCAGCTCTCGGGAACAAGGCTGTAGCGGGATCGAGCATCATTGTTCGTCCGAACTTGAAGTCAGCGCTGTAGACGATGTTATGGAGCCCTTCACCGATATGTAGATGCACCATTGAGCTTCCCAGGATATGGCCTGCGTTGTGAAATGTGAGTTTAATGTCCGGAGCTACGTCTGTAACCACATTGTAGCGTAGAGGTATCGTGTGCGTTACAACTTCCCTGACGTCTTTTTGGTCGTAGGGCGAGTGTTCGCCCTCCCTATTATGAACGTCGAGGTAGTCAAGCTGGTGAAGTGTCATTAGGGTCTGTGTGGGTTCCGAACAGTAAACGGGTCCATCATAGCCATACTTGTAGAGGAACGGGAGTATTCCACAATGGTCGAGGTGGGCGTGAGATATGACAACTGCGTCGAGCTTTTCTAGGTCAAACTCGTCGGTGTCAAATCGCGGATAGGCCGAAGTAGGGTCCTGTGCTCCCGGGTTTATTCCGCTGTCAAGTAGAATACTGCTGGATCCGGCTTGGATCAGCATGGCCGCTCGTCCGACCTCGTGAAAAGCTCCGAGGGTTACGAGTCGGACATAGCCCGCCTTGCTGAAGGTGGGCCGAAAGATTCTCTCGCCGACGTCCCGGAGGATTCTGCTGCGTTCTTCGCTCTCTGTGTGGAGGATGTGGCGAGTGCTCGAAATGATCTTGGAGTGTAGCGGGGGGGATCGAAGTATTCGTGGCCGCCATCTGGTCTCCTTCACAACCTGCTGTAGAACTGCCGCTTCCTTCCCTATTGCCACTCCAGGCTTGGTTGCCTCAACTACGACCTCGCCAAGGCTAGGGTCGAAGTTAATCGAGGAGATTTCCGCCTCTGATGGAACGATTTTGCGAATGTAGGCTTCAGCTTCTCGTTCCGGGAGACGTATAGACTGGTCAGATCGAATTACAATTCTCTTGTGAAGTAGGTTTACTATCTCGGTGACGACATAACTCTGCTCGGCTAATAGTCCGACGTTCTTTACGTAGATGGCGAGCCGTGGGCCTTCGAATTCTATCCTTGTTATCTCCGCGTCTTTCGGCATATGTTCTAGGATTGTCTCGCGTATCTTGGCGTGTACGTCGTTGTAGGTTCTAGTCAATTTTCTCTACGACTGTGATATCTGTGGAAGGTTTGAAAGAAGGGATCAGGCGTGGAGGATGTGCTTCTTCTCGTCCTCTGTGAGTTCCCTGTATCCTTCCTTCGTGATTAGGGCAACGTCGAAACTGTCGCCGCTTGCCGAGTCTCTCTTCATGGCCGAATCGATTGCTCTCACAACTATAGGAACCGACTCTTTGACGTTCATCGAGTCTTTCCATTCCGATTCGAGAACACCATATGCGACGGGAGATCCGGATCCAGTTGAGACGTATTTTTCCTCCATCATGCTTCCGAGAGGGTCGAGCGCGTAAATGTGTCCTCCACTGTCGTCTACTCCACCGATTAGTGCTTGGACCCCAAGCGGATAGTATCTGGCGCCGAACAGAATGTTGGACACTAGCCTTGCCGCGGAATTTACAGGGATTGGTCGAGCGAGGTCGAGCCTGTACAGCGAGGAGTTTGCTCTAAGCATCTCTACCAAAGCTTGTGCGTCTCCTACCGTTCCTGCAATGGTCATTGCTAGATGGTGGTCGATTCGATAGACTTTCTTTGCATGTTTATGGGCGACAAAAGATCCCATGGTTGCTCTTGTGTCGGTTGTAAGGACAACTCCGTCCTTGCAAACTACGCCGATTGTAGTCGTCAATTCAAAAAGCCCGTCCCTGGTAATCTTAGGTTTTCCAACTTATCGTGTGTCCAGTTATTCTTATATTAGATCGTGCTTTCCGAGAAACGGAAAGAGTTGATGTTGAACCGGTTTCTGATGGCTTAAAAACGTTTTCAGGCGAGGATGGAGAGTCCATCCACGCTGGGCAAGATCTCTTCGATCATTCCTATTCGCGCCGAGAGTTCTAGACGGTCTCGTCAGTGATTGGAAGTGTTAACGATAGGAAGAGACCGGTCTTGTCCGAGCCCTATTGTTCCTACTTTGTTCGGGTATTTCCGTGGACCTATAGCTACGGTTGTAAACCCTAATCGACGAAGTTCTTTCTCAACTTGGTTCTTTAAACCGTCCTGATGAAATAGGGGTAGCTCTTCTTGGCATACTTCGATTGTCGCGACTGTTCCATGATGCCTGACTCTTATGTCTCGGGCGCCGCTCAAACGTTTGACAATTGATTCTGCTTCTCCGACCTGAGACAGCTTCTGAACCGTGATCTCGTCGCCGTGTGGTATCCGGGATGAGAGACACGGCATGGCTGGTTTGTCCCACACATCAAGCCCGAGAAGTCGAGCAGTTTCTCGCACCTCTTTCTTAGAGAAGCCTGCTTCTGCGAGAGGGCTTCTTACACCAGCCTCCCGGGCGGCAAGAAGCCCCGGCCTAGTGTCACCGAGATCGTCGAGTTGGGTGCCATCAAGTACCGCCTCAAAACTGGACATGTCAGCTTGGCGTCGCAATTCGCGATAGAGCGTGTCCTTGCAGTAATAGCACCTGTTAGAGGGATTCGCTTTGTAATTAGCGTTTTGCACCTCATCGGTTCTCACGATAATGTGCCGGATCCCGATTTGCGTCGCAGTTTTCTGGGCGATTTCCATTTCCCCGGGTGCGAGAGATTCGGAGAGGGCAGTCACTGCGACAACGCGATCCCCTAATGCCCTCCGTGCGAGGGCAGCGACGAGGGAGCTGTCCACTCCTGCGGATAAGGCAACGACAGCCCCGTTGAATTGGCTGATGATATGAACTACCTTCTCCATCTTCGCCTGCAATCCCGTTCTCACAGGGCTAAGCAACATGTTCAAGACACTCTGCTCGTGGCAATTAAAAACAGTTTACACGCAATAAGGAGTAATCGATTTGTCTTCACTGGAGAAATTTGAACGAAGTCGAAAGCGATTCGAGAGGAAGAGTAGACTCTTTGCTATTGCGAGCTTATCTCGGTTTGCGAAACTCGACATTGGCCGGGAGAAGCGCAAGGGCCTTCCCGAGGTGATCCTGGCAGAGGGCAAACTGGCAAGCGATGTGGCGAAGATCGCCCAGGCAATGCTCAGACGAACTGGTCGTGCCATCATAAGTCGCTCGAGTAGTTACCAAGTCAAAGCCGTTAGATCCATCATCGGAAAAGAGTCCAAGGTTGAATATTTTTCACGCTCTCGAATGGTTGTGGTAAGGTCGGCGAGCTACAAGCTTCGGCGGAGTGGAGGCAGAGTGGGGATATTGACTGCGGGGACTTCTGACATACCGGTTGCTGAGGAAGCTGAGGTTATGGCTCGAGAGATGGGTTGCGAGACTAGATCTTTCTATGATGTGGGCGTCGCGGGGATTCATCGCTTGTTCGAGCCCGTCCGCGATCTTCTGAAATGGGAGGCCGATGTCATCCTTGTGGTTGCGGGTCGTGAAGGGGCTCTCCCCACAGTCGTTGCGGGAATTGTGGATGTCCCAGTCATAGGGGTCCCCACGTCTAGAAGCTACGGGTTTGGAGAAAAAGGGCTCGCGGCGCTAGCCGCTATGCTGCAATCATGTTCTCTAGGAATGGCCGTGGTCAATATCGACGGAGGAGTTGGTGCCGGAGCTGTCGCGGCGCTGGTTGCAAATCGCGTTGGTGAATACAGGACCAGGAGAGCCTAGCGCCCTCAGCTAGGAGCGGTGGAACTTTGGGCGTGGATCTGGGGGACATAATTTCTCGATCCAAGATTTCCCTTGATGAATTTGCGGGGAAGACTTTCGCGGTCGATGCCTACAACGCGCTGTACCAGTTTCTCGCAATAATTCGAGGGCCTACTGGCGAGCCCTTGATGGACCGACAGAGTAGAGTTACGAGCCACTTGAGCGGGCTCCTTTACCGAACGACGAACTTGGCAGAGAGAGGCATCAAACTCGTCTATGTTTTTGATGGAAAGCCCCCGAGTCTCAAAGACACGGAGATCAAGCGACGGCAGGTCATCAAAGTCGAGGCCACAACAAAGTACTTGTCTGCACTCTCATCTGGGAAATTTGAGGAAGCAAAGCGGTACGCTCAGGCAACGTCCAGCCTCAAGGATTTGATGATTCATGATGCTCACAGGCTTCTCAGGTACCTAGGGGTCCCTATCGTCCAAGCTCCATCTGAAGGAGAAGCCCAGGCCGCCTACATGGCAGCCCGCGAGGATGTATGGGCTGCAGTCAGCCAAGATTACGATTCTCTCTTATTCGGAGCTCGGAGGCTTGTCCGGAATCTAGCAATAAGCGGAAAGAGAAAGCTGCCTATGCGAGAGGCTTATGTGCAGGTAGAGCCGGAACTAGTAGACCTGGCATCAACATTGCAGGCTCTACAGCTTTCGCGGGAACAACTTGTAGACTTGGGTATTCTAATCGGCACGGATTTCAACCCAGAAGGTTTCAAGGGCATAGGACCTAAGACTGCGCTAAAGCTGGTCAAGGAATACAGCAGCATCGAGAGAATTGCCGAAGCGAATGAGGAGGTGGTTCCGCCGCCCGAGTTGGACAGGATAAGGGAGATATTTCTGAAGCCGGCCGTCACCTCGAACTACACTTTGGAGTGGCGAGAGTCTGATGTGGAATCTCTTGTCCGGTTCCTATGCGGAGAGAGAGACTTCAACGAAGAGAGAGTCCGGACCGCCGTGGAAAGGGCAAGGACTGCAATGGCCAAAGAGAGTGGTAAGAAGACGCTTGAGTCATTCTTCGGCAACTAATCGCTGAAGCCGTATCTCCCGATAAGAGGCACAAACGCGACTCCCCCTAGGGAGTTCCGATCCACGGTTCCATCAGTCTTCTTCCAAACCCGGATAAGTTCTTGCGGGAACATTTTTCCACCGACCGGAACGACAAGGACTCCGTCTGGCTTCAATTGTTCCAGCAAGGGCGGCGGAATCTTAGGCGCTGCGGCGGTAACGAGTATTCTGTCATATGGGGCTCTCTCAGCGTAACCTAGCGATCCATCGCCTTGAACCAGCGTGACCCGGTTGCCGTATCCTGCTCGATCCAGGTTGCCCCTCGCAATCGCCACAAGTTTGTCAACGTATTCAATGGCGGAAACATGTCCTTTGTCGCCTATTATTTCGGCAATGGTGGCTGCATGGTATCCACTTCCCGCGCCCACCTCGAGCACTTTCATTCCCTGTCCCAATTCCAGAGCCTCATTCATTATGGCCACCATGTAACGCCCGGCTGGTCAGCCGAGTGGCGCACTGATTGTCTGGCCATGTTCCGTCGGTAATGGAGTATCATTGTACGCGTACTGTCGCATATGGGCAGACACGAACAGTTCCCTCGGAACCTTTCTCATAGAATCTATGACCTCGCGGGTTTTGAGGAGTCCTTCTTCAATTAGGGCCTGGACCATTCTTTCTCTTTCACTTGCGAAGTCTACGAACCTTGGTCATCCCTCCAGCCTGTCAAATGTAGCTGAGCATATTAGACTCCTCTGGTTGACTATGCATGTCTCGATGAATTTCAAGTTCTATGCGCGTGGCCATCCATCGATCTCATCAATCCACCCGACGACCTTGGAGCTCACTCGGGACACTGGTCTTAGCAAGAACGGAGATTGCATAATTGCGGTTGGGTGTTCTGTAGGATTGATAGATTTGCCTGAACCTGTGAAAAACGCTCTCTCCAGCGGAGCCTGCAGAGCGCGCCTAACTCTGAAGATCGACGTCCATCAATTCGCCGTCGAGGGGCGAGGTGCCCTTGGGCTAACGCTCTCCCATCCAACGGACATCGTGATCAGAAAAAGCGGTTTCATATCTGACAGGACCCTGATGGTGCACGCAGATCGGGCGGCAGCGGACATTCCAAGATCATTCGTAGAATTGCTTCAAGACCCTCGCAGGAAGGTGCTTGTCGAGCTTGTTGCAGAGATCTAAGCTGGCGCAAGTTTCGCGTCTAGTACAACCTGCCATTTCATCGGAGCGACACCTCTCACTTTACGCGTCGCCATGAATTTCTCGACCTTCCAACCTGTATTATCGAGGGCACCCGCAAGTTCTTTCCTAGCCTCTAACTCGCAGTCTGCGCCCTCTGCGAACGTGTAGTAGTGAACGATTCCTCCATCGCGCCTAAGCGCTTCACATGCGGGTTCGAGAAACTCCCTCGCCTGAGAAGGGTGGTTCATTACTACTCGCGAAGCCATTCCTGCGAGGTTATTCTTGACGACGACTCGGGCATCGCCGGACCACACCTTCATTCTGTCTTGGACCTTGTTCATCCTCGCGTTTTCTTCGATCAGCTTGGCAGCTTCGGGGTTGGCATCGATGGCGTCGATCTGTACGTCGTTCAATCTTTTCGCGATTAGTATCGAGAACGGTCCCACGCCAGCGAACATGTCTACCACGTGCTCTCCTCGCCGGACCTGTTCTGCCACTCGCCCATGTTCCGCCGATAGACGTGGGGAGAAGAAGGCTTTCGAAATGTCGATCTTGAAGCGACAACCCATCTCCGTATGGATTGTCTGAGTTCGATTCGCACCGAGAACGTGATGAAGAGGCCTCAATCGCTGGTTGTCAGTAATCGGTCCAGCCTTTGAGTAGACTGTCTTGACGTTCTTGTGAACCTTCATTAGCGCTTCGGCGATGCTCTTTTCGAACGGTTCTGTTGTAGGGGAGAGTTCTATGATGGCGATGTCGCCGATCACATCGAACGATTTTGAAACGAGTGGAATAATGCTCGAAGGTAGTTGTCGCGCTAGAACTTCCTCCAGCGAGCCAATGGTTTCTGATCTGAAGGGAAACTTCTCGTGTAGGAGGCTCTGTTTTCCCAGGACGCTATCAAGGAGTCTTCGCTCTTGCGGTTGGGGTGCGCGCGATAGGGGCAGATGCAGTTGATCGTCTATTGTTTGAGGTGCGAGTTTTCTGTTCAGTAGTTTCAGTTTGGTGAGAAGTTGGATCGTTTTCTCTCCTTGTCTCTTAGGTATGCTTAGAGACACGCTTTCCTGGAGGCGGTCTAAGTCTTCTTCGTTGCGACTCAACAGTGGTACTCGGCATTCATCGCCTGGTGGTTCGTGCCCTGAGGCGCTTTAGAAAATCCAAATCCGCCAACGCAATCTCAGCTGACAATCGTACGTCCTCATCTGGGTCCCGTAGTCGATCGATCAGTCCTGAACGGGCTGTCTCTTCCCCGATGGACCCGAGAGCCACAGCTGATTCATGTCTTACGAGGACGCTCTCGTCATTCGCCATGGCTTCTAGGAGGGCGGGAACTGCTGACTTGAACTCCAGTTGGCCGAGTGAAAATGCGGCCTCATGCCTGACCAGTGGGCTCGGATCTTGTTTCAGTGCTTCGCAGAGTGCCGGGACCGCCCTTTCATCTTTCATATCCGCGAGCATGCAGACCGCGTGTATTCGAAGAAGCAAGCTTGGTCTGCCGTCGAGGACTATTCTGAAGAAATCAACCTCTCCTTTCGAGAACGCCCACTCCATCTTCTCGAGGGTCTCAAAGTCCTCCGAGTAATCCGGAGCGAGTCTTCTCGTCTCGTCGTGGGTTATTGACTTCAATACAATCCCACTATCTCTGGCTCCAGGAAGCGGTGACAGCGGGTCGATGCTCGATGAGACGGTTGGTACAATCTGGTAATCACTATGCGGGCCGATGAGTTGGACAATGGGATTATTTTAGCTCGATGCTGCAGTCTTGTTGGTAGCTTCGCCGCTCATGGCGCGCTCATAGCATTCAGGGCAGTAGGGTCCGTCGTACGGTCCGTGTTTGGAGCATGAGGGTCGTCGCTGACCTCCTTCGTCAGGCTTGCGATGTTTCATTCGATTAGTCTGACCTATGATATGAGGAGCTCGACCACGACTTCACGCATTGGATGAGATCTTCGGACTGACTACTCTTTGGCGCCGTGGTCCCTTAGGAGTTGGGCAATTATTTCCTGTTTCTTTTCGATAGCTACCGAAAGCGGGCTTTTTCCTTGAAAGTTTTTCGCGTTTAGGTCTGAGGCTGCGTTCTCGACCAGCCAGACGACTAAATCGTAGTATCCTCTCGTGACTGCGTTTTGGAGGGCCGAAGATGACCCAGCCTTTGCCCCGTTTCGAAACAGGTACTGAACCAGTTCGAGATCGCCGCTCCAAGCAGAATGCGTCAAGAGAGGAATGCCATGTGCTCCAGCCGAGTTGATATTAGCTGGGTTCTCTTTAATTCTCTTCTCTACTTCCTCTTTGTCTCCGAGCATGGCCGCGGTGCAGATTTCGAGAGGCGCTCCCTTTTCAAGAAGGTATTCCGCGATAGGAACGTTGCCCACTTGAGCGGCCGCTTGGATCGCGGTTTCCTGGTCGTTCTCGGTCCAAGCGTACGCTGCGTTGAGCAAATCCGGTCTCTCTGCAAGCATTTTCCGTACCCTCTCTAGGTTTCCATGGCCTGCGACTACGAACTCACGGACTAGCTCGGTTGAGAGAGGCATATTCGTCGTTTGCACAAAGATGGATGGGTTGTCCCGGGCTATAACCGTTCGGAGAGAAGCGCTTGTGAGTGCTGCATCACCATGCTGGTGGAGATAATGGGGGAAGCAGTGGAGGAAGGTGCGGTGGCGGGCCCGGAGGATTCCAGTGTATATTATGGGGGGAAGATTCTTATCGACTTTCCATTGTCGTCAGCAGAACGCAGTTTGTCGGATCATTTCCTGGAACTTTCCAGTAACTAATGCTAGCGTCTAATGTCGGAAATTGAGTCATTTAATACGAAGTATCTTACGGAACCCTTAGCGCCCGCGACCCAGTAGGAACCTCCTGTGTTCTCCTTGTCATTTCCATACTCCCCGAAGCGGTAGGATCGCATCCTATACCATGTCTTCAGGAGCACTTTCACATCACTGTTCACTGTAAAGCATAGCGATTCTTTACCGTGCAACATATCAGAGGGACTTGCCCCAGTAATTTTGAGTCATAGGCTATGACAAAGGTGGCGGAGCCTAGAGTCTAGAACTAAGCTCTATCATCTTGTTCATGAAATGCGAAAATCCGGTTTATCCTACAGACGAATGCAAGCGAAGATTTTCGAGGAGAGCGGAACCAATCTATCTAGAAGTTCCATCAGTTATTGGTTGACGGGTAAGCATCACCCATCTGGCTCGCTTAATCGATTCGACGCAAAACCCTGCCCAGAGCTCTCCTATGTGATTGGCGTGGCTCTGAACGATGGCAATGTCAATACGTACGAATACGATAGACAGATAATGCTAAGCGTGACCGACAGAGATTTCGCGGACGAATTCAGCCAATGCCTGGCAAAAGTCCTCGACAGAAGAACAGCTTACAAGGTAAGATGGAGCGAGAAAAGGGCCCGATGGATCGTTCAGGGCTGCAGCGTACTACTATACAATTTTCTCTCCTCAAACCTATCGCATCTGAGAAAGTGGATCGAACATTGTGACAAATGCAAATCTGTCTTTCTCAGAGCGTTCTACGATGGTGAAGGAAGCATAAGCGGTCATAATCTCATGGTCTATAATACTGAAAGAGACTTATTGGCTTACGTCCGGTGCCTGCTAGATAGCTTCGACATCGAGACTTTGCCTTTGAGTGTGATGACACGAGCCGGAGCGAGGCTTACAGATCCCAAGACAGGAAAAATCTATTTCAGAAAAAGACGATTGCTTCCGCTTCAGTATTAGAACTCGAAGCCTGCTGACATTCAGTCAATCGATAGGGTTCACCATCAAACGGAAACAAACAAGGCTTAGCCAAGCGTGCCTCGAGATCAAGCAAAGGTCCCTTCTCTGAGTCGACAGGACCTCCCTCGTTGAGGCGGAGGTCATGAGCGGCCGGTTCCGCGTGTAATTTTATGGCGGGCCCGGAGGGATTTGAACCCTCGACCATTCCCCGAACGAGTCGGATGGACTCGTTCTTCAGGTTAAGAGCTTCAGCCTTAGAGTCTGCTGCTCTACCTGGCTGAGCTGCCCGACTAGACCAGAATAGTGTCCAGTTTACGGGCCCACGAACCCGCCGAAGGCTCGGTCCCGGCCGAATTTCTAATAAGGGTTACCGTTTCTGAGATGAGATCGATTCTAGACCAGAGGAATGATGGATGAGGATTTCTTCACCTTGACGCTTGGGAAGACCAATGTCACGGAAGGGACTAGATAATGCTGGTCTCTGACACCTAGTCGTAGTCGCGTGCTCTCCTCGGCTCGTCAAAAGAAAGCGCGTTTGTGTCCCTAGCCTGCTTCCTTTTCGGTAACACAAGCCTTCCCCGACACACGACAATGCTCCTTCGTGGATGATGCCGCAGGCTGGTGAGGCTGGGTACAGATGAGACCACGCGTAATTTTCTTAGCGTTATTGATGGTTTCAGTCCTGACATTCGTTGTCCAAGTACAAGGTATCGCTCCTTACTCTCTCTCAATCAATCCATCGACGACGAGCTTGGGTAATAGCGTCACAATCACGGTGACAGTAACCAATGGAGCGAGGAACACTCTCTATGGGGTCACGATCGGGGTTCAGAAGCCGAACGGCACTGGTTCCGCGATCTCAAACCAAGTAATATCAACGGACAACAGAGGGTCGGGCAGCGTCTCCGTCCAATATGGGCAGAGCTCAACTTCGTGGACCTCTTTGAACGGCACTGTCAACACGAACGTTGGAGGCGTTTACAACGTCGCGGTAAACCAGACATCGCCGTCAAACATCGCCAACGTTGTTACAGGTCAGTTTACAGTAACTGCAATGATGAGCGTCGTTGTGTCGCAACCAACCTCCGGGACAACTGTCCAGAGGGGGCAGGCTCTAACAATCACCGCGACTGTGGCGAACTCTCTAGGAGCGGTAAGTGGCGCGGTGGTAACTGCGGACACTCCATCGAACGGCCAACTTACACTTCCCCAAGTCAGCTCTACCAACGGGGTCTACTCCCTTAGCTATCAGGTCTTGATGAATGATCAACTCGGCTCTTGGACGATAATAGTACTAGCGACAGACACAAACGGAAACTCTGGGACAAGCCTACCCGTTACTGTTACTGTCACGAAGAGCGAATTGTTTGTCGACGCGATGGTCACCTACAATTCAAAGGGCATCCCATCGACGAGTTTTTCGAGCGGTGACACTCTCTACCCTTACTTTCGAATAAAATACTCAGGCTCTAGCGGCGGGTTTCTCGCATCAGGCCAATACGTGGTTTCCGTCAAGAATCCGTCAGGGATTACGATTGCAAACCTGACGGCGGTCTATGATGCGAACCGTCTAGGATTCTACACTCCAACCGGATATTCCGTTTCTACCTTCGACCCGGGTGGCGCCTGGACTATTGGAGTCGATGCTAACAGTCTCAACGATGGTTTCGGGAACACGGGACCAAGCATTGCCACCTCGATCAGAGTCGATATTGTGACTTCGCCGCTAGGATATCTCCCGTTTGTGATCGGCGGTGTCGTGGCTCTGCTCGGGGGTATTGTTGTGTTGAAACGGTACGACACGTCTCTTGCCGGGTTCGAGCATCTGGAACAGATGATTGGTGGGCCTATCCCGCGTGGGTCAAGCCTCTTGCTACTCGGCGATCCGGGTAGTGGTAAAACCGTTCTATCCTATGAGCTGCTGCATGATGAGCTTGAGGCTGGAAGACCCTGTGCTTTATTGTCGTATGATGCGTTTCCCGAGGACGTTCAGGCTAGAATGGGAGAGTTTGGCTGGGACATTATCTCGCATCTCCGCAAGGGACGATTGAAGATAATCGACTGCTATTCTGGCCTAGCGGGACAGGGCGAGGGTGCTCTCAGAGATCCGTCGGATCTTACAGAATTGAACATCCAGGTCACCTCGTTCATAACCAAGGCCAAGAATGTTCCCGTGACCCTCATTCTTGATTCTCTGACGCCTATTTTTAACGGGGTTGACGGAAAGCAGGCGATCAATTTCTTGCAGACAGTGGGCGCGAAGGTGAAGAAGACTGGTGGATTGTTTATTCTTACAGCCTCGAGAGGTGCTGTACCTGAGGACTCTATCGCAAAGATCGAAAGTATAGTGGACGGCGTTATCGAACTCACTTTGGTCAGGTCGGGAAGAAAAGGTGTCAGGTACTTGTCGGTCTTGAAAATGGAACGACGACGGATCGCGTCCGAAAGGGTTAGGTTTGAGATAGAGAGAGGCCGAGGACTGGTCTTCCGAGTCTCTCGATTCGGAATTCTCAGAAGAAAAATAGTCGAGTTGAAGATCCGAGCTCCGATCCTCTCGACAAAAAAGGAGGCCCCAAGTGTTGCAGCGCCTCCGAGGGCCGAAGTCAAGCGCGCTGACGAGAGAAGCAAGGATGGTAAGAACGCCGAATCCTCGCCTAAGCCTGCTGGCACTAAACAACACTAGCCCAGTGAAAAAACGACCTTTTAGGAAACAGGCCCATTCCTCTGTAGTTATGAGTGTTACGTTTGTCGGGTTGGGATTAAATGATGAGAAAGGGCTCACTGTGGAAGGCCTCGAGGAAGCTCGAAAGGCGGATGCTGTGTTCGCAGAATTCTACACGAATATCATGCCTGGTCTTGACGTAGAGAAGCTTGAATTTCTTCTGGGGAAGAAGATTGTCGTGTTGGATCGCGCCCAGCTTGAAGATGAGAACGGGCGACAGATTCTTGAAGCGACTGGGAGGGGAAAGGTAGCTTTTCTGGTTCCGGGTGACCCTATGATCGCTACGACTCACGTTTCTATCATGCTTGAGCTAGCAAGAAAAGGAATACAGTCAAGGATCGTTCATGGTCCATCAATAGCCTCTGCGGTCTGCGGGGCCACTGGTCTTCAGAGCTACAAGTTCGGCAAGACTGTCACAATGCCCCAGGAGTCTGGCGTGCCAGGTTCTCTAGTTGAGGGGATGATGGATAACAGGAAGAGAGGGCTCCATTCCCTCGTTCTCCTCGATGTTAGATCAGACCGGTCGAAACAGCTTACCGTGGGTGAGGCAGCTGCGAAACTAGTGGCTGCAGATCCCTTGTTTGAAAGCTGGCTGGGGGTTGGTGTAGCCAGGGTAGGATCTAGGGATCAGTTCGTTCTCGCGGGGAGACTTGGAAGGCTCCAGAGGGAGGACTTCGGAAAGATCCCTCATTCGCTGGTGATCCCTGGAAGGCTCCATTTCGTCGAAGTCGAGTTTCTGAAGGTCTTTTGCGGAGCGAATGACGAGGACCTGGAGTCGTTGAAATGAGGGAGCGAGCGGGGGAACGGGCTGCCAAGTATCTGAAGGCGACATTCCAGTCACTGGACTCCTTGAAGGTCAAGAAAGACGGAGTGCGAAACCGCTTATCTCAGACGAATCATGTTTTGGAAATTGCCCGTGATTATGCTCGTGACGCAGAGCACTATTTGGGCAATCGGAAACCGGTCACTGCGCTCGCGTGTATTGCTTACGCTGAAGGTCTTCTTGACGCCTTGAAATTTCTCCAGTTGGTCGAATTCTAGCGAGAACGGATCTGTCTGGGTAACACTCGCCTGATATCGTGCTGGCAGCGCAATTATCCTCGAGACTTTATGGAGAACTGTGAGGGCTGTGGCAAGCCGATACGCAGGGACGAGCCTGTCTCCGCCTCGTTCAGCCAGGAGGGGCAGAGGCGGTTCTTCCACAAGACGTGTGAGGACAGAGCCGAGCACCTAACCAAGTGGAAGGAGGAGGCTGCTTGGGCCTTCCGGGCCACTCGGCTGACAACGTCTGAGTGGAACGCGTGTAGTCCCAGGAAGCATGTCGGAGTTTGGCAGTCGATATTCATTGCTCGAAGGGACGAGGATGTCTGGTGCCCAGACTGCGGGCTCAAAATAGCTAGGCACGAGACGATTACCTGTCCGACTTGCGGCGGTCGGGTCATCATAACCAACTCCGAGACCACGAAGATGGTCTTTACCCATCACGAAGCTCTCTACAAGCTCCAGCTCCACTGTACCGAGAGGGGAGATGACTCGTTCATCTATGCTATCATAAACGGGTACACACCTGTCACGATCACTTCGAAGAGAGGCGAGACGCCTGAGGCTTCATCGAAACAAGCGATGATGTTGAAGTACGAGCCGAAAGGTGATCCGAAGCGCGGGCTGACGGTTTAGCCTGACTCAGCAAGAAGCGTTCTTATTCCTTCGGCTAACACGCAGGTTCCGTTCTGGTCTTGCCAAGGAAGACAGTGCTAGCCACCGGTGTCTTCGATCTCTTACACATCGGACATCTTAGGTTCCTTGAGGAATCCAAGAAAAAAGGGGGTCCTGGTCCCAAACTTGTGGTCGTGATCGCGCGAGATAAGACCGTGTTTCGAAGGAAGGGAAAGGGTCCGGTTGTTCCTGAGGATCAGAGGCGGGAACTCGTTGCTGCTCTCCGGGTGGTTGATCGAGCGATTCTGGGAAAGGAAGAAATTGATCTCTTAGGCATCCTCGAAGAGGTCAGGCCTGACATTGTGTGTGTCGGCTACGACCAGGATGAGATTAGAGCCGCTGTTACACGACTCGTGAGGAGGGAAGGGCTGCCGGTCAGGGTCATTCGGATACGGCGGTTTGGGCCTGTTGGCTTCAACAGTAGCTCGGAGCTCAAGAGCAGGATCGCGAAGGCGGTCTCAGCTTCCTAGGGGCTTATTGGTACTCGGACGTGTACCTTGTCTCCGTCAACAAGTTTGAACTGCTTCCTCAAGGAGACTGGGGCGATCAGTTCCACAACGTCTTCACCGTAGTGGGCTCGGATGGGGAGGACGATTGCGCTCCTGACCTTGTCGTTGACCACGACTCGGAAGCATTTTGCCGGACCGTAAGTTCGTTTTTCGTTAGCGAATCCTTCGATGTACACGAACGGGTATGTGTCTAGGATTTTGCGATCGTTGAGGTTTTCCTTGCTGACTCTGAGGTTGAGGGTGCCTGGAAAAGGGTCGAATCCTAGTTTGGATATGAACTGTTTCCTGTAGCCCTCTCGGCTCATGTAGTATGACCCTTCAGAGAGACCGGTGAATACGGCTCCAGTGATTACGAGGTCTTTCTTGGGTGCTTCGAAGACTCGTTTCAGGTTGAGGTACATGTCGGATAGCTCTCGTAGTCCGTCTCCGGTTATTCGGACCTTCTGGTCTCGTCCGTCTCGACTTCTCTCGATCAAGCCGAGTTTTTCCATCTCTATGAGACGGCGTGATGCCGTTTGTTGTGAGCCTCCGATTCCTTTGGCGAGATCTGAGGTGCTGCTGACGACCTCCTTTGTCGTGGCGCCTTGTTCGGAGAGCTTGTAGAGGATTAGGAGGTGAGAGGGCTTCATTTCTAGACTGCTCGTCTTACGAAAGGCGGAGGAACGCTAACACTTTTCTATCTTTTTTCCGAGGCGGTCGAGAGCCTGTTCTAGTGAGTATCGTCTGACTTCCGTGACTACATCTCCTCTTGTGGTCTCTATGATCCGTCTCGCCGCGTCCATTTTGACTCTGAATGTAGGCACGATCGAAGTATGCTCTAAGGTTTGGAGATCATCGTATATTCCTTCCATGGCGTCCAAGAGTTTCTCGGCTCTTCCAACGTCTCCTCTTCTGAGAGAGTTTAGTGCCATTCTTCGAAATTCTCCAACTGCGTCCAGTAAACCGAGTACGTAGCTCCGGTGATCAGCGCCAGACTCGGCAAGCGAAACGATTCCCTCGCCCTTCGCAACTTTCCGTAAGGTGATCGCTTCCACGTATTCTTGGAATGGGACTATGACTCCGTTGGAGCCTCGAAGCTCTGGAGCTTCAACGGACAGTTTTTTGATTTCTTGAAGGGTTTTCTCGGCTTGTTCAAGAGTCGAGCTGGCCGTTTTCAGGTTTCCTCGGTGAATCTCGAGGATCGAGGATGATGCCATTCTCGTGGCAGCTCTGGACAGGTCGAGGATTCTCTCCCGTGCCTGATCGAATTGGGAGAGATCCTTCTGGATTGCGGTCAGGTCTTTCTTTGTTAGCATGTTCTGAGCTTCTGCTCCGCTGGGCTTTCGCGGTATTATAACAGGGTTCTCGTTATTCGGATTTTGCTTTAGCCAAAGTGTGGGATTCTTCTTTTATCCCACCTTCGGTTATGACTAGCAGATCCACGCCATCTCCACTGGAGATGTCTCGAGCTAGAGCGGACCTTATGGCTCGTAGGATGAGTGGGCGGGCTTCGTCAACCGATAATCCTTCTCGGTATTCCGATTCCAGGACACCCATCGCGACTTCGGCGCCTGTTCCGATTGCGGCGAACTTGTCTTCGAGCACGGATCCGATTGGGTCCATGACGAATAGGCTTGGGGCGCCGTTGTCTACGCCTGCGATTATCGTCTGGGCGAGATAGGGGGAGAAACGTCTTGCGGACAGGAGGTTGGCCATGAGTTTGGCCGCGTTCTTTACTGTTCCAGCTCGTCCTCGTTCATATTCGAAGATGTTCATGTAGGCGAGCGCTTCGCGGGAAAGGACCTGCATGTCTCCTATTATTCCGGCGCAGCCGACTCCAATGTTATCTGTGATCTTGAAGACTTTCTTGGCGACCTTGCTCATGACGAATGTCCCATACGCATATCTGCGTTCGGAGCCTAGAATGGCTCCTTCTTTGCATACGAGTCCGACGGTGGTCGCGCCAGGCATGTAGATGTCTTCGCTCATAATCGCGTCAGGACTCGACCCTTTGCCGTTTTGCTATAAAGCTAGCGCTTGACAGGGACCATGTGTCGGAATATTCTGCGAAATTCACGCTAGTGGGTTTCGACTGGGACGTGGTCGCGGATTGGCGTTGCGCGGTGTCCGAGCCAGGCTGGAACGTAGGGCTTACTCCAGTCGATGGGACCGGAAGCGAATCTCTGTTGCATTCTCGCGAGATCGAGGTCCCACGCGTGGTCGAAGAACTCGTATGCTTCGTCCCACTCTTCGCCCCACTGCCAGCCTGAATGCTCGATCCGGACCTTAGTTAGGGCTTCGACTCTTTCAAAGTAGATGTCAACGCGTGTTTTGTGTCTTCGTACGTTTGGGAACTGGGGTGGAGCCTTCCACTCTACGGATAGCGTCTTCATCTGTTCGAGTCCGAGTATCTTGCAACCTTCTGTTCCTCTGAAGCCTAATGGTGCTTCGGGATCGAAGAATACCTCGTAGGGTCCATTGTCTTCGAGCTTGATGTTGGCTTTCGGGGCGAGAAAGCTCGTAACTCCCTCGTTGGTCGTCCAGACTGTCCAGACGTCCGTGATCAGCGCCGAGGTGATGGTCTCCTCTCGAAGTATCTTTGGATCCACCGTGTTCACCGTTCTTGTCTTGCTGGTAGAGGTTTCGGGTCTGCTGGAATGATTTAGCCTTGTGGTCGGATGATCGAAAAACCCATCTTCTGATCGCGGAAGTGGTCTGTTTATGCGGGAGCATCCTTTGAAGGCAATCCTCTCAAGGATTATGCGCGGTGGAAGTGATCCTTCTCAGTTCGAGCTGGCGTACATTCATCGTGGCGTGGCGGACGATCAAATGGTCATCAAGATCTCGGATATCACCAGTCTGGGTAAGGGCTCGTTCCTGCTGCGGGATGGTGAGACTCAGATCCCGTTTCACAGGGTCTTGTATGTTCTGGATCCGAAGAAGACCTTGTTGTGGAGGAAGAGACAACGAGAGACAGCTTGATCGTGCGTCCTTTAAACGGGTTTAGTCTTAGCATTCTGTCCAGACTCGCGTCTCTTACGTCGCGAGGTCGAGTCGCTTAGACCTCCTTTTTTCGCTGAGGTTTCTCGCCGTCTGGCAGGGATTCTGGGCGAGTCCTGGGATTCGGGGCTTAGCCTGGGCTTGGATGCTAGGTCGATTCTAGCGGTTTTGTCCCTGTGTCAAGAAGGGTCGGGCTGGGCAGTATAGTGGCGGGGCGCGAGATTCGAGATCGGGGCTGATAATGGGCGATTTCGGGTCCGGTTTTGTTTCGCGCCACGAAGGGCGGGGCGCTGGAAAACAGACCCCCCGGGGGGTCGCTAGAAAAAGAATGCTTATTTTTTGTTCTGCGAAAAAAATGCTATAGAGGTTGATCGATGGTAGTAGAGGTCTGCGCTGAACCGATAGTTCGAGATTCTGATTCCTCATCTAACCTTTTTTAGTAGAATACGGATATGCGGCGTTCTAAGCTTGCCTCGGAAAGAAACCCTCGATCTTTCCATGATAGCAGACCGCGTCTCGCCACAAACATGGTCGCTGTTCCAGGCGCTGAGGACTCGTATGCGACAGCTGAAAGGGGTCTCGATGAAGGTCCTCTACGAGAAACACAGCAGCGAATCCACCCCAGCATTCTTCTATGAAGGCCGTCAACTCTACCATCTCCATTTGAGAGGGGCTGAGATGAGCGCGACGTTCCATACCGACTTCAAGTCGAGGCTGCGTCTCACCGAAAACCAGGGGATCGACTGGCGCTTGCGCGACGAGATCAGGAAACGATCCTGGGCAGGCTTCGCCTTTCAATCGTCAAAAGATCTGGGACCCTTCATGGAACTCGTCAAGGCAAAATACCAGATCATCGGCGAAGAGGCCGGTGGCAAACCGCGAGAAGAACGACTGATCGCCTTCTAGATCTCCAAGGGACACAAGCCCATGCCGAACTCTCCCCACCGTCAATGAATGAAGCAGCAACCATAGTGTGCTAGGCTTTTGCCCAACCCAGACCTGACTTCAAACTTCCTCCAACTCAAGGACAAACTTGCATCAATTAATCCGTCAAAAGACAGGGACCGAGTGGAAGCAGTGGTCGCGATTCTTCTCTGGAAGGAGCCTGGAGGAGGGCTGCAAACGCTCCTCGTGCAGAGGGCGGAGAGAGAGGGGGACCCGTGGTCGGGCCAGATTGGACTTCCAGGTGGTCGAGTCAAACAAGGCGCCGAATCGCCTAGAACCGCCCTTCATCGGGAGGTCGAAGAAGAAGTTGGAATCAAGCTCGAAGAAGTCGGCGTGGAACTTGGCAGCCTCTCGGTCGGTCATCCTATGCGACGTCTCGAAATGAGAGTTCAGCCTTGGGTCTATGGTTTGAGTGCCAAGCCCAGGGTCAGTATTGGCTCAGAAATTGCCGGCTCTTTCTGGGTGAACCTATCCGAGCTACCCTCCAAGATGAAAATGAGCGAGATTACGATCAGAGACAAGCCCTGGAGTGTGGAGTCCTTCGTTGTCGAAGGAAAGATCGTCTGGGGTTTTACATACCGGGTCCTGAGTGAGCTGCTTCCAATTCTAGAAATTTCGCTCTAGGCAGGAATCTCAGATATGACCGAGTTTATGCCCTGCATCTTGCACGCCTCGCAAATTTCGAATGTCGTTGGCTCTCCGCAGGACTTGCAAGGTTGCAAATGAGACGGTGCGAGATTAGGTTCGGCGAAGGATCGAAGTCGAAGCATCGCTCGGTAAGCAGAGAAAGTCACACCCGGATGAGCCAGCTCCAGCTTATTCAGGACAGTCCGAAGTTCATTCCTCAAAGCCTCGGTCATGTAGGGACACGAGGCGGTTTGAAACTGTAGGTCCTGGGCATAGCCGTACATTACAATCTCTCTCTCAGGAATCTCGCACAACGGCTTTACCCGCGTTAGGAAGAGTCCGCGGGGATCTTTGAGAACAGGACTGAACCTGACGAACCGTTCGGCGTCGCCTTGGAACAGGTTCAACATGTAGGTCTGCACAATATCATCGAGGTTGTGGGCTGTTGCAATCTTGTTTGCTCCAACCTTCTTGGCTGCAAGGTTGATGGCCTTTCTGCGAAAAACGCCACAATAGGAACATGCGGTCATCCTCTCCTGCTTGCTCTTCAGAAAGTCGTCTAATCCGTACCCATAAAGATCTTCGAACGAAACGATCTCATGCTCGATCCCGAGATCCTTACAATACTTTGTCGCAATGTCAACTGCCTCCTCTCGGTATCCCGCAATGCCCTCATCAACGGTGACCGCAGTGATGCGGGTGCGGGGAAATCGCTTCCAGAGCTTGTGGAGGATCATGAGGAGTGTCAAACTGTCCTTTCCCCCAGATACCGCCACTGCAACATGGTCGTCGGGGCTGAACATGTCCCAATGACTGATGGTTCGACGGACCTTCCGCTCCAACGACTCTCTAAAGCAGCTCTTGCACAGAACCTTCCCCTCGTACTCTCTTCGAAAATAGCCGGGATTGCGCTGGCACACTGTGCAGGATCTAAGATCCATCGGATTCTATCTCGGAAATATTGTACCGAACAAGATGTAGGAGAGAATGATGTTTAAACTCAACAGACCAAGAGAGATGACGCTGGCAACGATCCGCACATTCTTAGTATTCTTCAACCCAAGAACTCCTAACACAGTATCGAAGTAGCGATCCCCGTCGAAGGGAAAGAGCGGCAGCATATTGACGAGCGCGACTCCGAGCAGAATCAGTTGCATCCAGCTAAACGCTGTGAGAAGTTGGTATGATGATGTGACGGGCAGAAATTGGTATCTGAGGGGAACGTAGTTCGCAGTTATGACTCCGAGTATCGCTCGGCTAGAGTTTGTGTCAGACTTTCCGGTCGCAAATGTTAGCGTTTGTGAGGGATTGCTTAGATGAACTGTGACCGTCGAGTTAGGGCGGAGAGTGGATAGGTATAGCCCTAGGTGTTGAGCATCAGGAGTGGCATTGTTGTTGACTTGAGTTATGATGGACCATTGAGGCATGTTACTCGCCTGTGCTGGGCTTCCATTCGTGAATCCCGTCACCAGGACACCAGCGGGTGCGGGCTGATAGAGAGCGACTAGAAGAAGCAGGACAAGTCCCCATGTCGCGACGTTGGTGAATGATCCGGCAGCAAATACTCTCAACTTGGTCCTTGCTTTGCGTTTCGCGAGGTTCTCCTCGTCGATCTCAACGAATCCTCCAGGTAGGAAAACGGCCATGAAGACGCCTGAGGATTTTATGGGGACTTTGTCGAGTACGCTGGCTATTCCGTGGGCCATTTCGTGTGGAATCAGAAGTACAGCGATCGCTAGCAGGATGTATGGGAAGATGTCCCAGCCGATGGTCAATCCTGGGAGAGGAATTATCAGAAGAGTCGGTCCAGCACTCGAGCTGTGTCTGAACAACCCCACGGCGTTATTGATGAAACTGTAGATGACGAATACAAGGAGTCCGATGCCCATGGCTGCGCCGATGTCGAAGAATGCGAGCCAACCGCGGCGGAACCGGCCACCTAGTCTCTCCAGCCAGCTGTTGAACGCGACGGTTTTGAGCATGAGGTAGTAGGGCTTGGCAACGATTCCGTGCTTATCGGCCTTCAAGAGCACTGCCAGACCATAGATGACGAACCAAACGGCGAGATAGAAGAGCAACGGAATGTACGGGTCGAGTAAGCTCAAGAAGGTCTTCTCTTAGTTCGGGGAATTAGGCTCGGCTCATGCGGGTTTCATATTACCTTTTTCAGCTTCTAGTTCGAAGCGTTCTTCTCAAGGCCGGGTCCGAATCAACACGCGTCTGAAGGACCTCCTCGAAGGATTGTCCATCTCTGACTGGAATCCTGAGATACATTCCTGTTCTACCGACAGTATCTCTGCGTGTCAAGACCCTTACTCGCTCCGTCACAATTGCAACACTCACTCCCAAGAGTCGCGCTACTTCACTTTCTCTGCCAACGACAGGGGACTCGAAATGCCCTTCCGGTGTCGGTTCGATCAAAACCAGCCTCTTGGTACAGCCTGGGTTTCGAATCTTGCCTTTCAACTCGGGGAGTGTGACCTTTCCTCCGAATGCGTAGAACTCCAGCTCTAGTGAGCGGAAGGGTGTCAGCGGGATGGTGACCGAGGTTGTCTGTTCGGCGTCTAATTGGATGTGCGCTTTAGGGGAGTGAGATGGGGTTGCTTGGGCGATTTCTCTTGAGAATATCGTAAAGCCCGCGTTTTCCAGGGCAGCCTCCACGATTTGGGTGTTGACGTTGGATGGGATCAACACGTCTACGTCGCTCTTGTCATCCACGTCTCCCCTAGCGACGCTACCATGCGTCAGAGCAGTTTGTGACCATGCAGTAAGAGCGTTGATGACATGGACAGCTCTGTCTCTCAGGGAGTCCAGTCTTGCCCAATGAGCCGTAGGATAGACGACTGAGACCTTGTCTGAGGTTCTGCTCGGTTTTGCACCCGAGCCTCGTCTTTTCACAACGTCCCCTTGAACAGGTCTTCTTGGGCTGGTCCAGTAAGGTCAGAACTCTTTGCTCTGTCCTGGAATCGAACTCTCTTCAATCCCCGGACAATCGCCGCCGGAATGGCCTCTCTTCCTTGACCCATAACGAGTTCGGCCGCACTAGCCACCTCATCGGCTAAGGCTACGTTCTTGAATTTGAGTTGATACCCGAAAAGGTCTCTTTGGCCCCGATAGTCAGCATGAGGTTTGAGACCTGCAATTCCGATCGTCTCCTCAACCTGTCCCAGTCTGAACGGTCGACTATGAGTATCGGTTATGATGACGCCAACGTCCTTTCCCGTGAGCCGCCTTATTCTGTTTCTGATCTTCCTGGCTGAAGCATCAGGGTTCGTGGGAAGCAGTGCGTAGTTCTGGTCGCCTTTCACGTTCGACTTGTCAACTCCAGCGTTGAGACAGGTCCAGCCGTGTTTTGTTGTTACTATCAAGGCCATTTTGTCAGCTCTAACAACCCTCTTGGAGTCATTGAGGACCATCTGAACGAACCCGGGTTTTCGTCCCGTCTTTCGAGCAAGGAGCAACGCCTTCTTCGACGGGCGAACAGAGCCAAGGTTAACGAGCCTGCCTTCAGCCTTCGAAACGGCCTTCTGACCCACAACAAGTACGTCTTTTCCTCGGATTCCCCATCCAACTTTGTGGGCGCTTTCAACTATCAACCAGGGGAGGTCATCGCCTGGTTTGAGCAGCGGGAGTCCACTTAGGGGAAGTATCTGCACGGCGGCGGGCATACGACCCGGCTTCTTGTGTGAGGTATACAAACTCGATTTTAGGAGAGAATTACGTCTCTTGTTGTGGTGCGATGAAAGCATGTTTATATTCCTAAGTGTCCACTTTTCTATGGTCAGGTTGACTGGCCGGAGATCGTCCGGTGGCCGTTAGTAACGACTGCTGCTTTCTCCCGTAGCAACCGAACGAACCGAAGAAACGATGAACGGAGGTGGAAGATGCTATGGGTTATGAAAGGAGAGGCTATGGCGGTGGTGCCGGTGCGAACAGATTCGGACCGAAACCGGTCGAAGAAGGCAAAGAATACGATGTCGACATCAAGGAGATCAGTCGCCGCGGTGAAGGAATCGCGCGCGTCGAAGGTCTCGTTGTCTTCGTACCAAACACCAAACCCGGAGATCACATCAAAATAAAGATCACACGGGTTTCGAACCGCTTCGCTTCAGGCGAAGTCATCCAGTAAGGATGCCCAAGAGGTAGGGAGAAACACGGTTTCTCCCAAATCCCCCATTTCTAATTCTACGAAAGCCTAAAGGCTCTATCGTCTGTGAAAGGAACGAGTTTCTTATGACGGAAGGGAAGCCGGGCCGCAAGCGTTGGAGCGAAATCCGATCCTTCATCGATAGACGACCCTGGTCTTTCTTATCCTGGTCGGCCGGGCTGACCGCGCTTGCTTTCGTCGTATTCTACGGGCTGCAGGCAACAACGAACCCTCAAGTGGGAATACAGTTCGTCCAGTCAGAATGGCCTGATCCCTCGATCTTTCCTTACTTCTATGCCAAACCGATAACCTGGTTTGCGTACTTCAGCTTCGTATACTGGGCCGCGGGCCTCGAATCCAACAAGGAACATTTTCTCCAGCTTTCCCCACGGGTTCGAAACATGCTGTTCCTCGGCACAGCCCTGGTTGCGTTCGCCTCGTTCTATGAGATTTTCTACAACTTCATGGTCTGGCTGGCGCTCGAGGTTCTAACGACAAATTGCTTACCTTTCCCGTGCAACCCTGATAAAGTGGCAAGCATTTTCGACCTCAAGAGCCCTCTCAATCTAGTTTTCGCCACTAAGATTGTTACAACCGCCTTCGGTTTGTCTATGTACTCGCTATGGTTCCTTCACCGTGTGGACGTGGAGACGGAAAGGCGAAATCAGACAGGGAAGTATGTCGAGATGGATGTGAGCGCCCCTTTGGCTAGCCAGTCAAGGAAACCTATAGAAATCGACGATAGCCTCTCTGCCCAGCAGCTGATACACCCAACTATGGACCATACCTGAATTCCCATTCCTAGGAAAAATTGACTCTTGGAAACCTATGACGTAGCTGTTATCGGAGCCGGTCCAGCGGGAGTGATGGCGGCGTGGAAAGCAGCTGAGTCACATGCGAGGACTGTGCTGATAGAGCGAGAACCCTCTCCGGGAAAGAAGGTTTGTGCCGAGGGAGTATTGTCGGATGTTCTTACTGACGCGGAGGTTAAGCCGTCTCCGGAGTTTGTGGCCAATGAAATTTCCGGGGCGTTTCTCTACTCTCCAGATGAAGCGAAGAGAGTGAACGTTGGCGGCGAAGGCTACATCCTCGACAAGCCAGCATTTCTCAGGGTGCTCGCCAAACGCGCAGAAAAGGCTGGCGCTGAGGCCCGATACTCGACAACTGTCGAAAGTATCGAGCGACAAGATGGGGCGGTTGAAATCCAGGGCAAGAAAGATGGAGAGCCCACTTCGGTAAGAGCCAGAATTGTAATAGGATGCGATGGAACCGGTTCGGTCCTAGCTAGGAAATACTTTCCGCGGAAGAATTACCCGGCGATTACCGCTCTGCAGTACTCGATGACTGGTTGTGAAGTCGAGGACGAGTCGAAACTGGAAATTTACGTAGGACATGCAAAAGCCCCAGCAGGGTACATCTGGGTTTTCCCGAAGGGAAAGGGCGATGCGAACGTGGGTATTGGTGTAAAAGGGGCTGGCGCGAAGGGCCTTCTCGACAAGTTTATCGAGAAACACCCCCGGGCTTTTGGATCCGCTAAGATAGAGCGGACTCTTGCTGCGCCGGTTCCGGTTGGAGGAGAGGTCGAAAGCTATGTTGCCGATAACATGATGCTTTGCGGCGACGCGGCAGGCCAGGTCATACCGTTGACCGGAGCAGGTATTCATACAGGGTTGGTTGCTGGAAAAATCGCTGGCGAGGAAGCGGCTAGCTCAGCTCTTACCGGGAATGCGTCGGCGGAGAATTTGCAGCGCTACCGAGAGAGGTTTGACAAGTTGTGGGGGCAACGGATATCCAACAGTCTGAGAGCCCTGGACTCGTTCGAAAGATTCTCTGATAATGAGCTGAATATCATTACGGGACTCTTGGAGGGACAGGATCTTGTTGAGATGGCGAACGGTTTCAGTCCTACGAAGGCAGTGGGGCTGATGGCTCGACACCCGCTTCTCGCGATGAAGATCGCCTATCAACTATTGACAGGATAGAAGGCGTGACCAAATGGGACCCGTAGAATCCTCACTGCTTTCAGCGATCAAAGAACAAGGCTGCATCCACTTATCACTCATTGATCCCGAGAAGTTTACAGGACGTCTATCGAGATCATTAGAGGATCTCGAGAGTTGGGGAACAGCGGCCGTAATGGTGGGTGGATCAACTGTCAGGTCGGTAGATCAACTTGATGAGACTGTAAAGAAAATCAAGGAGCTAACAGATCTGCCGGTCATTCTCTTTCCGAACGGGCCGGCTGGCGTGAGCCGTTTTGCTGATGCGATATTTTTCATGTCTCTCCTCAATTCTTCCTCGCCTCGGTTCCTAATACGTGCCCAGTCGAAGGGTGCGCCGTCTGTTAAGCGGTTCAAGCTAGAACCGATTCCGCTGGGGTATCTGGTAGTTGGAGATTCAAAGACGGCTGTGAGTTCTGTTGGAAGAGCGAGCAGAATCCCGTATTCTAAGCCGGAATTAGCCGCTGCCTACGCCCTTGCCGCACAGTATCTGGGGATGCGATTTGTCTATCTTGAGGCAGGTAGCGGAGCGGAACATCCAGTTGAAACGGGGATGGTCGAAAAGGTCTCATCCGATGTCGACATTCCCGTAATTGTGGGAGGGGGTATTCGCACCCCGGATCAAGCGCGAGCGTTGGCGAAGGCAGGCGCCTCGGCCATTGTGACGGGGACTCTTCTTGAACAACAAGGACCCGGTCCAGTCAAGAGTATCGTGTCCGCGATGAGACGCGCCTAGTGGATACTCCGTGGCTAGGGAAGGTACTGGAGGAGTAGGTGGTACCGTTGGAGCATTCAACTTCATCCGCAGAGTAGGCTTTCCATCGACCCTCGAAGTCATCTCGGTCTTCCTAACTATCACAGTGCTTGCTTCAGTCCTCGCCCTTCCTCTAGCTGGAGTTGGTCTCCAAGTCGCGATTCTCTTTCCGTTGATTGCAGTCGTGATTCCAACCCTTGTTGGGGAGGCACTGAACTCGGCAGCGATTCTTCATGGGGACAAGGTTCTGAACTTTCGAAGGCTTCTCGGAATGGAAATTCTATCCTGGTTCTTGCTCATACTGGCTTTACCTCTCGCAGCCTTCGCGGGAACGGTTTTTTCTAACTCAACATTCTGGGCCCATGGATTCCTCACAGTATTGGTCTTCTCTCTGCCCTTACGATTCCTCTCGATCAGCTCGATATCATCGATGAATTCTTCGAGGAAACTCTTGGCCTCCGCGTTTCCACCGATTCTTGCGATTGTCTCTTTCTCGTTTTTTGGGTCCATCATTGGGCTGTCAAATGCTCCGGGTGATCTTCTGATTCGAGGAATCACCGGCCTCGTGGTGGGGCTGATTCTTTCAGCCGTCGGCGTGTCAGGGATCATTCGAAATGTAGAGCGTGCCGGTACTCCTGAGGTTCGAGACTCCCCTCTAACACTGTTCAGAGCGTTCCTTCAACACTGGCTGAAGTCTGACCCTGAGCCTTTGGAAAAGCGACTGGGGACGTTAGGAACAGAGGGAACGATTGAGGGCTCGATTCTCGGCTTTTCTGGCACGAAAGGATCGGTTGGTTGCGTTGTGGTATCGAACTTCCATCCGGGGCCTTATCGTGACCTTGGCAGCGCGGGTCTCCCCTCCGAACTAAAGGCATCCATTGAAAGATCGAAAGGAGGGATCGTCCAGGTGCCACACGGGATCTCGAATCATCAATTGAACATCGTTTCCCAAGCTGACGTGCAGCGAGTCATAGAACGGGCGTTAGAGAAATACCCTGCTCCGGGTCAAATTCATGAGTCGAGTGCTATGGTCAGATCCACGGTAGACGAAGCTAAAGTGTCTGGTCAGGTCTTCGGAAATGTTGCTTTTCTCACGTTGACCTTGTCCCCTACGGACATGGAGGACCTGCCTTCCGTGGTCTCCCATGAGATCGAGCGAGAGGCGCGGGTGCGGGGTCTGACGGCTATTGTTGTTGATTCTCACAATAGTCTGTCAAATCAAACCTCAATAACCTCTGAACAAGCACGAAAGATCGTTGAGGCCTCAGTCAAAGTGCTGGACCAGCTGGCTCTCGCCCAAAAATCCTCCTTCAAAGCAGGGTCCGCCGCGGACCCTCTAGGACAGTTCCGGCTCGAAGACGGGATTGGCCCAGGCGGGCTCTCCTCGCTAGTAGTCCGGAACGGGAACCAAATCGTTGCCTATCTCACCATAGATGGAAATAACATGCATACAGGAGTTCGAGAGGCAATACTGGAAGACCTTGAAACGGTCGGAGTATCCGATGGCGAGATAATGACAACGGATACGCACTTGGTGACGGGGCTGGTGAGGTCTAGTCTCGGATACTACCCGGTTGGTGCGCATCTAGACGTTGGATTGTTGAAGCAGAAAGTAAGGGAAACAGTTCAGCACGCGATATCCTCAATGGAGGAATCCACTGCAGGGTTCTCGAAATTCTCGATTGAAGTACGAGTCCTCGGATCGGAAACATTTCAAACCATTACGAGTTTTGTGGGACGGATTGCGAGACGTATCGGGCGTCAGTTCTTCCGGCTTGAAGCCCTAACTCTAGTGGCGACCCTGATTATTCTGTTCTTTCCGTGATTGCCATGGAAGTTGACGAGTCCCTACACTACATGCAGCTTCCACGAGAGGTTATCGTGGGTAAGAATGTTCTCGGCCGAGTTGGCGAGGTTTGCGCACGACTCGGCTTCACTGGTACAGCGCTTGTAGTTTCAGGACCCATAACCTATCCTCTCGCAGGCGAGCCTGTTGCGAAATCAGTTACAAAGGCCGGGTTGAAGGTTGACCACGTCATCGTCAAAGAATCAACAGAGCAAGTTGCGAACCATATCGTAGAAACGGTCAAAAAGACCAAGGCATCACTGGTCCTGGGGGTAGGTGGCGGCAAGGATATCGATCTGGCGAAGCTCTCTTCTGCCAAGTCGAAGGTGCCTTTCATGAGTGTTCCGACGGCTGCGAGCCACGATGGAATTGCGAGTCCTTACGCTTCGATCAAAGGTGGTTCAAGACCATATTCGGTTAGGGCACAAGCGCCGGTTGCGATTCTCACGGATATTGATGTTATAGCCGATTCACCCTACAACCTATTGGCGGCTGGCTGTGCCGACATTGTTGCCAAGTTCACTGCCGTTAAGGACTGGCAGCTCGCGCACAAACTGAAGAATGAGTACTACGGTGATTATGCCGCCAACCTCGCTATGATGAGCGCTGAACTGGTTACGAAGAACGCTAAGGAGATTCTGAAACGAAACATCGAGGGCGTCAGAACGGTAGTGGAGGCGCTCATAAGCTGTGGTGTGGCAATGAGCATTGCAGGAAGCTCTAGGCCGTGCAGTGGATCCGAGCACTTGTTCAGTCATGCTCTCGACATTGTGGCGGGTGAAACGAGTCTTCATGGTGAGAGAACCGGTGTTGGGGCAGTCTTGTGCTCTTACCTGCAAGGAGGCAATTGGGAATCAATTCGAGCGTTTCTGAAAGAGATCGGAGCTCCATCAACCGCTGAGGAGCTTAACGTCTCCCCTGGACAGGTGGTAAAGGCGCTGACAATGGCGCATAGTCTGCGTCCGGAACGATACACGATTCTCGGAGAGACTGGTGTGGCGGAGGCTGCTGCGGAGAAGGTCGCCCGGACGACCGGCGTTATTGGATAGGGCGTTGAAGGCTTCCGCTCGAGCCTACGCGATTCAGGGGCTCGTGAAATACCACGGTCTACGCAACGAGAGACTGCGGCTACCATTCCACGACAGCATATCAGTCTGCATGAAAGCACTTCCAACAGTGACGACGGTCGCCTTCAACCGAGAGTTGGCGAATGACCGGATCCGGATAAACGGGAAGTCGCCATCCGGCAAAGAACAGGACAGAGTTTTGGCGGTCGTTAAACAGCTCCGACAGTTGTCCCGTTTTGGGTCCAGGAAAGCAATAATCGAATCCAGGAACCCCGACGTCAAAGGCAAGGGACTGGGCTTCTCTGCCTCAGGTTTTGCTGCACTAGGACTTGCGACGGCAAGAGCGTTGGATCTCGATATCAAGACGCCTGAGTTGTCAGAGGTTGTTAGACTGGGCGCTGGTTCCGCATCTCGAAGCGTAGCCGGGGGCTTCTCCATCTGGTACGCGAACAGAAACGGTCGGTCTTATGCAGAGGAGCTTGCCTCTGCCAGCTCAATCAAACTAAGAACGATAATCATCCCGATAGAATCCGAGATCAAAACGGACAGAGCTCACGCTGACGCTGTCAAGTCTCCATTCTTCAGGCCCCGACTGGTTTACCTTCGAGGTATTCTTCCAAGGATGAAACGGGCTATCTCACGAAAGGATGTGGAGTCGATTGGCCGGTTAGCTGAGGAAGATACACTCAACCTGCATGCAGTCACCATGACCGGTAAGGAGGGACTGGTTCTTTTCAATCCACTTTCTATCGAAATCATCAGAGAGGTTCGAAGGCTCCGAACCGAAGAGGACATTCCAGCCTGGTTCTCCCTGGATACTGGTCCATCGGTTTTCGTGAACACCACACGAGACGCTGCCCAGTCAGTTCGACGAAACATCGGCAAGCTCGCAAACTCGCTCTTAGTCTCGGACCCAGGTGGACCCGCCGAGATTATCGACAAGCACCTTTTCTAACACCTCAATCGGTTTGGGTTCTCAAGATCTGGATACTCGAATGTCATCGCAGAAAGGACCAGTTGCTGGGCCAACAGAGGCTAGAGTCCTGGCTGCCCTCCCAAATTCCGACAATTACTCCCAGATCGTAACCCGGTTCGCCCCTAATCCCGACTTCGTTCTCCACATAGGGTCTCTTCGTGCCGTGTTTCTCTCTCATGACTATGCGAGGATGTACAAGGGCAAATTCATCCTCCGGTTTGAAGATACGGACCCTCGACTGAAGAAGTCGGTTATCGAGTACTATGGTCAGATAGAGAAGGACGTGAAGTGGCTTGGGTGTCAGTGGGACGAGGAGTACATTATGAGCGATAGAGTCCCAATCTATTATGAGTATGCGGAGAAAGCTCTTGGACAGGGAGTCGCGTTTGTCTGCACATGTGAACAGGACCAGTTCAAGGCGATAATCGAGTCAGGCCGAGCCTGTCCACACAGATCGAAGAGCCCACCTGAAAATCTTGAACAATGGCACAAGATGCTTAGTGGAAGGCTGAAGGAAGGAGAAGCTGTTGTTCGGGTCAAGACCGAGACGACTCACCCGAATCCAGCTGTAAGAGATTGGCCTGCATTCCGAGTAATTGATCCTGAGAAGTATCCTCATCCTCGGGTCGGGTCCAAGTATCGGGTCTGGCCTCTCTACAATTTCTCTGCTGCAGTGGACGATCATCTGATGGGTATTACTCATATTATTCGGGGGAAGGAGCATTTGACGAACGCGGTCAGGCAGACCTTCCTCTACAAGCACATGGGATGGTCTTACCCAGACTCTCTCGAGTACGGTCGATTGAAGATGATTGGATTCAAGCTCAGCAAGTCAGAGATGGTGAAAGAGCTGGAAGAGGGATTGGTGGATGGATTCGACGATCCCAGAATTCCGACTATAGCGTCGCTTAGGAGGAGGGGATACTCGCCTGGGGCGTTGCGAAAGATCGTGCATGAGATGGGCGCTAGTCCGGTAGACGCGACGTTGAGTTGGGACAATATCAACGCCGCAAATCGGAAGGAAATCGACAAGCTAGCTCACAGATACAATTTCGTTCCAAATCCCATTCCGATGGATGTGGACCATGTCTCACAGGCGTTCGAAGCGCATCTGCCTCTTCACCCGGAACTTCCTGCGCTTGGAAATCGTACCTTGAAAGTGGTGCCTCACGAGGGTATTGCTCGAATCTGGCTCGCTGGAACCGATATGCAGGTGTTCGAGAAGGCGAAGGTTGTGAGGCTCATGGAACTGTTCAATGTAGAGATTCATTCAACCAAACCAGATTTGGTTAAGGCAACTTTTCACAGCCAGGAATACGCGAAGGCCAGAGAGCTCAAAGCACCTCTGATACAATGGGTTCCTGACGACCAACACATCTCCTGCGACGTGGTTATGCCGGACGCGACAAGGACGAGAGGGTTCGGGGAGACGAACTTGATCGGTGAGCACGTTGGAAGTATCATCCAGATGGTGAGGTTTGGCTTCGGAAGAATCGACTCCAAAGAAGAACCACTAACGATCTACTTCGCCCATAAGTAGGATCGAACAAGTCCCAAAACTCTACGCGGTGTTCTTCTGCGCAAGGTTTCGCGCGGCCAAGCTTCGACTGAGATTTTGGATTCTAACCATTCTGGCATAAGGAGTCAGATAGGCCATCCGGTACTTTTTCTGGTCGGCCTTGATTTCGGGGGACTCGACGAGTTTTTTCATTCCGCTAATTAGCGAGTCTCCGCTGCCCAGAACATTGACTGCGATCTCATCGGCTTCTGTCTGGCTTTTCATGGCGAGGAAAGGTCGCACTATGATTATCCCTCCAAAGAATAGGAAGATCCCTGCTCCGGCGATACTGCTTACCCAAGATTCTGGGAGGTTTGAAGTTTGAAGATTGGGAATGGCGGAGAAGAAGAACAAATTCCATCCTGCAAAGTAATAGCTGAGGCTGGTCACGGCCGATGTAAGGGCATGGGATTGCTTCGTGTGCGCAAGCTCGTGGGCTATGACCGCATCCTGCTCCTCTTGGTTTAGAGCTCTAAGGAAATATTCGGAGAACATGATGCTGTGTCTTCGGATTCCCGTGTTCACCGCACCTACCGCTTTTCTCTTCACCATCAGAGTTGCGTCAGCGACATACAAGTCGTGGTGAGGAACACTCATTTTGGTCGCTAGATCATCGGTTCTTGGGTATAGCGGATTTTCGCGAGGAATAGGGGCGCTTCTTCGATACCAAGACTTACTGTCGTTCCTGAGTCTGAGGAATGCACCGAAAGCAATTGAGGCATCGAGCAGGAGGACCACACCATAGACCTCCGCATTTCCCCAATGCCAAAGGATGTACCCGCAGACACAAAAGGCTGCGAGCGGAACGGTGAGTATGCCATAAAGAGTCCCGTTCTTCAACCCAGCGAACTCTCCCTCTCAGGCACTGATGCCCTACATCGAACCTATCAGGCCGTGAAGAATCGAATTGCCCATATTTCGCATAGTTGTCCTGACCTATTGAGCAACGCTCCCAAATCCAACTTGAATCACTATTGAGTAGTGGTGACTAGACGTCGGGGTTACCGTAAATGTGAAGATGTTGCCGCGTCCCGTAACGACTTCTATTGTGTATTGGTATCCGCTCGTGAAAGTGAATGCTGAACCATGGAGAGTGCACTGTGGACAACTCGAACCGATGCTGAATGTTGTTGTCGTAACGCTATTCGGTGCTAGTGAAGGACCGCTCCAGTTTGCGAACGTGTATTCGTTGCCGCTTGAATCTGTGACGTAGTAAGTTGTTAGTGTTGCAGTTTCGGTACCATTGTTCTGGAGATCTACAGCTACATGCGTAGAGTCTTCGAATGCAACAGAAGTCGGAGCGATGCTTTCTATATAGGTCTCTGAACTAGCCCACGCGCTCATGATCTGGTTTCCGCAAGATGTCTTTACTGGAATCCAGGTTTCTGAGGCTGGGTCTTGGGCTGTCGTGAAGGTTCCGTTCTGTCCTGCCGCGATTGCTACGTCGATACTGTACGACCTTGTCCCAAGAGAGTAAGACGCTAGTCTCACCGTTTGTGTTTGTGAGTTGCGCACTGAGACTGTGTAGGTATTTGGTATGCTTTGGCTTTGTGTGAAACTTCCGGCCAGAAGGCTCGCGCTTTCAGTATTGCAAGAGGACGTGGAGGTTTGTTGAGTGCTGGGTGATCCGGCTGAGAAGAATGCGATTGTTCCTACCGCGATTACACCTACGAGTATTGCAATTACCTTGGTATTCAGGTTCGTTCCATTTCTGGCTCGTGAGCTTCGTATTCAATCATCATGTAACCCAGCACTTCTACCAGATCAATCAAGCCGTTCAAAGAGTCCTAATCAATCGCCGCGACCGAAGAGGAGTAATGGCGAGGAAACAATCTACTTCGCCCACAAGTAGGCCCCAACGAATCAGAGGGCGCATTCGGTGGAAATTCGGCAGTGGAATCTCGTGCCAACAAATATTCCCGGGGGTGCGCCTTGACTTGCGTTTCCGATGGCCTTTGTGGAAGGGCTCGGTGTCTGGGTCGTCGCCCCCAAGCAGGGAAACAAACCGATCTCCCACTTCGAGAGAACGATTCCCTAGTTTCGCTCATGTTCCTCTACTATCAGTAAGAAGTACCAGTGACATTAGGCGGTCGCTTGCAGCACATGTGTAAACTTGCGATGTAGGTAGGTGAACCCTTTGAGAAAACGTACGAGATTTGGTGGAACCGCGGCCCGGCGGTCGAATCCAGACATCCTCAACATACTGTGATTCCTTTCAACCCGAGAAAAATGAGTGAACGTTTGGTGAGATCCATCCTGGAGCCATCAGGTCGAGAATTGGAGGCAGCATGAGGAGGACCGAAATCCGGGAAAGAATAATCCCCTCCATGTCAGCGCTGTGATGGCTGCCGCGGTTCACTTCAAAAGTGTTCGATTTGTCGCGTTCGCTAGGGACACGTGGGATGCAGGCTTTCGTCTTGCACTAAGGGTTATTTCTTGGTCTGCTCTTGTCACTGCACCTAGTGAGGAATTCGTCGTGATTCTTTGTCCAACGTGCGGAAATGATGTAGTGTATTCTCCAGTTCCCTCTCTGTACTTCTGTCTGGAACAAATGCTTGGCGAGAATATTACTATCAGCGTGGAGTGCAAGCCTTGGATACTAGAGGACGCACCGGCCGTAGACTTGCTCAAAATGACTGAAAGAATCGAGAAATTGGCAGTAGAACTAAGACTCTAGATGGGCTTCGCATTTGAGCGAGCTCGCTCAAGCATGGAACAGAATCTCGGTCATTATACTCTTTGTCTGTGACTGTAGAGAGAAAGGGGTTTGATCTTGCGTTTGCTCCCACGCCCCATGATTGTCATTCTTGGTTAGAAACCTATTAGAGGGTTTGAACAGCTGTTATGTGGTCTCGCAGACTCGACAAGCCAGAGTATGGCCGACCATCTCAGCCCCAAAAAAGAGTCCAAGCTCGAGTCGAATTAACCCCCGGGGCTACAACCTAATGGCGATAGGCTAGATGCACCCTTCCGGGAAGATGTTAATCGTAAGACCCATCGGAGAAGACCTTGTCCCTGATCTCCGGATCTTAAGGCTGCACGTTAAAAGCAGCCTCGCCAGAAATCCCGTTCTCCAATTGCTCTTCGAGATTTCCAAAGAGCCCCCCGGGCAGGGAAACTGTCTGCTCACTACTCTAATGGCCCGTTTTGGAAAACACAGTTTCCTACTGTTCTTCCACATTCCCGTCGGTGGATGTCAGGACCCTTCCGTTTGCACCGCGGCCTTGGGGCGATTCATAGTAACCAGATTGAAGAGACGATAGTCCCAGCCAGCCTAGTCACCTCATGGCAATATGAATGCACCAGCTACCCTCTGGACAAATCATTAAGATCGAACATTGAGTTGCTTTGAAGCCTTCATCAGTCGTAAATCCAAAATCTGTCTAAGGGTAGGGGAACCGGATGTCGAAATGTCCTTTTGAGCATGACCGGAGTGTTGGGACAAAGGTCGGTAGAGGCATGAGTCGCATTGCGATTACAATTGCGGGTCACAATGAACGCTGTACATGTGACTGTGAATGGTGTGTTAGTAAGAAGAAACAATCCTCAGCAGGAGGATTTCATCGAAGCGCCTGAAGTCTCTGGCTACGTGCGGCCTTTCTTTGTAGATTTCTTCCTACCTTTCTTCTTCGTCGGCACCTATTTTTTTCACCCAATCCAAATGTTTCAACTTTACTTAAGATGGCTTCGTACTGGAAATCGTCAGTGTCAATTCTAGAGGAAGTTGGAAGTACGGAGGATTGGCCCGCTGAACAGCAAGCCGCTTCCAGACCGCTGGGGTGAAATAGGACGGATGAGACACAAGGTTAGGAGCATTTGGAGCACCGATCGCCCGTCTTCTCCTGAACCCGCCTTTGCATCACAATTAGCGAGTTGAATCAATGATGATGGCCAGAGAAGTACAGTTGAAGGTAGCTGATGCTAAGCAGCGAGATGTTGGGCATGGTAAAGCCCGCATCGACACTGAGACCATGCAGAAACTTGCCATAACGGCCGGCGACATCATAGAAGTACGTGGAAAACGGAGCACGGTCGCCATTGCCTGGCCCGCTTATGTCGAGGACCAGGGTCAGGAGATCATCCTGATTGATGGGCTTCTTCGGAGAAACGCAGGGGTGGCCATAAACGAGTTTGTAAGTATCAAGAAGGCCGAGGTAAAAGATTCCCAGACAATTGCCTTTGCACCCTCAGACGTCCGCTTGAGCGTGGACGAGGAGTTCTTGAGCTTTGTCAAGCGTCTATTCATGGCCATGCCCTTCGTCGGAGATATGACACTCCTCAACATATTCGGGAGCGCGGTACCGCTTATAACAACCCGAACCCGGCCGCGCGGTCCGGTCAAGATCACAGAGTCTACCCTCGTACAAGTGATGAGCGAGCCTATCCCTGACAAGAAGGGCTTACCCATCGTCACCTATGAGGACATAGGCGGACTCCACGGTGAGATTCAAAGAATCAGAGAAATGGTGGAACTTCCACTCCGACACCCAGAGCTTTTCCAACGGCTGGGCATCGAGCCCCCTAAAGGAGTATTTCTATACGGACCGCCAGGCTGCGGCAAAACACTGGTGGCGAAGGCCGTTGTCAGCGAGTCTGACGCCAACTTCTACGTTATCTCCGGACCAGAAATTATTTCCAAGTTCTACGGCGAGTCAGAAGCCCGGATGAGGGAGATTTTTCAGAAAGCTCAAGAAACGGCTCCCAGCATCATATTCATTGACGAGATGGATGCCATCGCTCCCAAGAGAGAAGAAGTGTACGGCGAAGTGGAACGTAGAGTTGTGGCACAACTGCTCTCCCTTATGGACGGCATGGGAGCCAGGGGAAACATCATCGTGATAGGCGCCACCAACAGGCCCAATGCCATAGACCCTGCGCTTCGACGCCCGGGACGCTTCGACCGGGAAATAGAGATCGGAGTCCCCGACAAAATGGGCAGGCACGAGGTTCTGCAGATTCACACGCGAGCGATGCCATTAACCTCGGACGTGAACCTTCACCAGTTATCGAACATTTGTCACGGCTACACCGGCGCGGACATATCAGCCCTCTGCAGAGAGGCCGCGATGAAAGCACTGCGACGTTACCTTCCAGAGATCAACCTGGCGGAGGAAAGAATCCCCAATATGATGCTTGAAAAGATGGAAGTGAACCTGGGCGACTTCATGGACGCCTACCGGGAAATAACACCCACCGCCATGCGCGAGGTCTACATTGAAGTGCCCTCCGTCAACTGAGCTGACGTCGGCGGGCTGACAGGTGTCAAGCAGGAGCTTCAGGAAGCCGTCGAATGGCCCATTAAGAAGCCCGAGGTTTTCATCAGAGTTGGAATCAGGCCTCCAAAGGGCATTTTGCTCTTCGGACCGCCTGGGTGCGGTAAGACGATGCTTGCGAGAGCTGTTGCCACTGAGAGTGAAGCTAACTTCATCTCCATCAAGGGTCCTGAGGTCTTCAGCAAATGGGTAGGGGAATCAGAGAAGGCCATACG